>P_1C_Liq_1_UnCtyDRAFT_1000009_pt1 | contig 33832 bp, 35 predicted proteins | sample Pon1CUnioCityCA_2_FD_10230 | JGI IMG/M metagenome (IMG submission 10230) | reverse complement strand
TATCAACAGCTGCAGCGGTTGCAGCGCCAATGGCTGCCGCTGGGGGTGGCATTGCTGGTGGGTTCAGTGACCGCCATCGCCAGTGCGGTTGCCATCGGCTATGCCCTGGGCCTGACGCCCTCGACGCTGCTCTCGCTCATGCCCAAGTCGGCCACCACGCCCATTGCCATCGGAGTTGCCGAAAAGCTGGGCGGCGAGGCCTCGTTGACGGCGGTGTTCGTGATCATGGCGGGCATCGCGGGGGCGGTCATCGGCATCCCGCTGATGCGTCTCATGGGCGAGCGTGACGCCGCGGTCAAGGGTTTTGCGATGGGCGTTGCCGGTCATGGCATTGCCACGGCCCGAGCGTTTCAGCACAGCGAACAGGCCGGCGCCTACGCCGGCCTGGGGATGGGGCTCAATGCCACGCTGACGGCGCTGCTGGCGCCGCTGGTGGCGTGGCTACTCGGCCTTTGACAGGGTCAGGTCCACCACCACGCGAACCTCGTGGCCGGCCACCGACGGATCGCTCCAGTCGCCCTGTCCGACGCCGAAGCGCGTGCGGTCGATGACCACTGCGCCGTCCATCCGGGCGCGATCGCCGTCCACCTCCCAGGTGAACGGCAGGGTGACCGGGTGGCTGTTGTTGCGGATGGTCAACGTGCCCTCGGCGGCGTAGCCGTTATCGGTGGCGCGGAGGGTATCGGCCACGTAGGTGGCTTGAGGAAAGACGTCCACATTGAACCAGTCATCATTCGGCAGGGCCGAGTCGCGCTGCGAGCTGCCGGTCTCGACGCTGCCGGTGTCGATGCGCACATCAAACCGGCTGGCGGCCAGATCATCCGCCGAAAAGCGCATGTCGGCGCTGAACGACTCGAAGCGTCCTTCGAACTCGCCCCCCTGCTGCGTCGCCTCGAAACCAAGCCGGCTGTCGTCGTGGAGGATCGACCACTCGGTGGCCGCCCCCACGGGGCCGCTGGCAAGACCGGCCAGGCCAAGGGCCATCAGCAGTCCGCGGCGCAGGGCATTCGGGGTGGCATCGATCATGACTGGCTCCTGTCGTCTGAGGCATGCCGCACGGGCAGCATGCGTCGAAGGATATTGTCGCGCAGCACGAAGTGGTGACGCAGCGCGCCACCGATGTGCGCGGTGAGCACCGCGACGAAGCCCCAGAAGAATGTCAGATGCAGAAGACTGGCCACTTCGCCCAGCGACTCGCTGGCCGGGGTCAGGTTGGGGATCTGGAAAAGCCCGAATACATTCAGCGGGAAATTCGCCGCGGAGTTGATCACATAGCCCGACAGCGGCATCAGGAGCATCAGGGCGTAGAGCCCGCGATGCCCCGCCCTGGCCAGCCAGCGCTCATGCCGGGGCAGGCTCTCCGGCAGCGGAGGAGTCACATTGATCCAGCGCCACAGCAGTCGCAGCGCGACCAGCGCCAGCAGGGTGATGCCCAGGCTTTTGTGCAGAGAGTACAACTGAAACTGCGCCGCCCCGGGGGGCAGGTTAACCATGACCCAGCCCAGCACCATCGATGTGGCGATGCCGGCGGCCATCAGCCAGTGCAACAGCTGCGCCCCCGCTCCCCAGAACGTGGTTGTATTGCGTATCGCGATCATGACTCATTGACCACGAACGCCGCAGCCGGGTTCAGCGCATGCCCCGGGCGGTCTTGATGGTGTCATAGGCCTTCTGGATATCCTGGGCGCGTTCCTTGGCGATGCGCATCATCTCCTCGGGCAGGCCCTTGGCGACGAGCTTGTCGGGGTGGTGCTCGCTCATGAGCTTGCGCCAGGCCTTTTTCACTTCGGCATCGCTGGCGTCGGCGGAGACCCCCAGAGTGTCGTAGGCCGCCTCCAACTCGGACTCGCTGCCGGCCTGGTTGCTGGCATGCCCGCCCATCATGGTCTCGAGGCGGGCGAAGTCCTCCTCCGACAGGCCCAGCCCCAGGGCGATACGCCGCAGCATGTCGCGCTCGGCGTCATCAAAACTGCCGTCAGCAAGGGCCGCCTGGATCTGGATTTCGAGGAATACCCGGACCAGCTGGACATGGCCCCGGCAGTAGCGGCGGAACTCCTCCAGGGTCTGGTCCAGATCGGCCTCACCGTCGCGGCCGGCGCTGAAGTAGCTGATGGCCTCTTCACGCTGGGTGGGGTTCAGGTCCATCCGTGTCATCACCTGCTCGGCGATGCGGATCTCGGCCTGACTGACCCGACCGTCGGCCTTGCAGACATGACCCATGACCACAAAGACGCTGCGGAAGAACGCCGCATGCACCATCTGCCGGTGGCCCGCGCCGCCACCGCCAAAGGCTCCACCCAGCCCGCCGGCGGCCTTGCGGGCCAGCCCCCGGTCAAAGAAATTACCGATGACCAGGCCGATCAGTGCGCCGACCCAGCCACCGGCCAACCCCCCGAAGATGGCCCCGAGGATTTTCCCGATCCAGATATTGGGTGTACTGATGACCGTGGCCCTAGTTCGCCTTGTGGATCGCGCGCTTATCCACCGCGAGGGCTGCCTCATGGACCGCCTCGGACAGCGTCGGATGCGCATGAATCGTGCGTGCGAGGTCCTCGGCGCTGGCCTCGTACTCCATGGCCAGAGTGGCCTCGGCGATCAGCTCGCTGGTCTGCGGCCCCACCATTGCACGCCCAGGATCCGGTCGGTTTCGGCATGGGCGATGATCTTGACCATGCCGTCGGACTGGTCCATCGCTCGGGCCCGGCCTGTGGCACCAAAGCCGAAGGTGCCGCTGCGATGGGGGATGCCCGCGGCCTTCAACTGCGCCTCGGTGCGCCCCACCCAGGCGATTTCGGGGTCGGTGTAGATCACCCACGGGATGGTGTCGTAGTTGACGTGCCCGGCATGACCGGCCATGCGCTCGGCCACCATCACCCCTTCTTCGGAACCCTTGTGCGCCAGCATGGGCCCGCGCACCACATCACCGACCGCATAGACGCCGGGGATATTGGTCTCGCAGTAATCGTTGACGTGCACAAATCCGCGCTCATCGGTCAGCAGATCGGCATCGTCCGAGGCCAGGCCATCGGTGTTGGGCCGGCGACCCACCGACACCACCAGGCGATCGACCTGCAGGTGCTGCTTGCCGTCCTTGTCCTCGTAATGAACGCTGATGTTCTTGCCATCACGGGTCTCGGTAACACGGCAGCCCTGCCGGATCTCGAGCCCCTGCTTGGCGAAGAGCTTTTTCGCCTCGCGGGCGACCTGCTGATCCACCGGCGTGAGGAACGAGTCCTGCGCCTCGAGCAGCACCACCTTGGAGCCCAGCCGATTCCAGACACTGCCCATCTCGAGGCCGATCACGCCGGCGCCGATCACGCCGAGGCGCTTGGGCACCTCCTGGAACTCCTGCGCGCCGGTGGAGCTGACAATCCGGTCGCCGGTGAGCGGCGCGGCCCCGATCTCGATGGGTCGCGACCCGGTGGCCAGGATGACATTGTCGGCGGACAGGGTCTTTTCCTTGCCCTTGTGGGGCTTGAACGCCACCTGGCGGTCGGCCAGCAGCTTGCCATGGCCCTGCAGCCACTCGATGTCGTTGGCCTTGAACAGCTGCTTGATGCCGCCGGTCAGATCGGCGACCACCTTGTCCTTGCGCTTGATCATCTGCGGCACGTCAAGACTGACCCCGTCGACCTTGATGCCGTGCTGGCCAAGCTCGGACTGGACGCGATGATAGTGCTCGGACGAGTCGAGCAGCGCCTTGGAGGGGATGCAGCCCACGTTCAGGCAGGTTCCGCCAAGCGACGGCTCACCGTCCTTGCGCCGGTATTCGTCGATCACCGCGACGCGCATGCCGAGCTGCGCACAGCGGATGGCACCCACATAGCCGGCGGGACCGGCCCCGATGACGATGACGTCGTATGAATCCGTCATGATGACTCCCGAGTTCGCTGGTATCAGACCTCGAGCAGCAGGCGTGCCGGGTCTTCAAGCATATCCTTGATGGTGACGAGGAACTGGACCGCTTCTTTGCCATCGATGATGCGATGGTCATAGGAGTGGGCCAGATACATCATCGGCCGGACCACCACCTGACCGTTCTCGGCCATGGGCCGTTCCTGAATCTTGTGCATGCCCATGATGCCGCTCTGGGGCGGATTGAGAATGGGCGTCGAGACCAGTGACCCGAAGATCCCGCCGTTGGTGATCGTGAACGTCCCGCCGGTCAGTTCCTCGATCTCGATCTTGCCCGCCTGCGCCCGCTGACCGAAGTCGGCGATGGCGGCCTCGATTTCGGCAAACGAGAGCTGATCGGCGTCGCGCAGCACCGGCACCATCAGACCACGCTCGGTGGACACGGCGATGCCGATGTCATAGTAGCCGTGGTAGAGGATGTCGGTGCCGTCGATGGAGGCGTTGACACTGGGGAAGCGCTTGAGCGCCTCGACCGCCGCCTTCACAAAGAACGACATGAAGCCGAGCTTGGTGTCATGGGTCTTGACGAAGGCGTCCTTGTGGCGGGCGCGCAGATCCATGACCGGCTGCATGTTGACCTCGTTGAAGGTGGTCAGCATGGCGGCGGTCTGCTGGGCCTGCACCAGTCGCTCGGCAATCCGCTGCCGCAGCCGGGTCATGGGCACCCGGCGCTCTTCGCGATCACCGGTGGGCAGGCTGGCGGCAGGCGCTGGGGTGGACGCCGCCGGGGCGGCCGCCGGCGCACTGGGTGCCGGTGCACTGGACGGAGCGGGCGCCGATGCCGGTGCCGGCGCGGCGTCGCCCGCAGCGCCTTCCTTCAGGGCCCGCAGCACATCCTCCTTGAGGAGCCGGCCATTGCGCCCGGTGGGCGTGATCTGTCGAGGATCCAGATCGTTTTCCTCGACCAGGCTGCGCACCGCGGGGCTCAGTGGCGGGGCTTCGCCCTCTGCGGCGGCAGGCGCCGCGTCGGCCGGCTCGGGGGCCGCGGCGGATTTGTCCTCCGCCGGCGCCTCGGCGGCCGCGCCGCCGGTGCCCTCGCCCAGCACCGCGACCACTTCACCGGCGGTGACGGTCTCGCCCTCGGGCTTGAGGATTTCACCCAGCACGCCGTCCTCGGGAGCCGGCACCTCGAGGACCACCTTGTCGGTTTCGAGGTCGACGAGGTTTTCGTCGCGCTCCACCGCCTCGCCGGGTTGCTTGTGCCAGGTGACGACGGTGGCTTCACTCACCGATTCCGGCAGCGCCGGTACTTTGACTTCGGTGCTCATCTACTCCTCGCTCTTGTTTTATCCGTGAACCTTGCCGAGCGCATCCGCCACCAGGCGGCGCTGCTGTTCGAAATGCACCTTGGCGTAGCCGACCGCCGGCGAGGCCAGCGGATCGCGACCCGCGTAGGTCAGCTTCTGATCGCGGGCGATGCAATGGGTCAGATGGTGATAGATCTGATACCAGGCGCCCTGGTTCTTGGGCTCTTCCTGACACCAGACCACTGACTTCACCGTCTTGTAGCGCCGCTTCAGCAACGCCGAGAGCTGCGCCTCGGGGAAGGGGTAGAGCTGCTCGACGCGGATCAGCGCGACATCGCTGCGTCCCTGCTGGCGGCGCTCCTCGAGCAGGTCGTAGTAGACCTTGCCGCTGCACAGCACCACCCGCTGGACGTTGCTGGGCCGCACCCCTTCGGTGTCGTCGATGACCACCTGAAAGTGCCCCCCCGACAGGTCGTCGAGCACCGATGTCGAGAGCTTGTGCCGGAGCAGGCTCTTGGGCGTCATTACCACCAGCGGCTTGCGCCAGTGACGCAGCATCTGCCGGCGGATCATGTGGAAGAACTGGGCCGGCGTGGAGGGCACACAGACCTGGATGTTCTGCTCGGCGCAGAGCTGCAGAAAGCGCTCGATGCGCGCCGAGGAATGCTCCGGGCCCTGGCCCTCGTAGCCGTGGGGCAGGTAGAGCGTGAGCCCGCAGAGCCGACCCCACTTGGTCTCGCCCGAGGCAATGAACTGATCGATGAGCACCTGTGCGCCATTGCTGAAGTCGCCGAACTGCGCCTCCCAGATCACCATGGTGCGCGGATCGGCGGTGGCATAGCCGTACTCGAAGCCGAGCACGGCCTCCTCGGAGAGCAGCGAGTCGATCACCACAAAATCATCGCGCTCGGCCGGGATGGTCTTGAGCGGCGTATGGGTGGAGCCATCGGCGGCGTTATGCAGCACCGAGTTGCGGTGAAAGAATGTCCCCCGCCCCGAATCCTGACCGGTCAGGCGCACGCAATGGCCTTCCTCAAGCAACCCGGCGTAGGCCATGGTCTCGGCAAAGCCCCAGTCCATCGCCAGCGCGCCGGCCGCCATCTTGCGCCGGCTTTCCATGACCGTCGCCACCCGCGGGTTGAGTTCGAAGCCCTCGGGCAGCCACTGCAGCTTCTCCTGCAGCGAGCGGATCCGATCCACCGACAGCGTGGTGTCCACGGGCTCGTCCCAGCGCGCGTCAAAGTAGGGCGACCAGTCGACGGTGAACTCGTTGTCCTGCTCCTCGAGCGCGCCCGGCGCCACCACCTGGGCGGCGTCCAGGGCGTCCCGGTATTCGCGCTCCATGGCGCGGGCCCCGTCACGGTCGATGACGCCCTCGTCGGTCAGCTGATCGGCGTAGAGCTTGCGCACCGACGGCCGCGCCTTGATCTTCTGATACATCATCGGCTGGGTCGCCGAGGGCTCGTCGGCCTCGTTATGGCCATGGCGGCGGTAGCAGATCAGGTCGATGACCACGTCGGAGTGAAACTCGCGCCGGTAGTCCATCGCCAGCTGAGTGACGAACAGCACCGCTTCGGGGTCGTCGCCGTTGACGTGAAAGATCGGCGCCTGAACCATCTTGGCCACTTCAGTGCAGTAGAACGTCGAGCGCGTATCCAGCGGGTTCGAGGTGGTAAAGCCGATCTGGTTATTGATCACCAGATGGACCGTGCCGCCGGTGTAAAAGCCCCGCGCCTGGGACAGCTGCAGGGTCTCCATGACCACGCCCTGGCCGGCCATGGCCGCGTCACCGTGGATGAGCACCGGCAGTACCGAGCGGCCGTCCTCGTCATCGTGGCGGTGCATACGGGCGCGGGCCGATCCCTCGACCACCGGATTGACGATCTCGAGGTGGGAGGGGTTGAAGGCCAGCGCCAGATGCAGCGGGCCACCGGGCGTGTCGATGTCCGAGGAATAACCCATGTGGTATTTCACATCGCCGGCGCTGGCATGTTCCGGGGCGTGCTCGCCCTCGAACTCGGCAAACAGCTCGGCCGGGGACTTGCCCATCAGGTTGATGAGCACATTCAGGCGGCCGCGATGGGCCATGCCCAGCACCATTTCCTCGACCCCGTCGCGACCGCCGCGCTGAACGATTTCATCGAGGATGGGCAGCGTCGCCTCGCCGCCTTCCAGCGAAAACCGCTTCTGACCGACATACTTGCTGTTGAGGTACTTCTCGATGCCTTCGGCGGCGGTCAGACGGTTGAGCAGGGCCTTTTTCTCATCGGCACTGAGATGGGGGCGTGCCTGCGGCTTCTCGAGCCGCTCCTGGATCCAGCGCTTCTGCGCGGTATCCGTGATGTGCATGTACTCCGAGCCGATCTTGCCCGAGTAGACGCGCTGCACCAGATCGAGAATCTCGCGCAGGGTCAGCCGGTCGGGCGCCGCCAGCGAACCGGTGTTGAATTCCGTATCGAGATCGGCGTCGGTGAGGCCGTGAAATTCCGGATCCAGATCCGGGACCTGCGGATGTTCGCGCAGGTGCAGCGGATCGGTATCGGCATGCTGATGCCCGCGCACGCGATAGGCATTGATCAGGCGCAGAACCGCCGCCTGCTTTTGCGCGGCCACGGCATCCATGCCCTCGCTGGCGATGCGCGCGCGGCCCCGGCGGCTGCTGCGGCCGATTTCCTCGAAGGCTTCGCGGATCGGGGTATGGGGCACGTCGCGGCGGCCGTCGGGATCCAGCGCCTCGAGATCGCGGAAGTAATCCCGCCAGCGCGGTTCGACCGCGTCGGCGTCCTCGAGGTATTTCTCGTACAGTGCTTCGATGAAGTTGGCGTTGGCACCGTTGAGATAGGAGTGACTGAGCGACTGTTCGAAAGGACCACTCATGGCAGTTTACCTGGCATCTGCGGTGGGGAGGCCTGTTTCTGGCGTATGTGCAAGTTAACCCGCAGCCCCCTTAAACGCAACGCCAATGGGCATTTACGAGCGCCAGCGGGCGACCGAAAAACCGTTACCCCCTGCGGGTGCCGCCAGAACTGACCTTGAAGTCAGGTAATTGCGGGGCGGGACACAGGGCATCATGACTCTTCGTCTTCAGAAACCGGGCGACCATCCGCCGGTGCCTCGAACCAGCGCGAGAAAAAGATCCCCAGCTCGAACAGCAGCCACACCGGCACCGCCAGCAGCACCTGCGAGATGATGTCGGGGGGCGTCAGCAGCATGCCCACGGTAAACGCCGCCACGATCACGAACGGGCGCTTCGCGGCCAGTGCCTGACGCGTCGTGGCGCCGCTGCGCACCAGCAGGATGGTGGCGACGGGCACCTCGAAGGATGCCCCGAAGGCAAAGAACAGCGTCATGATGAACGACAGATACTCGCCGATATCGGTCATCATCGACACGCCATCCGGTGTCGCCGAGGCAAAGAACTGGAACACCAGCGGAAAGACCACAAAGTAGGCGAAGGCCATGCCCAGATAGAACAGCAGCACGCTGGAGATCACCAGCGGCCAGATCAGGCGCTTTTCGTGGCGGTAGAGCCCGGGCGCCACAAACGCCCAGAGCTGGTAGAGCAGAAACGGCACACTCAGGAAAAACGCGCCGGCCAGCGCGACCTTGAGCGGGATCAGAAACGGCGTCGCCACCTGGGTAGCGATCATCGAGGTGCCCGGCGGCAGCACCGCCATCAGCGGATCGGCGAGCGCGGTATAGAGCGGCTCGCGGAACGGGTAGACCGCCAGGAACAGCACCAGCACGCAGCCGCCGGCGTACAGCAGCCGGGTGCGAAGCTCGAGCAGGTGCGTCAGCAGCGGGCGGTCGGGATCCGTTGCGTTGGAGTCGCTGGCGGGATCACTCACCGGGATTCATCTCCCGTGTCTTTCGACGCCGGGGGCTCGCCGGACTCGCGGGATTCGCCGGACTCACGGGCGGGGTCGACCTGGCCCACCGCATCGGTGACCTTGCGCTTGGCCTCATTGGCCTCGCGATCCACCGCGCGGCGGGTCTGCTGGACGCCATCGATGTTGACCTCGCGCTCGACCTCATCGCGGATCGACTGAAACGACGCGCGCGCGCGTCCCGCCCACAATCCCAGGGTGCGCATAAGGCGGGGCAGACGCTCGGGGCCGACAACCACCAGGGCGATCGCCCCGATGATCAGCAACTCCCAGAAGCTGACATCCAGCATGAACGCGTTCCTCCGGCGGTCAGGCGTTGCCGCCGGACGAGTCCTTTTCCTTGACCTGCTCGCGTCGGGCCGTCGAGGACGCGGCGTCGCTGTCGGCGTCGTTCTCCTCGAGGCTTTCCGGGTCTTGCTGACTGTTCTCGCCGTCCTTTGCCGCTTTTTCGCCGTCACTCATGGCGCTCTTGAATCCCTTGAGCGCACCACCCAGATCAGTGCCCACGTTGCGCAGCTTCTTGGTGCCGAACAGCAACAGCACAATGACCAGTATCAATAAAAGAGACCAGGGACTGATTCCACCAGGACCCATAACGGATTACCTCCAGCGCGTGCCAATGGGCATTACTGCCCCTGTTTGTTCCGGGCCGCCTTTTCGGCGACTCCGGAGAGCCCGAAACGGCGCTCAAGCTCGGCAAGCACCGACTCGGAATCAAGCCCGTGATGCGAGAGCATGACAAGGCTATGGAACCACAGATCCGCGGTTTCATAAACGATATCGTCACGCTCGCCGTTCTTCGACGCAACCACGGTTTCGGTGCATTCCTCGCCAAGCTTGCGGAGGATGCGATCAATGCCCGCCGCATGCAGCCCCGCCACGTAGGAGCTTTCCGGATCGGCCTCGCGTCGCGCCGCCAGAACCGCGTCCAGGCGGCGCAGAATCTCGTCACTCATCGGTGCCTTCTCCATACATATCGGCGGGATCGCGCCGCACGCGATCGGTGATCTGCCAGCCATCCGCCGCGAGTCGACGATAGAAGCAGCTCCGCCGCCCGGTGTGACAGGCCACGCCGCCGCGCTGCTCGACCTGCAGCAGCAGGGCGTCGCCATCGCAGTCAAGGCTGATCGCCCGCACCCGCTGGACATTGCCCGAGGACTCGCCCTTGTGCCACGGCCGCTGGCGGGAGCGCGACCAGTAGACCGCTTCGCCGAGCCGGCGGGTGGTCTCGAGGGTCTGCGGGCTCATCCAGGCCATCATCAGCACGCGGCCGTCATCGGCATCCTGGGCAATCACCGGCACCAGGCCGTCGGCGTTCCAGGCAATCGCATCCAGCCAATCCATCAGCGCACCTCGATCCCCGCCTCGGCCATGCAGATCTTTGCCTCGGCGATGGTGTATTCGCCGAAATGAAAGATGCTGGCGGCCAGCACCGCATCGGCCCGTCCCTCAATCACGCCGTCCACCAGATGCTGGAGATTGCCGACCCCACCCGAGGCGATCAGCGGCACGCCGGCCTGCTCGGAGATGGCGCGGTTGAGCGCATTGTCAAACCCCGTCCGGGTGCCGTCACGATCCATGCTGGTCACCAGCAGCTCGCCGGCGCCGGCCTCGGCCATGCGTTGCGCCCAGTCGATGGCATCCAGACCGGTGGGATGGCGTCCGCCGTGGGTGAACACCTCCCAGCGCGGATCATCGTCGGTACCGCCCCGGCGTTTTGCGTCCACCGCCACGACAATGCACTGCGAGCCGAAACGGGCCGCGGCCTCGCTCACCAGGTCCGGATCATGGATCGCCGCGGTGTTGATCGAGACCTTGTCGGCCCCGGCATTAAGCATGCGGCGCACATCCGCCACCGAGCGGATCCCACCGCCCACGGTCAGCGGGATGAACACCTCCGAGGCGACTGCCTCGACGGTATGCACCAGGGTATCGCGCTGCTCGTGGCTGGCGGTGATGTCCAGAAAGGTCAGCTCATCCGCGCCGGCACGGTCATAGCGCCGGGCGATTTCCACCGGATCACCGGCATCGCGGATGTCCACAAACTGGACGCCCTTCACGACGCGGCCGGCGTTGATATCAAGGCAGGGGATGATGCGGCGCGCGACGCCCATGCTCAGCGCCCGCCCACCGTCTCGTCGGCCAGGCGCTGGGCCTCGGCCAGATCGATGCTGCCCTCATAGAGCGCGCGGCCCACGATGGCGCCACTGATCCCCGAATCGGCCACCTGGCAGAGCTCGCGGACATCATCCAGACCGGTGACCCCGCCCGAGGCGATCACCGGAATGTCGATGGCGCGGGCCAGCTCCGCGGTGGCCTCGACATTGCTGCCACGCATCATGCCGTCGCGGCCGATGTCGGTGAACACGATGGAATCGACACCCGCGTCTTCAAAGCGCCGCGCCAGATCGCTGGCGGTGAGGGTCGAGACGCTCTCCCAGCCATCAGTGGCGACGCGGCCTTCGCGGGCGTCGAGGCCAACCATGATGCGGCCCGGAAACTCCAGGCAGGCATCGTCGACAAAGCTCGGCGTGCGCACCGCCTGGGTGCCGATGATCACGTAGTTCACACCCACGTCGAGATAGGTCTGAATGACCTCGAAGCTGCGCAGACCGCCGCCGACCTGCACCTCGATGCCCGGATGGGCCTCGGCGATGCGGCCGATCAGATCGGCATTGACGGGGAACCCCGCCAGCGCCCCGTCCAGATCCACCAGGTGCAGGCGCCGGGCGCCGGCCTCGACCCAGCGATCGGCCACCGCAAGCGGGTCATCGGAGAAGACCGTCTCATCCACCATGCGCCCCTGGCGCAGGCGCACGCATTTGCCATCCTTGAGATCAATGGCGGGTATCAGCTGCATGGTTCTCCATCCCAGGCAAGAAAGTTCTCGAGCAGCCGCAGGCCGGGGGCCTGGCTTTTTTCGGGGTGAAACTGGGTCGCAAAGACATTGTCGGCGCCGATCGCCGCGGCAAACGGCGCGCCATAGTCGCTGCGGCCCTGGATGATGGATGCATCGGCCGGCTCAACGTAGTAGCTGTGCACAAAGTAAAAGCGCGTCCCCGGCTCGATGCCCGCAAACAGCGGATGCGGCCGCGTCTGTTCAAGCCGGTTCCAGCCCATGTGCGGAATCTTGAGCTGCGGATCACCCCCGGTCAGGTGCCGGAAATGCCGCACGGTGCCATCGAAATACCCCAGCGCCTGCACGCCGTCGTTTTCTTCGCTGCGGCTCATCAGCGCCTGCATCCCCATGCAGATCCCCAGAAACGGGCGATCGCGCATCACCCGGCCCAGCACATCCACCAGCTCATAGCGATGCAGGGCACTCATGCAATCGCGCACTGCGCCCTGGCCGGGAAACACCACCCGGTCGGCGGCCTCGATGACCGTGGGGTCGTCAGTGACACGCACCTCGGCGGCACCCACGTGGGTCAGCGCGCGCTCCACCGAGCGCAGGTTGCCCATGCCATAGTCGATGATCGCGATCACAGCGTGCCCTTTGTCGACGGCAGCGCGTGGGTGCCGCGCGGATCAGTGCTGCAGGCCATGCGCAGGGCCCGGCCGCCGGCCTTGAACAGGGTCTCGGCGACATGGTGGGCGTTGTCCCCCTGCAGGCTGTCCATGTGCAGCGTCACCGCCGCCTGGCTGGCAAAGCCCTGCCAGAATTCGCGCACCAGCTCGGTGTCGAAATCGCCAACCCGGGCGGCGGGGAATGTCACCCGGTAATACAGCCCGGGCCGGCCCGAAAGGTCGACAACCACCCGCGACAGCGCCTCGTCGAGGGGACAGAAGGCGTGGCCGTAGCGGACGATGCCGCGCTTGTCGCCCACGGCGGCCGCAAACGCCTGACCCAGCGCAATGCCGACATCCTCAACGGTGTGATGGGCGTCGATGTGCAGATCGCCGGCGGCGCTGACGTCCAGATCGAACAGTCCGTGACGGGCCAGCTGGTCGAGCATGTGGTCAAAGAAACCCACGCCGGTCTGGCGCGTTCCCGCCCCGGATCCGTCCAGATCGAGACCGATCCGGATGCGCGTCTCAAGGGTGTCCCGCTCAATGGTTGCCTTGCGTTCGCTCATGCGTGTGGCGCCTTGCAATGAATGCGCCGAAGGATAGCACGCCGCCGCGGTTACTTTGAGTCGGGCGGTACGCTCAGCCAGAAGGTCACCGGCCCGTCGTTGCACAGGCTGACCTGCATATCGGCGCCGAACACGCCGGCCTGCACCCGGGGATGCCGGCGATGGGCCTCGGCCACCAGCTGATCAAAGCGCCGGGCGGCGGTGGCGGGCGGCGCGGCGGCGGAAAACCCCGGCCGCGTGCCCTTGTGGGTCTCCGCCACCAGGGTGAACTGCGGGACCAGCAGAAGACCACCGCCGGTGTCGCTCAGGCTGCGGTTCATGCGGCCGTTATCGTCAGCGAACACCCGATAGCCCAGCAACCGCTCGAGCAGACGCGTGCCGCCCGCCGCCGTATCGCCCTGCTCGACACCCACCAGCACCAGCAGACCGGCATCGATGACCCCCACTGAGTCACCGTCAACCCGGACCTCGGCCCGGGTAACGCGCTGGAGCAGACCGATCACTGCCCGTCCAGGCGTTTGAGGCGCACCTCGAGCTCTTTGACGATCTGCATGTCGCCGCGCCGGCGCGCCGCCTCCAGACCACTGCGGAAGGTCTCGGTGGCGGCTTCGCGCTCACCGGCCTTCAGCTGCAGCCGTCCCAGCGCCCGCCAGGCGGCCGAGTAATCGGGATCAAATTCGATGGCGCGACGCAGATGCGCCTGCGCCGCCTCGGTGTCACCCTCTCGGGCCAGCGCCTCGCCCAGCGTCAGGCGCGGCATGGCGCCATCGCGCCCACCATCGATCATCTTTTTCAGTGCTTCGATATCCATGCCGAGCAGGCTATCAAGCCGGGCATCAACGCCGCCAGAAGGCCGGCGTAAAAAGCACCAGCAGGGTGAAGATCTCGAGCCGGCCCATGATCATTGCCACGCACATGACCAGCTTGGGCCCCGCCCCCACGCCGGCGAAGTTGGCGGCGACATCCCCCAGCGCCGGGCCCAGGTTGGCAAGCCCCGAAGCGACCGCCGAGAACGCCGTGATCTGGTCCAGGCCCATGGCCAGCATCAGCAGCATCAGCAGCACGAACAGCAGCACATAGGCGGCAAAGAAGCCCCACACCGCATCGATGACCCGCTCGCTGACCGGCCGGTCGCCGACCTTGACGGGGATCTGGGCCTGGGGATGGATCAGGCGCAGGATCTCGCGCCCGCCCTGGCGCCAGAGCAGCAGGATGCGCACCACCTTGAGCCCGCCCGAGGTGGAATTCGCACAGCCGCCGACCACCGCCACGAACAGCAGCAGCACCGGCAGGAAGGCCGGCCAGACATAATACGAGGCGGTGGTGTAGCCGGTGGTGGTGGCAAACGAGACCACCTGAAAGATGGCGTGATGCCAGGTCTCGTCCAGCACCAGGCTGTGCGCGGCCTGATAGATCAGCAGCCCACCCAGCACCAGCACCGTCACCAGGGCCAGCACGGTCAGAAAGGTCACCAGCTCGGGGTCGCTGCGCCACGGCTCGGTGCTGCGGCGCCGCCAGGCCATGAAGTGCAGGGAATAGTTGAGCGCCGAGATGATCATGAACACCACCGCGATCATCTCGATCAGGGCGCTGTCGAAATACCCCATGCTGGCGTCATGGGTCGAGAAACCACCGGTGGCAATGGTGGTGAAGGCGTGCATGACCGCATCAAACGCCCCCATGCCGGCCGCCCAGTAGGCCAGGGCACAGGCCACCGTCAGGCCCAGATAGATATACCACAGCGCCTTGGCGGTCTCGGCAATGCGTGGGGTCAGCTTGGCATCCTTGACCGGGCCGGGCAGCTCGGCGCGATACAGCTGCATGCCGCCGATGCCGAGCATCGGCAGGATCGCCACGGCCAGCACGATAATGCCCATGCCGCCCAGCCACTGCAGCTGCTGGCGGTAGTAGAGGATCGACAGGGGCAGGTCATCGAGCCCGGTCAACGCCGTGGCGCCGGTGGTGGTCAGACCCGAGACGCTCTCGAACAGGGCATCGACGAAGGCAAGCGGCACCACGCTCTGGAGGGCCAGCGGCAGCGAGCCGGCGGCCCCCAGCACCACCCAGAACATCGCCACCACGAAAAACCCGTCCCGGATGCGCAGCTCGCGACGCGACTGGCGGACCGGCGCCCAGAGCAGCCCGCCCACCGCCAGCAGCAGGCCGAAGGTCACAAAAAACGCCTCGGCCACCCCGTCGGCCACGATCACGCTCACCAGGGCCGGCGGCAGCATCGTCATGCTGAACACCATCAGCAGGACACCCAGCACGCGTTGGACGGCATCGGGATGCATGAGCGCTCGGGTCCCTAGAGAAAGGTCACGCCCACCGAGAAGAGCTTTTCGACGTCTCGCAGCCGGCTCTTGTCGACGAGGAAGAGAATGACGTGGTCTTCGGGTTCGATCACCGTGTCGTGATGGGCCATGACCACTTCTTCGCCACGGACGATGGCGCCGATGGTGGTGCCCCGCGGCAGGCGGATCTGATCGATGCGGCGGCCCACCACCTCCGAGCTGCCGGCATCGCCGTGGGCGATCGCCTCGATGGCCTCGGCGGCGCCGCGGCGCAGGCTGTGCACCGTCGCCACGTCACCGCGACGGATATGCGCGAGCAGGCTGCCGATGGTCGCCTGCTGCGGCGAAATCGCCACATCGATGTCGTCGCTGGACTGGATCAGATCGACGTAGGCGGCGCGGTTGATCAATGCCATGACCGTCCGCGCGCCGCGGCGCTTGGCCAGCATTGCCGCCAGGATGTTGGCCTCGTCATCGTTGGTCAGGGCACAGAACACGTCGGTGTTCTCGATGTTCTCCTCAAGCAGCAGATCTTCGTCGGCGGCATCGCCGCGCAGCACGATGGTCTTTTTGAGCTCGTCGGCAATCGCCCGACAGCGCTGCGGATTGTGCTCGATGATCTTGACCTGGTACTGCGTCTCGAGTGACTGGGCCAGGCGCATCCCAATGTTGCCGCCGCCGGCCAGGGTGATGCGCTTGACCGGCTTGTCGAGCCGGCGCAGCTCGCTCATCACCGCACGGATGTTTTTGCGCGCCGCCACGAAGAACACCTCGTCACCGGCTTCGATCACCGTCTCACCCTCGGGGATGATGGCGCTGCCGCGGCGATAGATGGCCGCCACGCGGGTCTGCACGCCCGGGACATGTTCGCGCAGGGTGCGCAGCTCCTGGCCCACCAGGGGGCCACCATAGTAGGCACGCACGCCCACCAGGCGGACCTTGCCATCGGCAAAATCCATCACCTGCAGCGCGCCGGGGTGCTCGATGAGGCGTCGCACGTACTGGGTGACCAATTGCTCGGGGCTGATGAGCACGTCGATGGGCAAGGCATCGGGGGCAAAGATCTGGGGGTGCGAGAGGTACTCCACGGCGCGCACGCGGGCGATCTTGCTGGGAGTGCGGAACAGGGTGGCGCAGATCTGGCAGGCCACCATGTTGGCCTCGTCCGAGTTGGTGACCGCGATCACCATGTCGGCGTCATCGACGCCGGCGCGCTCGAGCACCGCCGGATAGGTGGCGTTACCCGCGACCGTGCGCAGATCCAGCCGGTCCTGGAGCGCCTGCAGGATCTGGCCGTCGCGGTCGACCACGGTAATGTCGTTGTCTTCGCTGGTCAGGTTGGCCGCCACGGTGCCCCCGACCTGGCCGGCTCCCAGAATGATGATCTTCATGCACGGCCTCCGCCGGATTCGCCGCCCTCGCGCGGGTCAATGCCCAGAGCGCGCAGCTTGCGGTACAGATGGGTGCGCTCCATGCCGGCCAGTCGCGCCAGCTGCGCGACACTGCCGTCGGCCCGCTGCAGTTGCCTTTGCAGGTAATCGCGCTCGAAACGCTCGCGGGCCTCCCGCAGTGGCAGTGCCAGTGCCTGCGGCCAGTCGCTCTCACCGCCGGTCACCGCCGGGCGCTGGCTCAGCGCCGCTTCGACCTCCTCGACCTCGATGTCGATGCCGTCGCCCAGCACCAGCAGCCGCTGCACCAGGTTGTGCAGCTCCTGGACATTGCCATGCCAGCCATGATTGCGCAGCCGGTTCTGGGCCGCCACTGTAAAGCGACGGTAACCGAGCTGTTCGCGCTCGACCAGCCGGTCGACCTGAAAGGCCACCAGCTCGGGGATGTCCTCGGCATGCTCGCGCAGGGGCGGGACCGTCAGCGGAATCACGCTCAGTGCATAGGCCAGATCCGGTCGAAAGCGCCCGGCCTGGGCCTCGGCGGTCAGATCGCGACGGCTGATGGCAATCATGCGCACGTCGAGCGGAATGCGCTCCGAGCCGCCAACCCGCTGAAAACTGCCGGCATCGATCGCCGAGGCCAGCCGGGTCTGCGCCTCGGCGTCCAGGTCGGCGGCACCGTCGAGGATCACCGTGCCACCGGCGGCGGCCTCGAGCCGGCCGGGGATGACCTGACTGCGTCGGACCTGGCCGAACAGCTCCTGAGCCGCCGATTGCCCGGCGATGGTGCCGGCCGCCACCTCCACCAGCGGCCCCGAACGGCGCTCGCTGAGACTGTGAATATAGCGCCCCAGGCATTTGCGGCCGCTGCCGGGCTCACCACTGATGAGCACCCAGCTGTCGGTGCCGGCCAGCCGTTCGGCCTGTTCGCGCAGATCACGCATGGCGCTGCTGCGTCCCACCGGTTCGATGACCGGGGCGGGTGCATCGCCGGGGGTGCCGACGGCGCCGGGGGCGGCCAGCGCCTGCTCCACCGTTGCCAGCAGCTTGCCCATGGACAGCGGCTTTTCAACAAAGTCCATCGCCCCGTGACGGGTGGCCTCGACAGCGGTTTCCACCGTGCCGTGTCCCGAGATCATGACCACCGGGAACGGACAGACACCGCCCTGCGCCCACTCCTTGAGCAACGAAATCCCGTCATCGCCGGGCATCCAGATATCCAGCAGCACCAGTTGCGGCGTGCGCTCGCGCAGCAGCGAGCGTGCCTGGCTGGCGCTTTCCGCCGTTGCCACCGCGTAGCCCTCATCCTCGAGGATCTCGCGGACCAGCTCGCGGATGTCCGGCTCGTCGTCGACGACCAGCACGTAGGCCTTGCTCATTGTCCATTCTCCCCGGTCGGCAGGCGCACCGACAGACGCGCGCCGCCCTCGACATTGCGGGCACTGATACTGCCATTGTGCTCTTCGACAATCTTTTTAACGATCGCCAGGCCCAGCCCCGAGCCCCGGGGCTTGGTGCTGACATAGGGCTCGAAGAGCTGATCGAGCATGGCATCGGCAAACCCGGGCCCGTTATCCTCGATGTCCAGTTCCACGCCCCCGGCATGGCGCCCGCTGCGGCGGCGGGTCGAGACCACGATCTCGCAGGCGCCGCCGGCGTCGGCTTCGAGGGCATTGCGGATCAGGTTGTTGAGCAGCTGACGCAGGCGCCCGGGATCGGCCTCCAGCCAGGGCAGGCGATCGTCCAGGTCCGTGCGGATCGAGGCCTGCGCCGCCTGCCCCCGGTAGAGCTCAACCACCTCCTGCACCAGGGCATTGAAGTCGACCCGCTGGAGCTGCAGCACCGGCGGTCGCGCGTACTCGGAAAACGCCTGGACCATCTCCTTCATTGCCTCGACCTGGTGGATGATGGTCTCGGTGGCCCGTTGCAGCAGGGCCGCCTCGTCGCCGCTCAGGCGGTTGCCGACCTTGTGCTGGAGGCGCTCGGCGGACAGCTGGATGGGTGTCAGCGGATTGCGGATCTCATGGGCCAGCCGCCGGGCGACTTCACCCCAGGCGGCGTCGCGCTGGGCCTGAATGAGTGTGGTCACATCATCAAAGACGATCACCTCGCCGCCACCTTCGCCCTCGCCCGGCAGCAGCGCCCCGCTGCAGATCAGCGACCGGCGCCCCTCGCGGGTGTCCAGACTGAGCTCGGCGCGCCATTCGCCCTCGGCCTCGTGCTGATGGGCATCAATCTGCTCGACAAACGGACTGAAGTCAGGAAACCGCTGGACAAGGGCCGACAGCGGCTGGCCGGTGCCTTCATGCAGCGGCACCGAGAGGATATCCACCGCCGCCTGGTTATAGGTGCGCAGGGTGCCGTCCGGGCCCAGTGCCAACACCCCCGAGGACAGACGCCCCAGCACCGTTTCCAGATAGGCGCGCTGGGATTCCACCAGCGTCTGGCTCTGCCGTGCGGCATCCCGGACATCGGCCACGCGACGGCTCATGTCATTGAACGATCGCACCAGAAAGCCCAGCTCGTCGTTGCCCGCCGGGGGCAGCTGGGTACCGTACTCGCCGGCGGCCATCGCCCGGGTGCCCTCGGCCAGACGACTCACCGGCGCCACCAGTCGGCGGGCCAGATAGAATGCCGACCAGACGGCGAACAGCAGCGACACCAGCAGCACCAGCGACAGCGTCAGGATGAAGCTGTCCTTGAGCGGTCCGCGCAGATAGGCGAGCTCGCGATACTCGCTGAACGCGGTTTCCACCTCGTCGGCCAGATCGTTGATGCGCGGCGAGACCTGGAAAAGCCCCTGCAGGATGCGCGTATTGCCGGGCCCATCCGGGCCCGGTGCACGCACCAGGGCGCGGATATGCAGGCCGGCGTTCTCGATGGGGTCGAGCCCCACATAGGGCCGGCCCTGGCGCAGCTGCAGAAGAATGCTCTCCTCGGGCCGATTGGGCAGGATGCTGTCAGTATCCATGCTGCTGGCGGCAATGATGCGCCCGTTCTCGCCGATCAGCGTCAACTCCGAGGCACCCGTGCGGGCGCGCAGGTCGCCCAGAGTGATGGGCGCCATCTCCTGGCTGACATCGGCCAGATCCCGGGCGGCCTCTTCGAGGCGCTGCTGCATGTCACGCATGCGCTGATCCAGCGACGCCTGGGAGAGCGCCAGCGCGTCTTCGAGGGCATTTTCGACGCGCACATCAAACCAACTGTCCACGCCGCGCTGCAAAAACTGCATCGAAAAACCGTACACCACCAGTCCGGGCAGCACCGCCAGGACCACAAACAGGGCCATCAGCCGCAGGGTCAGGCGACTGCCGGTTTCGCGCGCCCGCAGCGAGCGCACCAGCCGCTGCAGGTTGTTGATGATCAGCCCCGAGAGCACCACCAGCACCACGCCGTTGATCAGCAGCAGCCACAGATACAGGCGCCCGAAGCGCGAGGAGTTTTCAGTGGCGGCGCTGAGCAGATACAGCGACAGGATCAGCAGCACACTGAGCAGGATGCGGACAATGGCCTGGCGCGGCAGCCCGCTCATGGCCGCACCTCAAGGGTCTGGGGCTCGCTGCGCAGCTGCCAGTCGGCGCTGGCCCAGGCCACCGTGCGCAACAGCCGGGGCAGCGCGTCCACATCCAGCTCGGTCTCGAAACGCAGCCGATAGGTCTGCTGGTCATCCAGCCGGTCGCGGCCGATCACGGGCCAGGCCTCAATGGTGCCAAGCCGCGTCAGCAGGGCATCGAGGCTGCGATAACTGCGACTCTCGCCACTGGCAAGGCGATTGAGCACGTAGCGACGGCTCATCGCGTGATAGGCAAGCCGGTACCGGCGCTCCTGACCGACCACTTCCACGTCGCGCCACCACCAGCGCGGTCGATCGAGGCTCAGCCGTTGGCTGATCACCAGATCGACGCCGCTCTCCAGTGCCTCGGTTGCCGTCGCCGTCAGCGAATAGTCGATACGCCCATCCACCACCAACAGCCCGTTGGCGAATCGCTGTTCAAGCGAGGCAACACTGAAACCCGCCGCCGGGGGGCTGATGCCGACCGCGGCCAGACACAGCAGCGCCACCAGCAGGGCGGCTCGGGGGCTAGCGCTTGTCCAGACAGGCATAGTAGAAGCCATCGACGCCGGCCTCACCGGTCAGAACCTGATGTCCGTGGCCCACCGGCCGACCGACCGGCGGTGCAGGTGGGACCACTTTGACATCGGCTTGATCCCCGACGAAGGCCTCGATCACTGATTCATTCTCGGCGCGAAGCACCGAGCAGGTGCAGTAGACAAGACGCCCGCCCGGTGCCAGTCGCGGCCAGAGGGTGTCGAGAAGCGCGCGCTGGCGCACCGCCAGATGCGCGATATCGGCCTCGCGCCGCAGCCATTTGATGTCGGGGTGCCGACGGATGACCCCGGTGCCCGAACACGGCGCATCAATGAGGATGCGATCGAAGCGCTCTTGCGCTGGCCACTGCCCGGGGTCTGAGGCATCCGCCACCCGCACCGTGGCGCTCAGGCCGAGGCGGGCGAAGGTTTCCTCGACCCGCTGCAGCCGCTCGGCATCAATATCCGCCGCCAGCAGCGACACCTGCGCATGTTCAAGCACGTGGGCGGCCTTACCCCCGGGTGCGGCGCAGGCATCGAGCACCCGATCGCCCTCCGTCGCCGCCAGCAGCGGGGCAGCCCACTGGGCGACGGCGTCCTGCACCGAGCAATCGCCGGCGGCAAAGCCCGGCAATGCGCTGACCGCCACCGCGTTGTCGAGCACCAGGGCGTCCTCGAACCCCGCCAGCNCCCGGGCGCCAATGCCCTCNGCGGCAAGCCGCTCGAGATAGGCATCACGGGACGTGCGACGGCGATTGACCCGCAGCGTCATGGGCGCCCGCGTATTCTGCGCGGCCAGCAGCGCCTGCCAGTCGTCGGGCCAGTCCCGGCGCAGGTGGGCGAGCAGCCAGTCCGGCACCGAGGCCTGGCGGGCCGGGTCGGCGTCTACCGCCTGCAGGCAGGCCGCGCTGTCACGCTGAAAACCGCTGAAAACGTCGCAGGACGGCGTTGATCAGCTTGGCAGCCCAGGGCTTGCCGCGCCGGCGCGCGACGGCAACCGTCTCGGAGACCGCCGCATGGGCCGGAATGTCCATTTCGGTGAGCTGGAAAAAGCCGATCTCGAGGAGCAGCGCCATGTCCTGGTCCCGCGACTTGAGCCGGCTGCGCAGGAAATGATCCCGAATGGCGCCCAGGCGGCGGTGATAACGCAGCACCCCGTAGGCGATGGCCCGGCATAACGCGACATCCCGGGGATCATCGCCGCGCGGACCGTGCTCGGCGAGGGCGCGATCCAGCGACCGCCCCCGGTTGAGCACCGCCAGCAGGACCTCGACCGCGGCCCCGCGCGGATCAGTGGAGGATTTCGCCGACATGCACTGTGTGCCCCCGCAGGAATTCCGCCACTGGCTGGGCCCGTCCACCGGCCGCCTGTACCCGCTGCAGGCGCAGCAGGCCCTCGCCGGTCTGCACATCAATCCCGTCGGACCCGACGGCAATAATGGTGCCGGGCGGCGCCGCCGCGTCGCCGGCCGGCAGCGCCACCGCCTGCCAGACCCGCAGCCGATCATCGCCCCACGCGCAGCGGGCCACCGGCCAGGCATTGAACGCGCGCACCCGGCGCGCCAGCTCGGGCGCCGGACGCTGCCAATCGATCCAGGCCTCGTCGGCGTTGATCTTGGCGGCATAGGTCACGCCGTCGGACGGCTGCGGACGGGCGGGTTGCCGGCCATGCAGCCAGCCATCCAGGCAATCCACCAGCAATTGCGCCCCCAGATCGGCCAGCCGGTCATGCAACTGCGCGGCATTATCGTCGGGGGTGATGGGCGTGGACCGCGCCGCGATGACCGGCCCGGTATCCAGGCCCGCCGCCATTTCCATCAGACAGACGCCGGTTTCCGGATCGCCGGCCTCGATGGCCCGCTGAATGGGGGCCGCCCCGCGCCAGCGCGGCAGCAGCGAGGCATGGATGTTGACGCAACCATGGGTGGGAATGTTCAGCACGGATGCCGGCAGGATCAGGCCATAAGCCGCCACGATCATGACGTCGGGCCGATAGCCGGCCAGTCGGTCCCGGGCCTCGGCGTTGCCCAGGCGCTCGGGCTGTTCGACGCTCAGGCCGTGCTCGAGGGCGGCTGTCTTGACCGGTGATGGCCGGAGCCGGCGCCCGCGGCCGGCCGGCCGGTCGGGCTGGGTGTAAACCGCGGCGATGGAGTGCCCCGCCGCCACCAGGGCCTCGAGGGCGGGCACGGCAAACTCGGGCGTCCCCGCATAGACGATGCGGGGCGGCGTATTGTCGCTGGCGCCGATCAGACCGATCCCGTTCGGGCCGACGCATCACCGCGCTGCCGGGCCGCTTTCTCGAACCGCCGGCGCAGGCGCTTGCGCTTGAGCTCGGAGAGATGGTCAATAAAAAGCCGGCCGTCGATATGATCGATCTCGTGCTGCAGGCAACGCGCCATCATGCCTTCGGCCTGCAGCTCGAAGGGTTCGCCGTCCAGACCCTGGGCGCGCACGGTCACGGCATCGACCCGTTCGACGTTGTCGGTATAGCCGGCGATGGACAGACAGCCCTCTTCGACAATGTCCCGCGTCTCGCCGCGCGCGATGATCTCGGGGTTGATGAACACCTGCGGCGCGTCGCCGTTTTCGCTGACATCAACCACGACAAGGCGCTGGTGGACATTGATCTGCGTGGCCGCCAGACCGATCCCCGAGGCGTCGTACATGGTCTCGATCATGTCGCGCACCAGGGCATGCACCTCGGCATCGATCTGCTCGACGGGCGCGGCCCGGCGGCGCAGCCTTTCATCGGGGTACTGGAGGATTTCGCGTATGGCCATGAGACTATCCGTTTAAAGCACTACCGCTCAGTGTAGCGAACCGCCGCCACTCGCGACCAGTCAGACGCGGTGTGACAAGGAGACATCATGCCCGCGTGGAGCCTGCGCGCCCTGCTCGCCACCATTGCTCTGCTGACCACCCTGTCGGTACCGGCCTCGCCGCCGGCCCTGTTCCCGTCCAGCCAGGCCCTGCCGCAGGTTGTCCTGGGCGAGGAAGGGCGACGTCTGAATGCGGCCGGCGACCGGGTCTATGCCGAAGGGCTGAGCGGTCGGGCCGCGCGTCATTACTACCTGCTCCGGCCCGGGCCGGCGCTCACCGGCCACAGCGGCGAGCGCCTCGGCCGCAGCAGCATCGCCCTGGGCAAAGCGGCACTGATCAGCGCCGGACAGCCGGCACTGCTGCGTATCCTGAAGGCGCGGCGCGAAATCCGCCCCGGCGACTACCTGCTGGCCATCGACCCCGAGCGGAGCGAGGCCCATGACTGACCGCGCGCTCGAGAGCTGGCTGTGGCTGGCGCGCCTGCCGGGTGTCGGCCCGCGGACCAGCACCCTGATCATCGACGCCTATGACCACCCCGAGGCGTTTCGGGCCGCGTCCCAGGCCGATCGCGCCGCCCATGGGCTGCCCCGGGCTGCGGTCCGCGCACCGCATGACGCCGCCAGCCTGCAGTCGGGCATTGATGCCGACCTGCGCTGGGCCGATGCCGAGGATCGCCACCTGATCGCCCGCGACGATGCGCGCTATCCGGCCCTGCTGACGCAAATCGCCGACCCGCCGCCCATGCTGTACCTGCGTGGTGATCCCAACGCCCTGCTCGAGCCCCAGGTCGCCATGGTCGGGGCACGCAATGCCTCGGACAACGCCATTCGCATCGCCGAAGAGTTTGCCGCCTATCTGGCCGCCACCGGACTGACCGTCACCAGCGGGCTGGCCCTGGGCATCGATACCGCCGCCCACGAAGGGGCACTGGCGGTGCAGGGCCGCACCGTGGCGGTCATGGCCACGGGCCCGGACCGGCTTTATCCGCGGGACAACGAGGCGCTGGCCCGCCAGATCGCCCGCCACGGGGCAATCGTCACCGAAATGCCCACCGGCACACCGGTGAGCCGGGGACTGTTTCCGCGCCGCAACCGCCTGATCGCCGGGCTGTCGGTGGGCACGCTGGTGGTCGAGGCCGGTCGCCACAGCGGCTCGCTGGAGACCGCTTACCGGGCGATCGATGCCGGCCGCGAGGCCATGGCCATTCCCGGCTCCATCCATAATCCGCGGGTCAAGGGCTGCCACGCACTCATTCGCAACGGNGCGCGTCTGGTGGAATCGGCGCAGCAGGTCATCGAAGAAGTGAGCCANGCCATCGACAGGCCGGCGGCCACCGCTCCGCCGGTCGAGTCAACGGCTGANCAGGCCGACTGGACGGCCCTGGATGCNCGGGAAATCGCGGTGCTCGAGGCCATGGATCACGACCCCATTGCCTTCGANACCCTGCTCCAGCGGGCTTCATTGACGCCCGATATCCTTTCATCCATTCTCCTGAAGCTCGAACTCTCGGGCGACGTTGCGCCCTGCAGTAGCGGTTATTACATGCGAACCAGCAATCGAGCGGGCGGATGAAAGAAAACGTCTTCGAGATCCTGATGTACCTGTTTGAGCACTATTTTCAGGACGCCGTCGACCTCGACCCCAATCGGACCCAGATCGAGTCGGACCTGCGTGATGCGGGGTTTTCCGATCCGCAGATTTTCAAGGCGCTGGCATGGATCGACGCGCTCGCCGAACGCCGCGACCTGCCGGTTTCGGCCCACGGACCCGCGGCGATCCGGATTTACACGACGGCCGAGGCGGCCCGGCTCGATGTCGAGTGCCGGGGCTTTCTGCTGTTTCTCGAACAGGCCGGGATTCTCGGCGCGGGCAGTCGCGAACTGGTCATCGATCGTCTGATGGACCTGGATGACGATCCCATCGGGCTGGATGAGCTCAAGTGGGTGGTCCTGATGGTCCTGTTCAGCCAACCGGGTCAGGAAGAGGCCTGCGCCTCCATGGAGAGCCTGCTTTTTGAACCTCCCTATCCCACAAAACACTAAGCATCCATGTCGCATTCACTGGTAATCGTCGAATCCCCGGCCAAGGCGGGCACCATCAAGAAGTACCTGGGCAAGGACTTCGAGGTGATGGCGTCGTACGGTCATGTCCGTGACCTGATCGCCAAGGAGGGTGCCGTCGATCCGACGCATGACTTTGCCATGCACTACAGCGTGGTCGAGCGCAACGCCAAACAGGTCGACGCCATTGCCAAGGCCACCCGCAAGGCCGATGCGGTCTACCTGGCCACTGACCCCGACCGCGAAGGGGAGGCCATTTCCTGGCACCTGCTGGAGCTGCTGCGCGAGCGCGGCGTGATTGCCGACAAGCCCGTCCATCGGGTGGTTTTCTACGAGATCACCCGGGATGCGATCCGCGAGGCCATCCAGCACCCGCGCGGCCTGTCCGATCACCTGGTGGATGCCCAGCAGGCACGCCGGGCGCTGGACTACCTGGTCGGGTTCAACCTCTCGCCGCTGCTGTGGCGCAAGATCACCAGCGGTCTCTCTGCCGGCCGCGTGCAATCGCCGGCGCTGCGCATGATCGTCGAGCGCGAGAAGGAGATCGAGGCGTTCGTCCCCCAGGAGTACTGGAGTGTCGAGGCCGACCTGGTCCAGGCCGATACCCCGTTTGTCGGGCGCCTGCAGCAGCTCGATGGCGGCAAGGTCGAGCAGTTCACCATCAACAACGCCGAAACCGCCGACGACGCCACGCAGCGCATCCTCGCGGCCACCGGCGCCGACCAGGGCGAGGGCGAGCTGACCGTCACCCGGGTCGAGAAAAAACAACGCCGGCGCAACCCCGCCGCGCCTTTCATCACCTCCACCCTTCAGCAGGAGGCCTCGCGCAAACTGCGCTTTTCCGCGCAGCAGACGATGCGCATTGCCCAGCAGCTCTACGAAGGGGTGGATACCGGCAGCGGCACGGTGGGCCTGATCACCTACATGCGCACCGACTCGGTCAACCTCTCGCAGGAGGCCATCCAGGGCCTGCGCGAGGTGATCGAGAAGCGCTTCGGCGCCGCCAAGCTGCCCGCCAAGCCCAATCAGTACCGGACCCGCGCCAAGAACGCCCAGGAGGCGCATGAGGGGATCCGGCCAACGGATGCCAGCTGGGTGCCGGAATCGCTCAAGGGACATCTCAGCGACGATCAGTACCGGCTCTATGACCTGATCTGGAAGCGCACCGTCGCCTGCCAGATGATCCACGCCACCATCGACACGGTGTCGGTGGACCTGGCCGCCGGCGACGTGGCGAGCTTTCGGGCCACCGGTTCGACGGTGCGCGATCCCGGCTTCATGGCGGTGTATCAGGAGGGGGCCGACGACGCCGGCGCCGATGCCAATGACCGCATCCTGCCGCCCCTCGCCGAGGGCGAGCGGATCACGCTGACGGCCCTGCGGCCGGAACAGCACTTCACGGAGCCGCCGCCGCGCTACTCCGAGGCCACCCTGGTGCGCGCCCTCGAGGAATACGGCATCGGCCGGCCGTCAACCTATGCCTCGATCATCGCCACGCTGCAGGCGCGCAACTACGTGACGCTGGAGAATCGGCGCTTCAAGCCCACCGACACCGGCCGGGTGGTCACCAAGTTCCTGACCGAGCATTTCGATCGCTACGTCGACTACGAATTCACCGCGCGCCTGGAAGACCGGCTGGATGCCATCTCGCGGGGCGAGACCGACTGGGTGCCGGTGCTGCGCCAGTTCTGGGATCCCTTCCACGAGCGCATCGAAGAAAAGCAACAGGTGTCGCGCAGCGAGGTGATGAAGGCCCGCGAGCTGGGTACCGATCCCGAGAGCGGCCGACCGGTCTCGGCGCGGCTCGGCCGCTATGGGCCCTTCGCCCAGATCGGCACCCGCGAGGACGAGGAAAAGCCCCGCTTTGCCAGCCTGCGCCCGGGCCAGAGCATCGATACCATTGGTCTCGACGAGGCCCTGGCACTGTTTACGCTGCCGCGGGATCTCGGCGAGACGCCGGATGGCCTGCCCCTGAGCGCCAACATCGGCCGATTCGGCCCGTATGTCCGCTTTGGCGACCAGTTTGCGTCGCTCAAAAAGGACGATGACCCCTACACCATCGACCGTGAGCGTGCCCTGGAACTGGTCGAGGAAAAAAAGGAAAACATCGCCCGACGTACCATCCAGAGCTTTGACGACGGCGCACTGACGGTCATGAAGGGTCGCTTCGGGCCGTACATCACCGACGGCCGCAAGCGGGCCCGGGTCCCCAAGGACCGCGAGGCCGAATCGCTGACCCGCGATGAGTGTCAGGCATTGATCGACGAGGCGCCCGAGCCCAAGGGCCGGGGCGGCGGTCGCAAGAAGTCCGCCAGCGGCACCGGCAAGGCCCGCACCAGCCGCAAGAAGCAGTCCTCGAGCAGCTGATATGCGCAGCCCCTCGCCGGCCCTGCGCCGGGTCCGCGCTCAGATCCATGCCGGCGGCGTCGGGGCCTATCCCACCGAAGGTGTCTGGGGACTGGGCTGCGACCCACTCGACAGCGATGCCATCGCCCGCCTGATCCGGCTCAAGGGCCGGGGCGCGGACAAGGGCCTGATCGTGATCGCGGCGGGCATCGACCAGATCCAGGGGCTGGTGCAGTGGCCCGCCAGCGATTCGCGGCGCGCGGCAATACTCGCCACCTGGCCGGGTCCCGGTCACCTGGGTCATGCGGGCCGCCGAGGGCCTCCCCGACCTGCTGACCGGGGGGCGCCGGACCATTGCAGTGCGGATCACGCGCCACCCCCCGGTCATCAACCTGTGTCGTGCCGCCGGCTCGGCGCTGGTGTCCACCAGCGCCAATCGCAGCGGCAAACCCGCCTGCCGGCGCGGCTGGCAGGTGCAGCGCTGCTTTGGCCGGCAGCTAGACTGGTTTGTGCCCGGGCCGCTGGGCGGCCAGCGCGGCCCCTCGGAAATCCGCGACGCCGACAGCGGCCGGGTGCTACGAGCAGGCGCCTAGCCCCCGATGTAGGACATCTCGATGCGGCGGCTGTCGATGGGTTGTACACCGGCGGTACGGAGCTCGGAGTAGCGATCATCGCGCTGCGACCAGATCGCCGTCAGCGCCTCCTGGACCGCGGCGTCACTGTCACCGCGACGCAGCCGGTCGCGCAGATCATGGCCATCACTGGCGAACAGGCAGGTAAATAGCTGGCCCTCGGCGGACAGGCGCGCACGCTGGCAGGTACCGCAGAAGGGCTGGGTCACGGAACTGATCAGGCCGAGCTCGCCGGCGCCGTCCCGATAGCGATAGCGCTCGGCCACCTCGCCACGATAATTGGGTGCCACCGGCTCGATCGGCCACCGGGCGTTGATCCGATCCACCACGTCGCGGGACGGGACGACCTGATCGAGCCGCCAGCCATTGCTGTTGCCGACATCCATGTACTCGATAAACCGCACGATGTGCGCCGTCCCGCGAAAATGCCCGGCCATGGGCAGAATATCGCCATCGTTGACGCCTTTGCGCACCACCATGTTGATCTTGATCGGCCCCAGTCCGGCGGCCTCGGCGTGATCGATCCCCGCCAGCACCTTTGCCACCGGAAATCCCACGTCATTCATCGCCCGGAAGGTCGCATCATCGATGCCATCCAGACTGACCGTCAGCCGATCCAGACCCGCCGCCCGCAGCGCCCGGGCCTTGTCCCGGGTCAGCAGCGAGGCATTGGTGGTCAGACTGATGTCTTCGATGCCGTCGATCTCGTGCAGCAGACCGATCAGCGTCTCCAGCTCGCGCCGCAGCAGTGGCTCACCCCCGGTCAGGCGCAGTTTGCGCACGCCCAGCGACGCGAACACCCGGGCAAGCCGGGCGATTTCCTCAAAAGACAGCAACTGATGACGCGGCAGAAACGTGTGATCGGCACCAAACAGGGCCTTGGGCATGCAGTAACTGCAGCGGAAATTGCAGCGATCGGTCAGCGAAATCCGCAGGTCCCGCAGCGGCCGATCGCGCCGGTCGGTCAGTCCATCCGTCACGACTTTACTCCCCGGCGCCCGGCAGCGCCTCGCCCTGCTGATAGACCTGTGAGCCATCGGCATAGGTCTCGCGCTTCCACACCGGCGCGGTGACCTTGAGCCGATCGATGGCAAACCGCGCCGCCTCGAATGCCTCGGCCCGGTGGGCAGCACGCACCACGACCACCACGCTCAGTTCACCGACCCGCAACCGGCCGGTGCGATGCCGGATCCGGCACGCGAGGATGTCATGCCCTGCCAGCGCCTCGGCCTCGACGGCGGCCAGCGCCCGCTCGGCCAGCGGGACATAGGCGGAGTACTCGATATCGGTAACCGTCTGGCCAGCGTGGTGACGACGCACCGTGCCGCCGAACACCACCACGGCGCCGGCATCCGGCGAGGCGGTCTCCTCGATCAGCGCATCCAGATCGATGGCATCGCCATCAACATGGTCGTTCATTGCATTCGCTCCGAGATTTTCTGTTGCGTATCCTTGCACGTATGACACAGATCGATGCAACCGCCGTCCGATCCTATCTGCTGGATCTGCAGGATCGCATCTGCGACGGGCTCTCGGCCCTGGATGGCAACGCCTTTCATGAAGACGCCTGGGATCGCGACGCCGGGGGCGGCGGGCGCACCCGCGTGCTCAGCGGCGGGCCGGTGTTCGAGCAGGCCGGCGTCAACTTCTCGCACGTGTTCGGCGCCAACCTGCCCGCCACCGCCAGCGAACGCCGCCCCGAACTGGCCGGCCGCAGCTTTCAGGCCCTTGGCGTGTCGCTGGTGGTGCATCCGCGCAACCCTTACGTACCCACCTCGCACGCCAATGTCCGCTTCTTTGTGGCCGAGGCCGAGGACGCCGAGCCAGTCTGGTGGTTTGGTGGCGGTTTCGACCTGACGCCATTCTATCCCTTTGACGACGACTGCCGGCACTGGCATCAGGTGGCCCATGACGCCGTGGCGCCCTGGGGCGAGGATCTGTATCCGCGCTTCAAGACCTGGTGCGACGACTATTTCTATCTGCCCCATCGCGGCGAAACCCGGGGCATCGGCGGGCTGTTCTTCGATGACTTCGAGCGCGGCGGCTTCGAATCGGCCTTTGCCATGATGCGCTCGGTGGGCGACGGCTACATGCGCGCCTACACCCCCATCGTCGAGGCCCGCCAGGGCACCCCCTACACCGAGCGCGAACGCGACTTCCAGCTCTATCGGCGCGGCCGCTATGTCGAGTTCAACCTGCTCTACGATCGCGGCACCAAGTTTGGCATCCAGTCCGGAGGTCGAACCGAGTCGATCCTCATGTCGATGCCGCCGCTGGCGCGTTGGGAATATGACTACCAGGTGGGCGAGGCCACGCCCGAGGCGGAATTGACCCGGTGCTACCTGCAGCCCCGCGACTGGCTGTAGCGCGACAGCCAGTCGGTTCATACGACCTGTGCTTGGCACTCACAAATCATGGGGCGACAACCCCCGGCCATTGGGTTAGGTTGTCNGGCNCCGTTGTNATGGCATTTTTCCGCAGCGCAACAATAACCTACAGCGATCAGGGGTGTGGCCACCGNACGGTCTGCCCGCTAGGCTGTGTCCCAAGTGAACAAAGACGAGGTCAGAGATGGCAGCAAAAATGACGCCCATGCCGACGCCGGACGACCTGGATCCGCAGGAGACCCAGGAGTGGCTCGAGGCCATTGAGTCGGTCCTCGAGTACGAGGGCCCGGAGCGGGCACAGTTTCTGCTCGAACAGCTCGTGGACAAGGCCCGCCGCAGCGGTGGTCAGTTGCCCTTCAAGGCGACCACGGCCTATCAGAACACCATCCCCACCCAGCACGAGCAGCCCTTTCCGGGTGATCGCGCACTGGAATCGCGCATCCGCTCGATCATTCGCTGGAATGCCATGGCAATGGTGGTTCAGGCCAACCGCGACCGCGACGGCATTGGCGGGCATATCGCCTCGTTCGCCTCGTCGGCGACGCTCTACGAGGTGGGCTTCAACCACTTCTGGCGCGCGCCAAGCGAGGATCACGGCGGCGACCTGGTGTTCATCCAGGGCCATTCCGCCCCGGGCATCTACGCCCGCGCCTACCTCGAGGGCCGGCTCGACGACGACGATCTGCACAACTTTCGCGCCGACCTCGCCAAGACCGGCAAGCCGCTGTCGTCGTATCCGCATCCCTGGCTGATGCCCGACTTCTGGCAGCTGCCCACCGTGTCCATGGGGCTCGGCCCGATCATGGGCGTCTACCAGGCCCGCTTCCTCAAGTACCTGCATAACCGCGGCATCGCCGATACGGCCGACCGCAAGGTCTGGGTGTTCTGCGGTGACGGCGAGATGGACGAGCCCGAGAGTCTCGGCGCCATCGGCGTCGCCGCCCGCGAGGGGCTCGACAACCTGATCTTTGTGGTCAACTGCAACCTCCAGCGCCTGGACGGACCGGTGCGCGGCAATGGCAAGATCATCCAGGAGCTCGAGGGCGAGTTCCGTGGCGCCGGCTGGAACGTGCTCAAGGTGCTCTGGGGATCGGCCTGGGACCCGCTCCTGGCCAAGGACTCCCAGGGCCTGCTGCGGCGGCGCATGGACGAGGCCGTGGACGGCGAGTACCAGAACTTCAAGGCCAAGGGCGGCGCCTATACCCGCGAGCATTTCTTTGGCAAATACCCCGACCTCAAGGCCATGGTCGCGAACATGTCCGACGAGGACATCTGGCAGCTCAAGCGCGGCGGCCACGACTCCGCCAAGGTCTACAACGCCTACCGGGCCGCCACCGAGCACGAGGGTCAGCCCACGGTCATCCTGGCCAAGACGGTCAAGGGCTATGGCATGGGCGAGGCCGGCGAAGGCCAGAACATCACCCATCAGCAGAAGAAAATGGCCGAGAACGCCCTCAAGGAGTTCCGCGACCGTTTCCACATCCCGGTGCCCGACGAGAAGGTCGCCGACGCGCCGTTCTACAAGCCCGCCGAGGACTCGCCCGAGATCAAGTACCTGCACGAGCGTCGCGAGGCGCTGGGCGGCTACCTGCCGGAGCGTCGCATCACCGCCGAGCCGGTGGAGGTGCCCGACCTGTCCGCCTTCCAGGTGCTGCTCAAGGACAGCGGCGAGCGCGAGATGTCGACCACCATGGCGTTCGTCCGCGCGCTGTCGATCATCGCCCGCGACAAGGGCCTGGCCTCGCGTCTGGTGCCGATCGTGCCCGACGAGGCCCGCACCTTCGGCATGGAAGGCCTGTTCCGCCAGCTGGGCATCTACGCCCCGCAGGGCCAGCTCTACGAGCCGCAGGATGCCGATCAGCTGATGTACTACCGCGAGGATCAGAAAGGCCAGATCCTTCAGGAGGGCATCAACGAGGCCGGCGCCATGTCGAGCTGGATCGCCGCGGCCACCGCCTACGCCAATCATGGCGTCGAGATGATCCCGTTCTTTGCCTACTACTCCATGTTCGGCTATCAGCGTGTCGGTGATCTGTGGTGGGCGGCCGGCGACATGCAGGCCAAGGGCTTTCTCATGGGGGGTACCGCCGGGCGCACCACGCTCAACGGCGAGGGCCTGCAGCACGAGGACGGCCACAGTCACCTGATGACCGCGGCGCTGCCCAACTGCCGCTCGTTCGATCCGACCTTTGCCTATGAAATGGCAGTGATCATCCAGGACGGGATGAAGCGGATGTACGCGGAGCAGGAATCGGTCTTCTACTACATCACCATGATGAACGAGAACTACCACCAGCCGGCCATGCCGGAGGGCGCCGAGGACGGCATCCGCCGCGGCATGTATCGGTTCCAGAAAGGAGCCGCCGGCAAGCAGCGGGTTCAGCTGCTGGGATCGGGCAGCATCCTCATGGAAGTCATCGCCGCCGCCGATCTGCTCAAGCAGGACTGGGGCGTCGACAGCGATATCTGGAGCTGCCCGTCGTTCACCGAGCTGCGTCGTGACGGCATCGACTGCGAGCGCCACAACATGCTGCACCCCGAGGACACGCCGCGCGTGCCCTACGTGCAGCAGTGCCTGGCCGATCATCAGGGCCCGGCGATTGCCTCCACCGACTACATGCGGGCCTTCGCCGATCAGATCCGGCCCTACATCGACCGTCACTACGTGGTGCTGGGCACCGACGGCTACGG
>P_1C_Liq_1_UnCtyDRAFT_1000006_pt1 | contig 39459 bp, 38 predicted proteins | sample Pon1CUnioCityCA_2_FD_10230 | JGI IMG/M metagenome (IMG submission 10230) | reverse complement strand
ATAGCTGCTGGTCTTGGAGGTGCACGTCCTACGAATAGAAGAACATTCAAATCCAATGAATCACTAAGCTTAAATACTTGCCATCATGTTGTTGGTATCATACGCGCTTATAAAGATATGAATATCTATATTGATTGTATTAAAACTGAAGGAGTTATTCAGGGTATGGTTCAGCGAACATGGTCTACTCGAATACACATTCTAGAATAGGTCCTTACATTGGTACGCAGTATTACCCCAATGGGTGGTTCTTCAAAGGAGAGTTGGATGAATTGGCTATATGGGATCGCGAATTGACTCCTTTAGAGATTATCGCATTGTGTAGACCTTCTAATCATCTCTCAGTTTCAAAACATTGTGTAAGTGAAAAAGATATAACAGGTTCTCCTAATCCAGCAAATAATAAATTGAATATCAAGGGTAGCGCCAAATATGATCGAGTACAAATAGTAAGTGTTAATGGAAAAGTAGTTTTAGAACATTGCTCAGGTGATTTATCAGGTATAGATATTTAGGTCGGTACTTTTAACGTGATCGAGAACAACTTTAGAAAGTAACATAATGAAAGGATTTATAAATTCGTTTAAAAAAAAGAGAGTGGTCGTACTTAGGTGTTATCAAGAACAACGATAACTACAGTTCATGCACATGGTGTGCCACATCAACGAATTCATAATATGTAATCCTGAGACAATCATTACGATGGCAAAAATATAAATTTATTGAACCCCACGCACCAAAGTAAGATTAAATTCATGTTATCTGATTAGAATACAGCTTCGTCGATTAATTGTGATTCTTTAAATGCATTCGGTTGGCATTAAGTGAATATTGCGTAACTTTGTGTGAAATTTAATATAAATGGCGATGATTTTAGGAATGTTCGGTCCCTGGCAGATTGTGTTAATTGTAGCTGTAGTCTTGCTATTGTTTGGAGGACGAAAAATACCCGAACTCATGAAAGGCTTTGGTAAAGGGATGAAAGAGTTCAAAGATGCAACAAAGGGTGAAGAAGATACGAGTAAGGAAGATTCTGAAAAGGATAAGGACAAGAAATAGGATAAAATCCCTGATTCATGTACAAAACATTTGCTGATGTAAAAGCGGCTTTAGATAAAGGTCGGTCCGTAGAGGATATTCTCAAAAAGTATTTCAATAATATTAAGGAACGCAAAGATTTAAATGCGTTCCTTGAAGTTTTTGAGGAATCTGCACAAGATAAGGCGAGAGAAGTTGATGAAAAAATTAAGCAAGGGACTGCTGGAAAACTTGCAGGAATGGTGATAGGCATTAAAGATAATATATGCTATAAAGATCATAAAGTTTCTGCTTCATCTAAAATACTCGAAGGTTTTGAGTCGATTTACTCTGCTACAGTTGTGGAACGACTGTTGGAAGAAGACGCTGTGATTATTGGTCGATTGAATTCAGATGAATTTGCGATGGGAAGTTCGAATGAAAATTCTGCTTTCGGACCTGTTCGAAATGCACTGAATGAAGATTTTGTTCCAGGCGGATCATCTGGTGGAAGTGCTTCGGCTGTAGCAGCAAACCTATGCACTGTTGCGCTGGGAAGTGATACGGGTGGATCCATACGTCAACCGGCTTCTTTTACAGGAACATTGGGTTTTAAACCAACTTATGGCCGCGTCAGTCGGCATGGTTTAATTGCTTATGCATCGTCTTTTGATCAGATCGGACCGATTGCCAATGATATACAGGATGTTGCAGTCGTGATGGAGGTCATTGCAGGAGGTGATGAGTTCGATAGTACAGCCTCACAGCGCGAAGTACCATCGTTGTCTCCCAAACCGCTCAAATCAAAACTGAGGATCGCATATTTGAAAGAAACGCTGGATTCGGATGGTATTGATCCAGAAATAAAAGCACGAACCGAGCAGTTGGTGAATTGCCTGCGCGCTGATGGTCACGAATTAATCCCCGTTTCATTTGATTATTTGGATTATCTCGTACCCACCTATTATGTGTTGTCAACGGCAGAAGCATCATCAAACCTGGCGCGTTTTGATGGCGTACATTACGGTTATCGTAGTGACGAGGCACAAGGTGTAGAAGAAACTTATATCAAATCGCGCACTGAAGGTTTTGGTAAAGAAGTGAAACGCCGCATAATGGCTGGGACTTTTGTATTATCTCAGGGGTATTACGATGCTTATTACACAAAGGCACAGAAAGTTCGGAGAAAAATTCAGAATCGTACCAATGAGATATTAGCTCAAAATGATGTTATATTATTACCCACGACACCAACAACTGCATTTGAACTCGATGCTGTGACAGATCCGATTTCAATGTATCTGCAAGATATTTTTACAGTACAGGCCAATTTATCGGGGAATCCAGCGATTTCTTTGCCGTTAGGACAACATTCTAATGGCATGCCCTATGGGCTTCAATTGATTGGTAAACAGTTTGATGAAGAGTCGTTAATCGATGCTTCAGCTTTTTTAATGGATTTTTGCTAATGATGAATCGTATCGTTGTACTTGGGTTGCTTTTACTGGGCTTTGTTCCTCTTTATTGGGGACAAGATGAACCAGTTGTGGATGATTCTTCAAACCCCGCCGAATATGAAAGGTTTATTAAAGTCGTAGAGCAATCGTTACAGGCCTATTACGAAGATTTTGAGGAAGAAAATCAATCCAAGGCCGATTCTATTATTCAGGCGATGGGATACGATGAAGGTGATGTGCCTAAATTTTCTGACTCTGTTTATTGTGCAAGGCTTGATGAGTTAAATGAGATGAGTCCTTTCCACCTCGACTGTAATGAAGACGTACTTCGGGTAATAGACTATTTCACGCGTAAGCGACGCCGTTTCACGGGCGTTACGTTGGGGAGATCGCAACTTTATTTTAACATGTTCGAGGAAAAATTGGCTGCTCACGATATGCCGATAGAACTGAAATACTTGTCAGTAATAGAAAGTGGATTACGCCCTCAAATACGTTCGAGAGCCGGAGCACTCGGGTTATGGCAGTTTATGTACAGAACAGGCAAAATGTACGGGCTCAATCAAAACTCCTACATAGACGAACGCATGGATCCTGAGAAAGCGACTGATGCTGCTTGTAAATACCTCAAGCAATTGTACAATATGTATGATGACTGGAACATGGCCTTGGCAGCATATAACGCGGGACCTGGAAATGTGAACAAAGCAATACGCCGTTCGGGAGGAAAAATGACCTATTGGGAAATACGTCCTTTTTTACCGCGTGAGACGCGCGGGTATGTGCCTAATTTTATTGCGATGTCTTATATGATGAATTATTACGCTGAGCATAATGTGCGACCCGCTCCTCAGAAGTTTAGAGACTTTGATATTGATACTATTTGCTTGAAAGATGGACTTCACATGCAAGTTATCGATTCATTGATAGGTTGGAAAAAAGAGGAAGTTATGGCCTTAAATCCCATCTATAAAACTTCTTACATTCCAAGAACAGACCCCCCGCAGTGCATAAAAATCCCCAAATCATATGTGAGTGATTGGATCGAAATGGAAGATAGTATTTACGTGTTGGACTCGACTATTTATGAAGCAATTGTTGAAGAAGATGAAGAAGAGCGCAGCACTATTGTGCATTATGTGAGGCGAGGACAAAACCTCGGATATATCGCTATGAAATATGGAACGACAGTTAGAAATATTATGAACTGGAATAATCTCCGTTCAACGCGTTTGAGTATCGGACAACGATTGACTATTTATACTCAGGCCCCGCCGAAGAAGCAAAAGAAAGAGGAGGCATCTGATCACTCGACCGATGATAACGAGAATAGCGCTAATTCAAATGACGTTACAACCTCTGGCGTGGGTAAAAATTATACCATCAAAAATGGTGATAGTTTGTGGACCATCGCACGTGCACATGATACTACTGTTGACCAATTGCGAAAACTAAATCCTAAGGTCGATCATTCTGACTTAAAAGTGGGGCAGCAACTGAGGATTAAATAGTTTTTGCGCTTTGCACGATTTTTGATAGTTAGAAACGAAAAAATGATGAAAACTTTAACAATTCTCGTATCTGTAATTTCCATGGCGCTTTTGATTGCCTGTGAGAATATGGACGAAGAAAAAGATCAAAAGAATAACGATAAGGTGGCTCAAAGCAATGCTACTTCGTCGAGCTACAAACGCATTCGGGTGATCGATGGGAAGTCAACTTCGCAGTACACGGGAAAACCGGGGCGTTTATTTGTTGTCGCTGAAAACACAATTTACACCGATGAACTAAAGCAACTTATTGACACAGTTTTTACGCGCCAGATGCGTCCTTATTATCCACCACACCAATATTTCGAGGTTTATCATCGTACTCCTGAAAAGTTTGAAAAAGGTTCGGTACGCCTGAGAAATGTTATTGAATTGGTTGTTGATTCCACTATACCTAAAGGAAAACCGCGCATGGAAATTCGAAAGAATTATCTTTCCGAAACACAACTTTACACAGAAATTGCTGCTCATGACATCAATGAGCTTTACGATTTTATGGAGGAGGAACTTGGTCAATTGTTTCAACGGTATGAGTCTCAGGAATGGAAAAGGGAGTATTACAGGCACAAGCGAAAATCATCGCCCACGGTTAACGAAAAGTTGGCTACCAAGTTTGGTATTAACTTAGAGCTGCCCTCTAAGTATAGATATGAATCAATCGACGATGAATATGCGATTATTATGCTGCCGGAGCGTTCGAGACAAATGGAAATGTCCATAGGAGGAGCAGGTTACAATAGTACTAAGGCTAACTTCATTCAAAGTGGTATAATGATTTATCAATACCCTTTTGAAGACTCTTCACAAATGAAGCCTGAAATGCTTATGAAAAAACGGGATAGTATTTTAAAATATCATGCAAAACATGAAGTCCCAGGTGTGTATATGGGAACACAGGATCATCCTGCCGTTTTACCGGAGTACGAGCGCTTCAAAGTCAATGGGATCCAAGGTTATCAATTCAGAGGAATGTTTAAATTCACTGGAAGGATGGAGCCTTCTGGTGGTAAATTTTGGAGTTTTCATTTCTTGCACCCCAAACGCAGAAATATTGTGGCGGTCAGTGGTTATCTGGATGCTCCGCCCACCATGTCGCCGAGTTTTGACTTGAATCGACTCCGCGCTATCATCTACTCGTTAGAAGTCACCAAAGAGAAATAAATCAAGTAAGTGTGGTGCGAATGATCAGAACGGGTAGAAAGTAGCAGCATAGATCTGTCTTGAAAATGAGATGGAGTGTTTTTTTTGAATAAAATGAATCGGGTAAAGTAAAAAAAGAGACTCAAAAAAAACTTAAAGAAGCGGGAGCGCTTCCGAGGTAGAAGCTTTTTCTGAGTCTCAACTGCAAGTATGTTTTTCGGAATATTGAACCCCTTCAATAGAACCGAATAAACCATTCTGAATACCTGACGAATAAAGATAGAAAAGGGTTGTTTATTTTTCTCAATTTTTTGTGAACTATTTTGGAGTTAAGTGTTTTACTAATCAAGAACAAGTAAGGAACAAAAAGATCGCAGCGCTGAATATTATAGATGTAATGCGATGACTTTTATGACGTAAGGTTTGATCCCTTTATCAATTGTGTGCATAATGCGTTTTCATTTTAATATCGTCACTCTTTAAAAATTGTATAAATAGGGTCGGTTAACATCTATTAAGATTTTCACTATTGATGTTCAAGCAGTTCCACCTACATTGCGAAAAATGAAAAATATTTATATATGAATTTAGGAAAAGGACTATTGTTAGGTGTATGTATTAGCATTTCTAGTATAGGGGCAATTGTCGCTCAAACGGAACGACAAGTTGTTCAGCCTCAACAAGAGAAACAAGAAACCAAAGTAACTGATGCTGAATTGAAAGCATTTGCTGATGTTTATCAAAAAGTACAACAGCAAAATCAAAAGGCGCAACAGCAAATGAAGTCTACAATTCAGGAAAAGGGATTAACTGTAGAGCGCTATCAAAAAATTTCAAAGGCACAAAAAAATCCAAATACTGAAACGGAAGTGACGGAGAAAGAGCAGGCACAACTGAAAGAACTCAATGAAGAATTTAAGAAAATGCAGATGACCTTTCAACAGAAAGCGGCGCAAATGATTGAGAAAAGTGATCTCGGTATGGAGCGTTATAAGGAAATATACCAAAAAGTTCAACGAGACAAAGCGCTGCAAGAGCGTTTTGGTAAAATGATGAATGGTTAGTTCATACGCTCTTTTGTTTGATGAATGGAGTTATAGTCGCGGAATTATTTTTTTCGCGACTATTTTTTTACTTTAGAACAAAAAAAATAAGATGAAAGCTCCTTTTAATTTATTTCAATGGATTGAAGACAATAGAGATCTATTAAAGCCACCAGTAGGGAATAAGAATTTATATAAAGAAGCGGGCGATTTTATAGTTATGATTGTAGGGGGACCGAATGCACGTAAAGACTACCACTACAATGAGTCTGAGGAGTTGTTTTTTCAATTAGAAGGAGAAATTACGGTTAAAATTCAAGAAGACGGTGCTGCCAAAGAAGTGGTGATACGTGAAGGCGACATGTTTTTATTGCCTGCGAAAGTGCCACATTCTCCCATGCGTGGCGAAAACACGGTGGGATTAGTCGTAGAACGTGTTCGTAAAGGTACCGATTTGACCGATGGTTTAATGTGGTTCTGCGATAACTGTAATCATCCGTTGAAAACATATAAGTTTGCACTTGAAAATATCGAAAAAGACTTTCTTCCACGATTCAAGGATTTTTATAGTAGTGAGGAATATCGCACGTGCAATAATTGCGGTACTGTGATGGAAGTTGATGAACGATTCGTTTAACACCACAACCGTTCGACTGTGAAACCAGAACTGTTTGGCCCGTTAGACATCATTGTAGGAGCTGGATGGCTCATTATACTACTGGGTATTATTTGGTGGGTGAGGCGTATAAACAGCCAGGAATTACACTATCGTTGGTTTATTCCTGCGTTTGGATTTCGAGTTCTGTTCGCATTACTTTTTGCAATAGCCTACGCTATAATTTTACCCGGCGGTGGAGATACGTTGGCTTATCATGATGGGGCGTACCACTTGACTCAGTTGTTTTGGGATTCTCCTTTGGCCTACTTTAGCGAGATGATCGGCACACCCTCCCATGAAACCATCACTTATCATTTTAATAATGAAACGGGATATCCACCTTCATGGATTTATAAAGAGCCCGAGAGCTTTTTTGTATGTAAACTGATCAGTGTCTTTAGCATTTTTACTTTCAACAGTTATATAGCACTAACGTTGTTGTGTGCTACTTTCAGTTTCTTAGCTGCCTGGAAATTGTATCTGTTTGTTCGATCTTACAACTTCTGTCCACAATGGGTAGTAGTCGTGGCAATTTTATTTGTGCCTACTGTAGCTTTCTGGACCACAGGTGTAGGGAAGGATGTTTTTGTAGTGAGCGCTTTCTACTGGCTTTTGGCTGATTTGTTTCCTATTGTTACGGGTAGAAAACGCTTGACGTTTCTTTCGTTACTCTGGATCTGTTTCATGCTTTTTATTCTATATCATCTGCGTTCCTTTATGATTGTAGCTGTAGCTCTGCCGCTTTTTATTGCACTAATGGTACGCTTAACCAAGAGAATCAGTAGTAATGAAAAGCAGTTTTTAGCTTTCAGAATTTTAATCACTGGCTTCGTAATTTTCTCTCTTCTTGCTTTTTTGCAGTTTTCTAACTTTACACAGATGGTTGAATCAAATCCGTATTTGCAAGAAGTAGCGGTAATTCAGAAAGATTTTGCTCAAAATAAAAACTATACTGGAACCCGTTATGATTTGGGAATAACGGAATATAATGCTTGGGGATTATTAAAAGCGGCTCCGTTGAGCGTATTTACATCATTTTATAGACCGCTCCCCTGGGAAGCAGACAGTGCTTTTTTGTTGATCAGTGCAATGGAAAACATGGTATTGTTAATTCTGACTGTACGTTTCTTCTTTTTCTCGGGTAATTTTTCGCAACATTTTAAGTTCATTCGATCTCAGGAGTTTTTGGTGTTTGTTATATTATTTTCTTTAATACTTGGGTTTTTAGTGGGGTTCACCTCAGGACTGTTTAACGTATTAGTTCGATTTAAAGCACCCTTTGTCGGTTTATTACTGATCTTTTTAGCCGCTTCCGAAAAACATTTAAAAACTGCGAAACACCATAGAAAATCTATGGAATAATTTCTAAATTCAGTCTCTACTTTTTTAAAGTGTTACTGTTTATAAAAACATTGGTCCGGGTTGCCAAGTGAAAAAGATAACATTACACCAAACATGGAATACCAATCGTTAGTTGAGCTATTCCCGCGACTTCCTGTCATGCCCCCTGTAACAGTGGAGCGATCTGATAAACGAGTTGCTATATTGCCATTTTCTTGCGTTAATTCTGTTTTAGAAACATAATTTCCTTCACCGACATCATCTAAATAGTCTGTGAAGGTTTTGCGAATACCATATTCTAAGGATATTGCTGCTCGTTCACCTAAATTGAGCTTCATTCCTACACCGAGCGGTACTACGAACTGTACGAGCGGATAGGGGTCTTTTTCTGAGAGTGAGCTGCCTTGTCCTTCAGTACCTAACGGTTGAAGTTCTATTAATTCACCCTGGTAGTTGGTCATGGGGTTCATCTGAAAGACTCCGAGGTCTATACTCAAATAGGGAGTAAAAAAATATTTGGGATTACCTAATTTGTAATTTTTATAATGAAATTCTATTCCGCCAGTCAGTTCGAAAATTTCAGACTGAAAAGAAAGATTACGCATTTGCTGGATTTCATTGTCAGCATCGCTATCGTAGCCTTCAACTGATCCGTAGCGGAAAGTACTACGCAGCGATATTCTAGAGTTCACACTGAAACGATAGATCGCTCCAGCAGCTAATTTAGTGCGTCTAAAATGGAAATAGGGATTTAAATCACCAATGTAGTAGCTGCCACCAGCCATAATGCCGAAAGATGAACGCGATCGAAAATTCTCAGATTGACTCCATAACTCATTTGTTGAAGATACGAGGAGCATAAACAAAATAAACAATCTTAATTTCATGGCAGTGTCTAAACGTATATACAATAAAAATATTTTATCCTTCATTGCGTTGATCGATACCCCACATCATTTTATTGCGTATTGTATCGAGGAAGTTATTTTCTTCGAATTTAATTACATTGATCATAAAATCAGCTTTGTGAAGAATAACTTCCGTTCCATTTTTGACTGATTTTGAATGTGAGTCGAGCGTCATTAAAAACTTCCGATCGCGCCCTTTTACTTTTAATTTGATGGGCATGTGATCCGGAACAACCACAGGACGCACGTTCAAATTATGCGGAGCAATTGGGGTGAGAATATGAACAGCACATCCCGGTGTGATAATTGGCCCACCGCAACTTAAGCTATACGCTGTAGAACCCGTTGGCGTTCCTACAATTAGGCCATCGGCCCAATATGAGTTAAGGTATTTGCCATCCAATGAAGCATCAACGGTGATCATTGAAGAAGTATCTTTTTTGTGAACTGCAAGTTCGTTGAGCGCGAGATTGTTATCCCCGTAGATGTTATCTTCTGTTTGTACGCGTAATAAGGAGCGTTTTTGGTATACGAAATCTTTACGGATGACCCGTTCTATGGTTTGCTCTAATTGTTCAGTACTTGTGTTGGCAAGAAAACCGAGACGACCTGTGTTGATTCCAATAATAGGGACTCCACTGGATCGAATATAACTGACCGTTTTTAAAAATGTCCCGTCTCCACCAATACTGATGGCAAGATCAATACCACTCACAAAATCCTTGTAATGGTCGAACGTATCGTATTCCTGACCGATCCCCACTTTTTTGATGAGTTGATCGCGAAAATCGACTGCTAAGATCGGTTTTATAGCTACCGATTTTAAATGATTGAAAAATTGCTTAAAGAAAGGAATTTCATGCTTCAGTATTTTTCTGGAATAAATTGCTGCATTCATAATTAGATATTCAAATATTTCATCAATTCGTCGTAGCGATCTTGCAAGTCCTCATGGTGACTATTACGCTGAAAGCTTGCTTTGATGGAATAATCGTATCGTTCTAAGGCACGTATGATACGGCCTAAATCGATCCGATTAATTTTCAGCGTGAGCTGAAGCTTCTTGGTATTAACAGGTGAGGTGATGAACGTACTTAAAATACGCGCATTTTCACTTTCTATTATTTGAGCAATATGAGCAAGTGAGTAATCAGTCTCATTCATTTCTAAAATGATGATTCCACCCGCTTCTTTTATGCTACCAGTGTCTGCTATGCGCTGTATTAAATGAACAATGTTGATGCTGCCAAGAAAGTGCTCTTTTTCGTCGAGTACAGGGACGAGCGTTAAATGATCATTCGAAGCGAGTCCAAGTACTTCGTAAATGTGTCGATCACCAAGAACATAGGGGCGTGGTAAATGATCAAAAAGTGTATCTAACGTTTTGGAAAGATCATTTTTATCGAGCAAATCATCTTCCGAGACGAGGCCTACAAAGTTTTCGCCTTTGAGAACAGCGAGGTGATTTACTTTAAACTCTTCCATCCAACGCAGTGCAACCTCACCCGTATCGGTATGCTTTAGTGGAGGAATATCTTCTGTTATTAAATCTAATGCAATCATTGTGATGACCAAAGTAGTAATTCTAGTGTAATGTATATAAATTTGTTTCTATAAAAATACAATAGAGCATGACAAAACTAAGTGTTAATGTAAATAAAATTGCTACGTTGCGCAATGCCCGTGGGGGAGAATTGCCAAATGTAACACAAGTTGCTATTGATTGTGAACGTTTTGGAGCAGACGGTATAACGATTCACCCAAGACCTGATGAAAGACACATTACGAAGAAAGATGTCTACGATCTGAAAGAAGTGGTTACTACCGAATTTAATATCGAGGGCTATCCCAATGAACGATTCATGCAGCTGATAAAGGATACGCGGCCTACACAAGCCACACTTGTTCCCGATCCACCGGATGTGTTGACATCTAATGCGGGCTGGGATACCCAGAAACATGTTGACTTCCTAAAAGGTATCTGTGCCGAAATCAATGCATGTGGTGTTCGAAGCTCAATTTTTGTGGAAACAAATCCTCAGATGATTGACTATGCTCAAGAGATTGGCGTTGATCGCATCGAACTTTATACGGGCCCATACGCAGAAAATTATGGGAACGATGCCGAACAGGCTGTGCTTCCATATGTTAGGACTGCCAAACGAGCCCAAGCATTGGGTATTGGTATAAACGCAGGGCACGATTTAAATTTAGCTAATTTGGGATTTTTTAAGCGCTCCATTCTCGGGTTGGATGAGGTCAGCATCGGTCATGCATTGATCGCAGATGCGCTCTATTTTGGTCTGGAAGAGACCATAAAAAAGTACAAGGAATTATTAGTTTAGACTGTTATGCAACTACATTATAAAAAAATGGGGAGTGGTCAGCCACTCATTATTCTTCATGGTTTATTCGGTTCTTCTGATAACTGGCAGACACACGGTAAAAAATTAGCAGAATATTTCGAAGTGTATCTTGTTGATCAACGAAATCATGGTAAATCAGACTGGAGTGATGAGTTTAATTATGACCTCATGGCGCAAGATCTTCATGAATTTATTGAAGCCCGCGAATTGGAGGATAGTATTTTGATTGGTCACTCCATGGGGGGTAAAACAATCATGCGCTACGCGCAAGAGTATCCAAGTTCAATTGAAAAAATGATTGTGGTGGACATGGGAGTAAAATCATATCCTATCCATCACGATGTCATCATTGAGGGATTGAAATCGATAAACCTTGATGAAATCAGTTCACGCAGTGAAGCCAGGGAACAATTGAGTAATTATATTGAGCAAAAGTCGATTCGACAATTTTTACTCAAAAACCTGTATTGGATTGAGAAAGGCAAATTAGGCTGGCGTATAAACCTACCTGTATTAGAGAAGCGCCTACCGGAAATTACAAAAGCGCTTCCAGAGAAAGAGTCACTTGTTGATGTTCTATTTATTGCGGGAGGTCAATCGAATTATGTAGTGCCTTCAGATTATGATGGTATTCGAAATTATTTCCCTTTAGCTGACTTTTACGTTATTCAAAGTGCTGGTCATTGGATTCATGCCGAAGCTCCGGAAGAATTTATCGAAGAAGTGCTGGGATATTGTCTTCGATAGGCCAAAGAATCATTGATTTGGGGACAGATCGCTAGCGAGTTGTATACAATACGAATAAAAAAAGAGGCAATCATTCGATTGCCTCTTTCAATATCGTTTTTTATTGCCGAATTTTTATTCTTCGCCTTCCTCTTCCTTTTCCTCTTCTTCTTCCTTCGCGCTATAATCCATCCGTACAACCTCTCCTTCTGTTCTACGATTATACTGGTGAAGTTCCTCAAATAGTTCTTTGTCAGAACTTTTAAATTGATTTATGTACTTTTCAGTTAATTCAATTTCTTCGTATTCTCCTTTAGGAGGGTCTGGATAATAAAGGCTATCTTTCTTATAAATTACGCGAGGCTGGTTTTCTCCTTTACCTTCTGGCACGAGTCGTTCGGGATTTACACCTTTTGAATTAACAAGGTAATCTACGCAGGATTGAGCTCTTTCTTGAGCAAGTCGCTCATTGGTGCGAGATGAACCGCGCGAATCGGTGTGAGAAACGAGTTTTAACACCATACCAGGATATTCTTCCAGTAATTCATACACGTAATTTAACGAATCTTTCGAATCGATCACACCTTCCTCAACTTTCAATTCTGCTGATCCTAGATCGTAACGAACTTCAGGTAAAACAATAGGCGTTTTTGGAAGTAGACTCGTTTCAACGATAAAGTTTTGGTCGTAATTCAAATCTACTGTAGAAAAAGTTTCGACAACATCGCTTGGATGATATCCCTCTTTGGGTAGTACTTTAACAGTGTAATTGGTTTCTTCGTTAATGTAACGATCTCCGTTTGGTTTTTTATCCCAATAAATAACTCCTTCAGAGTTGGTTACACCCTTAAAAGAACCACCGCCCTCAGCTGATACCTGAACGGTAGCTCCATCAATACGCTGTGTACCGCCAACTTCGGTTACGATGACTTTAAGGTCAAATACATTAGGGGGTAATTCATACGACCATATGTCTGGCAGGCCTCGCGATCCTCGAGAACCATCGCGATTAGAAGTGAAAAATCCATTGCGTTTATCCATTTCGATGAAATGGTAGTCGTTGGCATCTGAATTAATTGGTGTACCCAGATTTTCTGGAACTCCAAAATTCATTTCTCCCTCTTCCTTTTTAGAGCGAAAAATATCTTTACCGCCGAGTCCTTCATGACCAGTAGAGGCGAAGTACAAGTCTCCGTTAGAAGCATAAGTAGGGAACATTTCATCTCCCGAAGTATTAATTTTAGGTCCTAAATTCTTGGGGGCAGTCCATGTTTCTTCTCTCCGTTGGTACTTCGTATACCACAAGTCTTTACCGCCTTGTCCGCCTGGCATGTCACTTGCGAAAATAAGGACTGATCCGTCTTCATTTGGGCAAGGGTGACCAACGCTGATCGTGTCATTTTTATTGAGCGGTAATTTCCGTGGCAATCCCCAGGAACGACCTCGTTTTTCTGCACTCCAAATTTGACAACCGAGATCTTTTTTCTCTACCATTGGACAACGCGTTATGAACATATTTCTAAACCGACCATCGAAGACCATTGTTCCTTCGTTATGTTCAGTGTTTACACTATCAGCTTCAAATAACTTAGGAGGCTGCCAGTTACCGCTTCGATCCATTTCAACCTCCCAGATGTTGAAAAAACCCTCTCCTGTGACTGGATCTTTTCCTGATCCGACAGGTGCACTGCGGGTAGATGCAAAAACGATCGTATTTCCGCGTCTGCTCGATATTGAAGGAGCAATATCCATTCCTTCATCATTAATTTTAAATTCAGACTTAACAGTGTAACGCGTGCGATTATCTTTCATCACTTTCGCACGATCCAATGACTTTAAAGCATTTTTAACTTGTTGATCAGTAGGGACTAGCTCCAAAAAAGCATTGTAATTTTCTTTAGCCTTTTCGTATTCTCCTTGTTTTTTATAAAGATTACCTAAACGAAAATAGACGTTGGGATTATCTTTGTGATGTTTCAAATCAATGGCACGCTGATACCAATCAATAGCCTTCTCTGTTTCATAGGACTTTTCAAATGAATGAGCCGCCTTATAAGCGAGTTCTGATTTCAAAGCTAGTGCTCGCTCATTTTTTGGAGAAATACGGTCGTAAGCTTTAACCAATAACTCTTTAGCTTCAGAGTATTGATTACCTTCATAAGATGCATTGGCTTTCCCCACGATAGCGGGTTGCGCTAAAACAGTTGAGCCTAATAATAAGAATACGACAATAGCTAAATTTTTCATCTTCATAGATAATGGATTATGTGAAAATTTCCCGAAAGTAACTAAAAATTAACGTTAAACACAAGTAAACCACAAAATTAATTAATGATATGGATTTGAGACTTGAAAAGCGATGTGAATTTTTTTTGGTGATGTTTTGAATGAAAACTGTTTAATGATCCTGTCGCCCGGATAAATAGGTTCTCCAGCGTTCCAGAATACGTTGAAAATTTTCGGGTAATGGCGAGTCGAAACGCATGAACTCTGTATTTTTGGGGTGTTCAAAACCAAGCGTTTTTGCATGCAAAGCCTGACCGTCGAGAAGGGCAAAATTGTTTTCGACAAACTGCCGATATTTGGTAAAAGTTGTGCCCTTCAAAATCCGGTCACCGCCATACTCCAAATCGTTAAAAAGTGGATGACCGATATGTTTCATGTGTACTCGAATTTGATGAGTTCTTCCCGTTTCCAGTTTACATTCTACAAGCGTTACATAACCAAAGCGTTCTAGCACGCGATAATTGGTTACGGCATGTTTTCCGTATTCGCCATCTGGAAAAACAGTCATAATTTTTCTGTTCTTTGGTGAGCGTCCCAGATGCCCTTCTATGCGTCCTGTGTCCTCTTTAACGTCACCCCAAACGAGCGCATAATATTTTCGTTCAGTTGTACGGTTGTAAAACTGTTTGGCCAAATTTGTCAGCGCGTGCTCTGTCTTAGCTACGACCATTAATCCAGTTGTATGCTTGTCTAAGCGATGTACGAGGCCAGGTCGTCCAAAATAATCATTAGGAAGTTCAGGGAGATGTTCAAAATGATAAAGCAGTGCGTTGACGAGTGTTCCTGAATAGTTACCGTAACCCGGATGAACGACCATATTAGCTTTTTTATTCACAACTACCAGGTCGTCATCTTCGTAATGAATATCGAGCGGCATGTCTTGTGCAATAAGTTCTAATTCGCGAACGGGGTATGGTAATACGATCGAAATAATATCTTCGGGTTTTACTTTATAATTCTGCTTGACTGTCTGGTCATTCACTAAAATATTTCCATTTTTTGCTGCTACTTGAATTTTATTACGGGATGTATTGGGCATGCGGTCCAACAAAAATTTATCGATACGCAATACCTCCTGCCCCTTGTCAGCTGTGAATTTGTAATGCTCAAACAATTCTTCACTGTCTTGATCTGAATCGTGTTTTTCGGTACTTTTTGAAGGTTCGTCCATGAGTTACTGTATAATCAGCTTTTTATTGATAATCTCGTTGTTGTTACCTTGTATAGCTACAAAATAAACACCTTTGTTTAAATGGCTCACATTTATAGACCCGTTGAGTGATGTGGAAGTCAGAACTTCTTGGCCACGCGCATTAAAAATGGTGATACGATCAAGTGATCCAGCACTGGATTCTATCCGAATGCTTTGTGAAGCGGGGTTTGGGTAGATGTTGGCTGCTACTGAATTCGGCTTTGATGACTGTTGATATTCGGGAATATCTAATAAATAGTCCATTTTGCTCGTAACCATCGGGCGCATCATAACGGCTCCAGAAAAGCTTGCATTGTTCCATACGTTACCACCATCTACACTCCAGAAGATACGATCGGAGACATCATGGTTTTTGTCAAAACCAATATTGAGACGTTCCTCATCGATTTGGCGCATTCCAATATAAAAAGTCTCGTCTACGTCAACTTTCATTGTATCCTTGAAATAATAAATGGTAAATTTGTTGCGCCTGCTGGTGTATTTAGGTTGTCGCGGGAAGAAAAATTCATCTTCGTAGATCAAGTCTCCCGGTTGCCCATTGTCATCTCCCCAAACAGAAAGTAAAAACAAGTTTCCAGATACGTCAACGACGGAAGGAACAAAATGAATTTTTATTCCGACTAGCGAGTCCGGTTGATAGGCGTCAAAACGATAAGCGAGAAGACCTTGTTCTCCAGTTACGCCATAAGCTTTTTCAGCCGTTCCATCATCGTAGGCGTAATAATTTTCAAATCGCTGTTCGCCGAAAGTCGAATCATTTTCAACATAATTTGGAAATTGAGCATTGGCGCTAGCTTTCCAATTGAAGGTTGCAGAAGTGTCATTGGGCAGGTTTGGATCGTAAGAATAACCTGTTGAGAAATCATGGAGGCTTGAATATGTCGTTCGAGGAGCATAGTTAATATTACCTCCTGATAGGGTTGAAGCATTCAGTGTAAAGCTACCCTCCAAATTCTGATCATAAAAAATGGATACATTTCCATTCTGATTGTTTTCAGTGAGCTCACTATTGTTGCGTACGGTAACAGCGACTTCGTCACTCATTTTGTTGTTGGGTTGATTTCTGTAATGCTTCCAGGGTACAGCGGTGTAATCTTTCAATAGTGAGGAGAGGGGATAGACGAAGGCAAAATCTTTGAACAACGTATCTTGATAACCTGATAGCGCTCGGAAATTCACATAATCGATATGAAAATGGTCGATTCCACCAGCGAGTGACCCGTAATTCATAAATCGAAATTTAAAGCCATTTTCGAAATATTCGGTGTTGGTGACGGGTAAATGCACCACTTCCCATCCTGATTCAGATCCACCAGCAGCACTCCAAACGCGATTCCATTCTTGATTGTTAGGAGCAAAAAAATCGAGATAGAGTGAATCTGTTTCTTCAGGTTCATCCCCAAACCCTTCCCGTTGAAGGAGAAAGCTGAAATAGAGGGAGTCTGCTGGCGATTCAACCGACAAATCCAGCGGTTTTGAATTGAGTGTATCTGCCGTTCCTGGGTTAGTGTTGCCAAAACTGTACGGATAACCAGAAGCGTCAAGACCATCAAAGCTTACGACGCCCAGTGTCCATGGAGCGACAGCTAAACGGTAATTTTGATAAGCAAGCTCATTGAGCCACAGCTTAGAAGGGTTGTTAATTGATTTTACAAAAATTCGCGCTGAATCTTGTCGATAAAATGGATCAGAAATCCAGACGGTATCGATGGTATTGCTTCCATTATTAATGGTGTCAAAAGTATTGTAGGCTGGATAGCCATAGCTGGATATATGGTTAGGCGGATAAGTACTCAGGTCATCATATAAAAATCGAACAGAATCGTAGTAGTAGAGTATGGTTGTGTCAGCCTGTGCATTATATTCGGAACGATATGTTTTTTGATTCGAATATTCACTTTGAGGCGCCAGTGGGGTTTGCAAGTTTTCATCGAGCATTCTATAGTAGAGGGTATCAGATACGTTAGCTCCTCCATAGTTCGTCTCGTACTGCTGAAAATTGTTCTGTGAAAATTCATCGAAAAAGGGTAGGTTGAGCGTGTCTGTCAGGTAAACAAACGTGCTATCGAAACTGTTCTCCAATGCTTTAGTTGCATTTAAACGTTGCGTTTGATGATCAAAAAGGTCCGGGTTCGCTGTTATAGGACCCTCTTCGTCTTGGGCGTATATTGCTAGCGGAGATAATAGAATGAGTAGAACAATGTACTTCATAGTATTCAGTAAATTATTGTTCGGGAGCGGCGAATACTGTAATCGTAGATCCTTTCGGTACTTTACTGCTATCCATAGCTACAGGTGTTTGTTTGTTAATTTTTGCCTGCGTACTATCAGCCTGGGTTATACAATTGTTGTAGACAGCAAATAGTCTCACCCCCTCGATACCGTTCAAACGATCTTGAGCTTCTTTTATTGTTAATCCTTTTAATTTTGGTACGCGAATCATAGCTTCGTTAGTAGCTTTCTTTCCCACTGTCAACTCTATTACCGAATTGATAGGGAGACGTTGATCTTTTCGAATCGGCTGCCCTTTATACTCTTGATCAATCACACTTCCTTGATCTTCATTGCTGGCAACATACTCAATCCGCGTGCGGAGTCCCTTTGTTGTAAGCATCGCCTCTGCAAAACGCTGGCTTTTGCTCACTACCACGGGCACAGTAACAAGTCGCGTACGCTTAGAAACGCGTACCTGGATAGTGCGACCAGATTTTACTTTTAACCCTGATGAATCTGTTGCTATCGGTTTTTGGAAAATGATGGTCCCTTCCACCAGGTTTGGATTATATATGGAATCGATAATTTCGTACTTGAGATCTTTGTTGGTCAATAGGGCGGGGATGTCTGGAGCTTTATTTCCGATGAGGTTCGGTACAGCTATGGCTTCTCCTAATCGCGCATAACTATTGAAGTAACTCATCGTACCCCAGATGATACCAACCCAGACAATCAATATCAATAAGAAGTTGATCCAAAACTTTTTACTGATCAAAAAGTTGCCGAGTTTTTTTAAAAAGCGCATACATGTTTGATTAAATACGTCATTGGAACAAAGCTAATGAAATTTAAAGTAATTGTGTTTATTTCGTTTTTAAAAACACAATGCTTATAACTTTTTTCAATTGTCAATCATTAAAGGAAATTTTGCCTTTTTTTTGTGTTTAAACGGGCGATATGATAAATGTTGGTATTTTTTGTGGAGGATATTCGTCAGAATTTGAAATATCGATGAGTAGTGCCAGATTGATTCTCGATCATGTGAACGGTGAAACATACAATGCGTTTTTGGTAGAAGTCAATGAAAAAGGATGGTTTGCACATGGAGAGGACGAGAAATACGCTGTCGATTTTACTGATTTCTCATTTGTGAATAGTCAGGGGCAAACTATGAAGATTGATTTAGCACATGTTTACATTCACGGAGATCCTGGAGAGAACGGTAAGTTGCAGGCCTATTTTGAAATGAAAAAGTTACCTTTCGTTAATAGTAGTGCACTGTCTTCTGAACTTTCTTTTGATAAGTGGTTTTGTAATCAGTTTTTGAAAGGTTTTGATATTCCTGTGGCTGCATCGGTGTTACTTATGAAGAATAAATCCTTTAGCAGTAGTGATATCGTTGATCGCTTAGGGTTGCCCTTGTTTGTGAAGCCCGCGGACTCTGGATCTAGCTATGGTATTTCAAAGGTGTACAATCAAGAGGAACTGCAACCAGCCATTGAAGATGCTTTCAAGGAAGGCAGAACGGTAGTTTGCGAGTCTTTTCTGAAGGGGACAGAAGTAACTTGTGCTGCATATGAGAATAATAAGGGCCTTCAAGTGTTGCCTTGTACTGAAATAGTAACTGAAACGGACTATTTTGATTATGAAGCAAAATACCTTGGAAAGGCAAAAGAGATTACACCAGCTCGGATACCGAAAGATTTAACGATCAAAATTCAGACGCTTACAAAAGAAATATATGCCTTATTGCAGATGAGATCGCTTGCCAGGGTGGACTATATGATCGTTGATGGAGAGCCTTATGTTATTGAGGTGAATTCCACTCCTGGATTTTCAGGGGAATCTTTGGTTCCGAAGATGCTCAAATGTGCAAACATCAAAATAGGGGATTTTTGGAAAGAAATTTATGCATTTGAAAGGAGGCGATTTGGTTAATGCGCTAATTCTTTAAGCTACCAAAACTACCGCCAATTACCAGGCTGATATAGTGCCAACGCGCTGTTGGTCGTCCTGTAAGATCTCTGAACGTTCTAATTGAGTATTCTAATCCTATACTAAACTCCCCTAAATTTATTTTTACTTCAGGTGCTATTAAATAATTAAATTCGAGTGAAGGATTTAATGCGTCATCTGTTGATATCACTAACCCACCATTAAGTGAAGATTCTATTGAATTCGACAGATTGAAATCATAATGGAGTCCTGCACCGACGTGTAAAGGCGTTAATATTAAGCCTTGAGGGAAAAGTCCTATTCGAGCCCAGGTTAGTTTAAAAAAGGTTGAAGTGTTTCCCCTATCCTTAATTAACCAGTTGTTTCCCATTTTATAAAGAAGACCTCCAGTCATTAAATATGTTCCCGGATTTACTTTTTAAGTCCGGTTGTGCCTTCTTGTTGGTTAAAAGCATTAAAGGGGGTGAGTAGAAAAAATACGATAGCAGTAACTAATAATTTTCTCATCAAATAATTAATCTAATAATTTAAAGAATTTTTATTACAGCCGTATAGTTTGATTTGGCAAAAAAACATTGAGTGAGAAAAGACGCTTATAACATTAGTAGCCTCTTTCGTTAGCCAGCAACTAATCGTATATAAGGGGAGTCATTTATAAAAAGCCCAACTCCAATTTCGCCTCTTCACTGATCATTTCTTTGTCCCAGGGTGGATCGAAAACGATGTTTACTTTCGCAGATTTGACACCATCAACGGCAGCAACTTTGTCTTCAACCTCCTGAGGTAGGGATTCAGCTACTGGACAGTTTGGTGACGTAAGCGTCATTTCTATATCGACATGCTGATCGGTGTTAATCTTTACTTCATAAATTAACCCTAACTCATAGACATCAACTGGGATTTCAGGGTCATAGATGGTCTTGAGAACATTGATAATTGTATCTTCTAATCCTGCATCGCTCATAGTTCTTACTTTTTGCAAATGTACAACAAGTAAAAAAACAAATCGAACTTCTGGAATGTTTTCACTTGACAAAAGGACGTTAGTTTCGAAAAATAAGCGTTTGATTTTTTTGTTCATATACCATAAATTAGGTATTTTTGCACTGTATTTGGTCTTTATTTAAATTAAGTCTAAATAACTTTAACAAAAATAAGAGCTATGATAAAAGTTACAGAATCTGCACGCAATCAAGCAGAGCGTCTAATGAACGAAGCCGGAGCAGAAGGTAGTTTTATCCGCGTTGGTGTGCAGGGTGGAGGTTGTTCTGGATTGATGTACGAACTCGACTTTGACCATGAAGACCGCGAAGGAGATAAAGTATTCGAAGATAACGGCGTTAAAATTGTTGTCGATAAAAAGAGTTTTTTATACCTGGTCGGTACTACACTGGATTACTCTGGTGGTTTAAATGGGAAAGGTTTTGTTTTCAGCAATCCGAATGCCGACCGAACATGTGGTTGTGGAGAGAGTTTCTCCATATAATTAAATGAAAACAATGATATGGGTTATACTGAAGATGAATTAGCAAAAGATTTAGAAAGTCAGGAGTATAAGTTTGGTTTTACCTCCGATTTTAAAGCAGATAGAGCGCCAGATGGTATTAATGAAGATATAATTCGGTTTATTTCTGCTAAAAAAGAGGAGCCGGAGTGGTTGCTGGAAAAACGTCTACAGGCATACAAAGCCTGGATGCAAATGAAAGAGCCAGAATGGGCACATGTGCATTACGAAAAACCGAGCTTTCAGGATATCTGCTATTATGCAGCACCTGAGCAAACTAAGAAATACGAGAGTTGGGACGACGTGGATCCAGAGATGAAAGAAACCATGAGTAAGCTTGGGATATCTATGGAAGAACAAAAAAAGTTGACAGGTACAGCGGTCGATTTTGTGATGGATTCTGTCTCAGTGGCTACTTCTTTCAAGAAAAAATTGAATGAGCTGGGAATTATTTTTTGTTCTTTTTCTGAAGCTGTTCAGGAGTATCCAGAGTTAGTTAAAAAGCACATGGGTACGGTGGTGCCACATCAGGATAATTTCTACGCGGCATTAAATAGTGCGGTGTTTACAGATGGCTCTTTTTGTTATATACCTGAGGGTGTTACTTGTCCAATGGAATTATCTACTTATTTCCGAATAAATGAAAGTGGAACAGGGCAATTTGAGCGCACGCTCGTAGTAGCTGAAAAGGGAGCCTACGTTTCCTATCTGGAAGGATGTACAGCGCCTATGCGTGACGAAAACCAGTTACACGCAGCAGTTGTGGAACTCGTAGCAAAGGAGGATGCTGAGATTAAATATTCTACTGTACAGAATTGGTATCCTGGCGATAAAGATGGTAAAGGAGGAGTTTTTAATTTCGTAACCAAACGCGGGCTGTGTGAAAAGAATGCAAAGATATCTTGGACACAGGTAGAGACAGGATCTGCGGTAACCTGGAAGTATCCTTCGTGTATTTTAAAAGGCGATAATTCTACGGGTGAGTTTTATTCGGTTGCGGTAACCAACAATTACCAACAAGCGGATACAGGTACGAAAATGGTGCACCTTGGTAAGAATACAAAGAGTACTATTATCTCGAAGGGTATTTCTGCCGGTCAGTCAGAGAACTCGTATAGAGGACTTGTTCAGATTCATCCCAAGGCTGAGAATGCACGGAACTTTTCTCAATGTGACTCATTACTAATGACAGATCGTTCCGGTGCGCATACTTTCCCATATATCGAGTGTAAAAATAACTCTGCCAAGATTGAACATGAGGCAACGACCTCAAAAATTGGAGAGGATCAGATATTTTATTGTAAACAACGCGGGATTGATGAAGAAAAAGCGATCGGATTGATCGTCAATGGTTATTGTAAAGAGGTCTTGAATAAACTGCCCATGGAATTTGCAGTGGAGGCACAAAAATTACTCGAAATCTCGCTCGAAAATTCAGTAGGTTAAAAAAATTAAAAAATCAAAAGAATGTTAACGATTAAGAATTTACATGCTTCAGTAGAAGAAGGAGCGGAAATATTAAAGGGGTTGAATATGGAGGTTAATGCCGGAGAGGTGCATGCCATCATGGGGCCAAATGGAGCTGGAAAATCAACGCTTGCGGCAGTTTTAGCTGGTAAAGAAGGGTATGATATTACACAGGGCGAAGTGAGTTTTGATGGTAAGGACTTGTTGGAGTTAGAGACAGAAGATCGCGCTAAAGAGGGGATGTTTCTCGCATTTCAATATCCTGTGGAAATTCCAGGAGTCTCAAACATTAACTTTCTGAAAACAGCGTTAAACGAGATTCGTGAATATAGAGGAGAGGAGGCATTAAATGCTAAGGATTTTATGGCTCGTGTACGAAAATCTTCAGAGATTGTAAACCTCGATCCGAAGCTTGCTAGCCGATCAGTGAATGCAGGCTTTTCAGGAGGGGAAAAGAAACGCAATGAGATCTTTCAGATGGCCATGCTCGAACCAAAACTTTCGATCTTGGATGAAACGGATTCGGGGTTAGATATCGATGCATTAAAGGTTGTATCTGATGGTGTCAACAAGTTGCGATCAAAAGATAATGCGGTGATCATTATTACACACTACCAGCGTTTGTTGGATTATATTACGCCGGATTATGTGCATGTTTTGGCCGATGGTAAAATTGTTAAAACGGGTCCTAAGGAATTAGCGCTGGAATTGGAGGAGAAAGGTTATGATTGGTTGAACGAGGAAAAAGAAACCGTATAATTTTATGGAAGTTGCAGCAGAAAATAAGGTATTGAGTTTCGTAAATGGCTGGGAACGGCCCACGGAAGAAAATGCCGTACGCAAGGAGGCATTGCAGGCATTAAATGCTATGGAATTTCCAACTACGCGTGTTGAGGATTGGAAATATACGCGCGTTGGTAAAATTACTAAACGTTCGTTCAAACAGCTGAACACGACGATTGATACTTCGCCTTATATTATTGAAGACCTCGATGCACACCAACTCGTTTTCGTCAATGGGTATTATCGAGAGGATTTGTCAGCTATCAAAAAGGATGATGCGCTTACTATTCAACCGGTAGATCGAGTGGATGATGCTTATTACGGTCAGCTAGTTGAAGATATTGATGAGAATGTATTTTCATTAATGAATAAAGCCTATTCTAATGGCGGTGTGTACTTGCATGTCGCTAAGCAAATGAAAGTTGAGCATCCGATTCACATGATACATGTGTTAACCGGGGATGAGGTTGTGGCAAATCCGCGCCATTTTATTCGCGTTGAACAAGGAGGGAAAGCTGAAGTAGTGACTACTTTTCAATCTGAAAAAGCAGAGGAGTCATTTTCCAATGTCGTCATGGAAGGCCATGTAGAAGCGAATGCCCACTTAAGAATTCACAAAGTTCAGACGGAAGCGAAAAACTGTTTTCACATTGCCAATGAATTGTTTGTGCAGGACGAAGGGAGTCAGTTCTTAATCAATACGATAACGACAGGCAGCCGTTTGACACGGAATGGGCTCAATGTTATTGTTGAAGGTGAAAATTGTCATACAGAAATGAATGGAGCTTACCTCGGAACAGACCGGCAGCATTTAGATAATCACACGTTGATTGATCAGTTGTATAGCAATTGTACTTCAAGCGAGACGTACAAAGGGGTAATGGATGATAAATCAGTAGGTGTTTTTAACGGTAAGGTAATTGTTCGTCAAGATTCTCAAAACATTGAAGCCTATCAATCTAATGGGAACATCTTGCTTTCTAAAGAAGCAACGGTAAATTCAAAACCCGAGTTGGAAATATATGCTGACGATGTTCGTTGCTCGCATGGTTCCACTACTGGACAATTGGACGAGGAGGCACTTTTTTATCTGCGAACTAGAGGGATTTCTGAGAAGAACGCCAAGAATTTGTTAGTGGCCGCATTCATTGGAGATGTTTTGGAGAAGATTGATATTGAACCTTTGCGGAAAAGCGTAGATCAACACTTTTTGGAAGAATTTGGTTGGGAGTTTTAAAAAAAGCGTTAAAACGATGTAATTTTTGATGGATGGGGTTCAATGTACATTGCATTGTGTATATTTGGATTGCGCTAAACAACATTACATCATGAAAAACGCTCCTACTGTCGTTGAGACGAATGTAGCAATAGTGAAAAAAGACCGAGGTTTTTTAAGAGTTACATTCTTTGATACAGATGCTGCTTTCGATTTATCAGAAGCAATGAAACAATATCAGGGAATCTTATCTATAACGGACGGAAAACCGTTTAAAGTTTTGGTAGATACAAGAAATTCCTGGATTTTGCCTGAAAATGAGGCGCAGCACTATTTATCTAATTTGGATGATAAAATTGCAGAAGCGATTGTTGTGAAGACGTTGGCTGTTCGGATTTTTTCCAAATTGTATGTGAAGTTAAATAAGAAGAATCCTACGAAAGTATTTACTCAGGAGGACAAAGCAATAGAATGGTTACGAGAACAATAACACAGAGATGTAACTTGCATGATGAGTTGTTGTTTTAGTTGAAACAAGAATGTAGATGAATATGATTATCCTCAATGCGTTTATACATTTGTAACAGAAAACAAGGATTATGAATATCAACGAAATTAGAGCGCAGTTCCCGACGTTACATCGTGAGGTCAATGGAAAACCATTGGTCTATTTTGACAATGGCGCTACTTCGCAAAAACCACAATCTGTAATTGATCGCATTACACAGTATTACACTGATGAAAATGCCAACATTCATCGTGGTGTTCATACATTGAGTCAGGAGGCTACATCGAATTATGAGTCTGCTCGAAAAACGATTCAGGATTATATTGGAGCATCATCTGAAGTTGAAATTATCTTTACGAAAGGTACGACGGATAGTATAAATTTAGTAGCTCACTCTTTTGGTGAATTAATGCAAGCAGGCGACGAAGTGGTCATTTCTGCAATGGAACATCACTCGAATATCGTTCCCTGGCAAATGCTGTGTGAGAAAAGGGATTGTAAGCTTAAAATTTTACCAATGAATGAGCAAGGCGAGTTGTTGCTAGATGAATTGGATCAATTACTTACCGATCGTACAAAACTGGTGGCGGTCACCCATATATCAAACTCACTGGGAACGATCAATGATGTAGATGAAATAATTAGAAAAGCACATAATGTTGGAGCTAAAGTCCTCATTGATGGAGCACAGAGTGTACAACACTTAGATGTGGATGTTGGTAAACTTGATTGTGATTTTTATGCTTTTTCCGGGCATAAGTTGTTTGGGCCTACGGGTGTCGGAATATTGTACGGAAAGCGCGAGTTATTGGAACAGATGCCGCCTTATCAGGGAGGTGGAGATATGATTAAGGAAGTGACCCTCGAGAAAACCACCTACAACACGCTTCCTCACAAATTTGAAGCGGGTACGCCCAATATTGCAGGTGGAATTGGTTTGGGAGCTGCATTTGAATTTTTATCTAAACTCGACATGTCTGCACTAGTTGAACATGAGCAGGATTTACTTGACTATGCTACGGAACAATTAGAAAAAATTGATGGTTTGAAAATATATGGTACTGCCAAAACCAAAACGAGTGTCGTCTCTTTTTTAATCGAGGGAACACACCCCTACGATGTAGGAACTTTGCTCGATAAATTGGGTATAGCTGTTCGTACTGGTCACCACTGTACACAGCCAGTCATGCAGTTTTATAATATTCCGGGAACTATACGTGCGTCTTTTGCTTTCTACAATACGCGCGAAGAAATTGATCGGATGATTGCGGCACTCGATCGCATAATACCGATGTTAAAAGATTAGAAGAATGGATACGATTACTGAAAAAGAAGAGGCTATTATTGACGAATTTTCAATCTATGATGATTGGATGGACAAGTATGAATATATTATTGAGCTAGGCAAGGACCTTCCGCTCATAGATGATGACCAGAAGACGGAGGATAAGTTGATTAAAGGGTGCCAATCCCGTGTATGGCTTAGCGCGGAAAAAAGGGATGGTAAAATGAAGTATACTGCAGACTCCGACGCGATTATCACAAAAGGTATCATAGCTTTGCTGATTCGGGTTTTGAATAATGAAAAACCTGAAGATATTGCAAAAGCAGAGCTTCGTTTCATAAAAGCTATTGGGCTGCAAGAACACCTCTCACCAACACGTTCAAATGGATTGGTTAGCATGGTTAAACAAATGAAAATGAATGCATTAAAACAAGTTTCTTAGTTCAAGATGAAGCAGTTATCAATAGTTACCTTCTTGGCTGGTTGCATTGCAATTGTAGCTTCGTCGTGTCAGGACCCCGAGTTAGATGCAATGATGGATGATTATTGTAAATGTATTCGAGAAGCACGCTATGACCAATCGGCTCACAACGATTGTAGAGAGTTAATGGACAGTATTCAGGAAAAGTATAAAAATCAACCGCGTAAATTAAATACCGTGCTCGAGAAGACGAATGACTGTTACTGAGTATATTGTCAGTAACCAGATACTGGGCGTGAAGGCATCCATTTATAAAAAGGAATGCAATTTTAGTCTAAAAAAAGAAAGTGTTATTGATCAATGCTTTCTAGAAATCGCTTGAAATTCTCATTCTTAACAACTGCTGGCTTTCCGAGAATCAATAAGTTTTTTGGTCTGTTACGCTCCAACCACATGGTGAAATTTGATTTAGTTGCAGCTAAAGTCCCATTGATATCTACTTTATATCCAGGTTTATTGTTTTCTGTTAAGAAAGTGTGCGTTTCTTCATCTTCTTTTGAAAACGTGTGATTTTCGTGAAATACAACTACTGCATCTACATGTTCGAGCAATTCATTGTTTTTTTGTTCGACGGTAACAGCTTCTATACGCTTACTATCGGTCCATTCTTCGATGGACTTACCAAAAGCATTATTGTCGATAACGTAAACGGTTTGTATAGTCATTTTCTATTCACTTAATGGGCTTTGATATCCCGTTAAAATTGGAGCACAAAAATAATTACTTCTGTGTAAATTCAAACTGAAAAACAATATTAAAAGTACATTAATATTGCAAGGGTATTCTTGTTTACTTCTTTGGGATGAAGTACGAACTTTTTAGGAGTATTTTAAGATTACTAATCTATAAATTTGTAGCCGACACCCTTAACGGTTGCAATATAGTTCTTACCGATTTTTTCACGCAATTTTCGAACATGAACATCAATGGTTCGATCTCCCACTACTATGTTAGTCCCCCAGACCTGATCCATGATTACATCACGTTCAAAGACATTTCCAGGCTTAGAAGCCAGTAGTGCCAGTAATTCAAATTCTTTACGTGGAAGATGGAGGGTTTGATCATTCAAGTATACCAGGTATTTGTCGCGATCAATTTTTAAACCGTCTTGAGCGGCATTGGACTTAGTTGATGTTCTTTTTCTTCTTAACAATGCCTTAATGCGGCTGATTAATACTTTAGGTTTAACCGGCTTTGCGATGTAATCATCACCGCCTGCGTCTAATCCTGCTATCTGACTGTAATCTTCATTTCGAGCTGTAAGAAAACAAATAATTACATCATCGTATTTTGTTTTTTTTCGTATTTGGTCACAGACTTCAATACCATCAAGGTCTGGCATCATAACATCAAGCAATATTAGATCAACAGCGGGGTGTAACTCTGATAGTCGCTGTAGACCAGTTTCACCATTTTGAGCCATTGTAACCTCAAAACCTTCTTTTTGTAAATTGTAGGCAATGAGTTCACGAATTTCTTCTTCATCATCAATTATCAAGACGTGATTCATACTATACTGTTGTTGATATCAAAGATATTAAAAATTATGAAGCATCACAGCGTAAGCCGATCAGTTGACGTACTCTCTATTGTGCGTGTTCAAAGGTAAGTATCGATGAACGATCACTAATGTAAAAGAGATTCTATTATTGTAATCCTAAAAGTTTATTTCCAATGGATTTATCGGTAAAATACGCGTGTTAATCCAGCATTAAATAGACTGATATTTGTGATTATATGACAAACGGACATTGCCTATCGACGAATGATAAGTAGAAGGAGGCTAATTTTTTTAATTCTCTGAATCTTGAATAAGATCGTCGAAAAAAATATCTTTTAGATCTTTTTTTTATCAGTTCTTTCTACCTACATTTGCGTCCAGTAGTAGTAGGTTAGGTTGATTAGTGTGATAAGAGCTCGGAACGCCTGTTCCGGGCTCTTATTTTTTTGAGCTGTATCTTTATCTTTTGCTATTTTTGTAGGAAAGTAAATCATTGTATAGGAACGAGCTCATAGACCGTATCTTTTCGATCCGTAGTAATGCGGAGTTTGAAAATGCTGCGTTGGATGTCTTTTATTATCAGTATGAACATCAACCTGTATATCGTGAATTTTGTCACCAACTGAATCGACGAAAGCCCCGGATGTTATCCGAAATCCCATTTTTGCCAATCTCGTTTTTTAAAACTGCAGTCATGGGGAATATTTCTGGACAGTGTTTTAAGAGTTCGGGAACTTCCGGAATGCAACGCAGCCGTCACTTTGTCGATGATTTAGCAATTTACGAGCGATCTTTTTTGTCTACTTTTTCAGAATTGGTACAACGACCCGATGATACTATTATTTTGGCTTTATTGCCCAATTATATTGATCAGGGGAATTCTTCACTCGTATACATGGTCGATCATCTTATAAAGTTATCGGATCATCCTCTTTCTGGTTTTTATCTGGATAATGAACAATCTTTTAGAAAAGCTTTGATTGACGCACGTGAAACAAAACGAAAAATCATTGTTTTCGGTGTTTCCTTTGCACTGCTCAACCTAGCTGAGCAACGTGTAAATTTATCTGATACGACAGTGATCGAAACTGGGGGAATGAAAGGACGACGAAAGGAGATGGTGCGCCAAGAACTGCATCAACGACTTAAAGAAGGATTCCAGGTGAAAAAAATATATTCAGAATACGGTATGACTGAATTGCTTTCACAAGCTTATACGCAAGGTGAAGAATGGTTTACACCAGCGCGATGGATGCGTATCTTCATTCGTGATGTAAACGATCCATTTGCCACTTTACCAGATCAGAGGACGGGTGGAATCAATGTCGTAGATCTTGCGAACATTGATAGTTGTTCTTTTATATCCACTGACGATCTTGGCCGTAAATCAAATGAACAGTTTCAGGTTGTGGGTCGTTTTGACCAAAGTGATATGCGGGGTTGTAATTTATTAGTACATTAGTATTCGGAACGTTTTTTGTTTGTATAATTGTGAATTTTAAAAAATAAATTTAGAAAATGAGAGCATTATTTTTATTGATAGCATTAGTTGCTTTAGGAAGTTGCGCGACGAAAGTGCCTTATACCGACAAGGTGAAAAAGGATTTTGACCTGACACCTGAAAAAATGAGAAAAGTTCAGTTTTACAACTCAGAGACAATTATTTTAGAACGGAGTGAGGATAAGCAAGTGGTTTCTACTACCAATGAAGATGGAGCGCTCGTATCATCTCAACGGTCAACCTCTGAACGAATTGTAATTCCTGCTCAAAGCAAATGTGTTTTTGAGCAGCTAGAGGATGATGGTACGGTTCAAATCCGATTTGAAATGGGACCTGGGCGCGTTTTGCGTTTTACTGAACGCAAAAACACTTCTAATGGACGCTATTATCTCGAAGCACAATGGAAAAATGGCAAGGGGGAACTCGATTATGGTGGTTCTGTTTATTATGCAGTTCGCAACAGTGCTTCCGCATTCCTTATGGTGAAATTGAAAAAATGGAAGAAAAATAAACGAAGTGACCGCGTTGTTAAAGGTATGGACGTATAATTTATCAAATGCATAAACTGAAATTAATAAGAGCGTAATACGGGGAAAGTATATTTGCGACATATTAAAGTCAGTTATCATGACATTACGGCAACATGATTTTTAGGAGGAAAGTATTGGCTTTCCTCCTTTTTTGATTTCAAAATAGGATCTTAGACGGTATGAAAAAGTTAATTAACCGAGAATTGAGTTGGCTTTCTTTTAATGAGCGTGTTTTACAGGAAAGTCTTAATCGCGATGTTCCCTTGATTGAACGTTTGCGCTTCCTGGGCATATACTCGAACAATTTAGATGAATTTTTCCGCGTGCGTGTTGCGAACTTACATCGTATGATTGGAATTAAAAATCAACGCATAGATGGGTTCAAGGGATCCACAAAAGATCTATTAACTGAAGTGCAACGAACGATTAAACAGCAACGCAGGTATTACGATTTATCCTATCAACGATTGCTCAAGGAGATGGAGGAAAATGGAATTTATCATTTTAATGAAGCAGAAATTCCTGATGCTTTGAGCGATGATCTCTACAACCATTATCAGGAAGTGGTAAAACAAGACATCGTGCCTGTAATGTTAGATAAAAAACGTAAGTTTCCCCGACTGCGTGACAAGGAAATTTATCTCGCCATAAAAATGGAGTGCGGCCAAAAAAGAAAAGTACGTTATGCGCTCATTCAAGTACCCTCGCAGCATCATCGTTTTATTACGTTTAAGAGGGACGAGAAGGTGTATGTAATTCTTTTGGATGATCTCATTCGTAGATTTATGAAAGAGGTTTTTGCCATCTTCGAACCTGAAGATATTCGAGCCTATACCTTTAAATTTACGCGGGATGCCGAACTGAATATTGATGATGATTATTCTATTTCGATGTATGAAAAAATGGAAGAAAGTATCGAGCAGCGAAAAAGAGGTGAGGCCTTGCGTTTTGTTTATGATGAAAATATGGAAGATGATCTTTTGAGTTTTCTAAAAAAAGCAATTGGAATCGAAGGAGATGATCACGTGGCACCTGGTGGGAGATATCATAATTTTAAAGATTTGATGAGTTTCCCTTCCTTTAAAAAAGAAGCGTTTGTTTTTCCTCCACAACATCCCGTTGTGGCCCCTGAATTCAAAGGCACCTCTTCAGTGATCAAAAAAATACTTAAGAAAGATGTACTACTGCATTATCCTTATCAAAAATTTGATCACGTCGTCGATTTATTAAGAGAAGCAGCGATCGATCCAAAAGTACGGGAAATTAAAATCAATATTTATCGCGTCGCTAAACGTTCACAGGTGATTAATGCGCTTATTAATGCCATCAAAAATGGAAAATTGGTCACCGTTGTCGTTGAACTACAAGCACGATTCGATGAAGAAAACAATATGTATTGGTCCAATATTATGCGCGAACATGGTGCAAAATTGATTTTTGGTGTACCTGGACTAAAAGTTCATGCCAAACTTATACAGATTTCCCGGATCTCTGGAAAAAAAGAGCAACTCATCACACATGTGGGGACTGGTAATTTTCACGGCGGAACGGCAAAAGTATATTCTGATCTCAGTTTACTCACTTCGCGACGTGAAATTGCGACTGAGGTGAAAAAAGTTTTCAATTTGCTAGAGAATAATATCGAACGAGCGATGTATCGCCGGTTGTTCGTATCTCCATTTAATACTAGAAGAAAATTTAGTGCATTAATGAATCAGGAGATTAAGAATGCTAAAAAGGGACTCCCCGCTCGCATTGATATCAAGTTGAATAACTTGGTGGATAACTCGCTGATCAATAAACTCTACGAAGCGAGTATGGCAGGTGTAAAAATACGGTTAATCGTGCGCGGAATATGTTGTTTAGTGCCGCAAGAACTTCGGATTAGTGAAAACATTGAAGTCATTAGTATTGTTGGACGTTACTTAGAGCACGCACGTTTCTTTATATTTCATAATGCTGGAACACCAAAATATTACATATCATCGGCTGATTGGATGACGCGTAACCTCGATAAACGAATTGAAGTTACCACTCCAATTTATGATGAAGATATACAACAGGAATTAGCTTTTATTTTTGAATCGCAGTGGCAGGATAATGAGAAAGCCCGCATTGTAGATAAGGAATCAAAAAATAGATTGCGTCCTCAAGGTACTGAAGAGGAGTCTGTTAATGCCCAAAATAAACTGTATACTTATTATCAAAATAAATCACAGCAAAAGTTGTAAGCATATTTTCTTTTATTTCAGAGGAAATATTAGTAACATTAATAAAACGTAGTTGTTACTTGATATATGCAGCGATAGATATAGGAACAAATGCAGCGCGATTGCTGATTGGTGAGGTGACCGATAATAACGGTCGCTTTTATGTTAAGAAAATATCGTATACACGTGTTCCTCTCCGTCTGGGGTTAGAAGTTTTTACTAACGGTATTATTTCTGATACGAAGCGCGATCAGTTCGTTAAAACCATGCGCGCATTTCAGTTGATTACAGAGGTTTATAATGTGAAAGGCGTTCGGGCGTGCGCAACTTCAGCAATGAGAGAAGCGGAAAATGGAACTGCCATTCGCCAGCAAGTTTACGAACAAACAGGACTGGAAATAGAAATTATTGATGGTGAAGAGGAGGCCAACATTATTTTTTCGACTTTCTTTTTACTTGCTTTTGATAAGGATTCACCATTTATCGTTATCGATGTTGGAGGCGGTTCGACAGAAGTAAGTGTTTTTGAAGAAGGACAGCGCATTGCGGGTAAATCATTCAAAATTGGTACGATCCGAATGTTAAAGGATAAGGTTGAGTCGAACATGTGGTCAACAATTAGAAGTTGGATCAAGGAAAGTATCAATATCCACATGCCCCACAAGGTATTTGCGACTGGTGGAAATATTAATAAACTACATAAGTTACTTGGAAAAAAGTATTTAGAGCCTGTTGAGTACAGTGAACTTAACGCTTTTTATCAGGAACTTTCGAACTTAACACTGGAAGAAAGAATGTCAAAGTATCAGCTAAAGCCTGATCGGGCAGATGTGATTGTTCCGGCATGCGAGATTTATGAATACATTGTCAGTGAATTAGATGCTTCTTCAATCTATGTGCCTAAAATCGGATTGAGTGATGGAATGATTTACGATATGTACAAACAAGATCAAAAGATAGCAGAATAGTTCGAAAGGAAATTCGCGTTAAGAACGGTACACAAACAGGTGGGTTAATTTTTGGCGCACTGGTTTTTCAAAAACTGTATAAATCAATGCGCTCCAGATTATCAGTATTGATAAATACAAAAAGAAAGACGAGGTGGAAAGTAAATCTGCTTCCCTGCTTTGTGAAAAGATCAAATATATTGGAAACTGCCACATGTAAATGGAATAGCTGATATTACCCAAAAATTGAAGTGGACGCCATCCGAATAGATAGTAAAAAAAGCGTTGGTCCAGCGCCAACCCAATACAAATCATGGCAAAAATCGGTATTAATCCGCCGTTATGAGCAAACTCACGGTAGTAGTTATCGGTATTTAGCGTGATAAAGAAACTCAGTATACCTATGACAGCTAAGAACGAATAGAGCCATGAGTTGATGTTTTTTTTCTTTAACCAGTGAATGCCCTTTCCACATATAAATCCTGCTAGAAAAGTTGAAAAATGAAAAAGCGGAAAATGAAGAATGAATTGTTCTAAAAAAAAACGGTCGGGATCATAATATTCAGTGACGGCTATGTAATGTTCAAGACCTCCTAACAGCACTATGATTCCACCTAAAATAAAGAAATGAATTGATTTCAGTCTTTTGTAAAACCACAATATGAGCGGAAAACACAGGTAAAAGAAGAATTCTACGGATAAGGACCAGGCTGGAAAATTTACTTCTAATGCATAACCTGGAAACCATGATTGTATTCCGACAAGATTGGGCCATACAAACCATTGAAATCCGTAGTTCTCCCACCAGTTTAGAGCACAAAGAACGAGGATATAAGTAATCAGGTAAGTGGGATAAAGTCGGAACACCCGTTTCAATAAAAAGCTGCGAGTAGAAGTATTGACACCGTAATTGTAGGCGAGTACACAACCAGAGAGGAAAAAGAAAAAACTGACAGCAACGGCGCCTTGGTGAAAAAATTCTGACCAAGCAGATGATTCAAAAATGGGGAGATGCAAACCAAAGTGATAAACAACGACCAATATCGCTAATGCAAAGCGCGGGAATGTTAACGCACGGAGATAGGCCGGTGTTTCTTCTCTCATTTAAACTTTATTCCACTACGATGAGGTAATTGTTCTTTTTCCCCTTTCCCAATAAAACGAATTGATCATTAATTAATTGTTCTGAAGTGATGGTAAAATCTTCTTTTACTTTCGTTTTATTTACACTGATGGCATTACCTTTTAATTCTCGTCGAGCCTGACCATTTGACGCTAAAAATCCTGTTTTTGCGGCTAGAGCGTTAATAATACCGATGCCTTCCTCAATTTCTGAGCGCGCTATGGTTGCGGTGGGAACTCCGTCAAAAATATCGAGAATTTCCTGGGAATTTAGCGATTTAATATCCTCCTCCGTAGATTTTCCGAAGAGTATTTTTGAAGCTTTCAGTGCTGTTTCCAGCGCTGCTTTTGAATGTACCATAACAGTTACTTCTTCTGCCAGTCTCTTTTGAAGTTGGCGCAAATGAGGGGCTTCGTGATGAGTTGATATCAACTCATCTACATCCTCTTTACTCAACATTGTAAAAATTTTGATGTATTTCTCCGCGTCTTCATCAGAAGAATTGAGCCAATACTGATAGAATTTATAAGGAGATGTCTTCTTGGGATCGAGCCAGATATTGCCACCTTCAGTCTTTCCGAATTTTGAACCATCAGCTTTTGTGATCAATGGACATGTAATTGCAAAAGCCTTACCACCTTCTTTTCTTCGTATTAATTCCGTCCCGGTTGTAATATTCCCCCATTGATCAGAACCGCCCATTTGAATCGTACACTGGTGCTCATTAAATAAATGAAGAAAGTCATTACCCTGAACTAATTGATACGAGAATTCTGTAAAAGACATTCCGTCAGCGCCACTATCTCCTGAAATACGTTTTTTGACAGAGTCCTTAGCCATCATATAGTTGACCGTGAGGTGCTTACCAATATCACGAATAAATTCCAGGAAAGAAATTGACTTCATCCAATCATAATTATTAACGAGTTCAGCCTTGTTTTTTGAAGGGGTATCAAAATCTAGAAACTTAGAGAGCTGAGTTTTAATCGCTGCCTCATTTTCTCGAAGTATGGATTCGTTGAGTAAATTACGTTCTTGTGATTTACCAGATGGATCGCCAATCATACCCGTCGCCCCACCTAGTAACGCAATAGGCTGATGTCCGGCTTCTTGAAAGTGTCGCAACATCATGACGCTCACGAGATGTCCAATATGCAGGGAGTTCGCAGTTGGATCTATACCTACATACGCAGCGCGCGTTGCTTTCTGTAAATGCTCTTCCACGCCCGGCATTGTGTCGTGAATCATTCCTCTCCATTCTAATTCTTTCGTGAAGTTCGTTGCCATCTTAATTTTTTTTCAAAAATAGTAGGGTTTACTAAAAAAAAGAGGGATTGTGTCGTTTTTATTGGCGATTTGAGTGTATTTGGGCTCAAAAAACTGGATAGACTTTTGGGGTCGTGTGGTCTAATTCAATCTTTCGCTAAGTTTTTCCAGTCAATAAAAAAAGTCGCGTCATTTATTTGACGCGACTTTGTAATGGTCGTTATCAGGACCTTACAAGCGTTCTATAACACCTGCGGCACCTTGGCCAGTTCCAACGCACATGGTAACTAAACCGTATTTTTCATTCCTTTTCTTTAACTCATTCATGATTTGAACGGTCAATTTAGCACCTGTACAGCCCAATGGGTGACCTAATGAAATAGCTCCACCGTTAACATTGACGATATCGGGGTTTAAACCAGTTTCGCGAATGACAGCAAGACTCTGAGAAGCAAATGCCTCATTGAGTTCAACTAAGTTAATATCATTTTGCTTCAAACCAGCCATATCTAATGCCCCTGGAATAGCATCTACAGGTCCAATACCCATGATGCGCGGTTCAACACCTACGACGTTGTATGAAATTAACTGAGCAATTGGCTCCAAATTCAGTTCTTTTACCATTTTTTCCGACATAACTAAGGTAAATGCTGCGCCATCACTCGTTTGGGAAGCATTTCCTGCTGTAACTGAACCTTTTTGATCGAAGACGGGACGTAATTTTCCCAGTGCTTCCATATTGGTTCCTTTTCGTGGACCTTCGTCGGTGTCTACTGTATAATTGCTAACCTGACGTTTTTCGTTTTCGTCAAGGTAAATGTGTTCTACGTCCACGGGCACAATATCATCTTTAAAGCGACCTGATTCTATGGCTTTTAGTGCTTTTTGGTGTGAATTGTAAGCAAATTCGTCTTGATCTTCACGTGAAACTTTAAATTGTTTAGCCACCGCTTCAGCAGTTAATCCCATACCCCAGTACCATGTGGGATGCTCTTTACCAACTTTTGGGTTAGGAACGATACGCCATCCCCCCATGGACATTACAGACATTGATTCTACTCCACCTGCAATGATACAATCTGCCATACCCATGTTGATTTTAGAACTGGCAATAGCGATTGTTTCGAGTCCCGAAGAACAATAACGGTTGACCGTCATTCCAGGTACTTTGTCAGTATCTAACCCCATTAATGAAATCATACGGCCTACATTGAGACCTTGTTCTGCTTCTGGCGTCGCATTACCGACAATGACATCATCTACGCGTTTTGGATCCAAATTGGGTACATCCTTCATGATGCGCTGAATGACATTTGCAGCTAAATCATCTGGACGGTAAAAACGAAAGCCGCCTTTTCCAGCTTTTCCGACTGCTGTTCGATATCCTGTTACTATATATGCTTTATTACTCATTTTAGTAGTTTTTAAGACTTTAAGAAGGTGATGTTTTAAGAATCATCTTCTTTCAAGCATTGTTGTTATAATTATTTTATCATTGAATGTTTGCACTCTTTTATATGCGTTTAAAAGTTGAATCAATTTTAATTTCTCAACACTTTACCTTTTTTCGTCATACTTTCCAGACGTTCGAGTGTTTTACGCTTACCACATAATTCTAGAAAGGCTTTGCGTTCGAGGTCTAACAGGTATTGCTCTGAAACCTCAACGCGTTCAGAGATATCACCACCACAAAGAACGAATCCAAGTTTCTGAGAAATCAGTTGATCATGTTCTGAGATATAATTTCCTGAAAGCATCGAGTGTGCACCAACATAAACGATTCCGAGTCCTTCTTGACCCATAATAGTTATGTTTTTCTCTTTTAGTGGTGCCGTATATCCTTTATTTGCCAATTCCAAACATGCCGATTTTGCACGTGTGAGTTGATATTCTCTACTAACGATTACTTCGTCTTGTCCTTCCCGCAAATAGCCGTAGTCGAACGCCTCGTATGCAGATGTTGCTACTTTAGCTTGACCAATCGTTAAAAAGCGTTCGCGCAATCGATTAATGCGAATATCTCCTTCCTGAAGTTCTTCAGCGAATCTTTTTGCAAACTCCTTGGTGCCTCCGCCACCAGGAATGAGTCCAACTCCGAATTCCACTAAGCCAATATAGGACTCTGCGTGTGCAACGACTTTGTCAGCATGCATCGATAGTTCACAACCTCCGCCTAATGTCAAATTATGAGGCGCTACCACGACGGGAATATTAGAATAGCGTATGCGCATCATTGTATCCTGAAACGATTTTACTGCGAAATTGAGTTCATCGAAGTCTTGCTCTACAGCCATCATAAAGATCATTCCAACATTTGCACCTGCACTGAAATTTTGTCCTTCATTGGAGACCACTAGGCCTTTATGACCTTTTTCAGCTAAATCAATGGCTTTGTTGATACCTTCAATTACGCCACTTCCGATGGTATTCATTTTGGTATGAAACTCCAGGTTGAGTATTCCGTCACCAAGGTCGACGACTGTAGCATCAGCATTACTCCAAACCGTATTGTCATCCCTTAGCGTTTCAAGCATTACGAGGTGTGAGGTGCCTGGAATAACTTTATATTCACCACTATCTATATCAAAATATTGTTTTTGACCTTTCTCTTTTTTGTAAAAGGAGGTGGCACCTGATTTTTTCATTTTTTCGATCCAGTCAGCTGCAGATTTATCAGCACCTGCAATGAGTTCCAGCCCCTTTTCAAAACCGAGTATGTCCCAAGTTTCAAATGGTCCGATTTCCCAACCGAAACCAGCCTTAATGGCATCGTCAATTTTGTATAGCTCATCGCTTATTTCCGGAATACGGTTCGTTACATAGGCAAAAAGCCCACCGAACATCTGACGATAAAACTTCCCGGCCTTATCTTGTCCTTGAACGAGCATTTGAAGACGTTTGTGCAAATCATCAATAGGCTTTGCCATATCGAGCGTTGGAAACTTCACTTTTGCTTTGTCGCGATATTCCATTGTATCGAGATCCAGCGATAAGATCTTGCGGTTTCCGTCTTCATCTTTGGTTTTCTTATAAAAACCTTGACCAGTTTTGGAACCAAGCCAGTTATTATCGACCATCTTTGAAATGTAGTCTGGTAATTCGAATAGTGCTTTCTCCTCGTCGTTCGGACAGTTGTCTTTCAGACCATTTGCTACATGAACTAGGGTGTCTAAACCAACGACGTCACATGTTCGAAAGGTAGCCGATTTGGGACGACCCAAAACCGAGCCTGTAAGTTTATCAACTTCTTCGATATTCATGT
>P_1C_Liq_1_UnCtyDRAFT_1000005_pt1 | contig 42868 bp, 43 predicted proteins | sample Pon1CUnioCityCA_2_FD_10230 | JGI IMG/M metagenome (IMG submission 10230) | reverse complement strand
TAATTTAACATTGCTTTTGTCTTTTCCTTGTATGTGAGTTTGGATGAGAAATTCATTTTTTGTTTTGGCTTCTATCTCTTGGATTGTACACTTTCTCCCATAAATTTTTTTATTAGGATTACAATTTAATATGGATTTTAATTTATTTTTTACTATTGGTTTTTTATTTACCCATTCATCTGAAAATATATGAATTAACCTTACATTTTGTTTAGAACATTCTTTGGTTTTATTTAAATGATAGTTTTTAAATTTTCCTGTTTTTTCAGAATGCCAATAAAGCCCATTATATTCTATGGCCAAATTTAATTTGGGTAAAAATATATCAATCTCGTATTTTGGTATTAAACCCCTAATACTGGTTTTTATTTCGTCTTTATATATAGATTTTAAGAACTTTATTAATTCTAACTCTTCTTTAGATTGTTTGTTTATATTAGAAAATACTTCCCAATCCCAATGTCCCTTTATATATTCTCTATTATAAGATTCTTTACCTAAATCACAATTTTTCCCATTTTTTAATATTTTTACAGGTTTACCACACCCACACTTACATAAAGGTTTTTCTTTATTATAAAAATGTTTTATAATATAATCAGATTGAGTTAATTCAGGGTGGTGTTTTTTTATGTGATGCATTAAATGTTGATTGCTCAATAAATTTTCCCCACATTCTTCACATTTAATATTGGAATTTTCTTTTCTCTGGAGTGTTTTTATTTGTTTGGGTCTGAATTCCCCGTATTTTTTTATATATTCTGAAGTAGAAGTGTTGTGGTGCCATTTTAAGTGCATGGCCATTGATCTAGGGGATTGGGGTTGATTACAAATTTTACATTTAATTTCTCCCTTTTTAGGTTTAGAAGTTTTAAATTTATCCCCCTCAAATCTCCAAACATACCCCCCTGCTGTTTCATATTTACCTAAACAACATCTTATAATAGAATCATAATTAGAATATATGTTGGATGCTTCCCTAGCATTTAAAAATGTGTTAATTAATTCACCTTTTAAGTTATATTGAGTTATTTTTTTAGTATATTTTTTTTTCACCCTAATAAAAATTTAGCATATCTAGTTTGACATAAATATAAAAAAAGAGCTGTAGATAAACTACAGCTCTCTTAAAAAATATATGTTTATACTATTAAATAGTATTTAAACCAGCGATTTTTATCTTACCAAAGAACTCAGGTCTTACTACTTTCTTGGCATATCTAGTAAGTAATCCTTTTCTTGGTGTGAATGTATCTGGATCATACACTAGTGGAGTCATAATTAAAGGAATGTAAGGTGAGAATACAGCTCCTGCTTCAAGGAATTGTGTACCTCTATATCCCATTAATATTTGATTCTCTACCATATATGGGTTTTTGTAAACTTTTAATTTACCACCACTTAAGGCTCCCATCTTTTGAACACCAAATGCATAATTCATTTTATCTGCATCACCATTTGTATCAGTACCAAACCCTGGGATTGCTTCTAATACTGTTGCTACTTTAGGTGAAACTACCATGAAGTTGGCACCTCCTCTTAAAGTCTTTTGGTGAATGTTATTACTTAACTTTTGGATTTTAGTTCCTAAAGTTTGGAACCATTGTCCTTGTGTGTTGAAATAACCACCTGCTGCTGTACCTCTATCTTCAAACCCTGTTCCAGCGTTATTGATGAATTGGTTTGAGACTGCTGACCAATATTCAGTTCCAGCTGCTGCTGAATCCATTAACATATCTAAGATTTCAAGATCTATCTCTAATGAGATGTGCTCTGAAAGAATAGATGTCAATTCAGCTTCCGCATCTAAACTGTGGTAAGCATTTAAATCTTGTGCAAATTCAGGTGTCCATTTTGCTTTTAACTTTCTTGTTTTAGCAACAATGGCTGATGACTTCATTTGGACATTTATCTCTGGGATGTTGATTCCATCTCCATTTTCAGGGTTTAATCCAGGATTTTCATCTTCGAAATCACCTCTAAATTGATCTGTTGGTTGTAATGAATAATGTACATCTACCGTAGAAGAAGGTACTTTATTTGTAGGTAAAATAAATGTAATGTCACTTCCATCAGTCTCTGTGAAGGCTGGAATGTTGTCATCAGCTGATAAACCTGATCCTGATATTACAAATGCTCTTACTGCCTCTCTATCAAAATTTTCTGATAAGTCAGAGGCTGCAACTGTTACTTTTGTTAAGTCTCCAGCGGCTACTGATGCTGAATAATCAGAATCAAACCCTACATCTTTATAAGATGCAGATGATGATGTGAAATTAATCCCTTTAGATGCGGTATTGTTAATTGAATAACTAAACCTTCCAGCTCCATAGAAACCACCTTCATTTGTGTTACCAAATGGCTCATTTCCACCTCTATTACCATATAATGATTCTCCTTTAGAATATGGTGCTTTATCTGTTCCATATTGGAAATCTAAATAAAATACCAGACCTGAAGGTAAATTCATCGGTTGAACTGAGACAAATTCTTTTGCTGCAATTTGTCCAAATACCTTACGTACTAATGGTAAGGCTACACCTGCCCATTGTTCGCCTTGTCCTGCGTTGAATGTACCTTCTGAACCTGCACCTCCACCAGTTGATGATTGCTCAACAACAAGTTGTTTTGCTTGGTTTTCTAGAATAACACTCATGTTATCTTTGTAAGCCCCATCTACCCCTTCTAAAAGGCCTGTTGCTTCCCATTTTTTAGCTAACCTCGCTGCAGTACTTTGCATCGATTTTTGGTTGTTAGCGCTTTCTAATAATGATTGTAAACTCATTTTGTTATTTTTTTATTATTATTATTATTTGTTTGTGTTGTGAAAAGCCAATTCTTTCATTCTATCAAAGGCATCATTTTTTACTATTGGTTTTCTTACTTGGCTCTCTGTTATACCTGATGCTTTTGATGCTTGAGATTTAAATTTTTTAGGTTTTCTTTTTGAAGTTGAATTAAATTTCATGCTGGAGTTTAATGTTTCATAAATCATTTTAGCTTGCTTAGTTGTTTCAGCTTTATCAAATGATTTTAAAACTTCCATCTTATTACTTTCGGTTAAAGATTTATTCTTGAAAATCTTATTAGTATAAAGTAATTTTGCATTCAATAAATTAACTTCTTTTAGTTCTCCTTTAAGGCTATTTATAGTTTTAAGTGCTTCATCTAGATCTTCATCTTCATACTCACTCTCATTTCTCATTGCTTGGCCAGCTGCTGAACCTAAATCTTCAAGAGCTTTATAAGCTTTTTTTGCCATTGGTCCTCCTTTTTTAACTAATGCCTGTAAATCTTGGATTATATTATCTAATCCTCCTGTAGCTTCTGCTGTGTCATCTTCATAGTTCCCACTAAAACCATCTTCATTTAAATCTTCTTCTTCTTCAACTTCATCATCATTGTCCTCTATTTCAACATCTTCAACATCTCCTTCATCTTCAGAATTTGGTTCAATTTCTCCATTTTCGACCATGTCTGAAATTATATCCTCTATAAATTTAGTAAGATCTTCTTCTGACATGTCTTCAATATCTAATTCTTCATCTTCTTCAGAAGACATTTCTTCATTATCATCACCTTCTCCTTCATCATCAATGACGTCTTCAACATTTTCTTCAGTATCATCATCTTCAACCTCATTTAAATTAACATCTTCATCAGTTTCACCTTCATCGATGTTGTCTTCATTTTGGTTTTCTTGTGATTCAGAAGTGGTTTCAGCATCATCACTTCCATCATCATCTTCCATTTCTTGTAATTTAGCTGAAAGCATAGATTTTAAATGTGGTGTAAAGCTTTCTTCTAATGAAGCTTTTGCGTTTTTAATAGCGGTTTCTTTAACCGTTTTGGCGTCTGCTATTGCCTCTTTTAATAAATCTCTTTTGTTTGACATAATTTTTCCTAAAATTTTATTTAGTGAAGTATGTTTATTGGAAAAACATAATAATAGTTAATACGAAGTAAGGTACCATAAAAATGGCACATTGTTGCTTATACATATGGTGGGGGGAGAAAAGAAAGGAAAAGCCCCGAAAAGGGGCTTAAAAAATAATTAAAATTTAAAATTTATTCTAAGGGGCAAGATCCTTTTGAACAAAGGATTTCATATATTATGTTGTTAATATTAGAATAATCAGTACTTTGTTTAACCATGGATTCATTTAAATTATTACTTGTTGGGTACATAAATGAGTTTGGGTTGGAAGGTGTTGATACAAAGTCAAAACATAATAATTCGAAGTCATCTTGAACTTCCATTATGCCCCCTACTTCTTCCAGTGATCCTAAACCTCTAGAAGATACACCCACTATTATACCTTGTTCTATAAGTGTTCTTAATATTTTACCTGATGGGGTTGGTAATATTTCAATTTTACCTATAATATTATTACCCTCCCACCAATATTCTTTAATAATATGGGATACATTTTTTAAGTTGATAACTTGAGATTCTGGGTGGTCTAGTTCTCCTGTTGCTCTTCTCTGTTCTATTAATGGGGAGTATTTTTCAATTTCCCTTTCCCAAATATCTCTTGAGTAATATCTACCATTACCATTTTTTACTTCAACTGTAGCTAATATACCTTCTACTACTAAATTTCCATTATCATGATTTGTGCTTTCGTTTAATGGGCGAACTTGGTTTTTAAGAAGGTGAGTTTCTATTAAAAGTTTTTGGTTTGACATTATTTTTAAAATATTTTAGTTATCAAAATCTTCTTCTTCATCTTCATCAATAACTTCCTCTTTTTGATAGGATTTGCCACTTTTTTTCTCGTATAATTTCTCTAACTTTGCTTTTTGCTTTTCTAAATTTTTTACTTCTTTTTGAAGTTCTTTTATTTTTTTCTTATCAACTAAATCTGAAAGGTTTTCGTCTTCTTGTACCATTGATATCCTTTGGTTTTTAGATTCTATAATTTCATCTAAGGTATCTAATTTAGTCTCTAATGTTACTATTTCAGATTGGGTTTCTATATCTTTCAGTTTATCATCTGTAGTTTGTCTTTTTTTCTTTTTTGGTTTTGGTTTGGGTTCTTCTTGTTCCTCTTCAATACCTGCTTCTTCTTTAGCTTTATCTAAATCTTGGACAGCATTAGTTAATTCTTGGGTTTTTTCAATATCTTCATCATCTACACTGTTTGTTTCATCACCTTCACCTTCACTTACCCCTTCTTTAGTTTGAGAATTTGAAGTTATATCTCTATTATGAATTCCTTCTTTAAGTAATGATTCTTTAGCTAATTTTTTAAGTTTTTCAGAATAACCACTTGAGGCATGTTTACCTGTTACCTGTTTTTGTTCAGATTCTTTATACCCAATTCCCTCTACCCCAAAAGCAGCATTTTTCATGTAATACTGGGAGTCTTTGTTTAAGTTTTTTGATACTATTTTTTTAACCTCCTCTATAGATTTATCAGGGTTCTTTTGTGCTTCGAAATAAATACCATTTTGAACTTCTTGACCTATTTGATTATCTAAGTTTTTATAATCTTCATAATCATAATTTTTATTAGATGCCTCTTTAACTTCACCATCAACTTTTTTAGAGTTAGCTTTTGATTGAGCCTCTTTTAGAAAATTATCAAATTTTACCTCAAAAGGTTGTTTGTCAGGGGAATGGTAATTACCTACAGCCTCTAACCCTTGAACATTTTCTGAAATAATCCCTTTGTTCTCTAAAATTTGGGATGCCTCTTGGTAACTCATTGGGTTTGTTATAAGATTTGGGTATTGGCTTTTAGCAGTTTTTAGAAATATATCTTTACTTCCCTTTCCCTCTTTTATTAGTAAATGTTGATCTTGTAATGTTCTCATTATTTATATGTTTTTCCCCACAGATCTTTATAATCCATAGATTTTGAATTCTTTGTTAATTTTTTTCTATTAACTAATTTATATTTAAACTTTTTGACATAAATATTGTCTCTAACCCCATCGTTAGATGCTTTTGGGCCCATCCCTAAATTGGCACCCTTATTTTCTTTTATTTTAAATGCTTTTCTATAGTGTTTAGGGGTTTTTTTGAATGTCCTCTTTGATAAATATCCCCCTGCTCCAGCCGATGTGGATATTTCTTCTATTTCCCCAGAGGCCATTTTTAAATATTCTTTTGCCTGTTCTAAATATCCTTGTGTTGAAGTAGTTTCACTCTCATTTTTAGCTAATTTATCCCAAACATTTAATATAACTTGAGCAAATTCTCTAGCATTATTTATACGATAATTAGCCTTTTTGGTTGTTTTGCTAGGTAAAGTTACCTCTATATCATTTTCAAATGTTTCTTTTTTTTGTTTACTCATGAATAGAATCTATTTCTTTTATTAGACCACTATATTGAAGCAAATCAACTAAATGGTCTTCGTTAATTTTAGACTTTTTATCTAATTTAGTTAAATATTTAGAAACTTCTTCTACTTTTATTTTGGTAGCTTTATTTTGAATTTTTGGAATCTTCTCTTCTATTTGGTTCTTAAATTTTTCTATTTTATTGTTATAAAAACCTTTAAGTTTAGGTGTGGATTCTAATAGATTTATATACTCCGAAAGAATATTTTTTTGTTCTGGGTTTAAGTTGTTGTATTTCTTATTAAATTTTTCTAGTAATAATTTGTAGGTTAAAATTTTTAAATCCTTATCTGAGTTATTATATTTTTCTAATATGTGATCTTTTTCAATTTTTTTATTTGATATATCTTCAGTTAAATGTTCTAAAATAGTTGTTTGATTATCTAGACTTTGGTTTGGGTTAACAGGATTAGAAGAATTATATGCCTCTATTAATGTATAAATGGAAGCCAATTGTTTATATTGGGGGATTTGGGTTGAGAAAAATTCACCCTCATTATAATTTTCTTTAATTTCTTTAACTAAATTATATTTTAAAGTTTTTAATTTAGACCTATTTAACTTTGTAGAAGATTTTAGTACATTCTCTAATAAAAAAGAGGCTTTGTTTTCATTTAAATTATTGGTTTTAAGTATAGATTCATATAACCTGTATTCATGACCCAATTCCCCTTTCACAAAATATTTTTTAAGTAAATTAAGAGCAGGAGATTTTCCTTCTTTTAAAAAATCATAAGTTGTTTGATAAACTAATAATTCAAATAATAGTCCGGTATTTTTGTACTTGCTATGGTTGATATTCACTTATAATACAATTTAATTTTGTTATAAATATGTTAAATATATTATTCCTTAAGTTGTGATTCATTTAAAAAGGAATCATCATCATTATTTTTATCTTCCTCATAAATTAATACTTTTTTATCAAATTTTTTCAACATTTCTTTCTTTTGTAGGCTTAATTTACCCTTAGATTCCATGGCAGGTTTTTTAGATTTTGGGTTTACATCATCAGAATCATTTTTATCTATATCCTTCATCCTTTTCGTTCCTGTTCTATCTTTACCAAAATTATCTTCTTGTTTATTTCTTTTGGTTATACTATCCTTAGGTCTACCCATAGGTGTTTTATCTTCATCATAACCCTCAGGTAAACCACTATCATTAGAAGATGATCTGTGCTCCCCATATAATGATGCTAGATCATGAGGGGTACCATATGATTTTCCTGATACAAGAGGATCATTTCCCTCACTTGATATTTGGGTGTTTCTGAATTTTCTTTTTGCGTCTTGCCTTATTAAATCTCTATACTCATTAAATTGGTCTTCACTAAAATTAAATACATTATCATATATCCAATCTGTAGGGACTAACTCTTCACTAAGTAACATTTGGGCTAATTCCGCCTTACTTTTAAGTAATTCTGTTTTTTCTTGTTCAAATATTATAGATGGGGAGGTTAATGAAAGTTCAAAATTAGTTAAATTCTCATCCTTATAACCTTGGGCATATAAATGAACTAAAGCTATTTTATTTAACTCAGAAACCATTATTCTTTGTAATCTATCTATTGTACGAGCAAACCTTATATCCTCGGCTGCTAATGTAGCTTTACCTTCTAAATCTTTTTCATACCCCATAAATGCTTTAGGTATTTTTAAGGCAGCAAATAGTTTTTCTCTAAGATATTCTACATCTTTTATACCATCATATTCCATGCCTTTTAAAGTATCAATCTTTGTAGTAGCATCATTACCCCTAACTGGGAGGTAAAAGTCTTCCATCATATTTTGCATGTTGTACTTTAAATTATAATCTCCTGTTTTTTTATCAAAGTGGGGGGTTCTTTTCATTTTGTTGATGGTCTTTTGCATAAAACCATCTATTTCTTTAGGGGGTATATTCCCAACATTCATATAAAATATTCTTTTTTCAGGCGCCCTTGTTATTCTATGAATTAACATAGCATCTTCCATTAAAGTATATTGCTTAAATAATTTACGGGCGGGTTCTATATAACTGTTATGAACTATAATACCATTAGCTATAAAATTAGAGTTTTTTTCTACTTGTATATCATAAGTTTCTTCAGGAAGTTCTTCCGTTATAGATTTTATTTTATACAATTTAATGCTTGGGTTATTATAATGAACTACAAAATCTCCTTTGTTTAAATTTTTAATCTGTTTATATTGGGGAGTATTACTTTTAATGTCCCATATTAATATTGGATGGTTATCACTTCCACGTACCTCATTATGAGTTGTTTTCACAGAATATATGTTTTTAACTCCTGAATTAGTGGTGTTTAATACTTTGGATAATTCATATTCTCCTTTATCAATATTGAAAGTCCAAACTTCGTCATCTTTTTTAATATCTTTAATTTCCTTATAGGAATCCTCAGTATAAACCCTAGAATCACCCGTTAGACATCTCCCATAAGGTAAATAATTAACATCTGAAATTAATCTAAAATGGGCCATTTCATAATTATCAAAAAATATGCCTGTCTCATCCCCTGTATCTTTCCCAGGTATTCTATGCATCCCCGATGATAGGCTAAACATACCATTAGGTTCATACCTAAACCTTACATCAGCTGGGTTTTCTGGATTAAATCCTTCTTGTCTTTCAATATGGTATGCTGTATAAGGGATTACATTATATACACCATATTTTTCAGCTATCTCGAGTTTTAAGAAAAAGTCTCCATACTTACACATCTGTCTAACCCAAGACCATAAATTAAAATCTATATTTAAAACATCATAAAATAAGTTATATAAAATATTTTGGATTTCATAATTTGAAGATTTAATAGATAATATTTCATTCATATCATTTTTCAGGGTAGATTCATCAGCTATAATATCTAAAGCTGATGCTATAATAGCATCCTTATCCATCATGTCATACTCAGTATACATTTGAGGACGTAAATACTGGTAATTAAAGTTGAATTGGTCCCCGTATAAAGATGTAGAAGTACTGCTATGTATTCTGCTATATCTATCTACTAGGGAGTTTGTTTGTAGTCCTCCAAAGGATTGAATTGAATTACTATCTATTACTTTTACCTGGTCCCCCCCAACATTTCTTATAACTACATCTGTAGAAAATAGTCTTTTTAATCTTGGGAAGAGTTTTTTATCTGCCATAAATTTTATTTTGTTATTTATTTAAGTAACCATGAAATATCTTCTTGGTTCCCATGTACATCCATACTATATGGGTTGTCACTATCTGTAGGTGAATAACCCCCTGTATAAGTTACTTTTGATGTACTCATACTATTAAGGGAATTTTTTGTTGCCTCTAAATTTAAAGTTCTTGCTTTTAATGCTGTACTTCTTATATATTGGCTTATCCCATAACTCATTACTAAATCATCATTATACCCTTGTTGTGCCTGGGCTTTACCATTATGCCATGTGAATACTTTCATTTCTTCTAAAAGCCTTTTAGATTGGATTACGGCTTCTTGGTCATTTACTACTTCTTGAATTTTCCCCACTACCATAGGTCTAGTTGTAGTAGACATGGTAAACCCAGGAACCATGTTAGTTACATCCATATATTTATCAAAATACGCATCTACTTTTGCTCCTCCTCGGGGTGAATAATATAAATTTTGATATTGTCTATCTAAAATTACTTGTATTGTATTCCAGCCTATATTAGCATTTTCAACTACCAATAAAGCATTATTATATTCTGTAGCCACACCAACTAATAAATGACCAAAATCTTTGGTTGGGATTTGTCCTTTATATTCTCCAACTTGAGTATTACTCTCTATCTCTATTATATGGAAAGCAGAGTAATCTTTCCCATCCCCCCGGGCTACGTCAGCTACTACTATATAGTCTTTAGTATAATTAGGAGATTCCCAAATCCATAAGTTTTGGTCAGCTCCCCTTTTCTCTAGGGGTGGTTTTTGATAAGTTTTTTCAAAATATTCTATATAATCCGTATAGAAAACTGTATCTCCAGATGAATTAAAACTACAATCACATTCTTGGGCTGCTAATCTAGGGTCCCCTAATAGTTGATCTTGATCATCTCTCCATTTTTGATCTCTTTCAGGATGAACATCCCACCTAAGTTTAATGGGTATAAACTCATTTTCTCCTAATTCTGCTCTGCTCCACATTTGGTGAAACCAATTACCCACCCCATTAGGTGTAGATAAAACTAAAGCAGCTCCACCTGTGGCTAAGGTTTGTTGTGCTGATGCCCATGTAGTAGCAATATTTCTAATAAAAGCTGCCTCATCTATGATTAAGAAAGATACAGCTTCTGATCTGGCAGCATCAGGGCTAGAAGGTTTAGCATGAATTTTAGATCCGTTCTTAAGTTGTAAAGACAATTTATTATTTTCTAAATAATCTACCTTTAACCAAGAAGGTAAATTCTCGTACATAAATTGTACTTTAGATACTAAATTACGAGCTGTAGTTTGGGTTGTGGCTAAAGCCAATATGTTTCTATCTTCATGAAATAACATTAACCATAAACTATAACCAGCAGATAAAGTAGATATACCCAACTGCCTTGATTTTAAAACTATATTATAGTCTTCATTTAAAAATGATTTTATTACAGCTTTCTGAAAAGGATATAAATTAAATAATATCCTACCCCTTTGGGGGTGGGATATATAACAGTACTTACTTAGAAAATGTATTGGATCCTTAGCACATTTTAAATATTCTTGTGCTATAATCTTTTTTAAATCAGGCATTTATTATAATTTCATTGAAAGGTTATGCAAAGCTCCCTTTAAGTTATCATTGGCTCTAATAACTTTAGTAACTAAATTTTCAATATCTTCTCTTTCAGAAAATTTACCCAAAAAGGAATCCAAAGAAAATAGTTGATCCATAACTTTTGATAATTCTAATTTATCTTTTTTTTGATTCATTTAGTTGGTTAACCTTTTGTTGAATTTTAGGTACTTCTACTTTCTTAGCAGCATCATATTTTTCTTTATCTAATACCTTTCCAGCTGAACTAACAATTCCTTTTTGTTTCATATCATCTAAAAAGGCTTTCATTAGTTTCTTTTTTTCTTGTTTTCTAAGTTGTTCAGTTCTATCACTAGTTCTGCCCCCTCCTGAACGAGCTAATTTTCTTAATTCTTCATCCGAAGGTTCATCTCCTCCTTTCTTGGCATAATATTTTTTACCTCCTAATTTTGAAGTAGTAGCTGCTGAGTCTTTTTTCTTGTCTTGGGCTGACTTAGGTCTTCCTCTACCATTTTTAGCCTTTGGTTTTTTAGGTTTATTAGGATCAGGTTTTCTACCTCTTTTTCCAGGTGTTCTTTCCCCTTTTGTAGTTGCAATAAACTTATTTAATTGATTATCATATAAATCCTGATCTCCTAAGGCATCAACCACGTCTGGGTCAGATTTGATAGCTTTTTTTAATGGTAAACCCGTTAAATCAGGGTTATCATTTATTACCTTCTCTATGGATGTTTTTAATTCGTCCTTAATTTTAGCCATCTCTTGGATATTTTGAGATTGACTTTCTGGAGTGTATAACTCCATAATTTCTTCTTTAATAAGGGATCTTAATTTAGATTTTTTCATTGGTGAATGTTTTTATTTATAAATATATTATAAATTTAAAAAATTTAATATTTGGTTAATTCTTTGGTTATTGGAACCATGGATTGAATATATATTGTCGTCTTTAATACTAGATTCACCTAATAAATTACAAATTGTTTTATCTATAATTTTTCTATAAATTGGGTTTGTTTCTCTTATACCATTATCCTCTATATCAATATCTTCAGGTGATATATAAAATATATAATCATACTCAGATATAAAATTTAAAGCATAGTTTTTAAATTGTTGTTTTTCTTCTTCGGGAATAGATTTAGCATTTAGGGTAAATGCTATAACATCTATTACTGTTCTATCAGTAATAACATTTTCTCTTAATAATTCAGAACACCTTTCAGCTAAAAATAATGTTTGTCCCTTTAAAGTGGAATCAGTATTTAAGGGAATACCTAAATCTCTTAAATATTTACTTCTTTCTGTTACACATTCATAATTTTTAAATTCATCTAATTTAGATAACAAATTCACTAGAGTGGTTTTTCCTGTAGATTGTGTGCCTGTTATGCCGATTCTCATAATATTTAATTTCTATAATCTGATAATTGACTTTTCATTGATTGGTTTTTATAAAAGGGTAACCCCTCTCTTTGGGATCTTTTTTCTTCCCATTGTTCTTTATCTAATGGTAAACCATATAAATGGTACTCAGCTTTTTTTATGTTTCCTTCTGGAATTAGGGCTGGGCCATCCCAATTATGTAATTTCCCATCCCATGTGTAAGCTATAGTACCATCAGGTTTGGATAGTTTTTTACTTTTAGGGAATGGAGTTTTTTTATCATTTATTCCTATCATAGTTGTTATTTTTACGTAATATAATAAAAATTTATATATTTTCCACATATTTCCATTTAAACCCATATGCGGTTTTTTGTATGTCTTTCCGGAAACTGTTATTCCCCTTTTATTATAGATTCTGCCGCCAAAACACCATGCGAACCTGAGACTGTTATTCCCCTAGCACTTAATGCATCCCCTGTAAAATACACATTGGGATATTTTAAAATGGAGAATTTATCATGGTCTATTTTAACTTCAGAATTAAGGTATTTTACCTCAGGCATATACACCCCATAATCATCTTGTAATGTAGGGAATACTTTTTTGAGATCTTCAATAAAACTTATTAAATATTGAGCATATTTTTCCCCCATAGCATCTTTTAAAACATCAAGAGATTCTACTTGATGAGTTGGGACTCTTTCCCCTTCTGATGTAAGTGAAGGTTTACGAGATGGAGAATAAAATAACCCTTTACCATTCTTTTGTAATTTTTTGGTTACATTTCTGGTCCATTCAAATGGGTTTTCAATTCCATGTATTTGCATTAAAATACCAAAATTAGTCATATCATTTCTAAAACTTTCATCTTTCTTGGCATGACCATTATAACTATAATCACCATAAGTTTCTTCTAAAGCCACATAGGCTGCGTTATTGTTGGTACAAAAGCTCCTTAAACTAACTCTTTCTTCTTCAAATTTTTTATATAACTTAAAATCATAAGATATATCAATTAGCTTTTGAAAGTGGTGTTGTGGTGCCTCAAAACGTACCCCTATTTGTACTGGTTTAGGTTCGGTTTCAAATTTATATTGATCTTCTAATTGTTTACCAAAATCTATACCACTTTTACCTACAGCAAAAATAAGTTTGTCATAATATTCGCTAGAATATGGTTCCTTCCTTTTATCTCCTATTGTAAGTTTATGTCTTTTAAAATCGATAGCAGTTACTTTTTGCTCCCATTTAAAATTAACCCCTTTACTAACTAAATCATCATACCAATTTTTACCTATCTCGTGTAAATAATCAGTACCTATGTGGTGTACCCCAAATAATCTAAGATTAAAATAAGGTTTAATAAAATCAGGTTCCTCAGTGGGGTTTGAATACATCATTTCAGATGGTTTTGGATGATAACGTTTCCATAGATTAATGGATTCATCCATTAATTCATATGCCCTTTTCTCGCCAACATATTTTGATAAATGTCCCCCTATTTGGTGGTGGCGAGTAAGTTTACCGTCGCTCCATCCTCCGCATCCTAACCATCCTGACATTACTTCTTCGGGTTTTCTATTATAAGGATCTTTTCCCATATCTATAATGGTTATAAGTTCCCCAGGATATCCGTTATCTACTAACTTTGTTGCAGCACAAGCACCAGATACTCCTCCACCTACTATTACTATTTTTTTGTCATGTTTATTCATATACTAATTTTTATTAATTCTTAAATATAATTAAAAAAAGCGCCAATTCCTATAATTGGCGCCACAGATGCCTTGGTAATTTATTATATATCGCCTGGCTATGAATCAGGCTAAATGTAATTATTTAAATACTTCTACAGGTTCACTTAAATCTCCTTTTATACTATCATTTTCTCCATCGGTATTTTTTAATTCTAAAACTACTTCTTGTCCTATATTAGAAACACTATCAACCATAACTTTATCTCCCTCTTGGAAAATTCCAAAATTTTCTACTGTTGTATATATTTTTCCTTCTTTTACTTGGGAGAATTTGAGTCCAGATTCTTCTTTTAATTCAGATTCTTTAACCTCCTCATCTTGTTCTTGGTTTACAAGTTTATTGATTTGTTGTGCTATGTCATCTTGTCCTGAATTTTCTAAGTTATTTTCTAATAATTCTAAAGGGTTTACCTCTATATGGTCTCCATTTGAAAAATGTAAAGTTGTTGTGGTAATATCTCTATTATCAATTTCTTTAACTTCCAACTCTCCCTCTTTTAAGGGTTTTTTATTTTTAGGATTCCCAAAGTTTTCTTTTAGTAACCTTTTCTCAGCTAAATACTTTTTTAAATTGAAATTACTCATAATTATTTATTTTCTTTAAATAGCCTACCTTCAGCTAGATATTTTTTTAGATTAAAATTATCCATTTATTTTTATTTTTAAATTTGTATTTCCTTTAATTATTCTATGGGTTTTACCTTTGGGTATAAATATAATATTATTTTCTTTAATTTCAAAAGGTAATTCATTATCTAATTGGAATTTCCACCCTTTACCCTCTAATACTTCAACTAACCTATTAGTTTCATCTTTGTGCCATATCAAATCTAAGGGGTTTATGTCCTTTGAGAATTCTCTAATGTTATTTTTGTCTTTATATGGTTTCATGTTCTAATAGTGTGCTCAATTTAGGTCTAAAAGAATTAACAGCCTTTATAGAATTAATCCTTTTGATAATTTCTTTTAAGTTTTTCTTTTTGTTGAACTTTTTAAATGGGAATGTGTTAATTTTTATTTTTAAGTCCCCCCTATAATTGGTATTATCTATAACTGCTTGATAGTTACCCCCTTCTTTTTCATATGGGTGGAAACCAACTGTTGTTACCCCTGGGATTGCTCTTATTTGTGCCATAACACCAGCTTGGAATTCTTCTTTGGTATTAATGGACATTATCCCTTCAATTTGATATGTTTGGTAATTTGAACTCATGTTTTTATGTTTTTACCAGTAGGTATTAATATTACTTCCTAGTCCTAATTGTTTAGAAAATTTAGGGAGCCTACATGACCACCATTTAGCAGAAGTTTTCTTTTCACCTTGCCCACATTTATGACGTTTAGCAAAAGCCGTTCTAGCGTCTTTATCATTTATCTTTGCTCTTAATCCTCCAGATCCAAAAGATATTTTTTTTACTTTATCTCCATCTTTAACATAAACATAATATGCTTTTGATCCCCCCCTTTTGGGTTTGTTAAGTTCTACATCTTTACCTTGATATTCAGCCTCATTAAGTTTGTTGTTTATTATAGGCAAATCTAAGGGCACTTTTTGTCCCTTATAATTACCAAAATAACCTAAATGGCTATTTATTAAATCTCTATCATTTTCGTTTAAATCTATGAGATTTCTACTATATAATTTTCTAGCTTCTTTTATTAAAGATAAATATTTTTCAGAACCTATTCTATAAACTGATTCGGATAATGGAATATTGTTATTTATGTGATAATTAAGACCTTCAGATAGTAAAAACTTTACTTTATTTTCTTGTAGTAAAGGACCTTTAATCTTTAACTTACATTTAGAACATCCACAATTACACATATTAGTTAAAATTTATAGGACCAACGGGGTAGTCCATCTTTAAAAGTAATCTTTATTTCATTCCCTAATAAATATGTTAAATCTTTGTTAGGTATAATTTTATAGTCTCCTTTTTTATCATCTAAAAATAATATTTCCTCAAAATTTTCTGAATTGATATAAAAATTTACTATTTCTTTACATATATCTAATTCTAATTTTTCCCATTCCATCTTAGAAGAAGTAATATAATTTTTAATAACAAGCCCCTCAAAGTTTAATCCCTTATATAACTGTTTTAATGTTTCCCATAAAAACTCTACATAACAAGATGCTAAAAATTTATCTTCTTTATATATATCCTCATAAATTAAACCCATTCTATGGAATGGTCTTTTACCTTTAAAATTTTTAAAATATATGGGTTTATTTAATTTAGGGTTTAATCTTTTTTCCATTACCTCATACAGATTATTCATGGTATTAATATTAAATTGAGCCTTTTGGCCCATAGGGATTGCTCCCCGGTTTTTAACTTCTATTAATTTATTAGGGGTTTTAATATCCCCTCCATTATCTGAATCTGTTATATCTCCTAACATTGAAGATAATAAGATTTCCCCTTTACCTGTTGATATTCTGCTAACTGAGGGTTCTAGTCTTATTATAAAATTTATTAAATCGTTAGAGAAATAGGAAAATTTATCAAATAAATTTCCTTCCTTTCCTAAATAATTATAATTTTTTGGGTTTTCAATATAAGAAGAATACTTTACTATATCTCCAGTTGACAACATTTTATTAAATATTCTCTCAGCTACTTGAGAGGGTCCTTTTCCCTTGGATGAAATATAGTCTATAATTTTATCCTCATATTTTACCCCAGTAGTTAAACAATATATTTTGTTTATTTGTTTATTGGTAAAATGATTAGATTTAATTTCATTAACTAAAGTATCTTTAGTTATATTAGTCATAACTTAGGTTGTATTAAGTATTTTCTATGTCCTCATCATCATCAACATCTTCATCGTCTAAACTAAAATCTTCTTCAGATGATTCCCCAGATGTTGAGCTTGAAGGTGATGATGTTGAGTTGTTATTGGAACTACCATCATCATCGTCATAATCCTCTAAATTTTCATCATCCATTTCCCCATAAGCTAAGATTCTAGAAATAGCTATAGCAGCCCTTTCTTCTTCATCTAAATTAAGAAGATAATATTTTTTACCTTCTATATCAGCCACCCAACTTTTTTTATTATGGGATAAATAAAAGAATTGTTTGTTTAATAAATTTACCCTAAATGTGGTGGGTCTTGGAGCCACCCAATCTATGGATTCTATAAATTTATTATATTCAGAAGTTAATAAATCCACAATAACTTTTTTTAAAGTGGGGAATTTATTTATTTCTTGATATGGGGAACTCTCCCCCTCAGGTTTGAATTTCTCATTGTATATTTGGGGGATAAGGTTTCTTATTTTATTTTTTAGTTCAGATGGCTTCATTATTTTGTTTATTACCTATTTAAAACTCTAGTTCTAGTAAACATTGTAATGGTGTTGCCTATTTGATCTATTAGTTTTTCATCTTGAATATTAACAGCACTATCATAAGCACTTTTTAGAGAATCTTGAATTGTTTGTTCTTCACTGGAGAATTCTTCTGGTGGTTTTGGTTCTGAACCTTCTTTATCCTGTAAGTCTTCATCAGATTGTTCTTCTTGATCCTCACCTTCTATATTTTCGTCACCTTCATCATCTTCTGCCTCATTAATAGGTTTATCAAGTTCCCCCATTAAATCTTGTTCTGCGTCTATCTCATTATTAGATTCATCTAACTCTCCCATTAAGTCTTCTTCGGCATCCATTGGCTCTGGGGATATCCCATGTTCAACTTCACGGGGTGCTTGTTCGTAGTCTTCGTCTTCAGATAAAAGAGAGTAGATATTTTCTTTTATTTCTTTTTTTAATTGAGATTTTTTCATTTTTTTATTTTTGGTTATACATATAGAAGCGGCTTATAAGGCTTCTTCTTGTTTTCTTAATTCCTTGATTAAACTCCTAATATCATCAACATGAACCACTATACTTTGCCCATTATCTTGTTTTAACTCAACTTTAGCTTTATCCACTGGTTTGACTTCTATAGCGTATACGCTCCCTCCTGCTATTTGGGGATTAAAATCTTCGTTTAATTTATTTCCTTTTTCGTAGTTCGATATTTTTCTATTACGGTTCCATTCATGAACATTAAAATTATCTTCCATTTATTTTGATTTATTATAGTTATTTTGATTTATTATAGTTAATACTTAATATTGCCCCTATGGTTATAGATTTATTTCTTAAAAATTCCAATTGTTCTTCCTTAATTTCTTGGTGTTTTTCTGTGAATTCTAGCCCCATAAACCCTACAAAATCCCCTTTTATGGAGTTTAAAGCAAATAAATAAAAAGACTTAACCTTTTGGTTGTTATTAAAAGGGGACAAATCATAATTATTTTTTTCAGTAAAATTAGGTAATAATATTTCTTTATCTTTATAGAGTTTTGATAGTGATGTATTAAATAGGGACACAGGGATATTATTTAAGGTGTTTGATATACCTGGGTACTGTAAATTTTGGTAATTATATGTTATAGAGAATTTTGTGATTGATTTACCATTGGGGTAAAATTTTCCCCCATTATGAAATTGGGCTATCCATAGGCTATTAACCCCTGTGTGGGCCTTTATTTTTTCTAATTCTTCTTCAACTAATTCATTAGTGGCAAAATTCTCTGAAATTGATCTGCTTTCCTCTTGTTTTTTTTTCTTTTCTAGGTAAGATTTATATTTTACTACTAATATAGGTCCTATAATAGCAGAGAGCATCACTAATAATATAGCTATTAAATTGTTTTCTAACATTAATTTGTATCTTTTAGACTTTCTAAATATTTTATTATTTCTGATTCATATTTTTTTACTTCTTCGGGGTTTATTTTCCCCACCCATTTTTCCATATCTCCATCTTCTGAGATAAATGAGTTTGAAGTGGAATCTAGTTTTGATTGGGTAAAACCCTTTAATTCTTTTATATAGTTATCGATTTCATCATTTTTAATATCTTTTTGGTATTGGGTCCATTTATTTTCTTTTTTTAATTGGTGTTCTTTCTCTATAACACAATTTAAACAAACTCCATGAATTTTAATATATGGTTTGTCTATTCTTTCTTTCATTTTAGAACCACAATTAGGGCAAAATAATGGAAAATTTGTTATTTTTTTGGCTTTATCTAATTTAGTTATGTTTTGTTTTATCCCATTTTTAACCTCCCATAACTTTCCATCTTCTTCCCATTGATCACCTTCGTTGTGTTTTACATATTTTTTACCATATCCTACGCTATTTTTGGTTTTTTCTCCGTGCTTTCCTTTAACTAAATTTCTTACACGTTTTATATCTTTTTCACTAAATTCTTTTTTTAAAACTGAATTATCCATTTATTCCTATATTTTTTAATTCTTGGATAGTTTTAAAGGTATTTTTATGTAAAATACCAATACCACCATTATCTTCCCAATCTTTAATATTAGATCCTTTATCATCTATTAATATTGAGTTAGATGAAGCAAATTCTTTTTTTTCATGAGCTGGTTTTAATATTAATTCAACCCCAGGGATATTTTGTTTTGCCCATAAATATTTACCTTTGTGGGAGGATTGCTCTCTCGATGGAGATGATAATAATTTGGGGGTATATGGTTTAATATAATTCCATAACTTTTTACCGTCAGACATCCAATCTAGTTCTTCCCAAAATTTGGATCCTGCTTCTTTAATTGGGTCCCAAAATTGTTTGCTATCAGAGAAATAATGGTTTTTAATATCAATACCTGTTAATTCTTTATATCCTTTATTAAAATCTACTAAAACCCCATCCATATCACAATATATTGTATAAAATTCTTTAGGGTCTTCATCTAATCGTGCTAATTCCATAGTATATGCATTTAAACCTAATGGATCTTTTTCATTTAATTTTAAATAAGTACCAGTGGCAAATTTAGATTCTTGGACATTCTTGTGATTTGTTATACTATCAGTCCAATTTCTAAATATTATATTTCCTTTTTGGTATGCCTCTTTTTCTATTTCTTCTAAATGGTTGTCTTGGGTAGTGTTAGTTGTAGTAATATTTTCACCTAACCTTCCTTCTAGGTTTTGTATATGGTGAATCATTTCATGGCAATATGATCTTACTATGTCCTTTGGGTGTCTTCCTTCAGTATATATTACTATTTCTTTATCTTCAGGTAGATAGTAAGCCGTTTTACCAAAAAAATCCTTAGCAATTTCCTTATTATTATTTACTAAAATGACTTTAGGGCGAGGTTTAATGTTATAACCCTGAGATATCATATATTGGGTTACCTCTTTAATATAAAATTGGTAATCTATATCATCTGAATATGTGGCTTGTTCATTTAGTTTTTTTTTACTATCTTTAAAATAAGTATTATAAAAATATTCTAAGGCCTGTAATTGTTCCCCATCATATTTACTTTTTAACTTCTTATATATTTTTTTACTATCTCCATCTTTTAAATGGTCATAAATGTGAGCATATAAGGCCCAATATTTAATTTGATACCCTTGAACTTCATTTAATTCAACATTGGAGGTTGACATGATTTGAATTATTTGGTTTATTTCTTTTTGGTTAAGAAATGATGGGAGATATTCAACAAATTCATCCAGAGAATGATTAAATGCATTCCTAGCTTTAGTCCCTGAGACTGTATTTTTAGTTGTAATTAATAAAGTATCTAAATTAAAATATTTGTAATTATTATATGTTTTTTTATTAAAATCCCTAAAATCTTGGTCATTTCCTTCCCTTACACCCAATATAGATATTATATTATGTTGTGGGTTAGATTTTGTAAAACTAAACATTGAATGGATAGGGCTATCGGGGGATATAATAACAGACATTGGTTTATCAATATATTTTTTATATATCTTCCAAATATCTTGAGATTGGTTGGCTGTTATATTATCTCTGTTTTTATTACCAATAAAAACTATTAATTCATCTATATCAGTTCTTTGTTCTAAAGCTTGTTTTAATACATTAAAATGTCCACTTGTAGGGGGCTTAAAACCCCCAGTATAAATTCCTATAACTTTATTTTCTAAGGTTAGGGATTTACTTTCTTTTGTAATGTCTATGATATTATTCATTCATAAAATTTTTTATTGTGTTTTGAATTTCTTCTAAAGAAGATGAATTATTGTGTACACTTTGTATAAAATCATCATCCATCAGAATTAGGGCATCCTGTTTATTTTTTTCAAATTCTTTTTTCTTTTTCTGTTCCTCTTTTTCTGGTTTAGGTGAAGAATCTGTGGGGCGAAATGGTGTAATATGTTTTGCTATAATAGAATTTAAATTAAAATTATTGTCTTCTATGTTTGAATTGGATATAGATATAAAATTATCTTTTAATAACTTTTTATATTTAAAAAAATTTTTAGTTACATCTATCCATGTTTTAAATACTATAGAAGGTATTAGGCTTCTATCTTCCCCATTAGATTTATCAAACCTATCGTTATTTTGTTTTAAAGATTGGTGTAAATGAGTATAAACAAATAGCATCATAACATTATAATTGTTACTTTGTAAAGTTTGAATTAATTGAGAAGTTTGGTTAAATGAAGAGGATGTCCCATCTAATATAAAATCTTTTCTTTTTTCTATATAATTAGGTATTATTTCTTTTTTTAATTTTTGAGAAGAATATGTCATAGCTTTTGAAGCTTTACTTCTATCATCTTTATTTAAATCTTTTAAATTTAGGGGTACATTGTAATATTTTAAATATTTAATAAAAATGTTATCTAAATTAAGTATTTCAATTTCTCCTAAATCTAATTGGTTTAATATATGTCCCTTACCAGACCCAGGAGCCCCAGCCATAAGTAAAGCTTTAGGTTGGGTTTTTTTATCTTCTACTAATGATAATAAATTTATCATAACATTATATCTTATTATAAATATAAAGATAATTTAATTATATTTCACTAAATATTTAATTTGGCTTTTATAGGGAATTGTTGATTATAAGGTTTATATTTGGGGTTTTCTATATCAAATATTTGTTTTACTGCCTCAAATATTTTGACATTATCTTCTTGACTTCTAGAAGATTCATGTAATACCCACCCCTTCCCTTTTAATACTTTACCATTCTTATCAGGCCCTCTTGATTTACTATTTAACCATAATACTCCTAGCCTATCAGGAGTTTTCCCATAACACTCTTTAAAACATTCTGAATAAATACTAGTTTGTAATTCATATACTGTTTGTAAATGGTTTGAAGTTTTGTGGTCTATAATCCATAATTGGTTGTTTATTTCACAAACTAAATCACAGGTACCTGCCGTTTGGTATTTATCTGAAAATAGATGTATTTCCTTATCTATTAATTTAGGTTCATAAGTTTCCCAGAAATTTACAAAATTAAGAAACATTTTCCATACATGGGGCTCCATTTTTGGGTAGTCGTTTTTATTTAAAAAGGATATTTCTTTTCCCCCTAGATAATCTTCTATCATTCCATGGACTAACTTGCCATCTTCCACAGATTTTCTTACTAGGTAATCTGCAGAATATCCTACCTTTTTTAACCAGTCTTCGAAATACTTCCCTTTAGGGTATGACCCTAAGATATGTGTTACAGATGGGTAATATTTCCCATTTCTTTTATAAAATCTAGAATCTGGAAGTGTTATCATTTCTGAATCCTCAGATATGGGTAATTTTCTTGGATATTTATTTGTCATAAAGTTTCATTTTCATTAATGTAAAATAATCTATAGGGTATGTTTTTTGGATTAGTGAAGTAAATTTTTCAAACCCTAAATCGTTAGGGTCTTTATCTTGTATATTTAATAAATATACCTCTTTGTTTTCATTTAAAAGTTTTTCACAAAATTCAAAAGATTGTTTTTTAGCATCCCCATCTAAAGCTATATATATTTTTTCAACTGTGGATTTTATTATCTTTTTCATTAAATTTTGGGGTATTGTTTTACCTAATAATGGGATAGCATTTCTTTTAATTGTAATTGCATCGAATATTCCTTCGCATAATACTAAGGGTAAATCCCAATTAATTAAATGTTCGTTTGGTATGAAATTTTTAGAGAAAGGGGGCATTTTATACCACCCATTCTCTAATTTAAAATTTTTACTTACAAAATATATTAATTCATAATTTGCATTGTAAATAGGTATTATAACTGTGTCCTTATATGGGCCTGAGTTGCAATATCCTATATTATATTTTAATATATCATAAATAGATAATCCCCTATTTTTTAAATAATAGAGAGCATGTTTTCCATCTATATCGCTTTTGGGAATATTCTCTAGTTTTTTAAATTCTTTAGGTAAAGTAATAGTAGGTGGTTCTTCGTTTGTTTTAGTAAAAGAAGGAATATAATTTCCTGCTATTTTTTTTACTTCAGAAAGTTTATTTTGAGGTACTTTCAGTTTTTTAAATAAACTATAAAGAGTTTTTCCCCTAGTATCACAAGACCAACAATGCCATTTATGAACTCCCTCCTTATTTTTAGTTAAATTTACTTCTAATTTAGTTTTTTGGTGGTGACAAAAAGGACATTTATATGCATAATTATTCCTTGCAGTAGGTCTTCCTACCCCCAATACTGAATTTACTAGAGTGACTAGAATTTGATCTGTCATATAGGTGATGATACGAAAAAATAATTACTTTTACCCTAGATTTGGTAAATCTTGAAAGTCTTTAGAGTAAAAATGACCCGAAATATTAGTATTTAAATATTTTTCATTATTCTCAATAACCTCTTTTAAAAAAAGGTATTTAGTCTCATAATAAGTTAACATTTTTTTATTGGGCACAAACATAAGAATTTCTCTACTAAATTCATGGTGTTTGTTATTTTTAATTAATTCTACTATTTTATTATGAGACCCATAATATTTTTTCCAATCAGATTCTAATATTACCTTTTTCTTGCTCGGGGTTTTCCCTCTTAATCCTTTAAGTTTTCTTTCCTCTTTGATTTTTTGTTGTTCTTTTTTACCCAATTTTTTATTTCTTTCGTAAAATAACACTTTTTTACCTAAATATTTTTGTTGTGTAGGTAAATGGGTAACTTCATAAATAAAACCATATGCTCCTTTAGGCATATCATCTATAGTGTTTATTTCTTTATTTTGGAATATCCAAGGTTTTATATTACCCATTATCTATCTAAATTAATTAATATTGTAGTGTCATTATGTTGGGATTTAGGTAAGGGCTCTGATAGTTTACCTATTAATACTAATTCATTATTTTTGTTGTATAACCCTATAGTAGTTATATAAGGAGAAAAATATGTTTCTTTAAATTCTTCTTTTAAATTTACCTCATCTTTAGTTATAGTGGGGTTAGAACTAAAATTAAATTCATTAGGAGATATTACACACCTATATTGGGTTTTATAAGTTGTATAATTACTTTTAAATTGAAATTTTTTAGAAGCTGTTGATATTAAATTAGTATAATTATTAGGAAGATTTATGGAAGTAAATTTATCTTTTATTAGAGTATTTGTATCATCTATAATATATTTATATAAAATTAACATCCCATGAGGGTAAATTATATTTCCTACTATATTATTATTATTCCCTTTTTGGTAAAGCACCCCATTTCCATCATCAACTACAATTACTTTTTCAGAATTATCCATTAATAATACTGAATGTGGTTCTATATTATCCCCAAATATACTTTGAGGTATAGATATCACCCCTATTCTAATATCCTTAAAATCAGAAAAATATTTATGAGGATTTAAAGTAGTCATCTCATAATTATATCTATTAGTTTGGTAAAAGGGACCTTCTACAGTCCCATCTGAATTGTATTGGGGTTGTGTAGCTTTAGATATTTGCCCATTGGAGCCTGATATATAGTTGCTATAATATAGGTGTTTAATAGAATCAAACATCCTATTTCCAGGAATAGAAGTATCAGTTAGAATATCTAAATATGATAATTCAGATGCCCCTTGAAGTTCAAAAGATTTAGTTAAAGTAATAGGGGAAATTAATAAATCATCTTGATTGAATTGTTTAAATACATTCATTTAAAAATCTAATTTCATTCTAATAAGAGCCTCTTTGGTAAAATCTTTTTGTAATGGTCTTGAGAGTTTAGATACAGCTACTAATTCATTAGCATTATTATAAAGGCCTATAGTTGTGGGATAAGTTTGAGGGTTGTTTATAAAGTAATCATATACCACTTCTCCCGTTGATCCTGAAATATATGATGGGTTTTCAGAATAATTAAATTCGCTATTTCTTGCTCTAATAAAAACATAGTTTGATGTGATAGTTTCCTGAGAATTTAGTTCGATACTATCTAAACTATTAAATAATTTTTGTGGGTTATCCGCTCTAAAATTGATTGTTCTATCTGTTGATAGATCTAAACCCTCGGTATTGTTATCTAAGGCATCACCATTAAGTATAATAGTAGCTATATCCGGGAAAAATAAACCATAAGAACCTACATTAGAAGTAAAACCATCACTGTTATCATGAGGTTCCCCATTAGACCCACTCACAATTTGATATGCCCTTTGTGCTCCAAAATAATATGGAGATTGTCTTATTTTTGAATTATCTGTTAAACTCAATTCATTACCCCCATTAGTTAATTTTAAATTTAGAGAACCAGGTAAAAGTTTTTCTTTATATCTTGCTCTTTCTATAGATAAAACATAAAAGTAATCTGTTTGGTAATTCTCTCCAAAAGTAAATTGAGAATTTTCACTTTCCAATATTAAAGTCCTATATTGCCCATATATTGTTTTAGATGGAGATATTCCTGAAATATTAGGGTTGAAATCTACTGTACCTCCCCCTGTATTATCACCATAAGCAATTGAAAGTTGAATTTCAGCCTCGGGTTGTTCTGAAGAAGTTTGATAAATATTTAAATAATAAGGTCCAGATGTTCCTTCTTCTTGTGTTGATGAAGTAAAAAAAGTATCTAGGATTGGTTGGTTATTACTCCAAACTGTAGTGCTTACAGTATCTGAACTAACTAGAAAATCCTCTTTGTCTAATTTTTTAAATCCCATGTTATTATTGGTTTTGTTTAATTGTTACTGGAACTGTAACTCTAGCTCCACTATCTATCCCTACTATAGTTAATGTAGTAGTTAATTCACTTTGAGTACCAAATAAAGTATTTACAGTTGTTGATGTTAAATTGAATTGACTACCAGAAATAGTTTTTGATAAATTAGCTCCAGTTGTAGAATTTGGTATTTGGTTATTAGCTTGATCTTGTTCTTGGTTACCTCCAATAAATTTGGATAATACTCTAATATCTCCTATTGTTGCTGTATAACCACTGGTTTCAAAAGTTTGTTGATTACCTAAATAATTTAAGGTTTGTGGTGTAATAGAAAGTTGTGATCCTTGTTTTAAAGTTATAAAATCATACCCTATATCTAGTACTGGAAGTTTGGCTGTTCCCCTAGGTAATGTAATTAATTTATGTTTCATTACTTGTTGCTCATCAGGAAATGCTTCTAATAATGGCATATTATCTATAGCCTCACCATAATATGATGACCCTGATGGGTGTTGGGGGTTGTAAAGCGTATAATCTATTTCATCATCAGCTAAAGCAAATTGGGTTGGAGCAAAAGAGCCATCTCCTTTAGCTAAAAGTTCCCTACCTTTTTTAGTTAAAATGGCATCTATTGTCACTATTTGATTGTTAAGATATCCCACGGTATAAGTTTTTAATTGTTAATTTTATTACAATAATAAATATATTATATTAATATTCCTTTATCTGTTAAATTCTCTATTATAACAGAAGCACTCTCATTTAATTTCTCTGTTGGAAATTCAGGATACAATATACCAGGAGAGGTATACCCAACCAAGGAATTTTGAGCTTTTGTGTAAGGAAATTGTGTATTTAAATAAATACTATTTGCATCAGGGATGTTTCTTCTTAATAAGAAGAAATCTTTATTAACATCACCAGGAATAGGTTTATTTAAAGTAAGCTTAATTCTCCCTTTACCATCACTCATTATATTTTCTTGAGGTGATGTTACATCTATAATTTTATATGTATAATTCTCATTATTTGCAAATCTAATTTCATCCCCTATTTTAAATCTGATAGGGAATTCTATTTTATCAAACTGGGTATTAACTGGTTCTAACCCATTTGGGAAATATTCGGTATCTGAGGGGTTGTAAGTTAAATCTCCCTGATAAAAAGAATTTCCATATGCCTCATTCATATTAGGAGATTCCATAAATATAACATTTTTAGGTGTAGATACTGGGTTTGATAATTCAGAACCAAACAACCAATAGGGGGCTATTGCTTTATTATCTAAGTTAAATAAATGATCTAAGGTACCTATTGAAGATATTTTTGTAGGTAAGTGATCTGTAAAAAATGGTGGGAAAAATTTACTTTGAGGGAGATCATTTCTTGTATCCTTAAATGACCCTTCAATATTCCATTTAACTTGATCTTCTCCTTTAAAAATATAATCCCCAGAATCTGCTGTTAGGTCCCATTTTAAAAATACTTTAGTTGAATTCTTTTTATATTGATGATCAAACCCATTATCTAATAAAAAATTATGAATTTCTGAATCAACTGTTATTTGAGTTCTATTTAATGGGTCTAATTTGGGCTTATCAGTGGTATCTTTTAATCCAGGGTTTTCTTTGGATACAAAATTTAACCAACCTTCACCTATTACGGATCCTAATTTATATTCTTTTTCTGGGTTTGTTTCCTCTATCACAGTAAGTTCTAAATCTTTGACTTTAAATGGAATGTTTTGATTATTATTTATTAAAGATAATTTTACATTCATTTCATCCCTTGTTCTTTTAGTTTGGTAAACGAATGTTGTAGTAAATGAAGTCTCTAACTTTACCTTTTGTGAATTTGATAAATCCTCCCCTGCAGTATCAATATTATTATTAAAAGTCATCACTCCATTATTGTAAGGATTAGTGCCTGTAGGAACAGAAGAATCAAATTTTATTTCATCTGTTGGGGATAAAATTGTAGAAAAGTTTTGGGAATTATTCACAGAAGAACTTCCCTTTCCTATAGCAGTAAATGTATAATAAGATATACTGTTACTATCATTATTATCAAATCTGGATATTCTTTCTGATCCTGTTATAGGAATTTCTGTAACATATCCTTTGCTGGAGTTTTGGGAGTATATTATGGGAGTTGGGTATGATGTCATTAAAGAAAAATTAAAATATTCGTTAAATTTCTTTAACCCATCAAACCCTTTTAATAAAGATATTTTACCCTTAGAATTAAAAGGGAATGTTTTTTCTAAAATATTTTTACTTAACCCTTTTAAAGAAGAAGGTATAGCATTTCCTTCTCCATCTACTAAATAAGTTAAATTTAATTTAATACAATCATTTTTATTTGGATAGGGGTCTTCTATAGAATCAAAATATCCGAAATAAGAATTTCTAAGCTCTACTCCAGGAAGTTTTCCTAAGGTTCCAACATCTCCTATACTCCATTTATTTATAAATTTATTAGAAGATTTAGATCCTAAATATCTTGATAATGTAGATTTAAGTGAACTATAATTAGATTTAGGCACCGTAGCTCTATCAGCTGTAAAGTTTATTAATTGTTCTTGGTTTATAGGAGTAATTGAACCCAATATATTAGTATAATCTACATCCATTAGAAAAGGATTATCTCTTAAAGTTAAAATATTATTAATAAGAGGTTGGCAATTTAAAGCTAAATTAAAAGGTAAAACACCTTCTCCATAAAAATTAGGTATAAATGAATTAATAGGTTGGGAAGAATTATAACCTAACCCATTTATAGATAAATTATATGGAGCATCAGGGTTTATTGACCATTTACTGTATCTAGGATTGATAGAAGAAGTGTAAGCAGTAATCTCTAATCCTGAAGATGGGGTTTTACTTATGGATGATATAGCAAATCTAAATTTATCGTTATATTTATAATCTCCTAAATATGTTGTTTTTAAACTAAGAGATCCAGAGGAACCACTTGAATTTAAAATAAAATCTTGATTGGCTACTATATCCCCTATATTAGAGTTTTCATTACTTTTGAACAATTGTAGAGATCCTGTAAATTTGTATTGACTAGCATCAGGGGGTGATAATGATTGGGTTATTTCCATATAACTACCTGATGTGTCTTTTAATTTAACTTCTGGTGGTGTACCAAAATTTATATTATTTTGGTTTTGAAAATTATGAAATCTATAATCAATATAATACATTCCATCAACATCGTTAATATGATCAACTGCCTTTATGGAAGATGTATTAAGGTTTATTGGTCTAAAATTATTAATTTCGCCATAACTTGCACTAAATACAAAGTTATGTTCGGTATAAGAACTTATTACACTAGATCCACTTGAAGAAGGTGATATATAATTTATACGAGCTTCTACACTAGCTGTAATAAACTCTTGTGGTGGGACAGAAGATGTTTGAAACCCATTAGTTATACTTTGAGATACATCTATTAAAGTAGCTGTTGTTGTCATTTAGTTTTATTTTTAACCTTGTATAATTACATCATTTCCATCTTCATCAATCCCTGTTCCTGGGTTCCCATCTGTGTCTGCCCCCCCTTGTGAAGGGGTTATTGTTTCTTTTTTATATGAAAAATAAGATTTATATTTTAGTATATTATAATTTAAAGTATAGTTATTATTTATCATAGGTTTTATAAAAATATCCTTATTAGTTGTTGAGTCAGTTTGATTTTTTAAATAGTCTTGATCAAACACAAAGGTTACAGGGTTTGATTCTTCTAATATATCCACATTAGGAGAGATTTGGTTATTATTTTGGTCAAAAGCTGATACTCCTAAGGGAAAATTATAATCTGACTCACTTGGGATATTTGTATTGCCAAAGAAATCCCTTTGATCTCCTGTGGTTGTAAATATAGTATATTGGGAATTCTCTGTAGAGCCAGGTTTTTTAACTACATCCATCACTACAATTAATTCAAAATTGTCTTGTTTATCCCATAATGGAAAAGTATTCCCTGAGTCATAGGCATCTCTAAATTCAAATATAAATAACCCATCTTTATCCCCGTTGTTATAAAGAAAAACATCTTCATAAGTAGAATTAATACTTCCCGTTATATCTGAATTGGTACCTAAAAGACTACTTCCAGAGAAAGGAATCCAATCATTAGGTGGTTGATAATTAATACTATATTTCAACCCTTCAGGGACGAATTTTAAATCTGCGGATCCTGATTGAAGTAATAAAGGTTTACTATTGTTGGAAGTACCCGGGTTATAGTTTATAACTCCTTGACTTAATGTTATATTTTGGGTATCAAAAACTTGGGGGTCTAATCCCCCATTGAAAAAACTATTGGGGAAACCAGAAGGTATAAAATTAAAATCTGGGTTAGAATTAGATAATGAGAATGTATTGCCTGTTATAGATGTAACCTTTGTTCTAAAATGATATAAACCATCAAAAGATGGAGATGTAAACCCTAAACCTAAAGTATTATAATCGACTTTTAGATTAAAATTTAAGGGGACATTTGGGGTTTGTTTTATAACATACTCCCCGTATTCAGGAATAGATAAACCACTATTTATCTCTATTATATTATGGGTTATATTAAATTCTACTTCAGAAGTTGATGAAGGGTTAAGAGCACTAACTAATTTAACTCCTTTATTAGAAGGAATTTCAGAATTTACTTTCTCTAGTAAATATTCCACATAAAACATCCCCCCTTCACTTGTTGTATAATCAGAAAAATTTAAGATTTCGTTAAATGTTATACTAAAAGGTTGGTCATTTGTAACATAAACATCTTGTTTAGGTGTAGATATAACTTCTTGTGGGTTTGAAGATGGAGAATCTTTGTACATAATTCTAACCTTTAATTCCCCTATTTTATTCCCAAATATGGAAAAGTTATTAGTTGGGGTCCAATCATCTACATCACTAGATTCATCATTATCATAAACTGAATGTAATTTTAACCATATTGTATTTACTTCAATTTCCCCTGAAGTTAGGCCACCTTGTTTTAATAAAGGGTGCCCATATATAGTATTAGTAGTATATGTTTCCCCATCTATTGTGTTAAATGATGGTGTTGGAAATGTTGTTTTGAAGTATTTGTCTTCTAAATTTATATCATTGGATGTTAGAGAAATGGATGAATTATTGGGTCCACTACTATCCCCCCCAATTGTTAGTATATTTTTTGAAGCAGCTTCATAAAAAAAATATGTGTCTTTTTCCCCATGGTATAGTCCTGTAGTTGTTGATTCATTTCCTATACTTTGACTATTAATAAAGTCTAAAGACCCTGTATTGAAATTATGATATTCTTCTGGGTTTGCAATAATACTTCCATCCCCGTTATAATATTGAAAAAATTGGGTTACACCCCCTATATTATTACCTAAAAATTTCCCTTGAGATTTTTCTGGGGAGTTTGGGTTGTAATTTGTATAATTCCCATTAGCTCTTACAAAATAGTTTTTAGATCCTTTCTCTATTGTATCATTAGGATAATCAACTAAACCATTATTATATCTTAAATTATTATCTGTTAATTTAATTTGACCTTTGGAAATATCTATTATTAGTTCTACATATTCTGAATATATGTTTATAGAATCTACAAATAATATTAATTTTTTATTTAAAAAATTAAATTCAATTCTTTCTAACCCATTACTTAAATAACTAGTTAAATTTACCCCATTGTTATCAATTTTAGCCATTTTAACTCTAAAAACTTCATACTCATTATTTATATTTCCAGGAAGAAAAGAAAATTTTGATTGAGAGTTACTTACAATATTTAATGTAGATATTCTTTTGGTTAAAAACCAAATTTCCCCATTAAAGGGGCTATTAAATTGGTCAGACCATCCTAAAGGGGTTACTGTACCTCCATCTGTAGTATTTATATTTTTATTAAAAATAAAAGGTTTGTAAAATATTGGATTGTTGGGGGACTTTTTATATGGGTCACAACATGGGTTTAGATTTTGATCTGTTATCTCCAATACAGAACCTGAAAATTCTCCATTATAGAATTCTTCTTGTGAAGATTGGGTCTCTATTATATTACCCAAAGTGGTGTTGAATTCCTCTTGATAACTTTGGGTTAAATTAAACCTGTTACTTAACCCTAAAACAGAAGCAAATGGTGAAGTTGATATATTATTAAATTTATCAAATATACCTCCAGTTTGTCCTTGATATTTTTCTAAAGTAGTTTTTTCATAATTAAATGGGAATGATCTAACTTGGGTCTCATATGTTTTATCATCCCAAGAGACTTGAGGGGGTCTTTGTTTATTTCTTTCTAGATTATGTTGTTTTACTATAACCCCCGTTGATAAAGATGTATTAGCAGGCACAAAATCTTTAATAATTTTAAATAATGAGTTATCAAAGAATTTAATTATTCGTACAAAATCTTTAACTTCTCTTATTTTTAAGTAACTGTTAAAGAAAGAATCTCTTAATTGATCTAACTTAGGGTAACTTCTTGAAGAATTGTTTATATCCCTAGGATCCCCTATTAGCATATTTAGATCTAATTCACCTAATTGATCATATATATCTTGGTTGAGTTTATCTTGAAGTGAAAACCCTACTTCTAAATCTTTAGTCCTATTTGATGAACTATAAGGAGTTTGAATTTGCCTATAAGGTGATAAAGTATTAGGTTGGTTATCACTAAGTGAAGATGTTACTAAAGTATTATCTTGAATATTAATTTGAGGTAATGCTTCTCCCTTAATAGTTAAAATATTATAAGGTATCCCATAAGAGGTAATAAGAGCTCTTAACCCATTTAATGTACCTTTAGTCTTAAGCATATATGGTATATTATGGTAAATACGTTTATATATGCGTTTGCTTATTTTATTTAATGGGTTATATGAACTTTGAGAAGTAATGTAATTATCAACGTATTCTTGACCATTATTAACAGGGTAATCACCAGTCATGTTAACAAATGGTAAGTTATTTTCTAAATTAATACCTAAAAAAGAATTATATAAATCATCTAAATTAAAGCTATTAGAGTATAGTTTTACCCCAAAATCTTCTATAGCTTCCTTTACTAAGTCTTTAGATATCCCATAATTTAATCTATTATCTCCTGAAAACCTGTTTTGTATTTTTCTTGTGTAAACCCAAATGTTATCATAATGTTGACCTATCATATCTATGAATAGATCATATTTTCTGTTATTAGGGTCTTCCCTTAAGTATTCAGGGATAGTATACTTTAATTGGTTTTGGTTTTTTATATCATATAATTCTGCTTGTTGAGATATATTATCTATCCAATTAGTAGCTTGGGTTGAATTAGATGAGTATAATTCATAAGGTTGGGTTGAAGTTTGTTTAGGATAAGTAAAGTCAGACCCACTTTGGTAGTATAAAAAACTTTCATATCCATCAAAATTATTTAATATACTTTCTTTTTGGTTGTTTAATGCTATACTTTGAGAATTATATATAATCCCTGGAGATGATATGCTGCTTGAAAGGTTAGATAATTCTTGGTCTAAATTTTCTAATAATTGTACCTTATATATAAAATTTTCTAATCTAGTTTTAGCTGAAGAAAAATGGATAAAATCATTAAAATCTTCGTAATTAATATTTACATCTACTCCCTTATTTTTTAAAGTATTTTTAATTTCAGAATTAATAGAAAGAGAAGATGTATTTACTAGTGTATCATAAGATAACTCTGGTGTGGTATTTATGTTTTGATTTTGAACATTTATGCTAAAGTTAGGCCCTGAAATATATTCAAAATCCTGTTCTACATCTGGGGTAAAAGGAAATTCTACTTTATAGGATTGTGGGTTGGATATTTTCTCTACAACCCATAACTTAGTTTTTAATTGGAATTCATTAGGTAATGGGTTATATAGTTTAATTAAAACTGTTGTATCACCACTATCTTGGTCTAATTTTATATTATTAGCTATTACAGTTTTATTTTCCCCAAAATTAAGTAAAAAATCTACAAAATATTCTGAATTGTCCCTATATGTTATAAACTCATTAGTTTTATCTTCTAATTCCTTTGAATCTATAATATTGGAATCTAATCTTATTTCTGTTCTATCAGAAGAAATTTCTTTAATAAAGAATTGAGTTTCTGGGGATGAACTTAGTCTTTTTCTATAAAAATTATATAATACATTATATACCTCAGTATCAAACCCTAGGTCCTGCAGGTTTTGTGATGGATTAAGTAATATCTCATTATTTTTAACTATATAATCTGATAATACATCTATATAATCAGGGTAAATCTTTTGATTATTTTCATCAAAAACAAAAAACTCTATATAATCACTTGAAGATATAAACTGAGTGGTTAAAGGATTTTTAGTTAATAAATTTTTATCCTCAAATTTATAATCTTGGTACTCGAAAGTTTCAGGATTTAATTGTTGTATTTTTATATGATTATTCATTATTTAGAGTTCCTTTTAAATTGTCTAAGATTTCTTTAGGGTTTTCTTCTGAAATTTTAGATTTCAAATTTTGGATTTCTTGGTCTTCTATATTACTGTTGGTTTTTAATTTAGTATTTTCTATCTTGGAATCCAACAAATCTTTCCTTAATTGAGTAATTTCTTCTCTTAGAGCTTGGATTTCTTCATTTTCTTGATCGAAATTAATATATTCACTTGATTTTTTTACTAAAAATTCATGAGATTGATTTTCACCTTGTTCAGGAATTTCGTAAAATAACTCGTCATAAAGAGCAAAAAAATCTTCTATTGTAGGTGTATTTTGAATATCTTGAGAAATAGAGTTTACTCCTAATTCTTCGAATTCAACATCAATAGTTTTTACATATTTATTTTTATCAAATGTTTCTTTATTTAAATCTAATTTCTTATCCATTTATTACTTTAAAATAATATTTGTTATCATGAACTTGAGTTGTATTATCTATATTTGTTTTAATTAAAATTTTATAATATCTCTCAGGCTCTAGCCCTTCCATATAAATATCAAAATAGTTACCATTTTGGTCACAACTTATTTTAGTAAATTGAGAATCGAAGTTTATAACAAACTCATTAGTATCTAAATCTTTAATAGCGTATAAAGAAGAACTAGGTATATAATGGTTTTCTGTATATAAAGATGATGTTTTAAATGTTCTTTCTGGATATTTTGGTCTTGTGTTTATTCTAAACCTATGAATACTTTCTGGGGTGAAGAGAGAAGGATTATTTGCTAGACCAATAAAAGAAATCGGGGTATCTAATGGGGGTAAACTTCCTGTCTCAAATACCGAATCATCCCATTTTATTTCTAGTTGGGGAGGGTATATAGTATGGGTGTTAGAAGAATAAAACTTGAATGTTGGTTGAATGTCCTTATTTGAATTAAATTCTACATCATCATTTAATTTTATTATAAAACCATTATTTTCTATTTGAGGGGTTTGGTTAATTTCCTGTGAAGATGAAAACCATGTATTCACTATATCAGTAACTTGAATATTTAAATCCTTTGTTGAATTTTGGTTAAAATTTTGGGTGCCCTCTAATTCGAGATTAGTATTTAAGGGCCCAGTATACCAATTTCCCCCTCCAGGAGAAATAGGTGAAAAAGATGAAGTCACGTATGAAGAAAAAGAACTAGTAGCCCACTCTTGATATGGAGTGATTGTTTTAACACCCCAACTTACACCATTAGTTGTTAAAGGTGAATCTAAGTACATTCCATTCCCATCATCCCATGATCCAGATATAGGAAAAACATTTAACTTAGTATCAAAATTTACCCCTTGGGCCTTAGCTATAAAACATTTTAAGTTTATGTGATAGTTATTATCTTGAACTAAATCACTTAACACACCATTTATTGTTTTTTGGTTGAATTGTATTATAGATCTTGCTACTTGAGGAGTAAAATTAAAATTAACATTTTTTACTTCCAAAATAGAATCATTACCTGTATTCATTTGGGGGTGAGATGAATATATGGTTGAATCTTTATCTGGGAAAATTTTGTAGACTGCCATTAATTAAAAAAATTTAAGGTTAAAAATTAGAAACACTTCCCTTGATGTCTTGGTTTGGGAATTTTACTTCAAATATGCTTGGGTCTAAAGATGGGTAAATTATGTTATTTTGAGTTGCCCCAAATATATCATAAGAATAAGGGGAATAATTAGAATTGGTTCCCTTTAGGTTGAATACTTCAACGTTTTTTACTGTTTGTACACCATCTACATTATCTAATATATTATATATTTCTTGAATTATAATGGGTTGGTTGATTTGCCATTTATCTATATTGAAATATTCTTTAAGTTTTTCTATGCATAAGGTTAAAACCTGAGTGCTATTAGTGTTTAACAGAGTTATAATATCAAAATTTATACCTATATTAATCACAAAAGCATCTTTAATATTGATATTATCCCCGAGTATTGCATATTCTAATAGATAGTTTTTTAAATTTTCTTTTAGTGTAGGTGATGAAGGTATAAGTTTTTTATTTGTGTTATAGGATAAAACATATAAATCTAAAACCGAATTTTTGTCTCCTATTCTAGGTTTTTGTTGATATGCTTTAGATATTATACCATATTTAGGAGGCATACTTAGAGCCCTCACTAAATAATCATTTGGGGTAACATTCCTTAATTGAGTAGAGAAATTAGAAAGAGAATTTAATTTAATTTCCTCTAAAGTATCTCCTTCCCCACCTCCAAAAGCAGCCTCAGGGTTATTTACAGATAATGTATTTAATACTGTATTAGCTAATGATGTATCTAACCCACCATTTATAAACTCGGCTTGGGTTGAATCTATATTTACTAAAGAGTTTGCAGGGATGTTAGATTCTATTCCTCCCCCTGTTAAATATTTTATAGTTAGAGTAGTATTTGTTGGGGCTGTTCCATAAGCATTGCTAAATATATAATTTGTAGGTGAATAAGCTGTAGTTAATTGTAAATCTTGAGATACACCTCTCATAGCTATATCATTGGGGTTAGGTAAAAAACTTTCATCACTTTTATTTAAATCTCCAGAACCAAATTGAATTTGAAGTGTAGTTGAATCTAGAAATCTGGTTATAAACCTACGAGATGTTCTAAAACCTTGAAGTAGAAATGGGACTTGGTTATTATCTGAATTGGGGTTAGATATAGAAGAATTGAATATTAAATCTTGGCCTAAATAATCTACCTCATACCATGTATTATTGTCTGAATCCTTTATTTCTACAATTTCAGCTATATTATCACCCTTTATCTCTAAAGTAGGAAATTCTTCAGGAGCACCAAATGTAAAATTTTGGCTTTTTATTTCTCCTGATTTAATAATTTTGGATTTTTTTAATAAAAAGAAAGTTGGCTCACCACTTACAATTTCAGCTATGGTTACCTCAGTAGGGTCTAAAAAACTGTCTATTGAAAAGTCTATAGGATCTTCTGTAATAAAAGGTATCCCAGAATTTGAAGTTAATGAGGTATTTGGGGGTATATATAAAGTATAATTATAATCAGGGATAATTTCTCCTGTATTAGTATCAGTTTTGGAAGGAACAAGTTGAAAAAAATCTACCTTTACTGTAGCTAATCCTGTTGGTCTAGGAGAATACCCATACATATAAGCCATGTTATATATATTATCCTGTTGTTGGGCGTATTGTATAAAATTTTCTTGGACTTGAGTATCTAAATAAAAAGATAACACATCCCCAACATAAGAACTTTGTTCCATAAACATTGTCCCTATTGATGTTGGTGTGAAGTTAGAATAACTATTAGGAAAATAAGTTTTAGAGAAATTCTCTAATTGGGATTTAAAATCATTAAATCCTCTATTAATATATTTTATATTTTTATTTTCCATAATTATTGAAAAGTTAATTCTACTTGATCTTCATTGTTTGTCCCTAATATATTATATTTTAATAAAATATTAATTTGATTCTGATCTTTATTAGAGGTTACTTGGAGATCTTGTAATTCTATATTATTGAAATTTAAATTTATTTTTTCTTGTAGATCTTCTTTTAAAAAAGATAGATTTTCATTTTCAATTTGGGAAAAAATATACTCTCTTATACCTACCCCAAATTCAGGGTTTAAAACTCTTTCTCCTGGGTTTGTTAGTAGATAATTTATTAAATTATATTTTATAGTATCTTTAGTTTGATAATTGGGTATAAAAATAGCCTCACCATTTAATGGTAAATTAAGCCCTATAGCTTGTTGGGGGTTTAAATCCTTGGGGTTTATTTTTATATTTCCAAACGCCATATTTTATTTATTTAGTTTTTTTTAGGTAAAAAATTTGAAATTTGATCTAAAGACATTTCTCCCTCAGGTAAACTTGCTCCATCTGCAGCGGTATTAGTGCTAGTTATCTGTAGAGGCTGTTTAGGTTGAATTTGTTCACTAGTAAATTGCTTATCTCCTTGTAAAAAGTCTCTATATTCCTCTCTAAAATTCTTTTTAACTTCAGGATCAGGGGCTTGAGTAGGGGTTACTGATTCAGTTATTGGGTTTTGTTGAGAGTTATTTTTAATAGACTCCAATAGAATATCTTTCAATTCTTCTTGAATTGCTTCTTTTACTGATTTTTTTATTTCTGCTTTAAATTTGCTTAATTTCATAAAAACTTATTTGGTTATAAATATTATTTAGTAGGCTTTTAAATTGTTTGATTTAATATAATATTCTAATTCTTGTATTAATACTTCTCCCCCCGCACTATAAGAGGATTCTCCTTTAAGTACTATTACCCCTTGTGAATTTTTAGCTATGGCTTGTTTTTTGGGTAAATCTTCGTTTATATTGATTACTTCTATTTTAAACCCATTTACATCTTTAGTTCTATTTTGTTGGTCTTCCTCTAAGGATTGAGATTCTGCTATATTTGAGAGTTGTTCATTTATAGGTACTAAATTTAAGGGTTCATCTTCTAATTGGTTTTGTTGGACACATTCTTGAATAGATTTGTCTATTTTAGATAACAATAAAATTATTAAAATAAGAGCTGCCAATAAAAATAGTAAAGATATAATTAAGGATTTGTAAGACTCTTTAGATTGTTTCTCTAAACCCTTTAATAAATCTTCTACCCCTTGTATTTGAGATACAACACTATAAGGTACTCCTACCCCTGGAGGGGTACTTAAAGGTAAAGGGATATTTGATACTTGTAATTCTACATTTTTAAACAATAAAGATAATTGTTGGAAAACATAGGCTAAAGCAGCGTTAGATATTATTAAAACAAAAATTTGGTTAATTTGGTTAGATATTTTATTCCTTTGGGATATATTTTTCTTTAAAGTATCAGGATTGGGACATTTAACTTGAGATTGGTTTCCATCTTTATCAATCCCAAAACTAATTAATACTTGCATTAATAAAGGAAAAACTTGATTTTGAACCTTAGATATTTGGGAGCTTACCATTTTTCTTTGGGCCACTAGGACCTTTTCATGGGGTTCTAATGTTAAATCAAAAGCTTTATTAACATTTTGATTAACTTGGTTTTTTAGTTTGCTAACTTCTTGTTTTGATTTTTGTTTAGGATTAATTAAACCTATAGCTCCTAAATTAGTTTTAATTTGGTTGTTTTGAGTTAAAATAGGTTTAATAGTGGGGGTTAGCCCTTCTTTGGTTATTTTTATATTAGGGTTTTCAAAATCTAAATCATTTTCTTCTACTTCTAATGTAAAGGAACCCAACTTATTTGTTGTGGTAAAATTTTCTTGTAAAGATACATTAGCTCCCTGTAGTGTTTCATTGGTGTTTTTATCATATACCCTACCATTGATTTTAATTTTAGTCATTGTTATATGGTTTTGCTGGTCTTTGATAAATTATTGGGTAACTGGTTTTTTATCTCTGATATGACATTTCTTATACCTGTTGCTATAGTAGGGGTAACTTTAAGTAAAGGTTCTTTCTCTAACGCTTGACATAAAGCATCCAATGAGGTTAACAATTGCCCATATTGGTCCATAAACCTATCCCCCAATACTAAGGATTGATTAGCATCTCTTTTACCTAATCTAATTTTAGGAGAAAATAAAGAAATTTTGTTTTTAGAATTTAAACCTATACTTTTTTGACTAGATAAATTTATATATTTTTTGGAAGATATTAATATATCGTCTGATTTAGAATTGAATACTAATCTATTTCCATTTAAAATTACTTGACTATTAGAAAATTCAGAGATGGATTTAGGGGCAGTATCCAAAGCATTATAAATGTTAGAACTTTCTTGTAAGGGTATTTTTTGTTTAGATGTTAAAAATATAGAAGATGGGTCATTATTTATGTCTTCTATAACGGGTACCCACCCTTCTTTTTTTTTCTGTTCTGATTGGCCATTACTTAGAATAAGAATTGGGTCCCCATCTTTACCATCTTGAGACCAGGGGTTATTATTTTTAGAGGTATTACCTAATCTTATATTATTACCAAATCTACCTTCAATTATATGGTCTCCTACAAAATATTTAGTAGGTCTGATAGAGTTTTTTTCATTAAATATTCCTTTATTATTAGTATTATATAAGGGATTTTCGAATTCAGATTCAGATGAAAAATCGGGGGTTATTTCACTAGAAGGGAAAGCATTATGGTGTGGGTGATTCCATATATTTAAAGAAGAGATGTAATAATAAACCCCATAATTATCTTGAGTTGGGTTTTTACCCACAAGTCTAATTAATAAAACTATTTCATTTATTAAAGGATAATTTTTAATATTAGGAAATAGGGGGAAAGCTTTTAAGTTTTTTTGATTATTTAAAGTAGGGTAATTAATATCTTGAAATTCTATAGTACCAATCCCATTCCAACCTCCATATTGTTCGAATTTAGGGTGATTTTCATCTAATATAATATCTGTAACCCTAGCATTAATTGTTTTAGAGAACAAAAAGGAAATATCATCCTTAATAAATTTCTCACTTTGAGATTTATTTAGGTTAGAATTAAGGGATGTAAATCCATTTTTTAACATTAGCTTTTTTTATTTCCCTTGGGGTTGTATTTTTCAATTTCTTTTAACAATTCTTGTTTTTCTTTGTCTGTTAAAGCCCCATCTTGTTCCCCCTCTCCTTTTTGTATAGCCCTTTGGACTATCCCAGCCATTTTTATTAAATGGTCATCATTTTTTATTCCAATATCCATGTATTCTTTTATTAAAGGGACTACTAAAGTAGCATCTCCTACATCCTTTATTAGGGGTTTAAGTTCCCCTATAAGGGCCGAAATTTGTTTTTCTTTTTCTTTATGGTTTGTATGTATTTCTTTTAATAAAGAAGAAAAAGATTTATTATCATATATTATTTGGTCAAGTTTTGTCATGTTTTTTATAATAAATATTATGAAAAATTAACGTAACCATATTTCAAATAATATTGGTAATGTTCATTAAATATTTTTTTTAATTGATTTGATATTTGGGTTATTTTAGGGGTTTTAACATTTACCATTTCTCTAATATAGATATAAAGAGCTTTTTTATTAAATTCCTCTAAATTTTCCCTTTTTCTAAATATTTCCAAAATGGCATCAGCTACTTTAGCATCTTCATCTTTTGGAAATAGTTTATATATATTAGAGGTACAATATTCTAAATATAAATCCATAAATTTATCCAAATTAGATTTTATATTTTCATCCCCAATATTATAACTTAATTTATTTTCATCACTTTCAGAAAGGTTTGGTATTTTTTTTCTTTTCTTCTTTTTCTCATAATTTTTGGTATTATATAATATTAACCATCTTTTGACTATAGTACCAAAATATGAATATGCCTTAGGAGGCCTTGCTGCTTTTAATTCTTTAACAATTTCTTTATCTAAGTGGTTATAAGTATCATCAACAAAATTATGGATATCTTCTTTCTCTATTTTGTATTTATCCCCATTTATATATTCTATGAAACCATAATCATAATCTATATCATATTTTTCCATTATTTTACTAATAATATTATTTACCTTTTTAACATGGGTATACAAGTGGATTTTAGATAATAAAAAGGTTATAATTTCATGTTGAAGATGTTCTATATTTTCTACCTCTGTATAATAAAATTTAAAAGTGTGTATTATATTCTGGGTAAGTTTGAAAAAAGGGTAATGAATTTTTTCCTTATATATTTTACTTCTAATAGCTGAATTAGGTTCATGGTTATAATCTAATATGGCATCTTCAGTCTCTTGGGTAAAATAATTTCTATTTTTCTTCTTGGGCATTTTTGTTAATTTTAAAATTAGATAGTCTATCTTTTAGGGTTTTAATTTCCTCCCAAAACCAACCTATCTCATCATCACTCTCAAATATTCCTCTGGAGTCTATCTCTTTTAATTTTCTCTCTATATAAACTATAGTCTCTGTTTGTTTGTTAAAAAAGTCTAAATATGAGACTAAAACATCTTCTGCTGCCTCATTTTTTCTTAATAAATTATAACTAGTATAACCTAACATTATAACGGCAACCGAGAGTATAGATATTATTATATATTCTATATTCATAAATTATTTATTAAATTTTGTAATTTTGGATTTTTTGATTTAGAGAGAGCCTTGTTATGGTCTGATTGTGTAGTTTTACTCACATTGTTAATATAAC
>P_1C_Liq_1_UnCtyDRAFT_1000004_pt1 | contig 45525 bp, 40 predicted proteins | sample Pon1CUnioCityCA_2_FD_10230 | JGI IMG/M metagenome (IMG submission 10230) | reverse complement strand
TGATATTGCTCGTACATTCTGTGATTGGGTCTTTCAGAGTGCATGGTGAAACCGTGCAGCATTCTTGATTGTCCTACGGCAAAATCACAGATGTCGATCATTTCTTGTACCTCTCCCAAACCTTCTTGGTAAGACTTACCCATTTCGTAAGAAACCAATAGACCCAGATCGGCTTTCTTTTCTCGTAACTTATTGCCAAACTGACGAACAATTTCCCCCCTTTCTGGGGCGGTCTTTTTTCGCCAAACTTTAAAGGCAGCTTGGGCAGATTTTACTACTTCTTCGTATTGTTCAGGAGTGGTTGAGTATACCGTTCCTAATTCTTTTCCATCAACTGGTGAGGAAGAGGTGATGGCTACGCCTTGGTTGTCTAGCCATTTACTTCCGGTTGAAGTGCCACTGTGATTGTCTGTTAGCCCTAAAGATTCAAAGGCCTTTTTCACTTTTGGATTGTTGCTCATGCTTCTATTTTCTGATTGATTTTTCTATTTCTTCAAAAGTACTGGAAGCATTTGCAAACTACAATCAATGTTCAAGTTTTAAGAACGAAATTGGGAAGAAATTAATTTGACCTCAATGTTATCAATTCAGATTGGGTCAGGTGTAGTGTAATTGGTTGATTATGAATATTTTTACTTGATTAACCAATTGTTTATCCAAACTATGAAGTTTCTTTTTTCACTACTCTCTTTGCTGTTTGTTGGGTTGAGCGCTTATGCCCAACAAAATGAAATATGTGGTACAGATCAGATTCATCATCAATTACTTTTAAATGATGCTGATTATGCTAGGCAAGTTCAACAGAACGAGCAATTGATTCGAAATTATTTGAAAAGCCAATCAAACCCTAAATCTTCCGCTATTCTGCAAATTCCTTTGGTTGTTCACATTGTTCATACTGGCGAGGCAATAGGAGTAGGATCAAACATATCCATGAGTCAAATAATTACTGCCATAGACACCTTGAACGCTCGGTTTCGAAATTTACAAGGAACAAGCGTTGACACTCAAATTGAATTTGTTTTAGCAAAACAAGATCCCAATGGAAATGCAACCAATGGAGTGGTTAGGGTAGATGGGTCCTCAGTACCCCTTTATTCAACTCAAGGGATAAAGTTTGGATCAGTTAATCTAGGGGCCAATCAGAGGGATGTAAAAAGTTTAAGCCGCTGGCCTAATACACAATATTATAACATTTGGGTTGTAAATACGATAAATGCAGGAACAAACTGGGCGGGTTTTGCTTACCGGCCATACAGTAACCCCAAAGATGATGGAACAGTGGTTAGACATACTGCTTTTGGAACTAGTGGAACAGCAACTGCTCCTACAAATGTTGGGAATGTACTTACTCATGAACTTGGTCATGCTTTTGACCTTTATCACACCTTTGAGGGAGACAACGATGGCACCCAATGCCCATCAATTACAAATGGCTGCGGTAGAGGTATTGGGGATTGTGTAGTAGACACAGAGCCTCATATACGAGGTTCAGGTTGTAGTTCTGGCACTAATAGTTGCAATGGGGGAAGCAGCTTGGACGACATCAATGCAAATTTTATGAATTATACTAGCCCAGCTTGTCAACATAAATTCACCAACGGACAGTCTGCTAGAATGAGAGCAGCCATTCATACCGGAAGGACTAGCCTAATTACTTCTTTCGGTGGTATTCCTCCATCAGCAAGAGTGCCCGTTGCCGCAACTTGCACTCCGTCAACTTTTAACAAAGCCAATAACTTCTATCAATTGGGGGTATATAATTTTGAGTTGAATAATGTTAAAGTGGTTTCAGATGGAACCGTAGATGAAGGGGATTACAATGATCATACAAGACATCAATTAATTACGTTAGATGCAGGAGGGTCTTATCCAATTAACGTTTCAACTGGGCCTTTCAACAATGAAGATGTAAAGGTTTTTATAGACTATAATGGAGATGGAGATTTCACGGATGCAGGAGAAAATGTATTCACCTCCGATCGAACCAATCATACTCCAATAGATACAGCCCATAGCGGAACTATAAGTATACCTAGTACAGGGATCCCATTTGATACGGTGGTTCGGTTAAGGGTAATATCAGACATGTACTATGAAACGATAAGTGGTCCTTGCTACAACCCTGACAGAGGCCAAACTGAGGATTATGCAGTTGAGATCAAAAGTGCAGGTCTTCCTCTTGGGCTTTATATCTACAAAACAATGCCTAGTTGTTCTGGTGGAAATGATGGATCTGCAATTGCAGAAGCAAGTGGAGGTACTGCTCCTTATACTTATAGTTGGAGTGTAGGCTCTAATACATCAGCAATAAACAACCTGGCTGCGGGTACTTACAGTGTCACTGTAAGCGATGCGAACGGATCCACGGTAGTTGACTCTGCTATTATTTCACAGAATCCAAGTTGCATAGCTCCTCAAAACCTAATAAGCCGTTATATTCAAGATACTTCCGTTCGGTTAAATTGGGATCCGGTGCAAGGTGCAACTTTATACAAAGTGCTTTGGCGAAAAGCCTCAGAATCAAACTGGAACCGCTATGTAAGAAACATTCCAATAGGCCGATTAGACCTTGATACCTTGCAGCCAAACACGAAATATTTTTGGGCAGTAAGGGCATACAAGCCATCTGCCGGATGGTCTGATTTTTCGAGCTTAGAGAACTTTACCACCCTTTCAGGACCTTGTGATATCCCTGATGGTTTAGTGACTAATGCTATAACGGATAGTCGGGCAAGGTTAATGTGGAACGTCCAAGCCAATGCTATAAAATACCGCATTAGATATCGGCCACAAGGAGGCAATTGGGATAAGAAATTAGTATTAGGTAGCCGAGACCGTCAGTTTTTAACTTCTCTCAGCCCCTCAACTACTTATGAGTGGCAAATAAAAAGCATTTGTACTTATGGTCCCTCTTTTGGCACTACTTGGTCTAGTCTGCAAAGTTTTACTACAGATCCAAGTTCAAGTAGTCAAGCACGAGTCAAAGGCACGATTGAAGAAGCATTAAATGAAAGTCTTAGTGTTTTCCCTAACCCAAACAAGGGTGAGTTTACCATAAACTTCGATCGAGAAGTTGAGAGCACGCAAATTCGAATTACAGATATTAGTGGGCGCTTAATTTATGAAGGAAGCTTTAGTAAGAAAAACCAGATTGACTTGAGCCCTGATATTAGTGAAAGCGGAGTTTACCTGCTCTTTATTCAAGAAGGAGACCAACAAACCGTGAAGCGATTGGTGATTCAGAGATAACAGAGAATCTAAATTACCTGAATTTAGTGTTGCTTAGCTTGGCGCTAAATTAGTTTTTATGAACCTCGGAATTTTCGCCAACTCAACTCTTTGCTTGCCTGCACTTCAGTATCTGACACAAAGCGGTCATCAGATCCAACTGATTTTGCCAAGCGGAAGTAACCCTCAACATGCTGAAACTGAGCATTACGCTCAATTATTGAATTGCCCCATTGAAAAATGGTCACAAAGTGAGCTAGAAACAAATATATTAAGTTGGATTGAAACCAATCAGCTGTCAGCCATCTTCGTTAAAACTTTTCCTTTTTTCTTCCCAACTAAATTATTAGCTCAGTGTAAAATCCCTTTTTTAAACTTCCACTATGCTCCCTTACCCCAATATCGAGGAGCACAACCGGTTTTTTGGGTGATCAAAAAGGGAGAAAAAAGGGGTGCTGTAGTGGTACATCAGTTTACAGAGAAAGTTGATTCTGGAGACATACTACATGAAGAGATATTTGAATTGAGAGCAAGCGAAACTTTTGGTACTTACCACACTAAAGCAGTCAAGCAGGCGGTAAGAGCAACTCATCAAGTATTATAAAAGCTACAAGATACAAACTGGAAAGAGCGTTTAAAAAACAAGATGAAAAAAAGGCTACCATTTGGAAAAAACCAACCTTAGAGGATGTAAAAATCAACTGAGATAAAATGTCATCTTCTGAGATCGTTCAACTTTCTAAAGCTTGCAATCCTAGGAACAAAGGGGCAATGACCGACTTAAATGGCTTTCAATTGAAGTTCATGGAAATAGAAATAGTGGATAGCGAAGCTCAGGTAAAAAAAGCTCCAGGTACTCTAGTGCTTTTGGAGGAGCCTGGTGAAATTGCGGTGGTTTGCAAATATGGCCAAATTTTGAAAGCCAATATTATATAAACCCCCAGAAGGTTATTTTACAGCTAAAAGTATAAGAAATTTGGGAATTGAACCCGGACTAAAGCTAAGCTCATAAACAGTTAGGCAGGATTGACTACATTCAAAACAGAAAGAATAAACCAATCACTTTTTATTCTAAATATGCCTTAAATACTTTTAAAAGCATAAATTTAAAAGATGCTTTATTGTTTTTACATTTGAACCCAACCAAAACTCCTCGTTAATATGAAAAGGATTATCACCATATGTTTTGCGCTGATCATATGCTTCACCGCTCAAGCTCAATTTATCAGACCGGTTTTTCATCAGCCCGAAAAGGTAAAGTCTATTAGCAATAAGGCCGAAGAGACTACTCCGATCTTGTTCAATCAAGGCTCAGAAATGCTTTACCACCGCATATATTTTTCTGAAACAGAAGAAGACGTTATAGCAGAGGGAAAAGATATCTGGTATTCTAAGCTTAAGGGGGAAGACACTGATGCATCATCCGATACAGCTTTACTTAAAAAGAGCTGGAAAGAGCCAATTCGCTTATTTCGTGATGGTGAAGTAGATGGGGTTAATGAGGTTTTTGGTATGTCTGAGGACGGTCTGAGGATCTATATGATCAACACGATGTTTACCAAAGACACCTTCAATAGAAGAGTTGTAATGCTTGAGAGAGAGCAAAAGAAAGGTAAGAAGAAGGCCTGGGACAAAGAATATCAAGAAATACAAATACCAGGTTTGATCTTTGATGGGCGCAATGTAGAGCTCTTTTTGCATAAAAGCGAAGAGATTATTCTAGCGGGAATGGCAGAGTCTATCAATTCTGATAATGAGGATATTTACATTAGCTTTAAGCAAGCTGATGGAAGTTGGTCAAAACTTCAAAACTTAGGCGAGCAGATCAACACCAACCGCTTTGAGATCACACCATTTCTTAGTGATGACAAGAAGCGCCTATATTTTTCAAGTAACGGATATGATGGGTTTGGAGGAGCTGATGTTTACGTTAGCACACGTCTTGATGACAGTTGGAAAAACTGGACTCGCCCATTAAACCTTGGCGAACCCATTAACTCGAAAGATTATGATGCTTACTTTACGGTAAGCGAAGGGAATGATATCTATTTTGTATCTGACCGAGAAAGCAACTATTATGATATATTTTATACCCGCACCACGGGCAAAATTGATATGCCGCAGGTGGATTCTATTTCTGCTCAATTCTTGTATAAATCTTTGGCTGTATCAGATGCTGAAATGTATGTGTATGACACAGATGGAAGTCTAATTGAGCTGGTTGTAACCGATGAAGAAGGTAAATTAAACTTTGTAAAACTTGCTTCTGATGAGGATTACGTTTTGAAGCTTAGTGCTGAAGATAATGCTGAACTTGTTGGTGGAGCTTTATACTTCTTAGACGATAAAGGAAATAAAGTAGAACGCTTGATCTTAGCAGAAGATGGTTTGTTTAAACCTGCTGAAAAAATTAAATCCAGAGAGATGATCCAAGGGAAGCTTGCCCTTGATCAAAAGGGAGTTTCTGCACAGGAACTTGTTTTCGAGGATGCAAATTCATTCGTTGTGGATACCATTACAACTGCGGAAGACGGTTCTTTCACTTACGCTCGTTTAGGTATGGACAGCGTGTTCTCTATGTATCCTCAAGATATAAATGAGAAAGATTATTCTAATTATGACCTTTTCTTAACTGATGAGAAGGGTAATCGATTGAGGAGCTTTTTCCTAGGGCAACAAATGGCAGGAGACGGAAAAGTTTATTTGAAGAATTTACCCTTAACCAATCAAGTTGTAAAAGTTTACGATAGTGAAGGTAATTTGATCGAGACAATCGTGACAAACGAAGACGGTTCATTCTCTTATCATAAACTTGGGATGAGTGAAGACCTGGTTTTAGAACTCGCAGCGGATGGAGACCTTGACCTAGAAGGTGGAGTGGTTTACCTTGAAAATGAGAACAAGCAGAAAAAAAGGTTTTTTATTACGAAGGATCAACGTTTAATTAGCCCTGAGTCAGGTGGAACAGAAACGCTCTATTTCGCCTTTAAGAAGCAAAAGATGGATGGTAACAACATAGCCCTAGTGGTTACAGATAAAAATGGTATTCCGATCGATACTTTGTATGCTGACGAAAACAACATGTTTACTTATCGAAAAATGAAGTTAGATGAGGTATACAACATTCAAATTCTTGGTCAGGAGAACTTAGATATTCAAGATTTAGGACTACAAATGACTGACGCGAAAGGAAATGAAAAGAGTCAAGAAGAAGTTGCTGAAGCTCAATCTACTGATGTTAAAAATGATCAAAGAACGAGCAAAATAAAAAGTTCAAAAAACAATGTTTACTATGGCTTTAATAAAGTATTGCCACTCGATGCTGAGGAAGAAAAGCTTCAATCACTAATCAATAAAGTAAAGAATAGTCAAGCTAGAGTTGTATTAATTGGACATGCGGACGGAATTGGCAGTGAAGAGATAAACCACGGGATTGCATTACAAAGAGCAGCAAAAATTAGAGAATTAATGCTCGCAGAGGGAATCTCTCCTGATCGTATTGAAGTACTATCAAAAGGTGAATCTCTTGCTGAAGACGCAACTTACGACCCTAATAACAGAAGGGTAGAGGTAAAGATTAGGAATTAAGCCACTATCGTTTAGTTAATAACGGATTAGGCAACATTAGCTTTGGCAGTCTTTATGGCTTCTAATTCATTTAGAAAGGCTTCTAGAATTTCGTAAGAAACATGATCCATCACTACAATTTTCCACCAAGATGGCATGTGTTGGTAGGTGTCTGCAACGAGCTCATATTTTTTAGCAAGCTCGCTTGGAATGGCGTTGGCTTTTATAGCAACTATATTGAGGTGCGGATTTCTAAAATATTCAACCCCTAATTCATTAAGCCTTTCACAAACAAAATCTGTTCGATTAATCAACTCTTTCATCTTTTTGACCCACCCTTCAGAACCATAATTTTTTAAGAGCATCCATATTACAATGGCGTTTGCGCCACTTCTGCTTCCGCAGAGTGTGTAATCTAAGCCTGGAACATACTGCGCAAACTCATTGGCAACATAGTGCATATACCCCTTCCTGATTAAAAACAGGCCTGTACCGTAGGGGGTTTGTAGCATCTTATGTGCGTCAATAGAAATTGAACTAATTCTAGGATGCTCAAAGTTGTGTCTTGACTCGGGATTTGTGAATGGGTATATAAAACCACCAAAAGCAGCATCCAAATGTACTTTGAATACCGCCTGATTTTGATCAAGGATTTTAACTACCGGGTCAATCTCATCCACTGAACCAAACATGGTGGTAGATACATTCAGCACTACAATAAAGTATTTGATTCCAAGTTTTGCAGCATCCTTTAGATTTGCCTTAAGGCAGTTAAGATTCATGGATCGGTCTTCAGGATTAACCGTAACAAACAGCGGGTTTAGTTGAAGTAAGTCGCAACCTTTGGTAATGGAGTAGTGAGTGTCTTCGGAAAACAGAACTCCAATTTGATCCGCTTTAGCTCCATATTCCCGCATAAAATAATTACGGTAGATCCACATAGCTTCTAAGTTAGCTTCAGTGCCACCTGTTGCTACGTAGCCGTCAACTTCGTTCCGAGGCGCCTTAAAAATCTCCTCAGCACAAATCTCGATCAATTCTTTTTCTATCGCTTGGGTACCTTTAAATATAGGTGAGCTTTGATGGTCTAATGTGTGACAACCTATGTGATTTGGATTAGCAATCAAACTTTTTAGGAAAGGGGCATCATCTAAAAATGAAGCATCTGGATAAAACTCCTTTTGATCTAAATAAGTGGCGGGTGTGCCAATTACCTCCCCTTTTGCGTAGCTAGCATTTTGCTGCAAAGCATACTCAACGTTCTGATTTATTTCTTTTCTATTTAAAGCCTTCCAGTACATAATATTCAGTTTTTCAGTTGCAACTTTCTGCTTGGTTTTGCTCAAGTTTTGGACTTACATAAGGAACACCTAAATTCATGCCTCTAAGAATGAATAGACTTCCAATAAGGATTACAAAAACTGGAATTAATTTTTTTCCCCTACTCATGATACTAGCTTTAAGTTGCTGCCCATAAAAAGCTACAGCTAACATCATAGGCAAGGTTCCGGCGCCAAAAGCTGCCATGAATAAACCTCCCTCAAAAACGGTGTTTGATGCAGTTGCTCCTGCTAAACCCAGATAAACCAAACCACAAGGCAAGAAACCATTTAATACTCCAATGGATAATAGGTTGGGGTATGAATTGCTGTTAAAACGTTTACCTAGCTTACTTTTAACGCTGTTTATAAAGCCATTTAAACCTGGGAGTTGAAGGTACTTAGAATGCGTTAGTGAACTAAAAATAACAGTGCTGATCATAAATAAGCCAACAACAATAGAAATCCATTGCTGAAGTCCTGCCAAGGCAAAGCCGTAACCGAGTAAACCAAAAATACTTCCAAGTAAAAAATAAGTCAGTATCCTACCTAAATTATACACTAGGGTGCCGTTTAATTTGCTCAATTGACTGCTCCGATCAAGAGGTAAGGCAAGCGCTATTGGACCACACATTCCAATACAATGCAAGCTGCCCAGTAATCCTATAGAAAATGCTGTCCAAACTTCCATAACTATGGTATTATGACGGTTTTTTCTGTATAATAGGCTTGCTCATTGGCAGTCCATTCTATTTTGATCAGATACTTTCCTTTAGAAAATCGCTCCAACGGAACGAGTTGCTTATTATAATTGGGATTAGCGTTGATCACGAAGTCTTTACTTTCATCTGATGGTCTAAAGCAGTGGATTTTACCTTCAACCTGAACGAGGGAATCATGTGGAAAGAAAATAGCCAAGCTCCCATTTTCAATCCCTGTTTTAAGCTTTTCGTCTAACTTATCTAGACGGTTTTTAGCATCAATCTTATCTTGGAATGCAAGCTCTTGGGCATAATAGTCCTCGGTAACAAGGTCAAACTTTTCACCAAAGCTGAGGTAGACCATTGCGATAATGAAAAGCACAAAGGCAGAATAAGTAAACGCTATTTTTGTTCCCCAGTTCATCTTCATGGCTGTTTGCGTTTTAATGGTGCCAAGAAACTAGTCTTTACTTTGTCTAGCAGTTCACCTTCTTTTGTGTAAACACCAAAATATATTTTAGAATTGCGCTGCTTTACTTCCGAAAGGTTAAGGGTTAGGAAGAACGAACCTTCTGCAATAGATTCAGATGGAATTACAAAATCTTCCGAACCAATGTATTCAACTTTCCCATCTCCATCAATTAGTTTGATCTCTGCAGGAATATCCTCAAAGGTTTTATTGATGATCTTGTAGTTGTATAAATTGCTGACCATGTTTTCCCCTCGTTTCTGGTATTGTTGACCAGGAGTTTTTAAAATGGTGGCATCTACATCTGAACGGTTAACCAATAAGAAGCTAACTAAACCTAAGAGTAATACAAGTACAATAGAGTAGCCAATTGTGCGTACGCTTAATTTCTTTTTAGTCTTATTGACAATCCCCTCTTCAGAATCATATCGAATAAGGCCCTTTGGAAGCCCTACACTTTCCATTATATGATCACAAGCATCCATACATGCGGTGCAATTCACGCACTCTAGCTGAGTTCCATTTCTAATATCTATTCCGGTTGGGCAAACATCAACGCACTGATGACAATCGATACAATCTCCTTTTCCAGCTTCTTCTCGATCTTCATTTTTCTTAAACCTACCTCTCACTTCTCCTCTGATGTAATCATAAGCTACAACAATAGAGTTACGGTCTAGCATTACCCCTTGAAGCCTTCCGTAAGGGCATGCAACCAAACATACCTGTTCTCTAAACCAGCTAAAGACCCAGTAGAAAACGCCTGTAAAAATTAAAATTGAAATCAAGCCGCTGATATGGTTCAGAGGATTGTCGGTTATAATGCTTAAAAGCTCATCTGAACCGATAATATATGCTAAAAAGGTATTGGCTATTAAGAAGGAAATGCCAAAAAAGATACTATGCTTGATTGCTCGTTTTCTAATTTTCTCCGCATTCCAAGGAGCATCTGCTAAGCGTTTTTGATGCTTAAAGTCGCCATCGATCCAATATTCAATTTTTCTGAAAACCATTTCCATGAAAATGGTTTGTGGACACACCCAGCCGCAGAATAACCGGCCAAAAACAACTGTAAATAGGACAACGAAAAGTATGCCCGACAACATGACCAAAACAAAAATGTAAAAGTCTTGAGGCCAAAATACCTGACCAAAAATGATAAACTTTCGTTCAAGGATGTTGATCATTAAAAGTGGTTGACCATCTATTCTGATAAATGGGCCTGTGAAAAGCACGGCTAGTAAAAAAACACTAACCCAAGAACGAGCATTGTAGTATTTGCCTTTCGGCTTTTTAGGAAAAATCCAATTTCTATCTCCGTCATCCTTTATGGTACCAATAGAGTCTCTAAAACTCTGGTCCATATACTCTTCTTTATTCTGGTCTTTTTGCATGCTTATAAGCCTACATTTTTATTTTAATCTACTTCAACCACAACCTGCATGGTATCATTTTCTTCTTTCACTAAGGAATCATTTTCTTCAGCAGGAATTTCTTCAACATAGATTTCTCCTTGGGGATCCTTACCATTTGGCGGGTTAGTTCCTTTTAGGGTTTTGATGTAAGATGCAACTTGCTGCATCTGTTTTGGGCTGAATTGGCTCTGCCATGCAATCATCCCTTTTTCAGGAACACCGTACTTAATGGTTTTGAAGATCTTGTTGATACTTCCGCCATGAATCCAATAATCATCGGTTAAGTTAGGCCCTGCACCACCTTCACCAAGTTGACCATGGCAGGTAGCACAATTTCCTTTGTAGATAGCCGCACCTTTTTCAATAGTAGGGGCATCAACCAAGTATACTACATTTTCTTCTGTAATACTTTCAGTTGCATTGGCCATCATTACTGCTTTTTCTGCAACAGCAGCTTCCATTTCTGCCATGTATTCTTCGTGGCTTAATTTACCATCGCCCGTTACGTGAAACCTTACAATGTAAACTACTGCGAAAATGATGGTAGCGTAGAACATGTAGACCCACCATGGAGGTAAGTTATTGTCAAGCTCTTTAATCCCATCATAGTTGTGGTCTAGCATCACAGATTCCTCTTCCTCAAGTGGAACATTATCGGTTAAGCTCAAGCTTTCGAAGATGTCAGCAGACTTGGTTTCTGCAACTTCTTCCACCGCTTCTTCTTCGACCTGTTGCAGGCTAATTAAGGTTTGTAAGGCTCTGAATAGTACAAAAATTACCACTGCAAGCACAATGATCAGCGAGGATAAAATCCAAAAAAGGGTATTGTCTAGTATAAAAGGAGCACTTGCGGCAGTTTCATTTGCCGCATATGCCGACGAGCTTAATCCTAGCAAGGCTATTACTGCCGTAGCTTTTGCTTTACTTGGGTTGTTATTAATGCTTTCTTCTAATTTTCCGCTCTTGCTAATGCTCTTTATGGCATTTGATAAGGCTTGAATAATCATAAGTAAAAGCGCTACAAAACTCAGCATTAGCACAAGCAAGGTTAGGTCTGAAATGCCGCTTGCCTTTGCAATACTGTTGTTAGCCATGCTTGCTAATGGCGCAAGTAGGCCTAGCAATAAACTGAAGGTTAATTTTTTATTTTTCATAGCAGTAGTTTCTATTGGTTAACAGGATTCTGATTGTCTTCCTCATCTTGGAACGGTAGGTTAGCTAAGGTTTTTACCTCAGCTTTTTTCATTCTGATTACCCAAGCGAATAATCCTATGAAGAAGATGAAAAAGATCAAGAAAGAGATCAAAGGAAAGATCTCGATCCCTCCAATGGTTGCCATATTGTGTTTGATGAATTTTAACATGTCTATTTATTTTTCTGCGGTTTTGTTACCTTTTTCAATATCAACTCCTAGTCGCTGTAAATAAGCAATCAGGGCTACAATTTCACGATCAGGAGCTACTTCAAAGCCCTCTTCCTCAAGCGTACTTCTCATATCTTCCACTATTTCATTAGCTTGAACTTCAAGGTCTTGGTTTGCTCTTTCAGGATAGTCTTCTTCATAAGGGACACCTAAAGTGATCATAGCTCGAATCTTAGCGGCGGTAAGCGTAGTATCATAGCTTTTCTCTAGCAACCAAGGATACCTTGGCATAATAGAACCGGGTGACACACTGCGAGGATCATACATGTGTTTGAAGTGCCATGAATTTGGTTTTCTCAGCTTAGCTGTGCCTTCTCTTGCCAAATCTGGACCAGTTCTTTTAGAACCCCATAAGAATGGATGATCGTATACGAACTCACCAGCTTTTGAGTATTCACCGTAGCGTTCCGTTTCAGATCTAAAAGGTCTTACCATTTGACTGTGACAGTTGTTACAACCTTCACTTATGTAGATATCTCTACCAATTAACTCTAATGGGGTGTAGGGTTTTACGCTGGCAATAGTTGGAACATTCGACTTTACAAGGAAAGTTGGAACCATTTCAATCACTCCCCCAATCAAGATCACAACCAAAGAGCCAATTAATAATGGCGTTGGCTTTCTTTCGATCCAACGATGCCAATGTTCATCTTTATAACCTGCTGCAAGCTTTTTAAGTGGTGCTGCTTCTGCTTCTTCTTCGTCTTGGAACTCTCCAGATCTAGCAGTTTGAACTAAGTTTACAACCATAGCGATAACCCCAATGAAGTAGAATGTTCCTCCAATTGCTCTGTAAGCATACATGGGAATAATGTTGGTCACTGTTTCTAGGAAGTTAGGATACTTTAAAAATCCTTCGTTTGTAAAATCATTCCACATTTGGCTTTGGGTAAAGCCTGCCCAGTAAAGTGGGATGGCATAGAAAAGAATACCAAGTGTCCCAATCCAGAAGTGAAAATTAGCGAGCTTTTCTGACCAAAGCTTTGTTCTGAAAAGCTTAGGAAATAGGAAGTAAAGCATACCAAAGGTTAAGAAACCATTCCAGCCTAAAGCTCCAACATGAACGTGTGCTATGATCCAATCAGTAAAGTGAGCAATGGCATTCACATTTTTCAAGGAGAGCATTGGACCTTCAAAGGTTGACATACCATAAGCCGTGATGGCAACCACCATGAACTTCAATACAGGATTGTCTCTTACTTTATCCCATGCACCTCTTAAAGTTAACAATCCGTTAATCATACCTCCCCAAGATGGAGCAATCAACATAACAGAAAAGACTGTTCCTAATGATTGAGCCCAATCAGGCAATGCAGTGTAAAGCAAGTGGTGTGGACCTGCCCAAATGTAAAGGAAGATCAATGCCCAGAAATGAATGATCGAAAGCCGGTAAGAGAATACAGGTCTATTTGCCGCCTTCGGTACAAAGTAGTACATCAAACCTAGGTAGGGAGTTGTAAGGAAAAAGGCTACTGCATTGTGTCCGTACCACCATTGTACTAGCGCATCTTGCACACCTGCATACCAAGAATAACTTTTCATGAAAGTAACCGGAAGCTCAAAAGAATTTACAATGTGAAGAACCGCTACAGTTACAAATGTTGCGATGTAGAACCAAATGGCTACGTACAAGTGTCTCTCTCTTCTTTTGATGATCGTGGCAAACATGTTCCAGCCAAAAACCACCCAAATAAGGGCAATGGCAATATCAATTGGCCACTCTAACTCAGCGTACTCTTTAGAGGTTGTGTAACCTAGTGGAAGTGTAATTACAGCCGAAACAATAATTAGCTGCCAACCCCAAAAGTTGATTTTACTCAACAAGTCGCTATACATTCTTGCCTTGAGCAATCGTTGTAAGGAGTAATAAACACCCGCAAAGATGCCGTTTCCTACAAAAGCAAAAATCACCGCATTGGTGTGAAGGGGTCTTATCCTACCAAATGTGGTGTATTCTAAATTAAAGCTAAGGGCGGGAAAAATAAACTGAAAGGCCACTAACAGCCCAACTAGCATACCGATTACACCCCAAAAGATCGTCGCATAAGAAAATAGCTTAACGATCTTATTGTCATACTTGAACTTTTCTACTTGCATGATCTAAATAGTTAATTAATTGGATTTTTCTTTATTAGATGTTTGTTGCTTATTCTCATCGAATAAAATTCTCACTGAAGGGGTATAGTCATCTTCGTATTGACCGCTTCTTACTGACCATAAGAACGCCACTAAGAAAGCCACTGCTACTGCAAGGCTTATCACTATAAGGAGAATAAGAACACTCATAAAATTATTTTCAACAAAGGTGGGACGCCAAAACAGGCTAAAAAATGATAATTATCAGTTTCTTAAAAAAACTTAATAATTTGAACAATCTTCGGTTTTTGAATGCAAAGTTGGCCTCTCTTTTGATAGGGTAAAATCCTTTTGGTTAAGCACTTCCCATTCTGCAATAGCCTCAATATGAAGATGAAGGCTTATGCTTTTTTCGTTCAGTTTATTGGTGATCTGGTGAAAGCCCATATCATCATTCAAATAAGCTGATTCACCTTTTTTAAGCAAGATCGTGTCTTTAACTTCAATACTTTCAGCATCAAAATCTACCTCAAAGGTTTCGATAAGAATTTCGCCTTCTAAAACCTTAACCCAACTCTCCTGATTGCTGTAGCTATGGATGGCTGAGTGCTGCTTTTCTTGCCAGCCCATTAAAAGTAATTCATAATCATCGCATGAGCTAAGGCAATTTCTGCTGTAGTGTTGATCATTCCATTTTATGAATTCTGTTAATTCAGAAATGGGAATATCTACAGCCTTAAACAATTCTATGTATCCTCCATAGCCTGGTCCAAGGTTCAAATTCTTTGTTAATTGCTCAATGCTTTCAATTTTTGCAAGTGGCATTTTAATTCATTTAAAGTTCAAGACCAAAGTTAGGGCAGTACGTTACCCTTTAAAATGATAATTATCAGCTTTGCAAAGCAAAATGAGTTTGCTTGCTGATCCAAACAGCCAGACTTACAAACGCGACTACCGTAATTGAGCTTATGGGCATAAGAATTGCCGCAAAAACAGGACTAAGTAAACCCTGTACCGCAAAGGCAAGACCTATTGCATTGTATAAAAAGGAAATGATGAAGCTTACGATTACGATCTTTTTACAATTTCTGCTAAAGCGGAGAATTGCATCGACTAGGTCAAACCGTTCAGCCGCCAAAATCACATCACAAGCGGGTGAGAAGGCATTAACATTTTCAGCAATTGAAACTCCTACATCACTCTGTAGCAATGCTCCAGCATCATTCAACCCATCGCCTACCATCATGCAGTGTTGCTTTTTCTCTTGTAATTCCTTGATATAGTTTAGCTTATCTTCAGGGCTTTGTTCAAATAGTAAACTTGCTTGAGAAGGGAAGTATTGAAGTAACTTCTTTTCCTGACCGCTGTGATCTCCCGAGATCATAGAAAGCTTAACCGATTTCTTAAGCTTATTGAGTAGTGTTTTTAAACCCTTTCGGTATTGGTTAGAGACACCAAAGTAGCCTTTTACATCCCCTGCTATTTCAATAAAAACAGTGCTTGAAAGTTGCTCAAGTTGAGCTTGGCCCAACCATGAGGCAGAACCTATTCGGATAGAGCCCAAACTGCTTTCTGCTGCAAGTCCTTTTCCAGCCATTTCTTGAAAGTTTTTTACACCATTAACTTCAGCTGTTGGTAAATAATCGGAAATAATTCGGCTAAGTGGATGATTACTTTGGCTCAATATAGCTTGTACAAGCCTTTCCTCAGCTTGGTTTAGTTTTTTCCCAACGTATGTCACCTTTCTGTTTTGACCATAAGTTAGTGTTCCGGTCTTATCAAAAATAACATGCTCAACCTCTGCCAGCTGTTCCATTACAGTTGCTTCTCTTAAGTAACAACTTAAGCGGCCTAAATAGCGCATTGCATGACCAAAAGTAAAGGGTGCAGCAAGGGCTAAAGCACAAGGGCAAGCCACAATTAAAACAGCAGTAGCAACTTCAACGGCTGAGCTAATTCCAAACTGTAAATGATATAAAGCCGCCAGTAAGGCTATTAGCAAAATAATAGGAGTAAACCATTGAGAGATTCGATCAGTAAGGCCTGAAAAACTCACTTGCGTTGTTTCACTTTCATCTCTTCGCGCATATTCGCTCCATAGTCTTGTCAGTTTACTCTGAGCTAAAGGTCTTATTACTTCTAGGGTAATGGCTTCTCCAATTTGTCTACCTCCGGCAAAAAGTTTACTACCGATCTCCCTTTCTATAGGCTCTGATTCTCCGGTAGCAAAACTGTTGTCAATATTGGCCTTCCCTTCAATAAGATAGCCATCCACAGGAATTAATTCACCGTTGCGTATTACTATTTTATCCCCTTTTTGAATGTCTTGCACGGGAATACTCTCTTCTTCTCCTTTTTGCAATCTGTTGATCGAAATAGGGAAGTAGGAACGGTAATCGCGTTCAAATGAAAGTTGATGGTAAATTTTTTCTTGAAATATTCTGCCAATTAATAAGAAAAATAACAAACCGCAGAGGGAGTCAAAATAACCAGCCCCGGTTTGTGCTGCAACTTCGTAAAAGCTTCTCAAGTACAAAACGAGAACCCCAATAGCGATGGGTACGTCAATGTTCAGCCGCTTGTTTTTAAGGCTTGTCCAAGCAGATTTAAAATAGTCTTGACCACTGTAAAAGGCTACAGGGGTTGCTATTACAAGGTTTAGCCAGCTAAACCATTGGCTAAACTCTTTTAAGCTGCGTTCATCAAAACCAAAATACTCGGGCAGGCTGAGCAACATAATGTTACCAAAGGCAAAACCAGCTACACCAACCTGGTAAATCAGGCGTTTGCTGATGGGTTTTTTTCGTTCAGACTTGAGTTGATCTAGCGTAATACTAGGCTCATAACCCAGGCTTGCCAACAATTCAACCAATTGCCTTAATGAAAGCTGTTGATGCTCAAAGGTGAGGTAGATTTCCTTTTTTAAGAAGTTTACCCTACTGGTTTGAACTCCTTGATGCAGTTTATAGAGGTTTTCTAGCAACCAAAGGCATGAGCTACAGTGAATTTGGGGCAAGTAAAACTGGACTTTACTTATTTGTTCATCTTGATAGTCAAGCAGCTCATCTTGAATATTTTGGTGTTCCAAGTAGTCAAACTTAGACTGACTTCTAGACTTTGGACTGATTCCTGGCTGTGCCTCAAGGTCGTAATAATTACAAAGGTCATTTTCTTGAAGAATCTCATAAACCGTCTTACATCCTTGACAGCAGAAATGCTTGTCCTCCAATAAGATATCGTCGCTTAGGCAATCGTCTCCACAATGGTAGCAAGAAGTAGGGTTATTTGAATCTTTTAATGCCATTAAAAAAGGGAACAAAGATGCTTTTAAAATTATGCTTAAAGTATGATATTTGTCATAGATCCTAATGAGCGAAAAAACGAATACTCCCAAATGTGCCACTTGCGGCTCTCGCAACAAGTCGGTTTTTTGCAGCCTCAATACAGAACAGCTTACACAGATTGATACAGATAAAAGTTGCGAGTTTTATCAAAAAGGTGAGGTGATCTTCAAAGAAGGCGTGATGGCACGTGGTATATTCTGTGTCAATAACGGAAAAATCAAATTGAGTAGGATGGGGCAAAGTGGAAAAGAGCAAATTGTTCGTTTTGCCACCGGAGGCGACATTATTGGTTATAATTCTATGCTTAGTAAAAAACCACTGAGTGCTACAGCTACAGCTTTAGATAAATCTGCTGTCTGCTTTATTCCCGCCAAGAATTTTTTCCAAATGATTCGAGATGAACCTAATTTTAGCCTGAAAATTTTAGAGCTTACCGCTAAAAATTGGGAGAATGCTTCACGTTTGATCACGGACATGGCGCAAAAAACCACCAAGCAACGCTTAGCTGAAATGCTTTTATGGTTAAAAGAGACTTTTGGCTTGGATGAAGATAATTGCATTGATGTGCAGCTTAGCCGAGAAGAAATTGCGAACATGGTTGGAACAGCAACGGAAGCTGTAATTCGCCTTCTTGGAGATTTGAAAAAGCAAAAACTAATTGCTTTAGAAGGTAAAAAAATTAAACTGCTAGATATCCACGGTTTGGTAGTTTTAGCCGATTTAGTAGATTAGTTTAAAGTACTAAGGCGAAATAAGAAAAAAACAAGATTTGCGAAAGCAGGTAATTGAGTGAGAAGCTGTAATTGAGTCTCTTGTTGGTTGCTTGAATGATCAATTGCATTACAACTGCTACTATTCCCCATGCTAGGTAATTATTCCAAGGGGCAGCTGAGCTAAACGTCCAAAAGTCAAACTTAGGCGCTACAACCTCCATTGGGAAATCGAATATAACCAAGATTGAAGCTGCTAGCATAGCTTTCAGCAATGCATTCAGTTTGATTCTTTCTACCAAACTGTGTGCGGCCCAAGAAAGCATTAACCAATTAACGCCTATCAGATAGGGTACTCCATCTAATTTAAAACCAAGGTTCTCTCCATAGGAATATTCACCAAACGGAAAGCCAGTATGAATGCCAATCCATTCAATTCCTACACCAATTGAGAAAACTGCCACTGCGGCAAGCCATGTTTTCAGTGATTTAAATTGGGCCACCCAAAAGAATAAGGCAGTTTGAACCATCAAGTTAAGAGGCGTTTTAGGAACAAAAAACGATTCAAAACCAAAGCTTATTCCAATCATGGCCGAACCCATAAAGAGCCATATAATGAAGATGGCAATGCTTACCCTTTTCTCATAAGGGTTTTCAAGGGCATAAGTGATTTTTTTTGCTAGACTCATGGGATTAAACTGCTTGCAATTTTAGCTGATTTTAGGCAAAGCGGAATTCCTCCTCCGGGGTGAACCGAGCCACCACAAAACCATAAATTTTCAAACTGCTGACTAAAATTAGCGTGTCTCAAAAATGCAGCATATTTGTTATTACTAGCAGTGCCGTATAGTGCTCCTAAGTGAGAAAAGGTCTTTTTTTCGATCAAAGTAGGGTCAAGGTGATCTTCAGTTTCAATCAAAGCTGTTAAGTCGATATTCAAAATTCGATTCAGCTTTTTAATAATTACTTTTTTCGCTTGACTGACTCTTTCGCTCCAATCTTGGTCAGTAGTTGCGGGAACATTGATCATCACAAACCAATTTTCACCACCCTCTGGAGCGTCTTCCTTTCTTTCTTTAGAGGTGATGTTAATGTAAATCGTAGGGTCATCAGGCACCTTTTTTTGGTTGAAGATAGCTTCAAACTCCTTTTTGTAATCTTCAGAAAAGAAGATGTTATGAAGGTCTAATTCAGGGAACGTCTGCTTAATACCCCAGTAAAAAATGATGCCCGACGAGCTTCTTTCTTGTTTCAAGATTTTCTTTGGAGCTTTTGCCTTGGGTAGCAACTTTTTGTAGGCGTAAAAAACATCCATGTTGCACACAAAAACCGTAGCCTTGTAGACAACGCTTTTTGTTCTGATGCCTGATACTTTTTCATTCTCATGCAGAATTTCCTCCACCGCCTCATTGAACTTGAACTCTACCCCATGCCTTTTTGCCAGCTGGAATAAACTCTCGGCAATTGCTCTCATTCCTCCTTCAGGGAAATAAGTGCCTTGCTGCATTTCTAAGCTTGGGATCATGCTCATTATTCCCGGGGTTTCATAGGGAGAGGAACCATTGTAAGTGGCGTAGCGGTTGAAAAGCTGAATTAACTTTGGATTACTAAAATACTTTTCATTTACGCCATTGAGAGAGCTATTTAAATCAAGCTTACCGACTTTGCTTATTGCCTTTAATGTATCAAGACTAAAGTAAGTAGAGGGTTTGTGTAGGCTTCTGTCTAGAAATAAGGGGGCTGTACTGTCGTATTTTAGTTTGCTGTTTTCAAGGTAGTTCTTGATGTTTTTTTCATCCTCTCCAAATGTTTGGGCCGCATCTTTAATAAAAGAATGAGGATCCGCTTTCGCTTGAAAGCGGCATCCATCGGCCCAGAAGTAGTTGCAAATTGTCTTTTTAGAAAGGTAGTTGAACCTTTCTCTTGGCTCTTCACCCAATAATCGAAAAAGTTCATCCACGAGCTGAGGCATGGTAAAAAGCGAGGGACCTGTGTCCCAGCGGTAACCTTGAGACTCTATCTCACCCATTTTCCCGCCTGCTTGTTCTGCCTGCTCAAATACGGTAACCTCGTACCCTTTTGCTTTGAGGCGAATGGAAGCTGCCAAGCCGGCAATACCTGCACCAATTACAATTGCTTGTTTCACTATTTTTCTTCTAGCGCCTCAATTTTCTTCCAAAGCTCTTCTGCCTCAAGCTTTTTCAGATCACTTGCCTTACGATCAGTAGTTGAAAGTTTATGCGACTCTGAAATCAACTTATTGTATTGATCTTTTAGTTTTTCTTTTTCTGTCTTCTTTTTGAATAATCCGAACATAATTTTTCTTTTATGAACACCCGAATTTGGCTTAAGTTTATAACTAAGGCCCTGTTGGAAGTGTAAAGCTATTCTTTTTGTGAATAAAAAATCACATCTTATAAAAGAATGAAAGTTCCAATTCCTTTTTTTTGAAATAAAAAACATGGCAAGAACGAAAAGTTTCAATCCTGAGAAAACGTTACAAAAGGCAGTAAACTTATTTTGGGAGCAAGGGTACCACGCAACTTCCATGCAAAACTTGGTAGATGTTTTGGGTATAAACAGGGCAAGTATGTACGATACTTACGGAAGCAAAGAAACCTTATTTGCCAAAGCATTAGAAGCTTATCAGGAGGCAGAAAGCAAGCAAGTTTCAAGTATTTTGTATTACTACACCGACATTAGGCAAGGGCTTTATGTGATGTTTGAGTACTTTATTGATACTGCTTTGAAGGAAGGAAAGTCAAACTCTTGCTTTCACGTTAATACTGCAGTTGAGCTAGCTAACGATTCTGAGGAGATCCGAAAAAGTTTAGCTGAAGCACGTGAATTTCATTTAAAAATGTACCGCACTTATTTGAATTATGGCAGAGATAAAGGTCAGTTGGCGGCTCACAAAGATATTGAGGGAATAGCACAGGGTTTATATGCTTTTCAATGTGGTTTAATGGCATCCTCTAAATTAAATCCAAATAAAGATCAATTGTTACAATCAGTATCTGCTCTACTCAAAGTACTAGATTGAGTTTATAAACAAGCTGTCCTTCCACCGTCAACTGGTACGTTTATTCCATTGATGTAAGCCGCGGCAGGAGAAGCTAGAAAAGCTGCGGCTGCTGCTACTTCTTCAGGCTGAGCCACTCTTTTCATAGGCACTTGTGCTTCCATTCCTTTTAAGGCTTCCTCTTCCGTTTTTCCGGTCTTTTTTGCTTTGTTAGCTACAATTGAACTCAGCCTCTCCGTGGCAGTAGCACCAGGCAAAACATTGTTAACGGTAATGCCGTGCACGCCAAGTTCGTTTGCCATGGTTTTGGCCCAGTTGGCAACTGCTCCGCGAACTGTGTTAGAAACCCCTAAGCCATTTAGCGGTTGCTTTACAGAAGTGGAAATAATGTTGATGATACGTCCATAGCCACCATCGATCATGCTTTGCTTAACCGCTTGCACCAAAGTGTGGTTACACAACAAATGCATAGAGAAAGCATCAACAAACTCCTGTCTTTTAGCCTCAGCAATAGGGCCGCCAGGAGGACCTCCTGTATTGTTGATCAAGATGTGAATAGGGTTACTTTTCACATAAGCTTGCACAACAGCTTCAACTTCTTCAACTTTAGAAAAATCAGCTACTAATGAAGCGTGAACCTGACCTTTGGAAGAGGGTAAAGCTGCTTTGGCTTGATTGAGTTTCTCCTCATTTCGCGCAATTAACACTATTGTGGCTCCCATTTCGGCTAATTCGTGGGCAATGGCATTGCCAATTCCTGCGGTACTTCCGCAAACTAAGGCGGTTTTATTTGCTAAATCTAGGTTCATCGATTAATATATTTGTTTCGAAATTAGTCAAAGGCAACTGATTCAAAAAGCGTAAAAAGGGATTTCTGCATCTCTGCAGATCTTCCTAACTTAGGACCTTATTCAAAAAAGAAATCTTATGGCCATTCGCAGACCTTTCAATTTTCAAAAGTGGATCGATGAGCACCGTCACCTCTTAAAGCCTCCTGTTGGTAATAAACAGGTGTACGAATCTGATGATTTTATTATCATGGTGGTTGGTGGCCCGAATGCTAGAAAGGATTATCACTACAATGAAGGGGAAGAGTTTTTCTATCAATTAGAGGGAGAAATCACCGTTAAAATTCAAGAAGATGGCAAAGCGGTAGAAGTTCCCATAAAAGAAGGTGAAGTTTTTCTCTTACCTGCCAAAGTTCCACATTCTCCAATCCGTTCAGCCAATTCAGTTGGTTTGGTAATTGAGCTAAAGCGTAATCAAGGTGAAAAAGATGGCTTGCTGTGGTTCTGTGAAAACTGCAATAACAAGCTTTACGAGCAATACTTTCCGCTCAATAGCATTGAAAAAGATTTTTTACCGGTGTTCAAGAAATTCTACAACTCCGAAGACCTAAGAACTTGTGACCAATGCGGAACTGTTATGGACGCAGATGAAAGGTTTGTTTAGTGGGTCTTGAAATGAGGATTAACGGACACGGACATATACTACCTGAACCTTCTCAGATCCCTCAATTCATGAAAGACAAAAAGCTCTTTTGGATTGATGATGATAAAAAGTTCATGCGACAAGGTGATTGGTCTAGGCCAATTACTGACCCCAGTTTTTTTATGAAAGAAAAGCTGGAATGGATGGACCGTTTTAAGATCGACCATGCCGTAATGTTGTGTCTTTCGCAGCTTTATTGTAACGGATGGGATAAGCAAGATTGCGCAGATGGGATCCACTTCCAAAATGATTATAACGCTTCGGTTCAAGCTGATCATCCTGATAAGTTTACCTGCGGCTTTGTAGTTCAGCCCCTATACATGGATCAGGCCTTGAAAGAGATTGAACGCTGCGTAAATGAGCTGAACTTAACCATGTTGTGTTTGCCAACTCATTTCCTTAACAAAGATGGGGATTGGCTCTCTGTAGCAGAGGCGGAAGTTGATCCCATTTATGAGCTTGCCGATCAATATAATTTGGCAGTACAAATTCACCCTTATGATGGGGAGAAAATGATCGCTCTGAGAAATCAGTATTGGAGGTTTCATTTGGTTTGGATGATGGCTCAATGTGCAGACACCATTCATATTTTTACACTGCGCGACCTACCAAATAAATACCCAAATATTCGCACTAGCTTTGCCCATGGAGGTATGCTAGGTGTGGCCAACTATGGCAGAAGGATACAGGGGTTTGATGGTCGTCCTGATATATTTAAAGGTCTACAAGATCCTCGTAAAACATTAGGCCACAAAAACCTATACTACGACACCTTAGTGCATGACTCATACACTTTAGAGTTGTTAAAAAAACGAGTTGGCGCAGGTCAGATCATCATGGGCTTAGACGATCCTTACCCATTGGGCGAGATGGAAGGAGTGGGAACTTCTTACCCCGGAAGAGTTGTAGACTTTGCAGTTGAAGACGGAATTCTAACTGAGCAAGAAAAGAATGACATCTGGTGCAGAAATGTCTTGAACTGGCTAGGGAAAGAGCTTAAATAGCCATTTTTCAATCACTTCTTACACTAGAAGTTGAAACCAACATAAGCCTGGATAATTCCGTTTTTAATATCTGGCTCATCGATTTTTGTCGTTGTTGTAACATTACCTATGGTAGTAGTTTGCTCATAATCCTCTCCTATAGAGTTAAGGCTAAACTGATAACGGGCGCCAAAGTGAATTCCCATTTCGAGGTGGTATTCTATACCTGCAGCAGCTCCTAATTCTAAGGTGCTGAATCGATCTGTAACATCAGTAGAGGTGCCTGCAGTTTCATTTTCTGCATTAATAAGCACTCCAAATTGAGGCCCTGCATGTATGTTGAAACGATCAGAAAAGTAAATTTTAGCTAATATTGGTACATCAACGTAGGTAAGGTCAATATCACCTATGCTGGTTTCACTGCCTTTTAAAGAATACATCCCTTCTACTTGGAGAGCAAAAAAGTCGGTTACTCTAACTTGCACAAATGCTCCTGCATGGTATTTAAACTGTGCTTCCTCCCCACTGACATCACTCCCGCTTAGGTTGGCAAAGTTTAGCCCTCCTCTTAAACCTAGGGTAGTTTCTTGCGCCATACTTTCTTGGATAAATAACAAGGTGATGCTTGCAAATAAAAGGACTTTAATTTTTCTCATAACGAATAATTTTGTGTGCCGAAGTTAAAAAAAAGGCCTTACATGGCTAGGAATTAGCTTAAATCATCAGCTTTCTGACCACTTCATCTGATTGAAAAAGGGAGGAAGGGGTGAGTTTGAGGTACTCCGAATCTTTTACGAGCCATTCTTTATTCAGTTTTGCAAGCTGCCGATTAAAGTGTTGTACAATGTTTTCAGAAAAGCGTTGATTGAGTTCCTTGATCGAAATACCCCATTTGGTTCTTAGTCGGGTAATTAAAAGTTCATGGTACTGATCTACTTCATTTAAACTTTCAAGCTCGAAATATTTTTCTCTGGCTTTTAAGGCCTTTATATACTTCAAATTATTGGCAACATTCCATTGTCTGCTGCTACCATTAAAAGAATGAGCAGAGGGCCCTAGACCAAGATATTTCTTGCCAAACCAATAGGCTGAGTTGTGTTTTGAAATGGTTTTTGTTTTACCATAATTTGAGAGCTCATATTGCTCATAATTATGTTCGGTAAGAGTTGAAAGCAGCAGCTCGTATTGCCGCCAATTTTTTTCTTCGTCAACCTTAGTCGTTTTTGAGGTTTTTACCAGGTGGTTTAAAGCTGTTTTTTCTTCAAGGGTAAGTGAATAGGCCGAGAAATGCGGGACCCGAAGCGCATACAGTTTTTCAAGGTTTTCCTGCCAAGCTTGGTCTGAGGTGGTTTGTGCACCAAAGATCAGGTCTATGGTCATGTTTTCAAAGCCGCAATCCTGTGCGAGGAGAATGCACTTTTCTGCTTGTTCAGCATTGTGTGCACGATTAAAAAAGGACAAGTCTTTTTGATGAAAAGATTGCACCCCAATGCTGAGTCGATTCACTCCACCTTCTTTTAGGGCCCTTAGCTTGTCTTCATTTAGATCTTCAGGGTTAGCCTCAAGGGTTACTTCTACCTCTTGGGCTATGTTAAAAAGTTGTTTGAGATCATGCAGTATTTTTTTAAGTTCTTCCGAACTAAGCAAAGATGGAGTTCCGCCGCCAAAATAAATGGTCTCCACAGGCTCGTCCTCAAGGTAAGCTTGCCTTTGTTTAGCCTCTTGGCAAATGGCGTCTACAATTTCGGCTTTGCGCTTTAAAGCGGTTGAAAAGTGAAAGTTGCAATAGCTACAGGCCTGTTTACAAAAAGGAATATGAATGTATATTCCGGCCATTCTGCGTTACTTTATTTAAGACGATTCTAAAGGTGGTTCCTTGATCAACTTCTGACTGTTTGACAAAAACTTTACCCGAATGATAGTTTTCTATGATGCGCTTGGTAAGTGACAAGCCCAAGCCCCACCCACGAGGTTTGGTGGTAAAACCTGGCTGGAAAACTGTCTTTCTAGCGCTTTTTGGAATGCCCTTTCCATTATCAGTTATGTCAATGTATATGAATTGTGATTGGTCGGTTAAATGAATGTCTATTTTACCATCGCCACTTATTGCATCCACCGCATTTTTGATAATGTTTTCAAGCACCCATTCAAGTAAAGGCCTATTCACGCTAGCAATTACCTGATCTCCGTTAGAGCTTGTGTGTGTAAAGGTTACTTTTTTAGAAAGTCTGCTTTTAAGGTAATTCAGGGTGTCTTTTACAATAAGGTTAACATCTTCTTGCTCTAAGTTGGGAGCAGAGCCAATTTTGGAAAAACGGTCAGTAACTGTTTCAAGTCGGCCTAAATCCTTGCTGAGCTCTTCTAGCAATTTGGGGTCAACATCTTTGGTTTTTAAAACCTCAACCCATGCTAGTAAAGAAGAAAGCGGAGTGCCCAATTGATGGGCTGTTTCCTTAGCCATTCCCACCCAAACTTGGTTTTGCTCAGCGTTTCTGGCAGTGCTAAAAAGGTAATAGGCAATTAATAAGAATAAGCCAATAATCCCTAATTGTATAAATGGGAAAAGCTTTAAGGTGGTCAGCAATTGAGACTCAGCATAAAAAATATACCGTTTCTCATTGTCACCAATGCTTACTACTAGCGGAGCATTGTCCGACTTCATTTCTTTAATTAGCTCTTGCACGTATTTTGGATCTTGAACTTTAGAAGAATCAATGTTTCCAAAAGCTAATACTTTCTCTTGCTTTTCGTCGGTGTAAATTACTGGTGAAGAGGCTGCATTGGTTACAATTTCCCGGTTAAAAGCCTCTATTTCTTCGGCTAGAACGTCTCTCAATTCTGAGAAAATGGTTGACTCATCGTAAAAAACAAAGTTTACTTGATCACCATAAAAATTGATGCGTACCGGCTTGTGCTTGGCTTTCATTTCATTTAGCCTCTTTCTAACAAAAGCTGGGTCTTCCGATTTAGCTGAATCTAAATTACTAGACGAAATGATTTCCCCGGCTTGGTCGGTAAGCACCATGGGGATGGTACTGTTGTTAAATAAAATCTTGGTGTAAATTTCCAACGCTTCATCTGGAGCATTTACCACCCCACGGTTGGCTTCTGCCCAAATCTCTGCTTTCTTTCGCTCCTCTTGCGAGATCTTTTCGAAAAGTTCTTGTGTGTAGTTTACAAGCTCAGCCCTTCGTTGAATGGCTTCCGCCCATGAGCGAACTTTTTCTTTTTCTTGCTCAGCAATTTGACCAACTAAAATATTGGTGTACCATAAACTGATAAAGACAATTGATGCCGCTATTATGGCTAAGGCAAATTTCCAACGCTGCTTTTTTGAATAAATGTTCAAAACTCCTATCTACTTCTTTAGCTATTAGACGGCTATTCGATTCTGTTGGTTGCTAAGTAAGCCTATTTCTCTTTAGGCTCAACGAACTCGTCTTCATTAGGCTGTGCAATTTTATCAATAAATTTTCCAAATTTGCTTTTTTTCCGCCCTTTCTTTGGCTCTTCCTTACTGCTTTCAGTGGTTTTAGTGGTTTTATTTGTTGTTTTTGTGTTTTCAAGCTCCTCAATTTCAATTGAAAAGGGGCTACTTGAACTCTTTTGATTTGGCTCATAGGCAGGAAGACTGTCTTTTTTAAAGAAGCCAAACTCTTCTTTAAGAATGCTTTTAACGCTTTGTTTTTCTGCTTGCACTTTGTTTTTGATGTGACTTTTAAGCTGCTCCTTATCGTAGGAAAAGTCAGGTTCATCAACTGTACCAGCCATCCGCATGAATATCTTGGTGCGGCCCAAGCCATCATCTTCTATGTAGCCAAACTCATTGTTTTCGGGCTTTTTTACTTTTTTGCCAAGCACTTCGTTTAGCAGTAGTTCAAAGCGATAATCTATTTTTTGGTCGAAATGGTGCTGCCCCTCAAGCTTTAAATTTAGTGCTGATGAAGCGATTTCGAATTTTGGGATAAAAATGGTTTCCCTTTGAATTGAGATCTGATTTTGTAGGTTTTTGAACTTGACGTGTTTCAGTTCCTCTAGCTCTATGTAGGTCGATAAGTTTTCTAAGGGCTTAAAGTCGATCAGCTCTCCTTTTTCTACTAAAATGTCCGCATCAACCTTCAAACTATTCAAGATCATTTCCCAATTGGAATTATAGGTGGCAGAATAGTTGAGGTCGGTGGAAATAGCGCCTGATAGGTTTTCGGCTTTTAGCGTTTCTTGTCCAAAGTTTTTAAACTGTTTGAAAAGGGAGTTCAAGTTAGCCTTCACAACTGTGGCTTGTGCGTAGGTTTTGTATCCACCGTCAGCTGCTTCACGAATAAATAGATCACCCGTGAAACTGCCGTCAAGGTAGCTAAAGGATGCTCCTCTTAAGTCAAACCTACCTGATTTGTAGGTTGCTATACCACTAAACTGGTCTATACTGTGTTGTTGGTAAATTAAGGTATCTACCTGAGCATCTAAATACAGCCTTATTGAACTTCTGGGATTGCTGGGTTCAGTCTGCTTAGTTAGTTGAGGGATAAAATCTTCTACCTTAACTTTCTTGGCTTTAAGCTTTCCATCAACCAAAAGCGCTTGATTTTCTTCGGTTAAATAAGCAAAAAGGTTGTTCAAACTTAGTGCTAAATCAAGGGACTGGTCTCCAAAGTCGAAGGTTAAACGCTCAGTTGAAACACTGTTTTTATTCAAAATTAGCTCCCCTTCAAGTTGATCTATTGTATTTTTAAACTGGGACACTTTAAAGGCAACTTGAGTCAGTTTTGCTTGACCTTTAAGTACTGAGCGCTTCCAATCGTTTAATGTGAATTCCTGCATCTTGTTTAGCTTGGCTTTCCAAGAAAAATTAGCGTCTACTTTTCCGTTGAGAAGTTTCAAGTCTTTTTCTTTAATGAAAGCCTGCAAATTGGGGAGACTTAGCAAAAGGTCCCCTTCGAATTCAATAGTAGGAGAAATGAAATTGCTCAAAGTCAACTTGCCACTTATTTGTCCTTCTTTGGTTTCTGTTCTAAGCTTAGTGAGTTCAAGCCTGCTGCTTGCCAGCTTATTGGCAGCGCCATTATCAATTTTCCCTTCAACCGATGTATTCTTAAAAACGAACCCACTTGCTTTATGCTTGAAGGATGCTTGATTTACCACGAAACTAGCTTGATAAGAGGGTTGATCAATCGCAGAGACAGGTCCGTTGATGCTCCCGACTATACTTGCTACGCCGCTTGGGTCATATTCGGCTAATTGTTTTTGAATGGATAGAGGAAGAAGTGCTATGGTGTTTTTTAGCTCTGATTTTGGACATTTAAGTGCTAGATCGAGGAATAGGTCATCTTGGTATGAAACATTACCATTGGCAAAGAAATCAATTCCATCAATGGCTAAACTAACTTCTTGAAATCCAATATTCTTCTTTTCTCCCTCTATCTTAGCTTCCCCTTTCACCCAAACTTGGCGTTGATCCAGAAAAACTACTTCGCCATTTCTAATGCTAGCTTTGGGTATTTTGGCATCTAAAGACAATTGGTAGTTGAGCGTTGAGAATTCACCTTTAAGTTTGGCATCCTTTATTGAAAACTTAAGTGCTAGGTCTTTCTGATAATCAAGGTAATTGAAGGTAGTATTGCTAAAAGTAACTGATTCGAGGTCAACCTCAAAGTCACTGCTGGCGCTGCTGTCCGATTCCCAAAAAAGATAGTTAGCATAACCACTTTGATCTACTTGAAGTTGGAAAAATGCATCTTTTATCTTTAAGCTGCTTAAGCGGTACTTTTTTTGGTAGAGATCAATCGCATTGAATTGAGCAGCAATTTGTTGAGCAGCAATAAGTGTATCGTTTTTTGCATTTACGGCCTTGATCAGTACGTCATGAAAATTCACAGAAACTCGTGGAAAGGTATTCCAGAAGCTCAGGTCAATTTGTTTGACCGCAATTTCAGTTTTAAGGTTTTGGTTGACTGACTGAATGACCATCTGCTTGATCTCCGCTTCATATTTCCATATAAAAAATGAAGCCCCTGATGCTAGCAGGATAAGCAGTAAAGAAACGATCAATAAAACCTTTTTAAGCCATTTCATCTTGGCAAACGTAAACTCAGCTTCAATGTTTTATTTGCAATCCGGCAAGTCTATGCAATAGGCCAACTTCTTTCTCACTTAAATGCCTAAACCGACCTCTTGGTAAGTCTTTTTTAGAGAGTCCGGCAAATTGAATCCGATCAAGTCGGATAACCTTATAATCCATTGCCTCCATCATTCTTCTAATTATGCGGTTTTTACCCGAGTGTAATTCTAGCACAATTTGACTTTTATCTTCACCGTTTCTGTGGTAATAGGCTTTATCTGCGTGGCTAGTGCCATCATCTAATTGTACCCCTTCAACTAATTGGATCAAGTCTTTTTTGCTGACTTTTTTATCTAAGCCAACTACGTAGATTTTTTTTACGTTCGAACTAGGGTGGGTTAGGCGCTGTGTCAACTCTCCATCATTCGAGAGCAGCAATAAACCAGAAGTGGCCCTGTCTAGTCTTCCAACCGGATAAATTCTTTCACTGCATGCTTTCACTACAAGTTCCATCACTGTTCTTCTTTTCTGCGGATCATCAACTGTGGTGATGTAGTCTTTGGGTTTATTAAGCAGTACATACTGCTTTTTCTCACCGCTGATCTTTTCTCCACCATAATGCACTTCATCGCTTGGCTTGACTTTAGTTCCCAGTTCCGTTACAATTTCTCCATTGATGCTAACGGCACCTGAGGCAATTAATTTGTCTGCTTCTCTACGTGAAGCAATTCCGGCATGTGCGAGGTAACGGTTAAGTCTGATCAAGCCATCATCTGCATGAGTTTTAGCTTTCTTTGGTTTAAAGCTTTTTCTCTTAGGTTTGAAAAACTTCTTTTTTTCACTTCCTGATCCTTTTGAATCATCTGCTCTTTTTCTACCTCTGGGTTTATTTTCTGACATGCCAATTAATTTACGGCGAAGTTACGCATCCTGCAATAGGCACAAGAGCTTGAAGGCGAAAGAATTGTTAAGGGGTAAGAATAAAAAATGGGTAGCTTTAACAAGCTCGAAAAACTTTTTAAAAAATGGCTGTAACTTTTCCGAAAGTTGTACGTCACACCCAAAGAACGCTAACTAGAACATGACAGTAAAAGAGTATAATCAAGCGGTTGAGCTTTTCTCTGATAATGTTTTTCGCTTTGTGCTGAAAAACATACGTGATGAGGAAAAGGCGAAAGATATCGTGCAAGACTCTTTTGAGAAAATGTGGGAGAAAAAAGACAAGGTAGAAGGGAGTAAAGTGAAGTCGTACCTTTTTACAACTGCCTACAGAACTATGATCGATAAGATCAGAAAGTACAAGAAGCAAGGAAATTGGGATGAGGTTAGCGAAAGTGATTATGCCCATTCTGCAGGCCATCATGACCTTTCTGAAGTATTGCAAGAAGCCTTAAGCAGACTTCCTGAGGTACAGCGTTCGGTGGTCTTGTTGAGAGATTATGAAGGTTACAACTACGATGAGATTAGCGAGATCACCAACTTGAGCCTTTCGCAGGTTAAGGTTTACATTTTCAGAGCTAGAAAAGCCTTGAAAGAATATTTAGTTAGCATAGAACACGTGATTTAATGAGTAAAATCAACTTACATAACTACGAAGCTTATTTTTTAGACAGGGCTGAAGGAAACCTGACTGCTGCTGAAGAATTGCAGTTAAAGGCTTTCTTAGAGGAGCATCCTGATTTAAAGGCTGACTTAGAAGATTTTGAAAACATTCAATTGACTAAAGAAGAAGTTAGCATTCCTAAGTTATCATTGCTTAGAAATGAGGAAACTGGTCTATTGCAGAAAGAGCATCTTTTAATAGCTAGTGTAGAAGGAGCGTTAAATGCCAAAGAGCAGAAAGAGCTAAATACTCTAATGGAAGAAGATCCCAATTTGCTTGATGAATTAGCACTTTACGAAAAGACCAAACTCCCTCAGGAAAGGTTGCCATTTGCCGACAAGGACAGCCTAAAAAAGAAGCAAGGAAAGCTAATCTATTGGCAATTTTATGCGGCTGCCGCCTCAGTGGCTGCAGCATTGCTTAGTATCGTCTTGCTTAACACTCCAAGTGCAGAGCCACTTTATGAAACAGCAAGTGTGCAAAAATTTGAGCAAGTAGCTCGTGATTCAGAATCAGCTAATTTCGGCTACATTATTCAAGCTGAAGCGCCCAAGAAAAAAAGTAGACCAACTCAAGCTGTTGAGAACAGCTTTGCAAAAGTTGAGTCTGCCACCAATCAAGCAAACAAAGCTGATCGTAATCAACCACCCTTAAAAAAGCTAGACAAGCAAGTTGAGTTTGCCGAATTAGAGCAAGTAGAAGTTGAACCCAAAGCGAAAGAAGCCAAACCTCTTGTGCTTCCTGAGCAGAGCGTCATTGCAGCTCTTCCTGATGACACCGAGGCACTGGAGTCTAGAAAGGGAAAGACTCAAAGTTTGAGCTTGAAAGAATTTGCCAAGGAGACTATACAAAATGAGCTACTCAAAAATAAAACTGTTACCCAACTGATAGCGGAAGAGCTTGCAAGTGCGACCAATGAAAAAGTTGTTTTTGAACCTGCTTCAAAAGCAAATAAAAAAGGCCTGCAGTTCGCTATGAACCTAGGAAGTATAAGCATTAGTAAAAAATAATTCACTCCGCTGTAACTTTTAAGAAAGTCGGCCGTCATACTATCAGAAACCAATAGGAAAAAAAATGAAAAAGTTAATTGCCCTTAGTTTAAGTTTACTGCTTGCATTGCCAGCTTTGTTAGCACAAGAAGTAGTGGTAAAGTCAGATACAACAGAGTCAGATACTGTTAAGATCACCACTAAAAAGAAAAGAATTTACATCATTAAACGAGAAGATGAAGAGGTAGATGTCGAAGAAGCAGACACGGTAGACTTTAGTTCTCTCAGTAACCAAAGAAAAGATCACTTTGAAGGATTTGACTTTGGCGTAAGTGGATTACTGAGTGAAAACATGAGCGTTGATCTTCCATCTGATGCCAATTTCATGGACTTGAATTATGCCAAGTCGATCATGGTGGGCATTAATTTCATGGAGTTTTACATTCCGATAGCGAAAGAGAAATTTGGAATTACGACTGGAGCAGGTTTTGAGTTCTTCAATTACGACCTTTCAAGAAACGTAACGGTTTTTGCTGACGACGATACCACTTTTGGGGTGTTTAATTCAACTGATGTTAGAGACATTGAAAAGAATAAGTTTAGAGGGACTATGTTAAATGTCCCCTTAATGCTTGAAACCAATATTGGTAAAGATGCCGATCATTCTTTTCACCTACAGGCAGGGGTTATGGGAAGCATGCGTGTTGGCTCAAAAACCAAGCAGATCTATGAGGAAAATGGAAAAGAAAGTAAGGTTAAAAATCGTACAGACTTTAACATGAACCCTTTTCGTTTCAACGCTGTAGCGCGTATCGGCTATGGAAGTTTTACAGTATTTGCAACCTACAGTCTTACACCGCTTTTTGATACAGATGAAGGTCCTGAATTATACCCTTTCACAATTGGGGTTTCTCTCGCTTCGTTTTAGTTAATGGTTAAACTACTTTATTCAGGAAACTGTCCACCGCAATCAATGTGGTGGACTTTTTTTTGAGCATTACTAAATGCTGTTGCTTTATTACCTTTGTTTGCTAAAGCATAAAAGATGGCAGGACATAGTAAATGGGCAAACATTAAGCGCAGAAAAGGCGCTCAAGATGCTAAGCGGGCAAAGATTTTTACCAGAATTTTAAAGGAGATCGCAATTGCAGTGAAAGAAGGTGGTGGCGGTGATCCGGATACCAATCCTCGTTTGCGCTTGGCGGTTGCCAATGCCAAAGGGGCCAATATGCCCAAAGACAACATTAACCGAGCCATTAAAAAAGCGTCCGATAAAGACAGTGAGAATTATGAGGAGGTGACTTATGAAGGCTATGGACCTGCAGGTATCGCACTTTTTGTTGAAGCTACTACGGATAACATTAATCGCACGGTATCTAATGTTAGGGCTATCTTCAACAAATACGGGGGCAGTTTAGGTACAAACGGTTCCTTAGAGTTCATTTTTGATCGCAAAGGAGTGTTTTCGATTCCACTTAGTGCTTTGGAAGAAAGGGATATGGACGAGCTTGAAATGGAATTGATTGATGGGGGAGCAGAGGACATGGAGAAAGATGAGGAGTTCGTGACCGTTTACACCTCTTTTGAGGACTTTGGCAATATGCAGAAGAAATTAGAGGAATTATCCATTGAGCCGGAAAGTCAAGAATTGCAGCGAATTCCGAAAACCACCACAACTTTAGACCTTGAAGAAAGCAAGAAAGTGTTGAACATCATTGAAAAGTTTGAAGAAGACGATGATGTGAATGCGGTTTACCATAATATGGAAATGACAGAAGAGCTAGCTGCAGAAATGGAATAAGATTTAAATTAAGAACGTAAAAACTACTTCATGCAAGAGAAATTCAACGAACTAAATAAGAAGATTGAACAAGCCAAATTAGGCGGAGGTGAAAAGCGCATTGAAGCGCAACACGAGAAGAACAAACTGACCGCTAGAGAGCGGATTCACTTTTTAATGGACGAAGGTTCTTTTGAAGAAGTTGGCATGTTTGTAACCCACCGTAGCAACAATTTTGGCTTAGATAAAAATAAGCCTTTGGGAGATGGAGTAGTGACCGGTTACGGTACCGTAAATGGTCGTTTAACTTACGTTTTTGCGCAAGACTTTACTGTAATGGGTGGCTCCTTGGCCGAAGCTCATGCTGAGAAGATCGTGAAGATCATGGATATGGCCATGAAGAATGGGGCACCTTTAATCGGCTTGAACGATTCAGGAGGAGCTCGCATTCAAGAAGGGGTAGTATCCTTAGGAGGGTATGCCGATATCTTTTACCGCAACACCCAAGCTAGCGGGGTTATTCCGCAACTTTCAGCTATTATGGGACCTTGCGCAGGAGGAGCCGTTTACTCTCCAGCTTTGACCGATTTTATTATGATGGTTGAGAAAACTTCTTACATGTTTGTTACCGGGCCTAATGTGGTAAAAACGGTAACCCATGAAGAAGTGACTTCGGAAGAGTTGGGTGGCGCCTCGGCTCATTCTACCAAGTCCGGGGTAACCCATTTTACCTATGCCAATGAAATTGAATGTATCAATGGGCTGAAAAAATTACTCTCTTACATTCCACAAAATTGCGAAGAGGATGCTCCGGCCTTGGATTATCAATCAGGTGACGAAAGCCGTGAAAAGCTGAATGCTATTATTCCGGACAATCCCAACCAACCTTACGACATTAGAGAAGTGATCGACGGTACGGTTGATGCTGATTCTTTCCATGAAGTCCACAAAGATTTTGCAGAAAACATTGTGGTGGGTTTTGCACGTTTGGCAGGACGGTCTATCGGTATTGTAGCGAACCAACCAGCTTTCTTAGCCGGAGTGTTAGACATTAATAGTTCGGCAAAAGGAGCTCGTTTTGTTCGTTTTTGTGATGCCTTTAATATTCCGCTTCTAGTATTCGAAGATGTGCCTGGTTTCTTACCTGGCACTGACCAAGAGTGGAATGCCATCATCACCAATGGAGCGAAATTGCTTTATGCCTTTAGCGAAGCTACCGTGCCAAGAGTAACCGTAATTACCAGAAAAGCCTATGGAGGAGCTTATGATGTGATGAACTCCAAACACATTGGCGCTGATATGAACTTTGCTTGGCCCACAGCAGAAATTGCCGTAATGGGTGCAAAAGGTGCTGCAGAAATCATTTTCCGTAAAGAGATCAAGGAAGCGGATGACCCTGAAGCGAAGCTGAAGGAGAAAGAAGCCGAGTATGCTGAAATGTTTGCTAACCCCTACAATGCAGCAGCTAGAGGCTATGTAGATGAAGTAATTCGACCCGATCAAACGAGAGAAAAGCTGATCAAGGCATTTAAAATGCTCGAGAATAAGGTGGATCAATTACCGAAGAAGAAACACGGGAATATTCCACTTTAATCTACGAACATTACCGTATGTAGAGTTGACAAAATTCTCAATACATTAGGCTCATGAAAAAATTCATTTTTGTGAGCCTTTTTTTGGCTCAAACTTTCGTACACGCTCAAAACAAGCTCGATAGTCTTAAGCAGCTTCTAGCTGAAGATCGGCAAGACACTGCTCTTGTTAATTTGTATTTGAATATTGGTCAAGAGTACATTGACCAAAATGTAGATTCAACACACTATTTTGCAACACTGGCTTTGCCGCTAGCAGAAGAGTTCAATTATGCTAAAGGTAAGTTGATGCTCAACAATCTTCTAGGCAATTGTGCTCAGCGGAAAGGTGACTTTACCAAAGCAATGGAGTTTTATGAGAGCGCAAAGTTAATTGCGGAGGAAACCAACGATCGAAAAGGCTTTGCCACCATTTACAATAACATTGGGATTATCCACACCCAAAAAGGGGATTATGAACTTGCTATTGAGGAATACCTCTTAGCACTTGATTATGAAAAGCAATTAGGAAATCAGCTAGGTATAGCTGAAGCCTACAACAACATTGGTGTGGTGCATTATTACATGGGTGACATGAAAAATACCCTTCAATATTTAAAAAAGTCGGCTGAGATTACGGCAGAAATAGGCGATGAGCAGGTCTTAAAAAAAGCGTACATGAATATTGGCGCTATTCATCAGTATAACAAAGAATACGAAGAAGCCGAAGAGTTTTACCAAAAAGGCTTAGAACTCTCAAAAAAGCTTAACGATCTAAGTGATATCACCATTGCTCATCACAATTTGGCGGGAGTTTATCAGGAGCAGGAAAAATATGAAGAAGCTGAAAAATACTACCAATTGGCTTTAGACTTTAATGAGAAGTTTGAAAACATAAGAGGCATGGCTTTGGAGTATTTGAATTTGGCTTCGCTTTACAAAGATCAAAAGCGCTATCAGCAAACCATTCAATTTTACAACAAAGCCATCGACCTTTCTAAAAAAGAAGGCTACCGTGAAATTTTGAGTGTTGCGCATTCAGGTTTGGCCAATACTTACCAAGAATTGAAGCAATTTGATAAGGCCTTTGATTACCTCTTAGTTCACTTAGCCTATAAAGACACCCTTTTAAATGAAGAAAACACCAAAAGCATAGCTGAAATGCGAACCAAATACGAAACTGCTGAAAAGGAGAAAGAATTAGCAGAAGAAAAGATAAAAAGTCAGCAGATTGAGCAACAAAAGGTGCAGGCAGAGCTAAAGGCGGCCAATCGAGCAAAATGGATCTTCATATTGCTTGGTTTGGTGATTGTGGGCAGCTTAACTTTTCTTTTGGTAGTGCAGCGTAACAAGCGAAAAGCACAAGCTGAAAAAGACGCCGCTTTGATTAAGGAGCGAGATCGAGGAATGCAGGCGGTTTTCAACGCTCAAGAAAATGAACGCAAGCGAATATCAAAAGACTTGCATGACGGGGTAGGTCAACAATTGAGTGGTCTCAAAATGGCTTTTCAAAAATTAAGTAAGGAGCTTAAGGGTAGTAATCCTGAAAAGGAAACAGAGTTAGAGAAACTGACTACTATCTTACATGAGTCGGCAGATGAGGTGCGTTCTATCTCGCATCAAATGATGCCTAAATCTCTTACGGATCTTGGATTGATTTCTGCGCTTGAAGACATGTTGGATAAAAGTTTAGGTGCTGGAGACATGGATTATCAATTTGAGCACTTTGGGGTTGACGATCGCCTAGATGAGCGAATTGAATTGAGCGTTTACCGCATTGCACAAGAATTGGTCAACAACATCATTAAGCATTCTGAAGCCAATAAGGTGGCGATTCAGTTATTTAAAAATAAAGGGAAACTCATTTTTATAGTTGAGGACAATGGTAAAGGAATGGCTGAAAATCAAACGTCAGAAGGTCATGGTTTGTTGAATATTAAGAGTCGCCTGAACCCTTTGAGTGGAGAAGTAAATTTTGAACCTAGTCCGCAAAGTGGAACCATTGCCACAATTAGAATTCCTTTGAGTTGATAAAAAAAGTACTTACCATAACGTTTTTTCTTATTTGCCACTTCTGCTTTTCAGCGAATTTGGACAGTACGCTCAATAGTTTGCAAAACCTTGATGATAGTAGCCGCATTGATAGTCTCGTAAAAATTAGCAGAGCTTTTGTGATTAAAGGGGAAGGCGAAGAGGCTTTACCTTTTGCTCATTACGCCTTAAAATCAGCTAAGCAGAAAGCCTATACCGATTTACTCCCCAAAGCACGCTTTTATTATGCTGCTGCTTTCTCGGAAGCTAATGTAAATGATAGTGCGCTCTATCATTATGAGAAAGCGCTAGCAGAAATGAAAGGCAGCGCCCATGAAAATTGGGCCAAGCATGTTTTCATAAACATACCTTGGCTTTGCCAAAACATGGGAAACTATAAAAAAGCACTGGAATATCAGTTGAAAGCCTTGGAATGGGCCGAAAGACATCAAGACTCTATGATGATTGCAGAATACATGACTGAGATCGGTTATTCTCACGATCGGATGCGCGCTTTTGATGAAGCGATACGCTGGCATCGAAAGTCGGCAAACGTATACAAGGCAATGGGAAAGACAGATGGTTTTTACTATTATGTACTAAGCCGTATTGGAATGGCTTATGATGATCTAGCTCAATTTGATTCCGCATTTCACTACAACCTGAAAGCCTTGAATTATTTTGAGACCAATCACGACTCTTCTGAGGTTGCCGATATCAGCTCAAACATTGGTAATTCATATTTGAAATTAAAGCAATGGAAGAAAGCGCTTGCATACACTTTAAAATCATATCGAATAAAAAAACACGCACACAGAGCCTCCTCAATTTCCATTACTGAAACGAACTTGGGTATCATTTATACAGGGCTAGAAAAGTATGATTCAGCTGCTTTTTACCTGCAAGCGGCAATCAGTAGCGCAAAAACCATTGATCATAAAAAAGCACTATCAGAAGCTTACGATGGGCTTTACAAAATGTATCAGCAACAAGAAAAATTCGATTCGGCCTTTTTCTACTTTCAAAAAATGGATGAGTTAGAAGATAGCATCTATCAGTTAAAGCGAACGGAGCAAATGGCAGAAATGCAAACCCGTTTTGAAACAGAAAAGAAAGAACAGCAAATTGCTTTGCAAGAAGTTGAGCTTGAGCAGAAAGAAAGCGCCCTTTTAGCCCGGCAACGATTAATTCTTTTGCTTGCCTTACTTTTAATTGTGCTCATCGCTTTTTCCTTTCTTTTTTATCAACGCTATAAGGGTAAGCAGCAAGCCAAACTTCAAAAGGCCATTATTCAAGAGCAGCAAAAAGGCTTGCATGCAGTGCTTCAAGCTCAGGAAGAGGAGCGGAAGCGAATCTCAAAAGACCTACACGATGGCGTTGGTCAGCAGTTGAGTGGGCTAAAAATGGCCTTTCAGAAAATGGCTAAGCACTTGAGTAAAAAAGTGCCGGAGCAGGAGACTGAGTTGGAACAACTTTCAAAAATATTAGAAGAATCGGCTGATGAAGTGCGGTCTATTTCGCACCAAATGATGCCTAAGGCGCTCACAGAACTTGGTTTAATAGAGGCTTTGGAAGACCTGTTTGCTAAAAGCTTTGGTGGTTTAGGGTTAAATTATGAATTCGAGCATTATGGAATTGAAGGTCGCCTAAGCGAACGTTTAGAACTCAGCTTATACCGTATTTGCCAAGAGTTGGTCAACAACATTATGAAGCATTCTAAAGCAAATCATGTTGCGATTCAGTTGTTTAAGAATAAGGGTAAGCTTATCCTTATTGTGGAAGATAATGGGGTAGGTTTAAAGAAAGAAGAACTAGGAGACGGTCATGGTTTGTTGAACATCAAGAGTCGCCTGAACCCTTTGAGTGGAGAAGTAAATTTTGAACCTAGTCCGCAAAGTGGTACTATAGCTACCGTTAGGATTCCTTTAGATTAGTTTTTTAACGCTTTGATCCATGCGGTCAAATAAGGGCGCCCAGCGATACTGTTTGTCAGCTAGTATTCGGCTTTCCTTTTTGATGGTATTCCAAAGGGTTTCATTTTGCAGTAGCTGAATGCATTTGCTTGCAAACTCTTCTGCTTGGTCAGCGATCATGATGTGCTTGCCGTCCTCAACTTTAAGTCCCTCAGCTCCTACGGATGTAGAAACGGTGGGCACTCCTCGATAAAGTCCTTCCAACACCTTAACTTTCATTCCACTGCCAAAGCGCAGGGGTGCCAAATACACACGGGTTTTTTTCAGGTAATCGTCTAAGTTTTTTACAAAGCCCGTAAAAATAACATGAGGGTCTTCTTGCACTACAGTCTTTATCCTCTGATCTGGATCCTTGCCAAGAATGTAAAACTTCAGTTGAGGAAATTCTTTTTTTAGCAAGGGCCATACCTCTTTTAGGAACCAAATTAAGCCATCAATATTGGGCTCCCAGCTTAGGGTTCCCATAAAGCATAGTGCAAGTTCAGTATCAGAAAAATTTAGATCTTCTAGGTCAAGTAGTTGCTCATTGCCAAGATGATAAGTGGTTTCTACATTACCAAGCTTGAAACCATGCTTATGGTACAATTCCTGATCAGACTCTGTGGTAAAGATGAGGTCTGAGCGATCAAAAATGCTTTGCTCGTATTTCGCAACCCGCTTGGCTTCCATTTTTAAGAGGAGTTTTTTTAAGGGGTTGTTCTCTAGCTCGGCCAGGCGCCTCCAAAGCATGAATTCCGCATTGTGGGTGTGCAAAATCACCTTACCTTTATAGTTATTGGGCACGTATTGAAACACCTCGTAGTGGTCTATAATGACCATGTCAGATTCGTGTATTCGATCTTGAACTTTTTTATAGAATGCAGGGCTGTAGTTTCGGAATACGTTCAGACAGGGAAAACCTAAATAACTATTCAGCAAAGTTTTGGCAGATCGAGCAGTTTGGTGTTTTTCTGCTAAAAAATGGTGAAAAGAAATCTTTTCTTTCAATGCTTCTACATAATCAGCATCATCATCCTTAAGTAAGGTGGCTAGGCTAAGATCATACCGCTGAGCAAGGTCTTTGATGTAATTCCATGATTTTACAGTACCTCCACTTTTAGGTGGATAAGGAAGCTGAGTGGTAATAAAAAGTAAGGATTTCTGATTTGTGCCCATAGCAAATTGAGGCAGCGAAGGTAACCAAATCTCACTTTTTATTAATTCCAATAAGTCGTGTGATAATCGGTCTAAATTTCTATATTTGAGAGACTAACCAATTAGATAAAAGTGCCTAGTAAAATTCTCGTAGTAGATGATCACCAGCTGGTTTTAGATGGATTAAGTTCTATCATCGGTGAATTGGAAGACTTTGAGATCTTGGCAAGCGCCCACAATGGGAAAGAAGCTCTTGATATTGCATCAAACCTAAATCCTGATATTATCCTGATGGATATTGACATGCCGATCATGAATGGATTAGAGGCTATGCGTAGAATCAAAGAAGAAGATTCAAGTCAAAAAGTGATCATGTTAACCATGCACAATGAGGCTTCCTTGATCAAAAAAGTGATGGAAATTGGGGCTGATGGTTATGTTTTAAAGAATGCGGATCGCTCAGAGTTTTACAATGCACTTTGCGCCGTTGCTAAAGGTAAGAGTTACTTTAGTTCTGAGGTAACCCAAAGTTTATTAAACCCTGAACAGAAGAAATCGACTGCTTTTAATGTTTCTACAGATACAGTTCAATTAAGTAAACTAACCGAACGTGAGGTAGACGTGCTAAAATTGATTGCCGAAGGGTTATCAAACAAAGAAATCGGAGAACAATTGTTTATCTCTCATCGCACGGTAGATACCCACCGCACTAACCTAATGAAGAAGCTAGACACCCATAACATAGCGGGATTGATCAAGTTTGCAATTAAAAATGGCATGGTGAGCTAGATCATAATCTAGGGTATTTTACGTATAGGATTACGTTTATCACACTATTTTAACTTTTTCTCAACACCCTTTATTTAGCTGAAAATTACAGCTATGATTAGGAAGGATGAACTCACTATCCCTTTAACAAAAAGAGAAACCCAAATACTGAAGCTTATTGCAGAAGGGTATTCCAACACACAAATTGGAAAACTTTTAGAGATCAGTCACCGCACGGTAGATACTCACCGCACCAATATTCGAAATAAACTAGGGGTAAGTGGACTTGCTGGAATGATCCGGTACGCCTTGCAAAATCAAATCATTAGTTAGAAACTAGGGTGTTTACCCTAGTCAATTTACGTAGAACACTCTATTTAAAATTGACATTCAGCCACTTAGCTTTGAACTCAAATAATTAACAATATGAAAAGTCTACTACTATCAATAAGCTTAATCCTGACAACAGCTCTTTCAGCCCAAAACATCAATGAAAATTATGAAAAATGGACTGTTAAAGACGAAGTCATAAACATTACAGGAATAGATCTATCTCCTGACGGGAAAGAGGTAGCCTTAGTGGGAGGAAAAATGAATGCTATATATATTTATGATTATAACCAAAGAAAAATTCTTCGTGAAATTCCGATAGCAAGAGATTACAGTGGCTATAACATTCAATACTCAGCAAAAGGGAATTACTTGACTCTACAAGAAAGAGTGGTGGAAACTTCTGCTAAAAAATCCCGAAAGGCTGATTTTGCTATCGTGGATTTAAATCAAGAAAAAGTTATTCATGAATTCAATAAAATAAGTGATGTAAAAATCACCCCGGATGAGAAGCAAGTTATTACGCTAGAAAATAAGAAGGTAACAATTAGAGACTTGAGTTCCGGAAATGTACTGACAGATTTTAAAGCTGAAGATGCTACAAATGCGCTAGCGGTTAGTCCCGACGGACAACAGTTGGCTATCGTAAAAAAGCCATCTAAAAAGGAAGTGGCTATGCTGGTGAGTAGGAAAATGAAGAAAAAAGCAATTAAGGAAGCTGCCAAAACCAAGTTCCTAATAGCCATTTACAACAAAGAAACACAAGAGCTAGAAAGCATTGTACCCGAGTTTTACGACAATATAAGCTTGCTCTTTTACATGCAAAACGGAGAAAAACTACTCAGTTTTAACCTAGCTCAGAACCCCTATGTAAATGTAGCCTTGCCAAAAGAGGATTACCGTCCAAGTAGAGAGGGTTATGTAGGCCGTTCAACTACCCAGCCTGATTTTAAATACAGTGAAGATGGGAAATACTTTGGCATTGCAACCATAGAGATGCACCCTACAGTTAATATTTACAAAGTAGAGACTAACGCTATAGTTGATAGTTACAATACGAAAATGAGAATCTGGAAAAACGCTAAGAATAAGATTTATGCCGGCACCAATACCAGTTTTGTTTTTCTACCGGATAACAATTACGTGCTAATAGCTTATGGAAACTCCCTAATCAAATGGCGCATCAATAAATAATAACTAGACACTAATAGAATTTAAAACAAGAAAAATGAAAAACACCACAAGAAATATTCTGGCAATTTGCTTGCTGATCAGTTTACAATTTGCCTGCTCCAGTAAACCCTTCTACGACACCCAAGATAAGGTAGTTGAAGCGGCTTATAATTCCTTAAATCAAGAAATGGAATCAGGCAGCCTAAAAGAATGGGCAACAGCAAGAGGAATGAAGGGAAGCTATACTTTCAAGCTTACCATAGGCGGGAAAGGAGATGTAGTTACTGTAAGCACTCTAGAGCGAAGTGAAGATGCAGAAGTAATGCAGCAAAATGATCTGAAAAATTATGTAAAAACCATGAGGTTTCAGTTTAAAATGCCCAAAAGCAGAACCTATCAATTCCCTTATGAATTCAAATTTTAAATCAATTAATATCAACCTAACAGCAGAAATCATGAAAAGTAATATTTTAACAGCTTTAAGCTTTGTCTTTATTTCCATGGGGGTATTTGCCCAGGAAGACATGAAAGTAGAATGGACAAAAAAGTACGATCATAAATCAGAAAGAGTAGGAACGGGTCTGGAAGGGCCTGACGAAGTAAGCTACATTGCTGATGACAAGTATATCACAGTTTTTAAAACCTCTGACGGCTCAGTTGTTTGGTCGGCAAAGTTTAAAGATATTTTACCGCGTTTGCGCAGGGCAGATGCCTTTGCTCCTTTTTGGGAGTCTAATGCTATTTTTGTTTTTGACTACAAAACCGGAAAAGACCAATTAGCAGTATTAGATCTAAATACTGGAGAGGTATTGTGGGAAAGCACCATTTACCAAGGACTTTCAGCAGCTAACATTACTTACTTTCCTAGTAAAGATGGCTTCGTACTTTCTTTAGCAGGAAACTTAACCTTTGTAGACGCAAGAACTGGAGAAGAAAAGTGGGAAACAACTGCCTTTAAAGGAGCAATTGCAGACTCAGAAATAATTGATGGAGACGCTATTTTACTAAACGTGGCACCTCCGGGCCTTAGAGGGTTCTTTAAGGGCTTCAAAAACCAAATTGTAAGAATTGATCTTTCAAATGGTGACATTAAGTGGACTCAAAAATATTACGGAAAACCAGAAAGGAAACTTGTGACCAAAGAGCAGATCTATGATATGTATGTGGAAGGAGACAAAGTTTTTCTCACAATGAACGGGCTTCAAGTGTTTGATGTAAATACCGGGTCCACCCTTTGGAGTGCTACTTTTGATCACAGTTTTTCTCAAGGGAAAAGAGGAAATCGATCTGCTATTTATGGTTCCATCGCAGATCCTTTAAGAGTTGGAAGAGATGTATACATTGTAGAACGGTCTAAAAAGAAAAAGTTTATCATTAAAAAGTACGATGTTAATACAGGAAAGACCTTATGGGTTTCCGAAGAGTTCAAAGCCGCAAAAGCAATCCCTAACATATTCGTAATCAAAGATAAGTTGATCGCTCAAGTTGGAGGAGTGGTTGAGGTTCAGTCCATTACGACCACTACATCAGGTGGAGTAACCACCACCACCTATAGTGTAGGTTCAACGAATATAAAGCCCAACGGACTGATGGCCTTTAATACAAACACAGGTGCCGAAGAGTGGGAGTCGGAGAAATTCAGAAAAGGAATAACTAACGCTTTTGCTGACGGAGAAAACCTAATTGTTTCCAGTGGGAAGTCGCTTTATTCGATTCGTTATTCTGACGGCAATGTAAATTACGAAGAAGACGTAAAGAATGGAGGAGTAGGGAACGCAGTTGAGATCTTAAAATACGAAGATAAAATCGTAGTAGTGGGTGAAAAAGGAGTTTCAACCTTCTCCATATCAGAAGGTAAGCTGTTAAATGCGAATAAGTATAAAAGAGCAAAAGCAACAAAAGTAGTTGACAACATTTTATTAATGCGAACAAAGAAAAATGATTTTGCCGCCTTTAATTTAGATGATTGCTCTTATGTGGAATACAATGCTAAAAAGGATTCCAAGCAAGAGTTGAGTGAAGATGGAAACTTTGTTTGGGCCTATGAAAAAAAGGAAGTAACCAAACTAAAGACGCGCTAGGTTGGTGCATTTTTGATTGTAAGGGGGGCTGGGATGAAATTATTTTCACAGCTCCCCTTTTTTGTAACTAAATCTTGCAAAGCATGAAAATTATCTCTTTAATTATTTTGAGCTTTATCTCCACCTCTATTATGGCTCAAAAGCAAATGGCAAACTTCTATTTTGAAAAAGGGAAAGAAGCCTATCAAAATAAGTTTTACGAAGAGGCTGAAACTCAATTACAAAAAGCCTTAGAAAAGGACTCGGAACACGCTGATGCATTGTGTTACTTAGGCTACACCTATTA
>P_1C_Liq_1_UnCtyDRAFT_1000003_pt1 | contig 48208 bp, 54 predicted proteins | sample Pon1CUnioCityCA_2_FD_10230 | JGI IMG/M metagenome (IMG submission 10230) | reverse complement strand
GGAGCCACTGCTTGCCGCACCCGATCGCGATGACCTGATCGACTGGCTGCGCCATCAGCCACTGCTCATCGACCTGCCGGCGCTCGGCTATACGCTCACCCATGCCGGGATCGCACCACAGTGGGACGTCGCCACCGCGGCGCGCTGTGCCGCCGAGGCCGAGGCCGCCCTGCAGGGCGACGACCTCGTCGGACTGATGAACCACCTCTATGGCAACAAGCCCGATCGCTGGTCGGAGTCACTCACCGGCTGGGCGCGCCTGCGCTTTATCATCAATGCCTTTACCCGCATGCGCTTTTGCCGCGCCAACGGGCGTCTCGACTTCAGCTGCAACGGCCCGCCGGAATCCGCGCCAAAAGGCCTTTACCCCTGGTTCGCCACGCCGGATCGGTGCATTGACGGCACCGCCACCACGGTACTGAGCGGTCACTGGTCGCGCCTTGGCTGCCGCCAGGGGCCGGGCTATATCACCCTGGATACCGGCTGCCTGTGGGGCGGGCAGCTGACCGCCGTGCAACTGGATCGGTCACCGGCCCGGTTTACCCAGCTGGAATGCCCGGCAAGCAACGCCGGGGGCTAGCCACCGCCCACTCAGCCACGGCGATGAGAAAGCGCCGGCAGCCGCTCGCGGATGGCTTGCTGATGGGCCATATCCAGATCTGCCACAACAACGCCGGCGCCACTGCCGATCCCGGCATTCGCCACGCACGCCCCCCAGGGGTCCACGATCAGGCTCTCGCCGTGGGTCATTCGATCGTTGGCGTGCAATCCGCCCTGATCCGGAGCAAGGATATAGCAGCCATTCTCGATTGCCCGCGCCCGGACCAGCACCGACCAGTGCGCCGCACCGGTGGTGGCCGTGAACGCCGAGGGCGCCAGCAGAATCGTGGCACCGGCATCCACCAGGGCCCGGTAATGTTCAGGGAATCGCAGGTCATAACAGATCGACAGGCCCAGCGCCCCGGCAGGCGTTGACGCCACGACCACCGCGTCGCCGGGCGCATAGGTGGATGACTCGCGATAGGTCTCGCCCCCCGGCAGCGAGACATCAAACAGATGACGCTTGTCATAGCGGGCGAGGCATTCGCCATTGGGGCCAAACACCAGCGAAGCCGCCCGGACCCGATCGGAGTCATCGCCCTGCAGCGCGACACTGCCACCCACCAGGGTGATGCCGTGGCGCTGCGCAGTCTCGGCAAGAAAGGCCTGAATCGGCCCGTCGCCCGGCGCCTCGGCCACACCCAGCGCATCGCGCTGATGGCGGCCCAGAAAGGCGAAGTTCTCGGGCAGAACCACCAGCTTGGCGCCCTGGTCCACCGCCGAATCAATCAGGGCACGGGCATCGGCCAGATTGGCCGCCACCTCCAGGCCCGAAACCATCTGCACCACCGCCGCCCGAACCGATCCGCTCATTGGTGTCTCAGTCATCGTCGGCATCCTCCAGGTTCGGGGCGATGAGATCGAACTCGGGTTCTTCCCAGGTGCCCCCGATGTGATAAGTGAAATCGGTGAGTCGTTCCACCCCCGACTCCAGCATCCCCCTTGTCACGAAGAGCAAGGCGGCGGCCGCCGGTCCGCCGGCCAGGCCCCCCAGAAATGCCAGCGCCGAGGATAACTGCGGGGTGACCGTCACGCGCTGATCGTAACGCCGTCGCACCAGATCCGTCTCGCCGCGCAGTGACAGATCCATTGACGGTCCGGTCAGCGCCAGATCATCAGTGCGCATACGACCGGCCTCGACCTGCCAGGTGCCCTGCAGCTGATCAAAGCTGAGCCCTTCGCCCACCACATCCGAAAAATCCAGCCCCAGGCGCCGCGGCAACACCGACAGGCTGAATAGCCCAAGGGCGCGACCCGCCCCGGGCTCGACCGCCGGCAGGCTGCCATTGCGCAGATCGATCGACAGATCCCCGGCGAGGGTTGCCAGTGCCGGTTGCAGCATGCCGCCCTGCCAGGTCAGTTCGCCACTGACGCTGCCCTCGCCCCGGTTCATCGCGTCCACCAGCCCCAGTGCCCCCAGCACCTGCCCGGCATCCCGGGTATAGAGATCGAATTCGAGCTGATTGGGGCGCGGCGCATCGTCAGCCCGATCGATCCGCGCCTGCAGATCAATCGACTCGCCGTTCAGCTGCAGGCGCGCCTGTCCCCCGGCACCGGCCCCCGACCGGCTGAGCTGGAGTCGCCCCAGCGGCGTCCCGTCCACCCGCAGTTGCTCGGCGATCAGATCAATGCCGGTCGCGGGCAGCGGCGAGCGATCATCGGCAGACGCCTCGCCCGCGACGGCCCCCGTCGGCCGGGGACGCACGCTCAATGTTTCAAGGCGCAATGCCCAGGGCGCCTGGGGCCCCGTCGTCTCGATACGCCCCTCGGCTCCGCCGGTTACCGACCACGCCCCCTGCCCGTCACGCATTTCACCGGTCAGCACGGTCTCGCCGATGCGCCAGCGACTGACATCCACACCCGCCACGGTCAGCTCCATGCGCAGGGGCATTGGCAGCCCCCGACCCGGGGTCGATCCCTGGCCGGTACTCGCCAATCGCACCGGATCCACCACGGGCAGGGTTCCGGTGACCTGCGTGGATGGCGTCGAAGGCAGCGCAGGCGGGCGCTCGCCGAAGTGCAGTGCCGCCCGGTCACTGCCCAGAACCGCCTGCAACCGATCCGCATAGTCGAGCCGCCACGCCGGTTCGGCGTCCCGCTCCCACTCGAGTTCCAGCGCCGCGGCCGATTCGGCCGCCTTGGCCAGGCCCAGCGGTAGATCCAGGCCAATGCCCGCAAGGCTCGAGCGGATACTCAACCGCTCATCGGGCTGCGGGCCGGCGGCCGCCATGAATCCGGGACGCTCCCAGCGGATCCGCCACGCCGCGATGCCATCGGCGCGCCCCGCCAGCGCGGCTGTCCCCGGCCAGTCGGCGATGGCCATGCGGGTATTCGCGGTTACCTGAATGCGGGCCTCGTCCCCCGCGCCAACGGTTGCCGCACTGGCCACCACCGGCCGACCCGCCAGCCGGGCCCGTACACCCGAGGCGGTAACGCCCTCCCGATCGAATGCCACCTCGCCCCGGATATCCTCCAGGCCAAGGGCGGGCTCGGCCACCGACACCGCGGCACCCTCCAGGCGCAAGGCGCCATCAAGGGTCATGGGCCGACCCTGGAACGGGAAGCGCAGGTCCAGCGACAAGTCACCCCGGCCCTGCCAGCGCAACTGATCGAGACGGCCCGAGGCGGGCAGGATCGGCGACTGCTGCATCACCGCCTGCATCCCGGCGAGCGGGCCACGCAGTTGCCCGCTGATCTGCAGCTGCGGATCGAACAGATCATCGATGTCCGCCCGCGCCTGTTGCAGATCGCTGGTGCCGATGCGCCCGCGCTCAGCCGTGACCTGCATGCCCTGATTACGAAACCGAAGCTCGCCGGCCAGTTCGCGCAACGCCGGCCAGTCCCGTTGATAGCGGAAGTCGACATCCGCCAACTGGGCCCGCAGATCAAAGACGCCGTCCCCGTCCCGATAGGGAAAGCCATCCACCGGGCCCGACCATTCCAGCGTGGCCGCCTCCATGCGTCCGCCGGCGATGGCGCGATCGAGCCAGGCCACAAGCCGATCATCCATGATCCCGACTGGCAGTACCTCGAGCACCTGCGAGGCCTCGAGCCTGCCTGCATGGGCGGTCATATCCACCCGGGGCGCGCGATCGGCGCGGTGGTCAAGCCGTCCCTCGAGCCGCACCGGCGCTCCATCGAAGCGACCCTCGACACCCCCCAGTGCCAGCCGCCAATCCCCCGGCCGAGGTCGCCACCACTGCAATTCGCCACCGGTTAACGCGAGCTCGACCGACCGGCGCAGCAACGGTTCACTGCTCTGCTCAACCGTCCGCAGTCGCAGTTGATCCACGGCAACGCGGCCGCCCCGCGGCCCGGCCGCAACCCGCAGGTCCGCCTGCCGCCAGGCCAGATCCCGCGGCCAGCCCGACAGCGCGACACCCGCCAGATCCGCCGTCAGCCGCCAGTCCGACTCATTCTCCCAGACCAGCGTGGCCCGCCGCGCCTGCCCATCAAGGCTGACGGGCGCATCAAGTTGGCGTCGCAACAGCGGCTCGAGGGGTTCAAGCGGGGTCTCCGACAATGCCAGCCGCCAGCGGCCATCGGTCGCGCGCGCAAAGGCAATGGGGCCCGGCGCCGGCACCGCTCCGTCGGCCAGCGTCAGGTCGCGGGGCCGGATCTGCCCGTGCCAGCGCCCGTCCTCCCAGTGCGCCCGGCCAAGCAGCGAAAGCGATTGCACGCCTGCGTCGAAAAGCCCCAGCGACCGCGAATCCAGATCAGCGGTCACCCGAAGGGCGCCGGTCTCGGCCAGGTTGACCCAGAGGCGGCCGGATAGACGCGCGGCAGGATCCGGACGCAGCGAGGAGGGCTTGATCCAGGGCGCAATCCGCTCGCCGGTCAGTCCTTCGAGATCGATCACCGCCTGCGCTGTCGAGGCCGTCGCGGCGTCGATCTGCATGCGCGCCTGCACCCGCTCGTCCTGCTGGCGGGCATCCAGCGCAAACCGCCATTGCCCATCGGGATCGCGCCGCCAGCGCAGCGCGACGTCTTCAAAGCCGAGCCGCGCGGTATTGTCCCGATCCACCAGTGCCAGCCGCGAATCGCGGATCAGCAGCCGATCCACCGGCAGGTCGCGCAACGCCTGCAAAAACGATGACGCTGCCACCGGCGTGGCGCCCGGCAGGAGCCCGGCAAGGCGCCAGTCACCGGACGCCTGCTGGCGCAGCGTGACCGCCATGCCTTCGGCGCTCAATGCGTGAAACTGCAGACTCCCGGCCTGCAGGGATCGCCAGGGCGCGATCGCCAGAGTCAGACTATCCAGGACCAGGGGCTCGCCGCCATCGGCTCCACCCACCCGGACATCCTCAAGCACCAACCCCGGGCGCAGACGTCTGAGGCTGGCATCCAGCCCGCCGATCTCCACCGGCACACCCAGCTGATCGGAAACCACCGCCACCACCGGCGCGGTCAACGCGGGCGCCGCGGCAAACAGCAGCCGCACGCCCGTCAACAGCACCGCCGCCGATACCACCGCCGTGACCAGCGTGATCAGCAGCGCCGCCTTGAGGCGCTCCTGGCGCTGCGGCCGAATCCAGCGGTGCAGCCTCTGCGCGATGCCCATGCCTACATCAGCACCACATCGAACTGCTCGGGGTTATAGAGCGGTTCGGCCTGAAACACGATGGGCTTGCCAATGAATGCCTCGAGCTGGGCGAGGCTGTCGCTCTCCTCTTCCATGGCGCGATCCACCACGTCCTGCGCCGCCAGCACCATCAGCCGCGTCATCTCGAACTGACGGGCCTCGCGCAGGATCTCGCGGGTAATCTCGTGGATGACCGTCTCGGCGCTTTTCAGGTGGCCGCGACCGCCACAGGTGGGGCAGGGCACACACAGCTGGTTCTGCAGCGACTCGCGAATGCGCTTGCGGGTCATTTCCACCAGGCCCAGCGACGAGACCTCGCTGATCTGGGTGCGCGCGTGGTCATGCTCGAGGCCCTTGGCAAGGCTTCGCATCACCTGACGGCGGTGTTCGGCGGTCTCCATGTCGATGAAGTCAATAATGATGATGCCGCCAAGGTTGCGCAGCCGCAGTTGGCGCACAATGGCCTGGGCCGCCTCGAGGTTGGTCTTGAAGATGGTCTCCTCGAGGGTGCGATGCCCCACGTAGCCGCCGGTATTGACGTCAATCGTGGTCAGCGCCTCGGTCTGATCGATGATCAGATAGCCCCCGGACTTGAGGGTGACCCGCCGCTGCAGGGCCCGCTGGATTTCATCCTCGACGCCATAGAGGTCAAAGATCGGCCGCTCGCCCGGATAATGCTCGAGACGCGAGCGGGCATCGGGCAGGAAGGTTTCGCTGAACGAGAGCATGCGCTCGTGCCATTCCCGCGAGTCGATGCGAATGCGCTCCACGTCCTCATCCACCGAATCGCGCAGCACGCGCATCATCAGCGGCAGATCCTCGTGCAGCAGGGTGGTCGGCTGCGCCTCCTGGGCGCGGGCGTGGATTGACGCCCAGAGTCGCTGCAGATACTGCCAGTCGCGGGTCAGCGCCTGCTCGCTGGCGTCTTCCGCGGCGGTTCTGAAAATACAGCCCTTGTGGTCGTCGCCGGCCAGCAGCGAGGTCCCGATGGCGCGCAGGCGCTCCCGGGCCGATGCCGATTCGATACGCGCCGACACCCCCACGCCGGGGTTATCCACCAGCAGCACCAGATAGCGCGACGGGATGGCGATTTGAGTGGTCAGCCGCGCGCCTTTGCTGCCGATGGGGTCCTTGAGCACCTGCACCAGGATGCGCTGCTGCTCGCGCAGCAAATGCTGAATGCTGCGCGGTTGCTGATTGGGGCGATCCACCAGCGCCTGACTGGCATTGATATCCGAGGCGTGCAGGAACGCAGTGCGCTGCAGGCCGGCATCGATAAAGGCCGCCTGCATGCCCGGCAGCACCCGCGAGACCTCGCCGAGATAGATATTGCCCACCAGACCGCGGCTGCGCGCCCGCTCGATATGGATTTCCTGGACGCTGCCGTTATCCAGGGCAGCCACCCGGGTTTCCTGCGGGGTGATGTTGACGAGCAGTTCCTGGCTCACTGCTCCGCCAGCCAGCGGGACTGGTAATCGATGCCAAACTCGGTCAGCAGGTCATGGGTTTCCACCATGGGCAGTCCCATGACGCCGCTGTAGCTGCCCTCGAGTTGCTCGACAAACACCCCGCCGCGGCCCTGAATGGCGTAGCCGCCAGCCTTGTCGATGGGTTCGCCGCTGCGCCAGTAAGCCTCGCACTCGGCGGCGCCGAGGTTGCGCAGGGTGACCATGCTCAACGACAGGCGCGTGAGCTCGCGCTGATCGTCCACCATCGCGATGGCGGTCAGCACCCGATGGGTGCGCCCCGAGAGCTGTTCGAGCATGCCCAGAGCGGCGTCCCGGTCGGTGGGCTTGCCGAGAATGGTGTCGTCGATCACCACCGCCGTATCGGCGCCAAGGACCGGTACCTGCGCATCACCGCTCAGTCCGGCCCGCCCCGCACGGGCCTTTTCCAGGGCCAGTCGAAACACGAAGACTTCGGGGGTCTCGTCGGGCTGGACCTGCTCGTCCACCGCCTGCGGGACCGTCTGAAAACGCACTCCCATGCGCTCGAGGAGCTCGGCCCGCCGCGGCGAGGCGGAGGCCAGAAACAGGTCGGGGTCGGTGGGTGAATGGTTTGTCGATGGCATTTCAACCTCCAGCGGCGGGCACCGATCAGGCGCGATGATAGGGATGGCCAGCGAGCAGCGTCCACGCGCGATAGAGCTGCTCGGCGACAATGACGCGCACGAGCATGTGCGGCAGGGTGAGCGCGGACAGCGACCAGCGACGCTCGGCGGCATTCAGGCAGCGCTCATCAAGCCCGTCCGCCCCGCCGATGACAAAGGCCAGATCGCGGCCGTCATGCATGGCGGTATCCAGGTAATGGGCCAGATCCGGTGTGCGCCACGACCGGCCCCGCTCGTCCAGCGCGATCAGCCGCGATGACCCGGCGGCGGCCAGCAGTGCATCGGCTTCCTGGGCCCGCGCCCGATCGACATCACCGCTGCGCCGGGCGTCGCCGGCATTCACCGCCTTGACGGCCAGCGGCAGATGCCGGGGCATCCGCTGGGCAAATTCATCGACCCCGGTACGGATCCAGTCCGGCGGGCGCCGCCCCACCGCGACCATGTTCAGGCGCATCGACCTCAGGCCTCCTGCCCGTCGCCCACCGTCCAGATGCGCTCGAGGCGATAGAAGTCGCGGACATCCTCGAGCATGACGTGGACCACCACGTCACCGAGGTCGACCAGCACCCACTCGCTGTCGTCAAGGCCTTCGATACCGGCGGGCCGTTGCCCCTGTTCACGGGCCGCATCGGCCACCGCCTCGGCAATGGCACGGACATGGCGGCGCGAATTGCCGGTGGCAAAGGCCATGAAATCGGTGATCGGCGTGCGCCCGCTGACATCGATGACGCGCGGATCCACCGCCTTGAGATCATCGAGTGCGGTCACCACCCGATCACACAGCGACTGAGCTTGGACAGCGGGTTCAGACATGACGGGGGTTCAACCTCCCGGGCAACGACGCCCTTGATACTTGCGGATAACCATAGCATCCACTGGAAGCCAGTTCGTGCCAGACGACGTCGGGCATCAGCCCCTGCGCCGAGTAACCCAGCGCCAGCAGACGACGGATGCCGGTGGCGGAGATCTCCAGCCGGGATACCGCCTGAAACAGCACGCCCCCGGAGGGTGAGCGGCGCAGCGCCGCCGGATCCTCCATCCGCCGCGGCTGCGTCCATTCGGCAAGCGCCGGCGACAGCGCCTCGGCATCGCCGCCGCGGGTCATGACCACCAGATGGGCCTGTCGGCTCAGCGCCTCCCACTGATGCCACTGCATGAGCCCGCGAAACGCGTCCCGTCCCATGATAAAGCACAGCGGCCGGTGCTCGCCGAGCCGGCGGCGCAGACTGGCCAGCGTGTCGACGGTATAGGACGGACCGGGGCGATCGAGCTCGCAACGATCCACCACCAGGCCGGGGATGCCGGCGACGGCGCTGTCGAGTAGCCGCGCCCGCGCCTGGGCCTCCAGCTGCGGCTGGGGGCGATGCGGCGGGACATGGCCGGGCACCAGCCGGATCTGGGACAGCCCCAGGGCTTCGAGCAACTCGATGGCGGGTCGCAGATGGCCATAATGGACCGGATCGAAGGTGCCGCCCAGCACCGCCACCGGTGCCGCCTGCGGGTCACTCATTCGCGGACATGCCCTTCGCCCAGGACGATGTATTTCTGTGTGGTCAGTCCCTCGAGGCCCACCGGTCCCCGGGCGTGGAGCTTGTCCGTGCTGATGCCGATCTCGGCACCGAGCCCGTATTCGAAACCGTCCGCGAACCGGGTCGAAGCATTGACCATCACCGAGCTCGAGTCCACTTCGCGGAGAAAGCGCTGCGCGCGGGCATGATCCCGGGTGACGATGGCGTCGGTGTGCCCCGAGCCGTGCCGGTCGATGTGCTCGATGGCCGCATCAATGCCGTCCACCACCGCCACGGCCAGGATCGGCGCCAGATACTCGGCGTCCCAGTCCGCCGGCTCGGCAGCGGTCAGGCCGTCAACCAGCGCCCGGCTTCGCTCACAGCCGCGCAGCTCGACACCGTGGGCGTCGAAGGCGGCCTTGAAGCGCGGCAGCAGCGAGGCCGCCACCGAGGCATCCACCAGCAGGGTTTCGAGGGTGTTGCAGGTCCCGTAGCGCTGGGTCTTGGCGTTGATCACGACCCGCTCGGCCATGGCCGGATCGGCATCTGCATCGACATAGCAATGGCAGACCCCGTCGAGGTGCTTGATCATGGGCACCGTGGCCTCGCGCATGATGCGCTCAATCAGGCCCTTGCCGCCGCGGGGCACCAGCACGTCAATCCACTCATCCAGGGTGATCATCGCCCCCACGGCCGCCCGGTCGGTGGTGCGGACCACCTGGACCGCGGTCTCGGGCAGCCCGGCATCGGTCAGCCCGGCGGCAATGCACGCCGCGATGGCCTGGTTGGAATGCAGCGCCTCGGAGCCACCCCGCAGCACGCAGGCATTGCCCGATTTAAGGCAGAGCGCCGCCGCGTCAGCGGTCACGTTAGGCCGCGACTCGTAGATGATCCCCACCACGCCCAGCGGCACCCGCATGCGCCCCACGCGGATACCGCTTGGCATCGGATCGAGGTGACTGACCGCACCCACCGGGTCCGGCAGCGCCGCGATCTGCTCGAGGCCATCGGCCATCGCATCGATGCGGGCGTCNGTCAGCGTCAGCCGATCGAGCAGCGCGGCATCCAGGCCGTTGTCGCGCCCGGCGGCCAGGTCTTTTTCATTGGCGGCCTCAAGGGCCTCGCGGTCATTGCGCAAATGCTCGGCAATGGCCCTGAGCGCGGCGTTGCGCACCCCGGCCTCGCTGGCGGCCAGCCGGCGGCTGGCGACCCGGGCGGTTTGCCCGATCTCGCGCATGGTGGCGTCGATTTCACTCATCCGTTTTTCTCCCTGCGATCGGCGGTTGCGACGCCGCGCGCCACAACACTCGAGAGTTCCAGTAATTCATCCCAGGGCCGGCCCGATTCGGCCCCCTTGATCACACGATCCACCCGGGCCGCCCGCCCGAGCAACCGCTCCCAGACTCCGCGCGGCGTGCCGCGGGCGATGGTCTGCAGTCGGGCCTGGCGATTCTTCCAGATCCGGTGGCGGCTCATCACCGCTGCCGCCCGCTCACCGGCGGCCATCGAGGCCTGTAGATCGGCGAGCACCCGGATATCGCGGGCGACCCCCCACAGCACCAGGACCGGCTCCTCGCCCTCGGTGCGCAGCCGCCTGAGAATACGCAGCGTGCGCACCGGGTCTCCGGCCAGCATGGCCTCGGGCAAATCAAAGACCGCAAATCGGGCGCTGTCGCTGATGGCCTCACTCGCCCACTCGGCGTCCACCGGACGCCCGTCCGCCAGCAACGCCAGCTTGTCGATCTCCTGCGCCAGCGCCAGCAGATTGCCCTCATTGCGCTCGGCAATCAGGCCGGCCGTGGCGGTATCCAGGCTCAGGTCGCGCTCGCGTGCCCGGCGCCGGGCCCAGCCGGTCAGCTCGTGGCGGCGTAACGGCCAGGCGTAGCTCATGACACCGGCGCTGGCGATGGCCTTGGCCCAGGCCGACTGGCGCTGTGCGGTCTCGAGACGGCCGGCAATCACGATCAGGATATGCCCCGGATCGGGGGCGCCGGCCCGGGCCTTGAGGACGGCACTGCCATCGCGACCCGGCTTGCCGCCGGGCAGCCGCAGTTCGATGAGCCGACGCTCGGTGAACAGCGACAGGTTGTCAGCAGCGCTGGCCAGACGGTTCCAGTCAAAACCGGTATCGACGTGCAGTACCTCGCGCTCGTCATAGCCCTCGCGCCGGGCCCGCTGGCGCAGCCGATCCAGTGCCTCCTCGATCAGCAAGGGCTCCTCGCCGGCGATCAGGTAGATCGGCGCAAGCCCGCGGTCAATGCGCTCGGGCAACTCGTCGAAGCGGATCTCCGGCATGATCGCCCGGCCTACAGGCGCCGACCCACCCGCGAGAGCAGCAGCTGGAGGGCATCGTCACGCAGGTCACGGCGCAGATCCTCCTCCTCGGCATCGCGTCCCTGCAGATTGCTCGGGTCCGCGGGGTAGCTGGCCGAGGTGCGCACCGTCTGGCTTGCGATGGTGGCCGGATCGGGCCCGGCCTTGCCACCGGCGTTGAGACTGAAACGAATGCGATAGCGCAGCTCGTACTCGCTGGCGAAACCGTCGGCATCGGTGGCCACCGTGCGTCGCCGGCTCGAGGCCTCGAGAATTTCAATGACCACCCGCGCATCGGCAGGCTCCTCCACGACCAGCGCGTCAAGATCGCGCAGGCGCTCGGCCAGGCGATTGCTGAAGCGATTATCGATGGACCCATCGATCGCCACGGGCACGCCCTCGAAGCCGCCCCCCCCGGCGCCGCGCAGCTGCCAGCCGCAGGCCGCCACCAACAGCGCCAGGGCAACGGCCAGAGCAATCCGCCCGCCAGCCATCACGGCGCCACCACATTGACCAGACGGCCGGGCACGACAATCACCTTGCGCACCGTGCGGTCATCGATAAACCGCCGGACATGCTCGTCGGCCAGGGCCTGCTCACGGATGGTCGCCTCGTCGGCGTCCGCCGCCACGGCAATGCGACTGCGCAGCTTGCCGTTGACCTGCACCACCAGTTCGACCTGGTCGCGGCGCAGGGCCGCTTCATCGACGCTGGGCCAGGGCTGATCCACCGCTGCCCCTTCACGGCCGAGTGCTGTCCACAGCCCATGACTGAGATGCGGCGTGATGGGCTGGAGCATGAGAACCACGGCCTCGAGCGCCTCCTGGCGCACCCCCCGGGCGACCGGCCCTGTGCCGGTGTAGCGGCCCAGTGCGTTGCACAGCTCCATGATGGCCGCAATGGCGGTATTGAAGGTATAGCGACGGCCGATGTCGTCACCCACCTTGGCAATGGTCTCGTGGAGCTTGCGCCGCAGTGCCACGGCCTCGTCATCCAGCCCCTCGGTCACCCGGTCGGCAGGGCACGCCCCGGCGCTGACATGCTCATGGACCAGACCATAGAGGCGCCGCAGAAACCGCGATGCCCCCTCGACCCCACTGTCCTGCCACTCCAGTGCCTGATCCGGCGGCGCGGCGAACATCGTGAAAAGCCGCAGCGTATCGGCACCGAATCGCGCCACGAGGCTTTCCGGGTCCTCGCCGTTGTTCTTGGATTTGGACATGGTGGTCCAGCCCGTGGCCACCACCTCGGCCCCGTCACTGCGGCGTGCGGCCCGCAGAATGCGTCCCTTGCCGTCCCGCTCGATCTCGACATCGGACGGCGCCACCCACTCGCGGCCGCCGGCATCGCTGTCGTGATAAAAGGCCTCGGCCAGCACCATGCCCTGACAGAGCAGGTTGGTGGCGGGCTCATCGCTGCTCAGGTAGCCCAGATCGCGCATGAGCTTGTGCCAGAAGCGGAAATACAGCAGATGCATCACGGCATGCTCGATGCCCCCGATGTACTGATCCACCGGCAGCCAGTGGTCGGCGCGCTCGTCGAGCATCGCATCGGCATCGGGGCTGCAGTAGCGGGCGTAGTACCAGGAGGACTCGACAAAGGTATCGAAGGTGTCGGTCTCGCGTTCGGCCTCACCGCCACAGCGCGGGCAGGCCACCCGGCGCCAGGCCTCGTCCGTGCGTAGCGGCGACTGTACGCCGGTAAAGGTCACGTTCTCGGGCAGCGTCACCGGCAGATCCTGATCGGGGACCGGCACCGCGCCGCAGTCCGGGCAATGAATCACCGGGATCGGGCAGCCCCAGTAGCGCTGCCGCGAGACCCCCCAGTCGCGCAGCCGGTAGTTGGTGGTGCGTCGGCCGATGCCCTCGGCCTCAAGATGACGGGCGATGGCGTCGAACGCCGTGGCAAAGTCCATCCCGGTGAACGGGCCGGCGTTGACCGTGACCAGGCGCTCCTTCGCGGTCCAGGGCTCGGCCTGGACATCGACCGCTGTGCCGTCCGCCGGGCCCACCGCCTGGCGGATGGGCAGACCGAAGCGGGTCGCGAATTCATGGTCGCGGGCGTCATGCCCCGGGACCGCCATGATCGCGCCGGTGCCATATCCCATGAGGACAAAATTGGCCACCCATACGGGAATACGCTCGCCCGAGAGCGGGTTGATTGCCTCGACGCCAAGGGGCATGCCCTTTTTCTCGAGCTTTTCCATGGCCTCCTCGGTGACCGCGCCCTGACGGATCTCCTCGAGGAATGCGGCCACCCTGGCATCCTGCCGGCCGGCCTCGACAGCCAGCGGGTGATCGGCGGCGACGGCCATGTAGGTGGCGGCATAGAGCGTATCCGGCCGGGTCGTGTACACCCGCAGGGGTTCGCCACCATGGGCCAGGGCAAAATCCAGCTCGATGCCCTGCGAGCGGCCGATCCAGTTGCGCTGCATGGTCTTGACCGCATCCGGCCAGCCCGGCAGTGCATCCAGCCCGTCCAGCAGCTCATCGGCATAGTCGGTGATACGCAGAAACCACTGCGGGATCTCGCGGCGCTCGACCTTCGCACCCGAGCGCCAGCCGCGCCCCTCAACCACCTGCTCGTTGGCAAGGACGGTCTGGTCCACCGGATCCCAGTTGACCACCGCGCTCGCCCGATACACCAACCCCTGTTCGAGCAGACGGGTGAACATCTGCTGCTCCCAGCGGTAATACGACGGCGAACAGGTGGTGACCTCGCGGGTCCAGTCATAGCCGTAGCCCATGCGCTGCAGCTGACGGCGCATGTGGTCGATGTTCTGATACGTCCACTCCGCCGGCGGGACGCCCCGCTTGATGGCCGCATTCTCCGCCGGCAGGCCGAAGGCGTCCCAGCCCATCGGCTGCAGGACATTGCGGCCCTGCATACGCTGATAGCGACTGATGACATCACCAATGGTGTAGTTGCGGACATGGCCCATATGCAGCCGCCCACTGGGGTACGGCAGCATTGACAGGCAGTAGAAGGATTCGCGCTCGGGGTCTTCCGTGACCCGAAAGCAGCCGTGGTCGTCCCAGTAGGCCTGCGCGTCAGTCTCTAAACGGGCGGGGTCGTATTGCTTTTCCATGGGGCGAGAGGATACCCCGGCGCCGGGCGTGATTGCACCTGCCGTCAGCCCGTTGTCTGGCGCGCGGCCCGCTCGAAACGGCTGCCGTGGCACTTGGGACACGGCGGGATATGACCGGTGCGCTTGAAGTGCAGAACCTCGCCGCAATCCCGGCATACCAGTGTGCCCGGGCCGGTGACCTCGCCGGTGTGATAGCGCGCCGCCGCCTGCAGCTGCCGATTGAGGGCCTGCCACTGCAGCCGGGTCTGATCGGCCACCGACGAAAAGCGATCCCAGATCCAGTTTTCCACCAGCTGCAGGTCCATGTGCAGCCAGTCCGAGTAGGTCCCCCGGGCCCTGTCGACATACTCGGCCGCATCCTCCAGATCACGCTGCAGCCATTCGGCCACGCGATCGGCCTCGTCGCGGGTCAGCTCACCCAGGGCCACACTGCGCTCGCGGGCAGCGGCCAGCGCCTCGTTAAAGCCCTTTTCCACCGCGTCGCCGGTGCTCTCCAGGCGCTCGCGAACACGCTCAAGCATCCGCTCATAACCGTGGACTTCGTGATCCCGCGGTTGCTCATTGTCAGTCATCGCCCTCACTCCTCGGTGGCTTTTCCCGATCAGTCTACCGGGTTGATCGGGGTAACGGCGAATCGCCTACCGCCGGCGCCGACGCAGCAACAGCCCGCCGATGCCGGCGACCACCAGACCGACCAGCGGCCAGTCGCCGGCACGCACATAGGGCGTTGCCCCCTGATAGGGCTGAACCGTGGCGGTCAGGATCGCCGACTCGAACAGCGGTCCCGTGCGACGGAGCCTGCCATCCGCGCCGATGATCGCCGAGACCCCCGTATTGGTGGCGCGCATCATCTCGCGACCGGTCTCGAGGGCGCGCATCCGCGCCATCTGCAGGTGCTGCCAGGGCGCGGTCGAGCGGCCAAACCAGGCATCGTTGCTGACATTGAGCAGCAGATCGGCGGCGGGCAGCGCCGCCGCCACTTCGGCACCAAACGTGACCTCGTAGCAGATGCTCACGCCCAGATCGTGGCCGGCGACGGATAGCGGCGCCGCCGAGCGGCCGGCACTGAAGTCTCCCAGCGGCGTACCGACAAAATCCAGAATGCCACCGGCGATACCGCGAAACGGCACGTATTCACCAAACGGCACCAGATGACGCTTGAAGTAGTACTGCGGGGACTCCCCGGCCACCACGACGGCGTTGTAGCGTCGATCCTCGCGGGCCACCGGCGCCCCCAGGATCAGCTGACTGCCCGCCGCCCGGGCGTCGCGGGCCAGCGGATCCAGCCACTCCCGCGCCTGGCGATAGAACACCGGCAGGGCGGTCTCGGGCCAGATGATCAGATCATCACCCAGCCGGGCACGGCTCATCTGCAGATACTCGCGCAGAATTGCCCCGCGCTCATCCGGATCCCATTTGCGCGCCTGATCGATGTTGCCCTGCAGGATCGACACGCTGAGCGGGTCGCCCACGGGCCGCGTCCACTCGTGATCGAGGCCCCGGGCACCCATCACGACCAGCGCAGTCATCCCCAGCGCCAGGGCAACCCGCCGTCGCCGCGGCGAGACGATGGCATCCGCCAGCAGCCCGGCGATCAGTGCGACAGCCAGGCTGAGGCCATAGACACCGGCCACCGGGGCCAGCGCGGCCAACGGGGTATCGATCTGGGTATAGCCCACACTCAGCCAGGTGGCCCCGGTGGCCAGCCAGCTGCGGACCCACTCGACACCCACCCAGACCAGGGGAAGCGCCAGCAGGCGGGTCCGGCGCCGGTTGCCCCCGCCCAACCACCAGCCAGCGGCCAGCGCCAGCATAGGGATGAGGGCAAACAGCGCCACCAGAACCGCCGTGGCCACTGCGCCCGCCAGCGGCCCGCCCCCATAGTCGGCGATGCTGTAATAGATCCAGTACACGCCACTGCCGGCATAGCCGAGACCAAAAGCGTAGGCAGTGAACAGCACGGCCTTCGGCGAGGACAGCACCGAAAGGCCGGCAAAGATCGCGGCCAGCGTGACAAACGGGGTCCAGAACCAGCCGAACGGCGCAAAGCCCAGGGACAGAAGACCACCCGCCGCCAGGGCCAGCGGCAGACGGATCAGTCGCGACATGCCGGCTGCGGCGTCACCATTAGCAGGTGCAGCCGACGGCTGTCGGCCCGCACCACATCAAAGCGCAGATCTTCGAGGATCAGGTGCTCGCCACGGCGCGGGACCCGACCGAACCCGTTGGCCACAACCCCGCCGATGGTGTCGAACTCCTCGTCGCTGAAGGCCGTGCCGAAGTGATCGTTGAAGGTCTCGATCGGCGTCAGGGCCTTGACCACGGTCTGGCCGTCATCGGTGCGATTGAGAATCCAGGCGTCGTCATCCAGGTCGTGCTCGTCATCGATCTCGCCGACGATCTGTTCGATGACATCCTCAATGGTCACGATCCCGGCCAGACCGCCATATTCGTCGACCACGATCGCCAGGTGGTTGCGGCTTTCCTGAAACAGCTTGAGCAGGGCATCGAGGCGCTTGCTCTCGGGCACGAACAGTGCCGGGCGCAGCAGTTCGCGGAGCTGGAACTCGCGCTGATGCTGCGGATCGAGGTAAGGCAGCAAATCCTTGGCGATGAGAATGCCAATCACGTCATCCCGGTTGTCACCGGTGACCGGAAACCGCGAGTGACCGCTTTCAATGATCGCCGGCAGCAGGTCCCAGACCGATTCCGAGCGGCGCAGCAGCGAGACCTTCGAGCGCGGGATCATCACGTCGCGCACCTGCAGCTCGGCAACATGCAGCACGCCTTCACACATCGACAGCGCGTCGGCATCGAGGATGCCGTGCTGATGGGCCGCGCGGAGCGTTTCAACCACATCGTCACGGCTCTGGGGGTCTTGACCGCCCAGGGCCTTGCCAATGCGCATGAGCCAGGTTTTCTGTCCGACCGGCGCGGACGATTCGTCGCTCATGCCGGAGTCAGCTCCGATTGGTAGGGGTCGTCATAACCCAGCTGCGCCATGATGCCGCGCTCTTCCGCCTCCATGGTATCTGCCTCTACGCTATCCATGTGATCGAACCCAAGCAAGTGAAGCACGCCGTGGACTGTGAGATGCGCCCAGTGCGCCGGTGCCGTCTTGCCCTGGGCGTCGGCCTCGCGCCGGACCACCGGCGCGCAGATCACCAGGTCCCCCAGCAGCGGTAGCTCGACGCCCTCGGGCAGCTCGGCGGGAAACGACAGGACATTGGTGGGCCGATCATGACCGCGATAATCCCGGTTGAGGGTCTGGCTCTCGGACTCGTCCACCAGACGGATCGCCATCTCCCATTCCTCCCGGCGGCCGGCCAGCGCCGCGGCGATCCAGCGCTCGAAGTCACCGGCCCCCGGCACCGATTCGTCGGTGACACACTGCAAATCCAGATGGCGCATGACGGGTCAGTCGTTCTTTGAATCGTCGGTATGGCGATCGTAGGCACGCACGATCCGCTGCACCAGATCATGGCGCACGACATCGCGGGCATTGAAAAACGTAAAGCTGACACCCTCGATGTCGTGGAGCACATCCACGGCATCACGCAGCCCCGAGGTTTTGCCCGCCGGCAGATCAATCTGGGTGACATCGCCGGTCACTACCGCGGTCGAGCCAAAGCCCAGGCGCGTCAGGAACATCTTCATCTGCTCAACGGTGGTGTTCTGCGCCTCATCGAGGATGATGAATGCGCCATTCAGCGTGCGCCCACGCATGTAGGCCAGCGGGGCAACCTCGATGACGTTGCGCTCGATCAGCTTGTTCACCCGCTCGAAGCCGAGCATTTCGAACAGCGCGTCATAGAGGGGGCGCAGATAGGGATCCACCTTCTGCGCCAGATCACCGGGCAGAAAGCCCAGCCGCTCGCCCGCTTCCACCGCCGGGCGCACCAGCACCAACCGCTCGACCCGATCCTGCTGCAGCGCTTCCACCGCGCAGGCCACCGCCAGATAGGTCTTGCCGGTGCCGGCCGGCCCAATGCCAAAGGTCAGATCGCAGCGCTGGATGGCGGCAAGATAGCCGCGCTGGTTGGGACCGCGCCCCCGAATCAGCCCCTTGCGAGTGGGGATAGAGACATCGTCATCGACAGGCAGATCGGGGGCCGGCTGATCGCCGGCCGCCGCGGGCGGGGCGTCCTCGGCCTCCGCCTCGGCGCTGCGCAGCTGCAGATGCACATGCTCGGCGCCGATGGATTCGCGGGGGGTCTGGCGATAGAGCGCCCGCACCACATCCCGGGCCACGTCGGTGGCCGCCTCATCGCCGATGATCCGAAAGCGATGACCGCGGTTCTCGATCTCGACACCCAGGCGCCGCTCGAGCTGGCGCAGGTTTTCATCGAACTGCCCGCAGAGGTTGGCCAGCCGGTCGTTGTCCGCCGGCGCCAGAGTAAAGTCCACCGCCTCGGCCGTGCCTCGCCCGATCAAGCTGACTCCACCGCGGCCAGGTCCGGCTCAAGGTGCGTGTCGATATCCACCAGCTCACCCCGCAGCGAATGCGCCAGTGCCTCGGTGATGCGTACATGGACGAAACGGCCGATCAACCGCGGATTGCCCGGGAAGTTGACCACCCGGTTGTTCTGGGTACGCCCCTTGATTTCGCTCGAGTCCTTGCGCGACAGGCCATCCACCAGCACCGACTCGACCCGCCCCACCATCGACTCGCTGATCGCGCGGGCGTTGTCGTCAAGCTTTGCCTGCAGGCGCTTGAGCCGGGCCTTCTTGCCCTCCGGCGAGGTGGCATCGGGCAGCTGTGCGGCCGGGGTGCCCGGTCGGCGCGAGAAGATGAAACTGAACGACTGATCGAACCCGACCTGCTCGACCAGATCCATGGTGTCCTCGAAGTCGCGATCCATCTCGCCGGGAAAACCGATAATGAAATCCGACGACAGGGTGATATCCGGACGCGCGGCGCGCAGTCGCCCGACCAGATCAAGGAAATGGTCGCGGCCGTGGTTGCGCTTCATCAGCGCCAGGACATTGTCCGAACCGCTTTGGACCGGCAGATGCAGGTGATTGACCAGCTCCGGGACCTCGGCGTAGGCATCCACCAGGGCCTGATTGAAGTCAAGCGGATGCGAGGTGGTAAAGCGGATCCGGTCGATCCCGTCGATGGCAGCGATGTAGTGGATCAGCAGCGCCAGATCGGCGGCCTCGCCCAGGGGGCCCTCGGCCGCGTAGCCGTTGACGTTCTGCCCCAGCAGCGTGACCTCGCGCACGCCCTGTTCGGCCAGCTCGGCGCATTCCGCGAGCACATCGTCAAACGGGCGGCTGATCTCCTCGCCGCGGGTGTAGGGCACCACACAGAAACTGCAGTACTTGCTGCAGCCCTCCATGATGGAGACAAACGCCGTGGGCCCGTCCGCCCGCGCCTCGGGCAGCCGGTCGAACTTCTCGATCTCGGGAAAGCTGACATCCACCACCGCCCGGCGGCTCTCGCGGGCCCGGGTGACCATGTCGGGCAGACGATGGAGCGTCTGCGGGCCGAACACCATGTCCACATAGGGCGCGCGCTCAACGATGGCAGCGCCTTCCTGACTGGCAACACATCCGCCCACGCCGATCAGCAGATCCGGGTGGTCGTCCTTCAGCGCCCGCCAGCGGCCCAGCTCCGAGAAGACCTTTTCCTGGGCCTTCTCACGGATGGAACAGGTGTTGAGCAGAATCACGTCCGCCTCTTCCGGCGTCCTGACCCGCTCGTAATCGCCCTCGGCGGCCAGCACGTCCACCATCTTGATGGAATCGTACTCGTTCATCTGGCAGCCGTGGGTGCGCACGTATACTCGTTGTGTCATGGGGGCAGAATACTAGCGCCCATAGCGATCCTCAATGCGCACGATGTCGTCCTCACCCAGATAGCTGCCGGACTGCACCTCCACCAGCTCGAGCGGGATCATGCCGGGATTCTCCAGCCGGTGCACGGTCCCCAGCGGGATGTACGTGGACTGATCCTCGCCCAGCAGGAACACCTCGTCGCCGCGGGTGACGCGGGCCGTGCCCTGCACCACCACCCAGTGCTCGGCGCGGTGATGATGCATCTGCAGTGACAGCCGCGAACCGGGGCTGACGATAATGCGCTTGACCTGAAACCGTTCGGCGCGGACCAGTCCCTCGTAGCTGCCCCAGGGGCGGTGGACCTCGCGGTGTTCAAGGGCCTCGGGCCGACCGTCCGCCCGCAGCTGCTCGACAATGCCCTTGACCGCATGCACCTGCCCGCGCGGTGCCACCAGCACCGAATCGGCAGTCTCGACCACCACGTGGTCCTCGAGCCCCACAGTGGCCACAAGCCGACTCTCGGCCCGCACGTAGTTGTTGTGGCTGTCCTGGGTCAGAACATCGCCCATCAGGGCATTGCCGGCCGCATCCCGATCGGCGGCTTCCATCAGCGTCGCCCACGAGCCCAGATCACTCCAGCCCGCCTCCAGCGCCAGGGTGACGGCCGCATCGGTGGGCTCCATGACCGCATAGTCGATGGACTCGGCCGGACAGCGCTCGAACGCCGCCTCGTCCAGACGGACAAAATCCATATCCTGTTCGGCGCCGGCCACCGCCGCCTCGCAGGCCTCGAGGATGGCCGGGGCGTGGGTCCGGAGGGCCTGCAGATAAGCCGACGCCCGCATGACGAACATGCCCGAGTTCCAGTAGAACCGTCCGCTGTCGAGATAGGCCCGGGCCGTTTCGGCATCGGGCTTTTCAACAAATTGCCGCACGGCACGGGCCGGGCCACCGTCGACGGGCTCGCCGGCCTCGATATAGCCATAACCGGTCTCGGCCCGGTACGGGACCACGCCAAAGGTCACCAGTCCACCGGCCCGTGCCGCCTCGATGGCCTGGGTCACCGCCGCGCGCAGATGGGCGGGCTCCGCGACCAGGTGGTCCGCCGGAAACACGGCCAGAATCGCATCGTCACTGGTCTGCAGGGCCTGCAGCGCGGCCACCGCCACCGCCGGCGCGGTGTTGCGGCCCACCGGCTCGAGCAGGATGCGGGCGGTTCCCAGCGAGCTGTCACGGAGCTGCTCGGCCACCAGGAAGCGATGCGCCTGATTGCAGACCACCAGCGGCTCGGCCAGCCCCGGCAGATCCACCAGCCGCTCGAGGGTCTGCTGGACCAGCGTACGCCCGCCGGCCGCGACATCCAGGAACTGCTTGGGATAGGCCTCGCGGGACAACGGCCAGAGCCGCGAACCGACGCCGCCGGACAGGATGACCGGGTGGATGGGCAGGGCGGGCGATGCGGTGCTCATGCGCCCCGCCCGCTCGGCGCCGGCGCCACCGGCGGACGACCAATCGCGTAGTAGTGAAAGCCCTGCTCGGCGAGCAGCGCAGGTTCGTAGAGATTGCGGCCGTCAACGATCACCGGCTCGCTCAGGCGCGCCCGAACAAGATCAAAATCCGGGCTGCGGAACTGATTCCACTCGGTCACGATGACCAGCGCATCACACCCCTCGAGCGCCGCCTCGGGGCTGTCGCAGAGGACAAAGCCCGGGCGGTCGCCGTACAGCCGCCGCGCCTCGTCCATCGCCTTGGGGTCGAAGGCCTGCACCGATGCACCGGCTTCCCAGAGCGACTCCATCAGACGCCGGCTGGCGGCTTCGCGCATGTCATCGGTGTTGGGCTTGAACGCGAGGCCCCAGAGGGCAAACCGACGCCCGGCGAGTTCGCCACCGAAGTGATCGCGCAGGCGATTGAACAGATAGTGCTTTTGCCGATCGTTGACTTCCTCGACCGCCTGCAGCAACTGCGGGACATAGTCGACGTCGTGGGCCGTCCGCGCCAGCGCCTGCACATCCTTGGGAAAGCAGGATCCGCCGTATCCGGCACCCGGATAGATGAAGTGATAACCAATCCGCGGGTCGGCGCCGATGCCGATTCGCACTCGCTCGATATCCGCCCCGACCCGGTCGGCGATATTGGCAAGCTCGTTCATAAAGCTGATCTTNGTGGCGAGCATGGCGTTGGCGGCGTACTTGGTNAGTTCNGCCGAGCGCACATCCATGCTGATCAGGCGGTCGTGATTGCGGTTGAACGGNGCGTACAGGCTGTGCAGCTTCTCGCGCGCCACCGCATCATCGCAGCCGACGATCACCCGCTCGGGCTTCATGAAGTCGTCGATGGCCGCGCCTTCCTTGAGGAACTCGGGATTCGAGACCACCGCGTAAGGCACATCGACACCGCGCTCGCGCAGGCGACGATCCACCGCCTCGCGGACCCGATCCGCCGTGCCCACCGGCACCGTGGATTTATCGACAATGATCCGCGCGTCGTCCATCCAGGCAGCGATGGTGTCGGCCACCGACAGAACGTGCCGCAGATCGGCCGAGCCGTCCTCGTCCGGGGGCGTGCCCACCGCGATAAACTGGAACTCCCCGTGCTGAACCGCCGCCTGGGCGTCGGTGGTGAACTGCAGGCGTCCCTGGGCACGGTTGCGGGCCACCATGGCCTCGAGCCCCGGCTCGTAGATGGGCATTTCGCCGCGGTTGAGCTGGTCGATCTTGCTGGCATCCACGTCGACGCAGATCACATCGTTGCCCACCTCGGCAAAGCAGGCCCCGGTGACAAGTCCGACATAGCCGGTTCCAAAAATACTGACTCGCATCCCTGCCCTCCGAAGCCGTCAGTGGGCGTTGGCGGCGGCTTCCAACGCCACCTGCATCATTTCGTGGAAACTGTTCTGGCGCTCATCGGCGCTGGTGGACGTCCCGGTCACCACGTGATCGCTGACCGTGAGCACGCTCACCGCCCGCTTGCCGGTCTCGGCGGCCACGCCGTACAGGCCGGCCGCTTCCATCTCAACGGCCAGGATGCCGTGGGATTTGAGTGTCTCGAAGAAATTCGCACGGGGGTTGTAGAAAAGCTCCGAGGAAAAGACATTCCCGACTCGGGGCGCCACACCCGCGGCGCGGGCAGCGGCCACGGTGGACTCGAGCAGATCATAATCGGCGATGGCGGCGAAGTCGTCGCCGGCAAGCCGGGTGCGGTTGACGCTCGAGTCCGTGGACGCGCCCATCGCCACGATGATGTCCCGCACCTTGACCGTCGGGCTGATGCCACCGCAGGTGCCAACGCGGATGATCTTTTCGACGTTGTACTGGGTGTAGAGCTCGAACGCATAGATCGACATCGAGGGGATACCCATGCCCGAGCCCATCACCGACACCGGCGTGTCGCCATAGCGGCCGGTAAACCCGAGCATATTGCGGGTGTCGGTCACCGCCTTCACGTCTTCGAGGTAATTGTCCGCAATCACCTTGGCCCGCAGGGGGTCGCCCGGCATGAGCACGGTTTCGGCAAAATCGCCCGGTTCGGCACTAATATGCGGGGTTGCCATGGCATCCACTCCTTTGACTCGGCATCGGTCCGAAAGCCCCCAGACTCTACCCACCCGACGCCCGGCTGACCAGTCATGGTCGTGGCGAATGTACATTGATACCGAAGTGCCGGCAGAATGCCCTTTCACCCCTTGGGAAACCGTCATGACCGAATCCCGCACGCTGGCGCTGTTCGACCTGGACGGCACCCTCACCCGGCGCGACACGCTGAGTGACCTGCTCTATCACCAGTTCGGCCCGGCCCGCTGCCTGATCGCCGGCCTGCGCCTGGCTCCCCCTTTGCTCGGGGTGCCGCTGGGACTGGTGCACCGCGACCGCGCCAAGGTCGACCTGCTGCGTCACTTTTTTGCGGGGATGAGCGATGAGGCGTTCCGGGCGCTCGGCCGGGACTATGCGCTCAACCACCTTGACCGCCTGCTTCGGCCTCAGGCCCGGCAACGGCTGGACTGGCATCGTCACGCCGGCCATCGCGTGATCGTCATTTCGGCGTCGGTCCGCGAGTGGATCCAGCCATGGACCGATTCGCGGGGCATCGAGCTGATCGCCACCGAGCTCGAGCGCCGCCACGGCTGCCTCACCGGCGAACTGGCCGGCCCCAACTGTCGCGGCGCCGAGAAGGTCGTCCGCCTGCGCTCGCTGCTTGACCCAAACGACTACCATCCGGTCTACGCGTACGGCGACACCGATGGCGATACCCAGATGCTGGCGCTCGCCGATCATGGCACTTACCGGGGACTGCGCTGAGATGACCGACGACGTCGATCGCCTGACCATCCCCGCCCTGATCCGGGCGGCACCGGGGACGGCGCAACAGCCGGCGGTCGTGGCCTACACCGCCACCGAGCCGATCTGCATTGAACGCCATCGCCTGCTGGCCATGGCCGAAGCCCATGCGCAAACCCTGCGCGACGCCGGAATCGGCCGCGGCGATCGGGTTCTCATCCAGGCACCCAACAGTATCGAGTGGATCGTTATCGCCCTCGCCACGTTGATGCACGGCGGGGTACTGGTCCCGGTGGACGCCCAGATGGGCCACGCTGATCTGGCCCACGTCATCGCCGACGCCGATCCGGCGCGCATCTACATCACCCGGGCGCTGCGCCCCTCCCTGCCGCAGCCGCCAGCGGCGACCCCCATCATCGAGGTCGACGCGCTATCGCTCGCCACCGATGCCCCCGACAACCCGGCGCCGCAGGACGAACCCGCCGCCAGCGACATCGCTACCCTGTTCTACACCTCGGGCACGACCGGCCCGCCGAAGGGCGTCCCGCTCACTCATGCCAATCTGGTCAGCAACGTCCGCGCCCTGCTCGAGGAGCGCATTGCCGGGCCGCAGGATCGAGTGCTGCTGCCATTGCCGCTGCATCATGTCTATCCGTTCAGCGTCGGATTGCTGACGGTTCTTGGCGTTGGCGCGACGCTGATCCTGCCGCGGTCGCTGGTCGGCCCGCGTATTGCCGAGGCACTGCGCGCGGGCCGGGCGACCATCCTGCTGGGGGTGCCGCGGCTCTACGAGGCGCTATGGAGCCGGCTGGAGGAACGCCTCGGCGGCCAGCGGCGCTGGCGGCAACGGCTCTTTCATGCCGGCGTGGATCTCAGTCTGCGACTGCAGTCGCGGCTCGGCCGGCCGGTGGGGCGCTGGCTGTTTAGACCGGTGATGAAACGTCTGGCGCCGTCCCTGCGCCTGGCAGTGAATGGCGGCGCGGCACTCGACCCCGCCATTGCCCGGCGTCTGCAGGGTCTGGGCTGGACGCTCGCGAGTGGTTATGGACTGACCGAAACGGCACCCATCCTGACCCTCAACGCCCCCGGTGAGGCACGCCTCGAGACCGCCGGTCGGCCACTGCCCGGCGTATCGCTGCGGATTGTTGATGGCGAAGTGCGCGCCCGGGGCCCGAACGTGTTTGCCGGTTACTGGCATGGGGTCGTCCCCAATGACGAGAGCTTTGACGCCGAGGGCTGGTTTTGCACCGGGGATGGCGGCCAGATCGACAGCGATGGCTACCTGCACCTCACCGGCAGGCTGTCGTCCACCCTCGTGCTTGCGGGCGGCGAGAACATCGATCCCGAGCGGATCGAGCGGGTGTTGAACGCGCAACCAGCCATCCGCGAGGCGGGAGCGCTCGCCCGCAATGGCCGACTTGCCGCCGTGATCGTTGCCGCCGACGCGGATGATCGCGAGGACACGCAGCAGGCACGGATCGATGCGGCGTTGCGGGCCGCACAGGCCGATCTGCCCGCCCACCATGCGATCGGCGAGACCCGACTGAGTGCCGACCCCCTGCCCCGGACCCGCCTGGGCAAGCTGCGCCGCCCCCACCTGGCGACGCTTTTCGAGCGCCTCGGCGGCGATCAGCCCCAGACACTCCAGGCACCCATCGATACCGAGGCCATGGCGCCTGAGGACCAGGCCCTGCTGGCCGATGAAGCGGCGCTGGCCACCTGGGAGTACCTGGCCGCCCGCTTCGCGAACAAGCGCCTGACGCCGGACAGCCGACTTCACCAGGACCTGGGACTCGACTCGCTGGGGTGGATGGATCTGGGCCTGGGGCTGCGCGATCAGGCCGGTATCGAGCTCGATGATGCCGCCATTGGCCGGGTGGAGACCGTTCGTGACCTCCTCCAGGAGGTGATCCAGGCGGATCCGGCAGCGCTCGCCGCTGAGGGAGAGGCACCCACCTCCCTGACCGAGCAGTTGGCCACGCCGGAGGCACTGCTCGATGAATCATCGACGCGCCTTCTCACCCCCCGCGGTCCGTTGCGCTACGCCACGGCCCGACTGGCCCTGGGCGTCTGCAGGATGATCAATCGACGCTTCGCCCGGATCGAGGTGGAGGGGGAGTGGCCGCAGGACGGCCCGTTCCTGATCACGCCGCGGCATATCAGTGCCTACGATCCCGTCGCCCTTACCGAAAGCCTGACCCGCCGCCAGATGGAACCGCTGTTCTGGGCGGGCTGGACCGGGCTGTTGTTCTCATCGGCGCTGCGTCGAACCTTCAGCCATGTGGCCCGGATCCTGCCGATAGACCCCGGAGCGGCACCGCAGCGCAGCCTGGCGCTGGCAGCAGCGACCCTGCAACGCGGTCACTCTCTGGTGTGGTTTCCGGAAGGGCAACGCGGCCGGGACGGCGAGCTGCAGCCCCTGCGCCCGGGCATCGGCCTGCTGCTGGCCGCGCACCCGGTGCCGGTGGTGCCAGTCTGGATTGAGGGCACGGACTCGGTGCTGCCGGTGGGTCAGCTCATGCCACGGCGCGGCAGCATCCGGATCCGCATCGGTGAGCCACTGGCGCCCGCGGATTATGGCGAGGACGGCCCCCTGATCGTTGACTCGATCGCCCGGGCAATGGCGGCGCTGGAGCCCGACGCCGCCCCGCCGGAGGCGGGTGACAACGGCAGCGCCTAGCCACTCTTCAGAACGGGATGTCGTCGTCGAAATCGTCCACGGGAGCGGTCTGCGGGGCCGGCTCCTGACTCGACGCGGGCGCTGACTGCTTCATGCCGCCGCCAGCGCCACCGCCCATACCGCCGCCACCGGCGCCATCGAGCATCTGCATGTCATTGGCCACGATTTCCGTCGTGTACTTGTCCTGACCGTCCTGCCCCTGCCATTTGCGGGTCTGCAGGCGGCCCTCGATAAAGATCTTCGAACCCTTTTTCAGATACTCGCCGGCAATCTCCGCGAGCCGACCGAAAAACACGATGCGGTGCCATTCGGTTTTCTCCTGCTGCTCGCCGGTCTGGCGATCCTTCCACTGATCGGTGGTCGCCAGACGCACATTGGTGATGGCGCTGCCGGCCGCCGAATAGCGGACCTCGGGGTCGGCGCCGAGATTGCCGATGAGAATGACCTTGTTGACTCCACGCGCCATGACTGCCTCCGTTGAATGATGGGACGGGCCCGACTGGACGCCCGCCATGTGTCTCCACTCTACCCGTTCATGACGGCCAACCAAATGGCGGCCGACAACCGGTCACTCCAGATCGATGAATCCCATCGCCTCGATCTTGAGCAGGACCTGCTGAGCGGCCTCCTCGACGCTGCAGTCGGTGGTGTCGATTCGCAGGGCCGGCGTCTCGGGGGCCTCATAGGGATCGTCAATCCCGGTAAAGCCGGTGATCCGGCCGGCCCGGGCCTGGGCGTAGAGGCCCTTGCGATCGCGGCGCTCGCACTCCTCGAGGGGGGTGGCGACATGGATTTCGAGAAATCCGCCATTGGCCGACTCCACCATTTCGCGTACGGCATCCCGAGTGGCCGTATAGGGCGCAATGGGCGCACAGATGGCAGCACCGCCATTGCGGGTGATTTCGGCGGCGACAAAGCCGATGCGGCGAATATTCAAATCACGGTGGGCCTTGGAAAAGCCCAGTTCACTGGACAGATGCTTGCGCACCCGGTCCCCGTCGAGCAGGGTCACGGGCCGGCCGCCCCGCTCCATGAGCTTGACCATGACCGCATTGGCGATGGTCGACTTGCCCGAGCCCGACAACCCGGTAAAGAACAGCGTAAAGCCCTGACGGGCCCGGGGCGGATAGGTCTTGCGCAACTCCTCGACGACCTCCGGATAGCCGAACCAGTCGGGGATCTCGAGCCCCTCGCGCATGCGCCGACGAAACTCGGTACCGGAGATATTCATCACGGTCTCCGTGGCCTCGTCCACCTCGTCGATGGGGGCATAGCCGGCACGCTCCTGGACATAGACCATCATCCGGAACGGCACCATCCGGATGCCCAGTTCGTCGGCGTGGCGGGTGACCATCTCCTGGGCGTCGTACGGACCGTAGAGCTCATCGCCGTTGCTGTCCTTGCCAGGGCCGGCATGATCGCGCCCCACGATCAGATGGGTACAGCCGTAGTTGCGGCGGATGATCGCGTGCCAGACCGCCTCGCGGGGACCTCCCATGCGCATGGCAAGCGGCAGCAGTGACAGCGCAGTGGTCTGCTCGGGGTATTTGTGCAGGACATGCTCGTAGCAGCGCACCCGCGAGTAGTGATCGACATCGCCGGGCTTGGTCATGCCCACCACCGGATGGATCAGCAGGTTGGCCTCGGCCTGACGGGCGGCCAGAAAGGTCAGCTCGACATGGGCGCGGTGCATTGGGTTGCGGGTCTGGAAGGCGACGACACGGCGCCAGCCGTCGCGCTGAAAGCGCTCGCGCAGCTCGGCGGGGGTCAGGCGCAGATGAGTGAAATCGTAGTGCCCCGGCAGATCCAGTGCCTCCACTCGGCCACCGACGTACACCGGGTGACTATGCTCGCGCAGCCAGTGCACGGCAGGATGGGCCCCATCGCGGGTGCCGAAGACCTGCTCGGCCTCATGCTCGCGGTCGGGGCGCCAGACGTCGTCCACGGTCAGGATGGCCAGAATGACGCCCTCGGGGTCGCGCAGGGCGATGCGCGCACCGGCGTCGAGGGTTTCGGCAAACGCCTCGCTGACATCCAGTGTAATGGGCATGGGCCAGAGCGTGCCGTCGGCAAGCCGCATGTCCCTGACCACCCGGTCATAGTCCTGCCGGCCCATGAACCCCTCGAGGGGCGAGAACCCGCCGTTGGCCAGCAATTCGAGATCGCAGAGCTGCCGGTCGGTCAGATCCCAGCTCGGGTAGTCCGCAGCGTCGGCCCGGCGCGTCTGCGCGGTGGTCTCATCCAGCCTCAAGTCCTTGAGTGTGCCGCCGTAGGGCGGGATCAGGTCCGTCATGTCGTCTCCGCTTCAGTGGTTGCGGCCTCGCGATACGAGGCCGGTGCGCTCAGGCCAACGGCGGCCAAAAGCCAGACCCCGGCCGCCAATGCGCAGAAAATGAACACCGCCGCCGTGCCGTAGGCGCCCTGAATCGCGCCCCCGAGCACACCGCCCAGAAAGGCCCCCAGAAACTGGGCGGTGGAGTACACCCCCAGCGCCGTGCCCCGCAGCCCCTCGGGGGCAAACCGGGTCAGTAGCGACGGCAGGCTGGCCTCGAGGGTGTTGAAGCCCACAAAGAATAGCCACAGCCCCAGCAGAAAGGCCGGCAGGGAGTGACTGAAACCGGCCAGCACCAGGTCGGCGGCGATCACGATCACGGCGACCACCGCCAGCAGCCGATGCAGGATGCGACGCCGCTCGCCGATGCTGATCATCACCCCCATGCCCAGTACCGAAAGGACCAGCACCGGGATATAGACCATCCAGTGATCGTCGCCCGCGATGCCCAGGCGCGATTCGAGCACCACGGGCAGCACCACGAAACTCGCGGTCAGGATCAGGTGCAGCACCAGCACCCCCAGATCCAGACGCAGCAGATCGGGATTGCGCAACACCACGGGCAGGCCGCCGGCCCGCGCATTGACCTCGGGCCGGAAGGTCGGCTCGCCGCCGGCGGGCACCAGACCGTAGAGCAGTGCCACCGCCAGCAACGCGAACCCGGCGGTTGTCCAGAACACGCCGCCAAGCCCCGCCTGTCCGGCAATCGCCGGTCCCGCCACCAGGGCAATCATGAACGCCGCACCCACGCTGATGCCGATCAGCGCCATCGCCTTGGTACGCTGCCGATCGCGGGTCAGATCGGCGGCCAGCGCCATCACCGCCGCGGCAATCGCCCCGCAGCCCTGCAGCGCGCGGCCCAGAATAACGCCGTGAATGGTCTCGGCCTCGGCCGCCACCCCGCTGCCGACGGCAAAGATCAGCAACCCGAAAACGATGACCGGACGCCGGCCAATCCGGTCCGAGAGCATGCCGAACGGGATCTGGAGGATGGCCTGGGTGAGGCCGTAGGCGCCGATGGCCAGCCCGATCAACGCCGGCGTCGCCCCGTCGAGCTGCGGGCCGTAGAGCGCGAACACCGGAAGGATCAGGAACAATCCCAGCATTCGCAGGCCGAATATGGTGGCAAGGCCGGCCGTGGCCCGGCGTTCCGCGCCGTTCATCGCTCCGGCGCTGGATGGCTTTGTGCCGTGCACGCTTTCCCCTGTCGGTCAGGTAAGTACTGGCGCGCTATACTATCAAATTGTCTGATACAGGAAGCCCATGGATTCGATCGTCATCGAGGGGGCCCGCACGCACAACCTGCGTGACCTTCACCTCAAGCTCCCGCGCGGCCAGCTGATCGTCATCACCGGTCTGTCCGGATCGGGTAAGTCGTCACTGGCCTTCGACACCCTCTACGCCGAGGGTCAGCGCCGCTATGTCGAATCACTGTCGGCCTATGCCCGGCAGTTTTTATCGATGATGGACAAGCCCGATGTCGACCACATCGAGGGCCTGTCGCCGGCGATCGCCATCGAGCAGAAGTCGACCTCGCACAACCCGCGCTCGACGGTGGGGACCGCCACCGAGATCCACGACTACCTGCGCCTGCTGTTTGCCCGTGCGGGGACGCCGCACTGCCCCGTCCATGGCCATGCGCTGCAGGCGCAGACGGTCAGCGAGATGGTCGACCAGATCCTCGCCCAGCCCGACGACCGACGCTATATGCTGCTGGCACCCCGCATTCGGGGACGACGCGGCGAGCATCGGGAGGTGTTTGCCGACCTCCGCAACCAGGGCTTTGTGCGCGCCCGGGTGGACGGCCAGGTGGTCGATCTGGATGAGCTGCCTGCACTCGACCCCCAGACCCCCCACACCATCGACGTGGTGGTGGATCGGTTCCGGATTCGCCCGGATCTGGCGATTCGACTGGCGGATTCCCTCGAGACCTGTCTGGCCCTGGGGGAGGACGTGGCCGAACTGGCCGACATGGATGACACCGGGCACCCACCGCTCGTGTTCTCGGCCCGCTACGCCTGCCCCGAGTGCGGCTATGCCATCGCCGAGCTCGAGCCCCGGCTTTTTTCGTTCAACAACCCCCAGGGCGCCTGCCCGAGCTGTGATGGTCTGGGCGTGGAGCAGTTCATCGACCCGGCCCGGGTCGTCGCCCATCCCGAGCTGTCGCTGGCGGGGGGTGCCATTCGTGGCTGGGACCGACGCAACGCCTACTATGCCCAGATCCTCAATGACCTGGCCGCGCACTACGGCTTTGATATCGACACGCCCTGGCAATCGCTGCCCGCCACGATCCGCGAAATCCTTCTGCACGGCAGCGGCGAAACGCCGATCCGCTTTCACTACGCCGGCGCGCGGCGCGGCAACGCCCAGGTCAGCGAGCACCCCTTCGAAGGCATCATTTGCAACATGGCGCGGCGCTATCGCGAGACCGAATCAACGGCGGTGCGCGATGAACTGGCCCGGTTTCTGACCCGCCGCACCTGCCCCGATTGCGACGGCAGCCGCCTTAACGCCGCGGCCCGTCACGTCACCGTGGGCGGCCGGGACCTGGCCGGGATCAATGCCCTGTCCATCGCCGAGGCAGCGCAGGCAATGGCGGGCCTGGACCTGACTGGCGCGCGCGCCACCATCGCCGAGAGCATCCTGCGCGAAATCGGCCAGCGGCTGCGGTTTCTGATCAATGTCGGGCTCGACTATCTGAGCCTCGAGCGCAGCGCCGACACCCTGTCCGGCGGCGAGGCCCAGCGGATACGCCTGGCCAGCCAGATCGGGGCTGGCCTGGTCGGAGTGATGTACGTGCTCGATGAGCCATCCATCGGGCTGCACCAGCGTGACAACCATCGCCTGCTGGAGACGCTTCGGCATCTGCGCGATCTGGACAATACGGTGATTGTGGTCGAGCACGACGAGGATGCCATCCGCGCCGCGGACCACATTATCGACATGGGCCCGGGAGCCGGCCACGAAGGCGGGGCGGTCGTCGCCAGCGGGACTGCCACGGCGTTGATGGAATCCGCCGGCTCGCTCACCGGCGACTATCTGGCCGGGCGCCGGCACATTGCCGTGCCAAGCCCGCGCACGGCACCGGACCCGGCACGCATGATCCACATCCGTGGCGCCTGCGGCCACAATCTGCAGTCGGTGGACGCGGATCTGCCCGCCGGTCTGATGGTCGGCGTCACCGGCGTGTCGGGCTCAGGCAAATCGACACTGGTCAACAGCACCCTCTACCCGGCTGCAGCGGCCGCACTCAACCGTGCCGAGACCACATCGGCACCCTGCGAGGCCATTGAGGGACTGGAACACTTCGACAAGGTCGTAGAGATTGATCAAAGCCCCATCGGCCGGACACCGCGCTCCAACCCCGCCACCTATACCGGGCTTTTCACACCCATGCGTGAGCTTTTCGCCGCCACCGCCGAGGCCCGCTCGCGCGGCTATGGCCCGGGCCGATTCAGCTTCAATGTCCGGGGCGGGCGCTGCGAGGCCTGCCAGGGCGATGGCGTGATCCGCGTCGCGATGCATTTTCTGCCGGACGTGTATGTGCCCTGCGATACCTGCCGCGGTGCCCGCTACAACCGCGAGACCCTCGAAATACGCTATCGCGGCTACACCATCGCCGACGTGCTTGAAATGAGCGTGAGTGAGGCACTGGAACTGTTCTCGAGTATTCCGGCGCTGGCTCGCAAGCTGCGCACGCTCGAAGAAGTAGGGCTGGGTTACGTCAAGCTCGGGCAGAACGCCGTCACGCTATCGGGCGGCGAGGCCCAGCGCATCAAGCTGGCCCGCGAGCTGGCCCGGCAAAGCACCGGGCAGACCCTCTACATACTCGACGAGCCCACCACGGGGCTGCACTTCCATGACATCGCGCAGCTGCTCGAGGTATTGCACCGCCTGCGCGACGAGGGCAACACCCTGGTGGTCATCGAGCACAACCTCGACGTGATCAAGACCTGCGACTGGCTGATCGATCTGGGTCCCGAAGGGGGGAGCGGTGGCGGCCGCATCGTGGCCACCGGGACGCCGGAGGCGGTGGCCGCCGAGCCGGCCTCCCATACCGGTCGCTACCTGGCTGCGATGCTCGCGGCCGGGGTCACGGAAGCAGGTGCTTGACCGCGTCCCGCTCCTCGATCAGCTCCTGCTCGGTGGCCTCCATGCGGGCCCGCGAGAAGTCGTCGATGAGCAGACCCTGAACAATTTCGTAACGGCCTTCGACACAGCGCACCGGAAACGAGTAGATCAGACCCTCGGCGATGCCGTAGCTGCCGTCCGACGGAATGGCCATGCTCACCCAGTCATCCCCTGAGGTCCCCAGCGTCCAGTCACGCATGTGATCAATGGCGGCGCTGGCCGCCGACGCCGCGCTCGACTGTCCGCGGGCCTTGATAATGGCCGCGCCGCGCTGCTGCACCGTGGGGATGAAGCTTTCTTCGAGCCAGCTCTGGTCCACCCATTCCGGGGCAGGCTTACCGTCCACCAGGGCATGGCTGACATCAGGGTACTGAGTGGCCGAGTGATTGCCCCACACGGTCAGGCGCTGGATGTCGGTGACATGGCAGCCGGTCCGGTTGGCCAGCTGCGCCAACGCGCGATTATGATCCAGCCGCGTCATCGCCGTGAAGGAGCGCGGGTCCAGATCCGGGGCGTTGTGCCGCGCGATCAGCGCGTTGGTGTTGGCCGGGTTGCCCACCGCGAGCACACGGACGTCGCGGCTCGCCACTGAGTTCATCGCCTGCCCCTGCGCCGAGAAGATGGCGGCGTTGGCCTCGAGCAGATCCTTGCGCTCCATGCCCGGGCCGCGCGGCTTGGCGCCGACCAGCATGATGTAGTCGGCGTCCTTGAACGCCTCCTCGGGCTTGTCGCTGGCCTGGAGTCCGGCCACCAGCGGGAACGCGCAGTCGTCGAGCTCCATGATGACGCCCTGCACGGCATCCATCGCGGGTGGAACCTCGAGCAACTGCAGGATCACCGGCTGATCCGGCCCCAGCATATCGCCCGCGGCGATGCGAAACAGAAGGCTATAACCGATCTGGCCGGCCGCGCCGGTGACCGCTACACGTACAGGTGTCTTCATGGGACTCCTCCATCAGCATTGAGCGAAGCAGTCTAGCAGAACTGCATCGCGCACCCTACGCACGCGGCGATGGCCCACAAAAAAGCCGCCCGAGGGCGGCCTTTCTGCGACAACGGCCCCAGGGCCGTCGATAGAGACCTGCGCCTGCTAGGCGACGTCCTCACTCTCGTCCTCGGCTTCGACCACGGGGCGGTCCACCAGCTCCACAAATGCCATGGGCGCATTGTCGCCGGACCGGTATCCGGCCTTGAGGATCCGCAGATAGCCCCCGGGCCGCTCACGATAGCGCGGGCCCAGCTCGTCAAACAGCTTGCTGACGATTGCCTTGTTGCGCAGCCTCGAAAACGCCAGCCGCCGGTTGGCGGTGGTATCGTTGCCGGCCAGCGTAATCAGCGGCTCGGCAATGCGACGCAGCTCCTTGGCCTTCGGCAGCGTGGTGCGAATGGCCTCGTGCTCGAACAGCGACGCCGACATGTTGCGAAACATGGCCTGACGGTGGGAACTGTTCCGATTCAGTTTTCGTCCGGCTTTGCGATGACGCATCAGTCTATCCCCTTAACCCATGGCTCGGTTGCCGTTCTCGAGGCTCGCCGGCGGCCAGCCCTCAAGACGCATACCGAGTTGAAGCCCGTTCTGTGCCAGGACTTCCTTGATTTCGTTGAGTGATTTCTTGCCCAGATTCGGCGTCTTGAGCAATTCCACCTCGGTGCGCTGCACGAGATCACCGACGTAGTGGATGTCCTCGGCCTTCAGGCAGTTCGCGGAACGCACGGTCAGCTCGAGATCGTCGATGGGCCGCAGCAGCACCGGATCAACCTCGGGCTCCTTGCGGCGCGGCTGATCCGCGCCTTCGCCGCCTTCAAGGTCGACAAACACCGACATCTGATCGCGCAGAACCCCTGCCGCCAGGCGCACCGCCTCTTCGGGCTCGATCACGCCGCTGGTCTCGACGTCCATGACCAGCTTGTCCAGATCGGTCCGCTGTTCGACACGCGCACTCTCGACGTTGTAAGCCACGCGCCGCACCGGGCTATAGGTTGCGTCCACGGCCAGCCGGCCGATGGTGCGCTCCTCTTCGGGATCGCGGGCCGTCGCGGGCTCATAGCCCCGACCGCTGGCCACGGTGATCGACATATTGATCTCGCCGGCCTTGGTCAGGTTGCAGATCACCAGCTCGGGATTCTTGACCTCGACATTCGACTCTTCGGCGATGTCAGCGGCGGTCACCGTACCCGGGCCTTTTTTGGTAAGCCGCAGCGTTGCCTGCTCGCGACCGGACAACCGAACGGCCAGCCCCTTGAGGTTGAGCAGAATGTCGACGACATCCTCCTGAACCCCATCCACCGCCATGTACTCGTGCAGCACCCCGTCGATCTCGACCTCGGTGACCGCATAGCCCGGCATGGAAGAAAGAAGAACCCGGCGCAGCGCATTCCCCAGCGTGTGCCCGAAACCGCGCTCAAGCGGTTCAAGGATAATACGGGCGCGCTTGTCGCTGACCGCATCCACCTCGACCACCCGGGGTTTAAGGAAATCCTTAAACTGACCCTGCATGAATACCACTCCTGATCGGTAGTGACGCTATCCGCGGCACTACTTGGAATAAAGCTCGACAATAAGCGATTCGTTGATCTCGGCGGCAAGCTCGGCTCGCTCCGGCCGCTGCTTCAACGTTCCCTTGAAATTCTTGGCGTCGCCCTCGAGCCATTCCGGCACGCCATTCTGCTGGGCCATCTCGAGCGCCGCCTGGACGCGCAGCTGCTTCTGAGCCCGCTCGCGGATCGAGACCTCGTCCCCCGGCTTGACCTCGGCCGACGCCACGTTAGTGGTACGTCCGTTGTGGAGAACGGCGCGATGCGCAACCAGCTGACGCGCTTCGGCACGCGTTGCCGCAAAACCCAGACGATAAACAACGTTGTCGAGACGGGTTTCAAGCAGCTGAAGCAGGTTCTCGCCGGTGTTGCCCTTGCGACGGTCCGCTTCCTTGTAATACTTGCGGAACTGCTTTTCGAGCACGCCATACATGCGGCGAACCTTCTGCTTTTCACGCAGCTGCAGCCCGTAGTCCGACAGCCGGCCGCGGCGCTGGCCGTGCTGCCCCGGCGGTGTGTCGAGCTTGCACTTGCTGTCCAGCGAGCGCACCCCGCTTTTCAGGTAAAGATCTGTCCCCTCGCGGCGCGCGAGTTTGCAGGTCGGTCCAATGTAACGTGCCATGTTCAGAATCCCCTGGTCAGACGCGGCGCTTCTTGGGCGGACGACATCCGTTGTGCGGAATGGGCGTCACGTCTTCGATGTTGGTGATGCGGTAGCCCACGTTGTTCAGCGCGCGGACGGCTGACTCGCGCCCGGGGCCCGGCCCCTTGACCCGCACCTCGAGGTTCTTGAGCCCGAAGTCCTTGGCGGACTCGCCGGCGCGCTCCGAGGCGACCTGGGCCGCGAACGGCGTGCTTTTGCGGGACCCGCGAAAACCACTGCCGCCGGCACTCGCCCAGGCCAGTGCGTTGCCCTGGCGGTCGGTGATCGTGATCACTGTATTATTAAAGCTCGCGTTGACGTGCGCGATGCCATCGACAACCGTGCGCTTGACGCGCTTACGGGTGCGGGTGGTTGGCTTGGCCATTTAAAACCTGTCCTGCTATTGCGTTAACGGGTGACGGCGCGACGCGGACCCTTGCGGGTCCGGGCGTTCGTCTGGGTGCTCTGACCGCGGACTGTCATGCCCCGCCGATGACGGATGCCGCGGTAGCAGCCCATGTCCATCAATCGCTTGATGTCCATGGCCACCTGCCGGCGCAGATCGCCCTCGACGGCATATTCATTGACGACAGCGCGCACGCGCTCGAGCTCGTCGTCGGTGAGCTCCCTGACCTTGCGGTCAGGTGCGAGATCCGCTGCCTTGCAGATTTCGGCTGCCCGCGTCCGGCCGATGCCGTAGATCGAGGTCAGCGCAATTACTGCATGTTTGTTGGCGGGAATGTTGACGCCAGCAATACGGGCCATGAGCCGTTACTCCAGGATTATTCTTTTCACTCGGAAACCCGGCAGTATAACCAGATCACCCATTTGCATTCAAGATATGCGCCGCTCTCAGCCCTGACGCTGTTTATGTCGGGCGTCGGAGGTGCAAATCACTCTCACGGTGCCACCGCGCTTGATGACCTTGCAGTTGCGGCAGATCTTTTTAACCGAGGCACGTACTTTCATCGTCCCGTCTCCAAATTTCCTGTTCAGCGTGCCAGGCCGCTGCCGCCACCACGGCCATGCGCCTGCAGATTAGCTTTTTTCATCAGTGGTTCGTACTGATGCGATACCAGATGCGCCTGCAACTGCGACATGAAGTCCATGACCACTACCACGATGATCAGCAACGAGGTCCCCCCAAAATAAAAGGGCACGTTGAGGTAGAGGATCAGGAACTCGGGCAGCAGACAGACCGCCGTTATGTACCCTGCGCCGACCAGCGTCAGGCGCGTCATCACCTTGTCGATATACCGCGAGGTCTGCTCGCCGGGACGCACGCCCGGAATGAAAGCGCCGGAGCGTTTCAGGTTGTCGGACGTATCCCGGGCGTTGAACACCAACGCGGTATAGAAAAAGCAGAAAAAGATGATCGCGGCGGCATAGAAGGCGATGTAGAGCGGCTGCCCGGGACTCAGCGTCTGACCCAGCCGCTGCATCCATGACAAGCCTTCCATTTCCCCGAACCACTGACCGATCGTGGCCGGGAACAGGATGATGCTGGAAGCGAAAATCGCCGGGATCACACCCGCCATATTGATCTTCAGCGGCAGATGACTGGTCTGCCCCGCATACATCTTGCGACCCTGCTGGCGCCGTGCGTAGTTGATGGTAATCCGACGCTGGCCGCGCTCCATGAACACGATGAACCAGATCACGGCGACTGCCAGCAGCAGCAGCACCAGCACGGTGGGGATTCCCAGCTCACCGGTGCGGGTCAGCTCCAGCGTACCGCCCAGCGCCGAGGGCAGGCCCGCGACGATGCCGGCAAAGATGATCAGCGAAATGCCGTTGCCGATGCCGCGCTCGGTGATCTGCTCACCCAGCCACATCAGGAACATTGTCCCGGTGACCAGCGTCGTCGTGCCGACAAAGACAAACATCGGCCCCGGGCTGAGCACCACACCCTGATTCTGCAGGGCAACCGTAATGCCGATGCCCTGGAACAAGGCAAGGCCGAGCGTCCCGTAACGCGTGTACTTGGTGATCACACGCCGGCCCTGCTCACCCTCGCTACGGAGCTGCTTGAGGGAGGGCACCACCGCCGACATCAGCTGCATGATGATCGATGCCGAAATGTAGGGCATAACGCCCAGAGCAAAGATCGACAGCCGACCCAGTGCACCGCCGGAGAACATGTTGAACATGTCGAGGATTGTCCCCGACTGCTGCTCGAACATGTTGGCCAGCGCCCCCTGATCGATCCCGGGAATGGTGATGTGCGCCCCCAGGCGATAAATCACCAGCGCGATCACCACGAACGTCAGCCGCTGACGGACTTCCGTCAGGCGACCCATGCCCCCGAGGGCACCCGCATTGGCGGAGGGCCCAGCCACTTATGCCTCGACCTTGCCGCCGGCCTTTTCAATGGCCGCCTTTGCACCTGCCGTCGCCCGTACCCCACGCAGCGTCACTGCCCGATGGACATCGCCCGACAGGACCACCTTGGCCGCCCGCGCATTCCGCGGGACCACGCCCGCTGCCTGCAGGGTATCGAGGGTAACCTCATCGCCATCGACCTGACCGATTTCATGGAGCCGGACTTCGGCGACGTACTGGCCCTTGCGCGAGTTGAAGCCAACCTTCGGCACCCGCCGCTGCAGGGGCATCTGGCCGCCCTCGAAGCCGACCTTGTGGAAACCGCCACTACGGGACTTCTGACCCTTGTGGCCACGGCGCGCGGTCTTGCCCATGCCGGAGCCGGCGCCCCGACCAACGCGCTCGGCGTCGGGCCGCGAACCCGGCGCCGGGCGGAGTGTATTCAATCGCATCGTCTAGACCTCCTCGACGGAGAGCATGTAGGAGACCTTGTTGATCATCCCGCGGTTCTCCGGCGTGTTCGCAACCAGAACACTATGATGCATCCGCCGCAGGCCGAGACCCGCGATGCATGCCTTGTGGCTGGCGACGCGGTTGGCGAAGCTGCGAACCACCGTGACACGAAGCTGCTTACTCTTTGCCATGATCAGCCCTGGACCTCTTCTACCGTCTTGCCGCGCTTCGCCGCGACATAGTCCGGCGAATCGTACTCGGTCAAGGCATTGATGGTGGCCTGCACGACGTTGATCGGGTTCCGCGACCCGAGCGACTTCGCAAGGACGTCATTCACGCCCACGACCTCGAAGACCGCGCGCATGGGCCCACCGGCGATGATCCCGGTACCCGACGATGCCGGCTGCATATAGACCTTGCTCGAACCGTGGTAACCGTTCATCGAATACTGCAGCGTCGGCCCATTCAGGTTGACGGCGCGCATGTTGAAGCGCGCCCGTTCCATCGCCTTCTGGATGGCCAGCGGCACCTCACGCGCCTTGCCGTACCCAAAACCGACCTTGCCCTCGCCGTCACCGACGACCGTCAACGCGGTAAACCCGAACTGCCGGCCGCCCTTCACAACCTTTGCCACGCGGTTGATGGTAATGAGCTTCTCGCGGAGGCCCTCACCATTGACATCATTCGTCGCCATCGCCTACGTGCCCCTATTCAGAATTTGAGTCCGGCTTCACGGGCCGCATCGGCGATCGCCCGCACCCGGCCGTGATAATTGAAGCCCGAGCGGTCGAACGCCACCTCGGTGACACCCGCCGCCGTGGCCCGCTCGGCGATTGCCTGACCGATGGCCCTGGCTGCCGCGACGTTGCCGCCGTTGGCGAGCGACCCGCGCATGTCCTTCTCGAGCGTCGATGCCGACGCCAGCGTCCGCGACGCATCGGCGGAAATGACCTGCGCGTAGGTATGGCGCGGTGTGCGATGAACCGTCAATCGCGCGGCCCCGAGCTCCCGCATCTTGGCGCGACCCTTGCGGGCGCGACGCTCTCTTGCTGCCTTCTTTTCCATCGCCATTACTTCTTCTTGGCTTCTTTCATGATGACCCGCTCGTCAGCGTAACGAACGCCCTTGCCCTTGTAGGGCTCCGGCGGACGGTAAGCCCGGATATCGGCAGCGACCTGTCCGACCTGCTGCTTATCCACACCGCGGACCACGATTTCCGTGTTGGAGGGTGTCTCGACCGTGATGCCCTTCGGCACCGGGTGCTCCACCGGGTGCGAGAACCCGAGGGTCAGGTTGACCGTGTCACCCTTGGCCTGGGCGCGGTAACCGACACCCACCAGCTTAAGGCGGCGCTCGAAGCCTTCGTGCACACCGCGCACCATATTGTTGAGGAGTGCCCGCGTCGTCCCCGCCAGCGCAATCGCTTCTTGGCGCTTGCGGTTGGGCACAAAGGTCAGCACCTGCTCGTCCTGCGCGACATCGACCCACTCGTGGATCGTATGGTGGAGCTCGCCTTTCGCCCCCTTGACGCTGACCTGCCGGTCCGCGCCCAGGTTGACTTCGACGCCACTCGGGATCGCGACCGGACTGTTCGCTACTCTCGACATGACCGTTTATCCCGTCTCTAGAAAACCACGCAGAGGACTTCACCGCCATGGCCGGCGTCGCGCGCCGCCCGGTCGGTCATCACACCCTGCGAGGTGGAAATGATGGCTGTTCCCAGACCACCGCGCACCCGGGGCAGACTTCCCCGCCCTTCAAAGCGCCGCAGTCCGGGCCGACTCACGCGCTGAATTTCCTCGATGACCGGCCGGCCCTCGTAGTACTTCAGCGTTACCGCCAGCGTGGGCTTCTTCTCAGTGCCTTCGACCCGATAGTCGTGGACATAGCCCTCGTCCTTGAGGACTCGGACGATGGCCAGCTTCAACTTCGAGGAGGGCATCGAGACCTCCGTCTTCTCAGCGGTCTGCCCGTTACGAATGCGGGTCAGCATATCCGCGATGGGATCGGTCATGCTCATGTTCGCGTCACCTGGTTCCTTGCCTGGTTACTATTGCCCATGCCGCTTACCAGCTGGACAGCTTCAGGCCGGGGATCTCACCGCGCATGGCGGCCTGGCGGAGCATGTTCCGGGACAGACCGAATTTGCGGTAATAGCCGCGCGGCCGTCCGGACACATTGCACCGATTGCGGCCCCGCACCGGGCTGGCATTGCGGGGCAGATTCTGCAGCTGCTCCTGGGCTGCCACCCGCTCCTCCTCGGAGGAGGCAGGGCTACGGATTATCTCCTTGAGCTCGGCCCGCTTCGCTGCGTGCTTGTGGCGAAGCCGCTCACGCTTGAGCTCGCGCTGGACCATGGAAACCTTGGCCATTTCCTGCCCTCTTTACTTGCGGAACGGGAATCCAAAGCCCTCCAGAAGGGCCATGGCTTCCTCGTCCTTGACTGCGGTAGTGCCGATCGCAATGTCCATCCCGCGGACAGCGTCGATCTTGTCGAATTCAAGCTCCGGGAATACCAGCTGCTCGCCGATCCCCAGATTGTAATTGCCCCGTCCGTCGAACGACCGCGGCGAGAAGCCCCGGAAGTCGCGAATCCGCGGACCGGCGATATTGATCAGCCGGTCGAGAAACTCGTACATCCGCTCGCGACGCAGGGTCACCTTGACGCCGATGGGCCAGCCCTCGCGGATCTTGAACCCCGCCACGGCCTTGCGCGTGTAGGTCACCACCGGTTTCTGCCCGGTAATGGCCGCCAGATCGCCCGCGGCGTTGTCCACAACTTTCTTGTCGCGGATCGCTTCTCCGACGCCGATGTTGACCGAGATCTTGTCGAGCCGCGGCACCTGCATCGGGTTGGCGTATTCGAATCGCTGCGACAGCGTGCCGACGATTTCGTTTGTGTATTGCTCACGCAGTCTGGCCATCTCGATACCCTAATCAATCAGCGTGTTGTCGGACTTGAAAAAGCGCACCCGGCGGCCGGCTTCGCCGTCGCGGATCCCGACCCGATCAGGCTGTCCAGTATTCGGGTTATAGATCGCCACGTTGGAGCGGTGCAGCGGCTTCTCCTGCTCGATGATCCCGCCGGAATCATTCGCCTGGGGGTTGGCCCGCTTGTGCTTTTTCACCTTGTTCGCATTCTCGACAACGATGCCGTCACGCTCGGGCAACACACGGATGACGCGACCGCGCCGCCCCTTGTCCTTGCCCGCAATGACCATGACCTCGTCACCGGCTTTAATCTTCTGCATCGTTACAGCACCTCCGGCGCCAGAGAGATGATGCGCATGAAACGCTCATTGCGGAGCTCGCGCGTCACCGGACCGAAAACACGGGTGCCCACCGGCTGAAGATTGGCGTTGAGCAGCACGGCCGCGTTGCCGTCGAACCGGATCAGCGACCCATCCTGCCGGCGCACACCCCGCTTGGTCCGAACGACGACAGCGTTATACACCTCGCCCTTTTTGACCCGACCGCGCGGAATGGCGTCCTTGACACTGACTTTAATGATGTCGCCGATGCCGGCGTAACGGCGCTTGGAGCCGCCCAGCACTTTGACGCACTGCACCTCCCGGGCTCCGCTGTTGTCCGCCGCGCCTAGCAGCGTCTGCATCTGAATCATGGCGATTGACTCTCTATGATTGATCGTTGCTTATTGAACGGCCCGCTCGAGCACGTCCACAAGCCGCCAGGTCTTTTGTTTGGAAACCGGCCGGCATTCGACCACCGACACCCAATCCCCTTTCTGGCAGACGTTGTCTTCGTCGTGCGCGTGAACTTTCGTCGTCCGGCGGATGTACTTGCCGTAGAGCGGATGCGGCACGAGACGCTCGACCACCAGCGTGATGGTCTTGTCCATCGCCGTGCTGACGACGCGACCGTTGACCGTGCGCTTGACGCTTTCCTTGTTACTCATGACTGCTCACCACTCCCGGTCTTCTCGTTAAGCACGGTCTTGATCCGCGCAATGTCGCGCCGAACCCGCGTCATCTGGTCGGGCCGCGCCAGCTGGCCGGTGGCCTGCTGCATGCGCAGATTGAACTGCTCCTTGTGTCGCTCGAGAAGTTCGCTTTCAAGACTCTCGACGGTCTTGTCCCGCAATTCGCTGGCCTTCATCACATCACCGTCCGTTCGACGAACCGGGTGTGCACGGGCAGCTTGGCCGCCGCTCGGCGAAATGCCTCGCGAGCCACCTCTTCCGACACGCCCTCAATTTCGTAAATCACACGACCTGGCTGCACCTTGGCGGCCCAGTGGTCGACGTTACCCTTGCCCTTGCCCTGGCGAACCTCGAGGGGCTTGGACGTGATCGGCGCATCCGGAAAAATCCGGATCCAGATCTTGCCACCACGCCGGACATGCCGATTGATGGCGCGTCGACCCGCCTCGATCTGGCGCGCCGTGACTGGCCCGCGGGTCGTGGACTTCAGGCCGAATTCGCCGAAGTTCACCTTGTCGCCGCGGGTCGCCAGGCCGTTATTCCGGCCTTTCTGCTGTTTTCTGAATTTTGTGCGCTTTGGCTGAAGCATGACTGACTCCTTGTAACGGCGTTAGCCCGCGGCCCGCTGGTTCGGCGCCGTATCGGTGTCGAGAATCTCGCCCTTGAACACCCATACCTTGACGCCAATCACGCCGTAGGTCGTCTTGGCCTCGGCGAACCCGTAATCGATGTCGGCCCGAAGCGTATGCAGGGGGACACTGCCCTCGCGGTAGTACTCGCTGCGCGCGATTTCGGAGCCATTGAGGCGCCCGCCGACCTGGACCTTGATGCCCTTGGCGCCGAGCCGCATCGCGTTGCCGACGGCGCGCTTCATGGCGCGACGGAACATGATCCGGCGCTCGAGCTGCTGAGCGACGTTGTCGGCGACCAGCTGCGCGTCAAGCTCGGGCTTGCGAATCTCCTCGATGTTCACATGCACCGGAATGCCCATGCGCTGCGTCAGCTGACGACGCAGACGATCGATGTCTTCGCCCTTCTTGCCAATGACAATCCCCGGCCGCGCCGTATGGATCGTGATCAGCGCGTTCTTGGCCGGACGCTCGATGCGGATCTTGCTGATCGACGCATGCGAAAGGCGCTGCCGGATGAACTCGCGGATCTTGTAGTCGGTGTACAGCTGATCACCGTAGCGATTGCTGTTGGCAAACCACATCGACCGCCAGTCTTCGGTAATGCCCAGCCGGAAGCCCGTTGGATGAACCTTGTGTCCCATTCCTAAACCCCTAGTCCTCAGCGACGGCCACGGTGATGTGGCTCGTGCGCTTCAGGATACGATTCGCCGAGCCCTTGGCCCGGGGCTGAATCCGCTTGTACATCGGGCCCTCGTCGACCTGGATGCGCGCAATGCGCAGCTCGTCGATATCGGCCCCACTGTTGTGTTCCGCGTTGGCAATCGCGGAATCAACGACCTTTCGCACAATGCCCGACGCCTTACGGGGGCTGAACTCAAGCACTTCCAGCGCCCGCGAGACCGGAAGGCCGCGGATCTGGTCAGCGATGAGCCGCACTTTCTGCGGCGAAATGATCGCGTATCGAAGCCTGGCCGCCGTTTCCATGCTTACCTCTTGCCCTTCTTGTCGGCCTGGTGGCCTTTGAACGTCCGCGTGGACGCAAACTCACCCAGCTTGTGACCGACCATGTTCTCGTTGACGAGCACCGGCACATGCTGACGGCCGTTATGCACCGCGATGGTCAGACCGACCATCTCCGGCACCACCATGGATCGCCGCGACCAGGTCTTGATCGGACGCTTACTGTTGGCCTCCGCCGCCACCTGAACCTTCTTCAGGAGGTGCGTATCAATAAACGGGCCTTTTCGAATCGAGCGTGGCACTTCTGATCCACCCCTTTCCGTTAGCGTTTGCGACGGCGCACGATAAGATTATCGGTACGCTTGTTGCTGCGGGTCTTGTGACCCTTCGTCGGTATCCCCCAGGGGGTTACCGGATGACGGCCACCCGATGTCCGACCCTCACCACCACCATGGGGGTGATCCACCGGGTTCATCACCACACCGCGCACCGTCGGCCGACGCCCGGCGATTCGCGTCGCACCCGCCTTACCCATGGAGCGCAGCGAATGTTCGCCGTTGCTGACCTCACCGATGGTCGCCCGGCACTCGCTGAGCACCTTGCGCATTTCGCCGGAGCGCAGCCGCAGCGTGGCGTAGGCGCCCTCGCGGGCCACCAGCTGGACGCCGGCGCCGGCGGAGCGCGCCATCTGCGCGCCCTTGCCAGGCCGCATCTCGATGCAATGCACCTGCGTACCCAGCGGAATGTTACGCAGCGGCATCGTGTTGCCCGGCTTGATCGGCGAGCCCTGCCCCGAGCGGACCTCCTGGCCCACCTTCAGGTTCTTCGGCGCAATGATGTAACGCCGTTCGCCATCGCGGTACAGCAGCAGCGCAATGTTGGCGCTGCGGTTGGGATCGTACTCCAGCCGCTCGACACGCGCCGGAATATCTTCCTTGTTGCGGCGGAAGTCGATCTCGCGATAACGCCGCTTGTGCCCGCCGCCGATATGCCGAGTCGTGATGCGACCCTGATTATTGCGTCCGCCGCTCTTGTTGAGCTTGCGGACCAGGGGCGCATAAGGCTCGCCCCGGTAGAGATCGCTCTTCACCGGCTGAGCGACGAACCGACGCCCGGGCGAGGTGGGTTTTGCTTTACGCACTGCCATGATCGTTCAGTCCTGTTCGCTTATTCCACGCCGCCGATGAAGTCCAGCTCATGGCCCTGCTCGAGCGCCACGTAGGCCTTTTTCCAATCGGGACGACGACCCTGAATCCGCCCGAAGTTCTTGCGCTTGCCGTTGACGTTCGCCACGCGCACATCCCGGACCTCGACCTCGAACAGCTGCTCGACAGCCGCCTTGATTTCACGCTTGGTCGCGTTTCGTGCGACCTTGAACGCCACCTGGTTGGCCTCGTCCGCAATCACCGTACTTTTTTCGGAGATGTGCGGTCCGCGAAGCACCTGGTACATCCGCTCCTGATTCATGCGAGCCACTCCTCAACACGCCGCAGCGCATCCGTTGTCATGACGACGTTCTCGTGGGCCAGCAGCGTCACCGGGTCAAGGCCGACCGTGTCACGCACATCCACCTTCGGCAGATTGCGAACCGCGAGATACAGCGCCTCACTGACTTCGGTCGTCACGATCAGCACGTCCTCACTGCCGGTCAGCCCCTTGATCTGGGCACGGGCGTCGCGGGTTCGGGGACCGTCGACCTCGAATGAAGTCACGACCTGCAGCCGCTGCTGTCGAAGAAGCTCCGAGAGGATCGAGCGCAATGCGCCGCGATACATCTTGCGGTTGACCTTGACCGAATGGTCCCGCGGCTTCGCCGCGAACGTCTGACCGCCGCTGCGCCAGATCGGGCTGCGGATCGTGCCCGCCCGGGCCCGACCGGTGCCTTTCTGCCGCCATGGCTTGACACCGCCACCGCTCACTTCGGAGCGGGTCTTCTGAGCTTTGGTGCCCGCCCGTGCGCCGGCCAGGTACGAAACCACGACCTGGTGAACGAGCGGCTCGCGAAATTCGGCGCCGAGAACGGTCTCCGAGACCTCGATCGTCGAGCCGTCACCCTGCAATGTTAGCTGCATCAGTTACCTCCCGCCGCGGCGAGCTGTTTGACTGCCGGGCGCACGATCACGTCACCGTTCGCCGGCCCGGGCACCGCGCCGCGGACCAGCAACAGGTTGCGCTCGGTATCAACCCGAACGACCTCCAGGTTCTGCGTGGTCTCGCGCACGTTACCCATCTGCCCCGCCATCTTCTTGCCGGGAAACACTCGGCCCGGATCCTGTGCCTGGCCGATCGAGCCCGGCACACGGTGGGACGCCGAGTTGCCGTGGGAGTTGTCCTGCGTGCGGAAGTTGTGTCGCTTGACCGTGCCCGCAAAGCCCTTGCCTTTGGAGGTGCCCGTCACATCGACGATGGCACCTGCCTCGAACTGCTCGACGGTCAGCGTGCCGCCGGCCTGGATGGCTTCGTCCGCATCGCTGCCCAGACGGAACTCCCAAAGGCCGCGACCCATTTCGACACCGGCCTTGGCGACATGCCCGGCGATTGCCTGGTTGACGCGGGACGGGCGGCGCTCCCCTGCGGTGACCTGAATGGCGCTATAGCCATCATGGTCCTGCGCCTTGATCTGCGTGACGCGGTTCGGAGTGGCCTCGACCACCGTGACGGGGATGCTCTCACCCGTATCCGTAAAAATCCGCGTCATGCCGCGTTTGCGGCCGACGATTCCGATTGCCATCGTCGCTACCCTCTTCTATCAGCTGAACGTATCCCCGCGAGTAAGGCGACGCCCTACCCGCTGGGTGATCATCAACCGAATTGTTTCTTTCGGATTGATGCCGGCCTTAGCCGACCTTAAAGAGGCCCGCTCCGGCGGGCTGATTCAGGATCAGTGCCGGAGTAGTTCCCCGAAACTCAGGAGAGCTTGATCTGTACATCGACGCCGGCGGCGAGGTCGAGCTTCATCAGCGCATCGACCGTCTTGTCCGTCGGGTCAATGATATCCATCAACCGCTTGTGAGTCCGAATCTCATACTGATCGCGCGCATCTTTGTTGACGTGCGGCGAGATCAGAATGGTATACCTTTCCTTCTTCGTCGGCAAGGGAACCGGGCCCTGGATATGGGCGCCGGTCCGCTTGGCCGTCTCGACAATCTCCCGGGCCGACTGATCGATCAGCCGATGGTCGAATGCCTTGAGACGAATCCGGATTTTCTGATTATTCGATGCCATAGTCGATTACTCGAGGATCTTGGAGACGACGCCGGCGCCGACGGTCCGGCCGCCTTCGCGGACCGCGAAGCGCAGACCCTCTTCCATCGCGATCGG
>P_1C_Liq_1_UnCtyDRAFT_1000002_pt1 | contig 49091 bp, 45 predicted proteins | sample Pon1CUnioCityCA_2_FD_10230 | JGI IMG/M metagenome (IMG submission 10230) | reverse complement strand
CTGCTAAGAGTCCTNCTNCAGCTCCTNCAGCAGAAAAGAAAGAAAGTACTCCAAAGCCTGCAGCTGTTATTCCAATGATGGAAGGAGATGAGATCGTTGAAATGGATCGCATGCGTAAAATGATTGCTGACCATATGGTTCACTCAAAGCATACTTCGGCACATGTTACTTCTTTTGTGGAAGCTGATGTTACCAATATGGTCATGTGGCGAAACAAAATCAAAAAAGATTACGAAGAAAGAGAAGGAGAAAAAATAACTTTTACCCCATTAATCATGGAAGCAGTGGCCATGGCTATTAAAGAAATGCCTATGATTAATGTTTCGGTAAGTGGTAATCAAATCATTAAAAGAAAGCACATTAATCTTGGTATGGCAACGGCGTTGCCAAGTGGCAACTTAATCGTTCCTGTTATAAAAGATGCAGATCAAAAAAACCTAATTGGCTTATCTAAAAATGTCAATGACCTTGCTAAGCGTGCTAGAGCAAATAAATTAAGCCCTGACGAAATTCAAGGTGGAACTTTTACAGTTACGAACGTGGGGACCTTCGGCAATGTAATGGGAACACCGATCATTAATCAACCACAAGTTGCAATCATGGCGGTGGGAGCGATTAAAAAGAAACCTGCTGTAATTGAAACCTCTTTTGGAGATACAATTGGAGTTAGACACATGATGTATTTATCCTTATCCTATGATCATCGGGTAGTTGATGGTTCGCTTGGTGGCAGCTTTGTTCAGCGGGTAGCCAAAATACTAGAGAGCTTTGACTTGGAGCGCAAAATATAGTCGATAAAATTGAATATTTCCAAGATTAATCATGTTTTATCCTCCTTAAACGCCTGAATCAAATATATTTGTGCTTTAAGAATAATATAACTAATCCAATGAACAAGGTTTTTTCAAAGTTATTATTGATTACAGTGCTCTTAGTTGGTTTCAAAAGTTTTGCCCAGCTAAGCGATAGAGAAAAGCTAACAGAGGCGCTCTATCTAATGGATGAAAAGCGCTTTACCGCCGCCCTCCCTATTCTGCAAGATTTATATGAACAGGATAAATACAAATCTAACGCTAACGTTAATTACAACATTGGTGTCTCGATCCTAAACTCCTTTAGCAGGGATCAAAAAGCGAAAGCTATTCCTTATCTGAAAGTGGCTACTGCCGATGCGAGTCCTAACTACACTCCTTTTAGTCCCAGAGAGAAAAAGGCACCTGTAGATGCGTGGTATTATTTAGGTCAAGCTCAACATCATGATTACCAATTTAATGATGCCTATGAAAGCTTCGAGAAGTTTGAGACTTATATAAATGACAAGCATTATTTATGGAATGCAATGGAGCGTGAAAAACGCATGGCAAAGTTTGCCAAAGAAGCCATGATGAACCCTGTGAAGATCAAGACTCAAAACCTCGGAGATTCTATCAATGGTTTTTATCCAGATTTTAGTCCTGTAATAACCATCGATGAGTCTGCTTTGTATTATACCTCTAGAAGATTAAGAGAAGATAGTTCAAATTATGAAATATATGCCCCTCTGGACGGAATGCTTTTCGAAGATATTTATGTCGCTTATAAAGTTNATGGTGAATGGCGANCGCCAAAATTGCTAAACATCAATACAGATGGTCATGAAGCTACAGTGAACCTCTCTATTGATGGGCAAACATTGTTTATTTACAAAGACATTAATGGGAATGGAGAATTGTATAAAAGTGAATTCCAATATGATTCTTCAGGTTATGAAATTTGGTCGGAGCCGGTCAAATTGGGCTCAGACATTAACTCTGACGCCTATGAGACCCACGTTACTATAAGCCCTGATGAAAAAACGCTTTACTTTATTAGTGACCGTGAAGGTGGATTTGGAGGAAAAGACATTTATTACTGTAAACGACTTCCTACCGGAAAATGGGCCATGTCGAGAAATGCAGGACCTCGTTTAAATTCAAAGTATGATGAAGACGGAGTATTCATGCACCCTGATGGTAAAACCATGTATTTTAGCTCAAACGGTCACCAGAGCATGGGGGGATACGATATTATGGTCAGCACCTTAACCGATAGTGGTTGGACCTCCCCAAAAAACTTAGGTTATCCNATTAATTCGGTCGATGATGATGTATTCTTCGTTACATCACCTGATGGGAAAAGAGCCTATTTTTCATCTTTCAAAGAAGATGGATATGGAGAAAAAGATATTTACCAACTTGAGTTAATAGAAGCAGAAGAAAAGTCACTTACCCTTTATCGAGGAGAATTTACTTTTATAGACAGAAGAGTGCCGCCTGCCGGCGCTGCGGTTACCATTACTGATAATGAAACCGGAGACTTAATCGGGGTTTACACACCAAGGGCAAGGGATGGTCAATTCTCAGCAATCCTAGAGCCAAATAAAAGCTATCATTTTATCTACGAAGCAGCAGCTTATCAAAGCTATGAAGAGGACATCTACGTTCCCGCGAGTGCAAACTATCAAGAAATTTATAAAGAAATTAAGCTAAAACCAGTTAGAGTTGGAACCGGTATGGATAAGATCACTCCCGCTCCTGTATCTTTTGCTGCAGTTAGTGGTGCATTAGCTAAGGAGGGTGAAACCTTAGATGGCATCAAGATTTTACTCTTAAATGAACAAGAAGACCTGCTCCAGAAAACTGAGACAGATGATGTTGGAGTGTTCAATTTCGCCGAACTTGACCCAACTAAAACATACCTGATCAAAGTAATTACCGACGAAGAAAACCCCATTCAAGGTTATGATATCGATATCAAAAATGATCAAGGGGAAACGCTGACCTTCGAAAAAATTGATGACTACACTTACATTTTCGTTCCTGCACTTTTCCCTTATGAATACTATGGCATCAAAGCAGAAAGCATAGCGGGAGAAGTTAAGGGAACAGAAGGTCCTTTAGCAGGATTAAATGTTAGGTTAGAAGACGAACAAACAAATGGTAAGCTAGATGAGCAAACTACTGATCAAGGTGGTCAGTTTGAATTCAAACAGCTTGATCTTGATAAAGCCTATCGAATTGTATTTGAAGGTGACTTCCCTGAAGACCCTGAAATTATTCTCCGAAATGAAAAAGGAGAGATCTTAACTTTTATGAGAGTCAAAGAAGGGGTTTACCGTTATACTCCAACTCAAATTACCCCAGGTTTAGCACAGAAAGAAGTGACAGATATAGAAGGTGCAGTAACTGCAGAAAACTACCCTGTTATTGGATTAAAAGTTTTATTACTTGATTATGAGCAAACCTTACTCAATTCAGCCGCTACTGATAGTTTAGGTAAGTTTAATTTTATGGATCTTGACCTGAATAAGACTTATTACATTCAATTTGAAGGAGATTTCCCCGAAGATGCCAAGCTCGTAGTTGCCAATGAAGACTTCGATCTAATGCCCTTCCGAAAAATTGATGAAGGACTTTACATATACGAACCGCTCTACATGGTTCGTTTGGTTAACCAGCAGAATAACTTAATGCAGGAGGAAACTACTGATCAAGTTGCGGAGTTCAACTACCAAAAGTTAGACCCTACTCAAGTTTATCGCATTATTTATGAAGCAAATTATCCTGATGATAACGAATTGATTATTGTTAACGATGAAGCAGTTGAATTTAGATTCGTAAGGGTTGATGAAGGCGTATTTGAATATCGTCCTTTGCCATTTGACCAAGTTCGATCTTATACCATGGACACAGAAGGGATTGAAGACCTGCAAGAAACCCTACCTAGACCCGAAGAACTTGAAAACGTGATTGCTTACTTCCAGCGTTATTTCATTTACAATGCAAAGGACATTAATCGTCAGAATAAGGAATTTGTCCAATTTATCAATGATATAGCGAAGCTTGTTGAAATTAGAGGTTATGCAGATATCATCATCACCTCTAGTGCGTCCAAAGTTCCAACTGCAACTTGGAAAACTAACAGCATTTTAACCAAAAGAAGAGCATACGACACCAAAAGATTGTTAGAAGAGATCTTCACTGATCGTGGAATAAAAGAAGATCAGTACAATTTTGTGGACATTAACACCCTTATTACCGGGCCTGAATATAAAGGAGATTGGGATACAAATAAGAGTACTTATGAAAAGTACCAATATGTAAGAATCTTTATTAAATAATAAGCGTGAATCTAAAGCTCACAAAGCCTATAGTATTTTTTGACCTTGAAACGACAGGAGTAGATGTTGCTAAAGATCGGATTGTTGAAATTTCAATTATGAAAATTCAACCCGATGGAAAGCAAGAAGTAAAAACAAGAAGAATAAACCCGGAAATGCCGATTCCAAAAGAATCTTCAGAGATCCATGGCATTTATGATAAGGATGTTGAAAACGAGCCGACGTTCAAGGCTGTAGCGAAAAGTTTAGCTCAATTTATTGGCAATAGCGATCTAGCGGGTTTTAATTCAAACAAATTTGATGTGCCACTCTTAGTAGAAGAATTCTTAAGGGTTGGGGTAGATTTTGAAATGCATAACCGAAGGTTGGTAGATGTACAAAACATCTTCCATAAGATGGAACAGAGAACCTTAGTAGCGGCTTACAAATTCTATTGCGATAAAGAATTGACAGATGCCCATAGCGCTGAAGCAGACATTAAGGCCACCTATGAAGTACTTCAATCGCAAATAGAGCGATACGAAGATCTTGATAGTAGCGTCGACTTTCTAGCCGAATTTTCTATGCGTAACCAAAATGCAGACCTCATGGGACGCATCGTATTTAACGAAGAAGGGCTTGAAGTATTTAATTTTGGAAAGCACAAAGGCAGAGTAGTGAGTGAAGTATTGAAAAAAGACCCTTCTTATTACAACTGGATGATGAAGGGAGATTTTCCTCAATACACTAAAAAGGTGCTGACTGAGATCAAGCTACGGTCATTTCAACAATGAAAATAGAGTAAAGTGAAGATAATTTGCATTGGTCGGAACTATGCAGAACATGCGAAGGAGCTAAAAAATGACCTCCCTACTGAACCGGTCGTCTTTTTAAAACCCGATACCGCATTAATTCCTAAAAAACAGCCATTCTTTATTCCAGACTTTTCTACTGAGGTTCATTTCGAAACTGAACTAGTAATTAAAATTGACCGAGTCGGTAAACACATTGACCCAAAGTTTGCCCACAAATATTTCTCTGAAGTCTCTCTTGGCATTGATTTTACCGCTAGAGACCTGCAACAAGAATTAAAAAGCAAAGGTCTACCATGGGAAAAAGCCAAAGCATTTGATGGTTCTGCTCCGGTAGGCAGTTTTATTCAAAAAGACGCATTACCCAGTCTTGATCAATTAACTTTTGATTTGAAGGTCAATGGAGTGCAACGTCAATTGGGCAATACCAAAGACATGATCTTTTCGGTTAACGAAATAATTGCCTATGTCTCAAAGTTCTTTACCCTAAAAATTGGGGACCTCATTTTTACAGGTACACCTGCAGGAGTTGCTAAAGTAGAAAAAAACGATACACTTGAAGCGTCTCTAGAAGGGCATAAAGTACTACAGCTCCAAGTTAAGTAATCTCCGTTTCTTTAAAAGCCACACCATAATCCTCTAGTTCTTTTAGAATAGGCTCGTAGATTTCCTTTTGGATTGGAATATGAACTCCTGGTGTTTTAATTACACCATTCAAAATCATTTTAGTTGCAATAGCCACCGGGTAACCAACTGTCATAGCCATAGCAGTGTGTCTGGTATCTCTACCCTTAATTACCATGGAAGCGTGTTTTTCGCGAAGATCTCCATCTTGCCAGTAATTGAATTTATGCCACATCACGATCATGTCCTTGTCTTCATTTGATAAAGTCCATTTTCGCTCTAAAATATGCTGTAATACCTGCGCAGGTGTAGCATTTTCAATTCCAATTTTTATATCTTCAAAAAGATCTAGCCAAGCCAGTTTTTCGAATAGCTCGATCTCATCGTGAGCATAATTAAGGTAATGTCTTAACTTTAATTCTACTGAATCGGTCGGATTATAAGGTAAAAAGAGGTTAATAAACTCTCTAAACGTCATATCCTTCGAATTGGGTAAAATATAACTATCATCAGTAGCTCCAAGTTGCACAAATGCATCCCAAGCCCTACAATAGCCAGGTCTCCTCAAAGTACCGCGGTACATGGTTTTAATATCTTCCAAATCATAAACGGAACGGTATTTAAGCGAGTCGCGATTAGCAATCCCTTCAAACTTACCGTAGTCTTCTATATCTATAAGCTCTGTTCTTCTGAATAATTTATGATAGGGAATATACTTATAGGTCCCTTCTTGAATAAACTTAACTGCCCCACCTTGACCTGCGAGCACGACATTTCTTGGATTCCAAGTAAACTTGTAGCCCCAAGGATTATTATCGCTTTCAGGTGCAACCAATCCACCTGTGAATGATTCAAAACCTTCTATTTTATTCCCGGCTTCTTTGATTTCATCAATTACTTTCATCGCAGAAAGATGGTCTATACCCGGATCCACGCCTATTTCATTCAGTATGATCACCCCTGCCTTTTCTGCCTCAGCTTCTAAGGCTTTCATTTCTTTTGAAATGTAAGAGGCTGTTACCATGTGCTTCTTGTAAGTGATACAATCCTTCGCCACTTCAATGTGCATATGTGCCGGAAGCATAGAAATTACTAAGTCAGCTTCCTGTATTAATTTCTTTCGTTGTTCCTCATGATTAACATCGAACTTTTCCATCGAAACGGCAGGATGCTGTTTTACCTCCTCCGCCACCTGACTTAAATTTTGATCTACAATCTTGAGTTGCCAATTAGCCTGTTCAGACTGTTTAATCAAATAGTCGATTAAACTAGCGGTCGACCTTCCTGCTCCTATTAATAAGATATGTTTCATACTGCGAAATATTTGCCCAAATTAGTGCTTTTAAGAAGTTTGGTCAACCAATTTATTAAAAGCCTTCCTTATTTTTGAAACATGAATAAACACTTTCTCATTTGGGGTTTTTCCTTTGGCTTTTTAGCAGTTGTGCTTGGAGCTTTTGGAGCCCATAGTTTAAAGAGTATACTAAACCAAGAATCTTTAGAAAGTTTCCAAACGGGAGTTCGTTATCAAATGTATCATGCATTATTACTTTTACTCATAGGTACAAGGAAAGAATTGCAAAGCAAGCTCATTTTCTATTTTTTGGTAATCGGTGTAATGCTTTTTAGTTTCTCCATCTATTTGCTTGCGATTCGGTCTGTCGTTCATATTGAACAACTTGTTTACTTAGGACCCATTACACCAATTGGCGGATCTTTGCTGATTGTAGCTTGGTTTCTACTAGCTCTAAAGGCCACTAAGATTGTTTCCGAAAAGTCCTAATTATGTGTGGAATTGCAGGTGTTACCTCAAACAAGTCGCTTAAACAAGAAAGCTTTGATCATTTAAAGCTGGCCTGCTCAAGACTTGCAAAAAGAGGACCTGACCATGAGGCCTATTCACGTTTTGAAAAAGCCGCCTTAGGCCATCGTAGGCTTTCTATCATTGACACTTCTGAAGCTGCAAATCAACCCTTTACAGATCCAACTAATAGGTATACCATTGTATTTAATGGTGAAATATACAACTACAAGCAGTTAAGAAAAGAACTAGAACAAAAGGGGCATCAATTTAGAACCACTAGCGATACTGAAGTTTTATTAATGGCCTATGTGCAATTTGGTTATGCTTTTTTAAACAAGCTAGATGGTTTTTTTGCTTTAGCAATCTACGATAAACAGGAACAATCCACTCTTCTAGCAAGGGATAGATTTGGCATAAAACCTTTGTTGTTTTGCAAACAGGAAGAAAACTTCTTTTTTGCCTCAGAAATGAAAGCCATGATGGCCTTTGATATCAGCAAAGAACTAGACCTTTCTTCGCTTTTCACCTACTTACAACTCAATTATATTCCTGAACCCCACTCTATTTTTAGAGGAGTAAAAAAATTAGAACCTGGTCACTATTTAAAGGTTGATGCAGAAAATCGCGTACAGAAAATTCCCTTTTACCAACTGCCTTACCCTCCTGAAAATGGCAAATATCTTGACATAGGCTATGAAGAAGCACAAAAAGAACTGATTACACTACTTGATCAATCGGTAGAACAACGATTGGTTTCTGATGTACCTTTGGGTACGTTTTTAAGTGGAGGAATCGACTCATCATTGATTACAGCTCTAGCAGCTAGGAAAGTAAAAAATCTAAACACCTTCTCAATCGGTTTTGAAAATGAACCACTATTTGACGAAACACACTTCGCAGAAGAAGTTGCTAAGAAGTACAGCACCCAACACCACGTTTTTAGCCTAAATAGAAATGACCTCTTGGATAGTCTTTATGAAACCCTAGACTACCTTGACGAACCATTTGCTGATTCTTCGGCGTTGGCAGTAAATGCCTTAAGCAAGCGAACCAGGCAGCACGTTACTGTTGCCTTATCAGGAGACGGTGCTGATGAGATTTTTTCAGGCTACCACAAGCATATGGGCGAGTTTATGGTGCGCAAGAACGGACTGAAACAACAACTGGTAAGGAAGATGAAAGTGGTGTGGGAAGTTATGCCACAATCACGCAACTCGAAATTGGGAAATCTTTTCAGGAAGCTTAAAAAATTCTCTGAAGGCTCCAACCTAAGCGCTGATGAACGCTATTGGCTCTGGGCAGGCCTTATGCAAGAAGCAGATGCCTCCAACCTAATGCTTAAAAATGCCAAACCTGAAATATATCATACTAGAAAAACCCAGATCTTACAGCTATTGAAACAGAGCAAAGACTTTAATGATGTGCTTGCAACAGATGTGCGCCTAGTTCTTTTAAGCGATATGCTGAAGAAAGTTGATCTTTATTCTATGGCAAATAGCTTAGAAGTCAGGACTCCTTTCCTTGATCATCGATTGGTAAACTTTGCTTTTGGTCTTAGGGCAAATTACAAAATACAAGAAGGTATGAAAAAGCGGATCCTGCAAGATGCAGCCCGACCCTACTTGCCCGAGTCACTTTACAACCGTCCAAAACAAGGCTTTGAGGTTCCTCTGCTTCCTTGGTTTAGAGGAGAGTTAAGCGATCTAATTCATCAAGACCTTTTGTCTGCTAGTTTCATTAAAGAGCAAAACCTTTTTAACCCGCAATATATCAGTCAATTGCTAAATCAATTGAAGTCTAACAGCCCGGGAGATGCACCCGCAAATGTTTGGGCGCTACTTGTCTTCAATAAGTGGTGGAAGAGATATATTGGTTAGATTTGTCGACTAATCAATCTTTTTTGTAGACCAAATATGCCTCGAGTACTTCGAATTATCAACCGATTCAACTTAGGTGGCCCAACCTTTAATGCTGCTTTGTTAACCAAATACATGCAACCTGACTATGAAACGATGTTGGTTGGCGGGAAAGAAGAAGACTCAGAGGAAAGCTCTAAACACATACTAGATAATTTAGGTATCGAAGCTACTTTGGTGGAGGCCATGCAGCGAGATGTAGGATTAAAAAATGATCGTACGGCCTATAAAGAAGTACTGAAAATGATGCGAGATTTTAAACCGGACATCGTTCATACTCATGCTAGTAAAGCAGGTGCGATTGGTAGGTCTGCGGGAATTGCTTATGGAAAAGCCAAGCTTGTCCACACCTTTCATGGCCATGTTTTTCACTCCTACTTCAGCAAAGCGAAAACGCAACTTTATCTTAATATTGAACGTGCATTAGCATTAAAAACAGACCGAATTATTGCTATAAGTCAGCGACAAAAAATAGAATTAGCAAAAAAGTATCGAATATGCCCTGCCAAAAAGATTGAGGTAATCCCGTTGGGATTTGACCTCGAGAAGTTCAATCAAGATCGACAAGAAAAAAGAAACTCTTTTAGAAAAACATATCATTTAAAAGAAAATGAAATAGCTGTAGGAATTATTGGGAGATTGGTTCCTATAAAAAATCACAACCTTTTTCTGAGAGCCTTCGCTAGGGCAATAAAAAAAACAGATAAAAAAGTAAAAGCCTTCATTGTTGGAGATGGAAGTGAACAAGGTGCGCTGATTGAGCTTTGTAAAAGTCTAGAGCTGAGCCTTTATTGCAAGGGTGATAATGAATCAAGTTTAGATGCACAGGTGATCTTTACCTCTTGGATCAAAGATATAGATTGGGTTAATGCAGGAATAGACATTGTTGCCTTAAGCTCCTTAAACGAAGGCACACCCGTAAGCTTAATAGAAGCGCAAGCATCTAAAAAACCTATAATTACCACCAAGGTAGGTGGAGTAACGAATGTTGTTCAACCAAATAAAACTGCTTTGGTAGTGCCTAATGATGATATGAAGCAGTTTGAAAAAAAACTATTGAGTTTGATTCAAAATGATAAGCTAAGACAACAAATGAGCGAAGATGGCTGGAAGCATGTAAGTGAGAAATATCATTATAAAAGACTGGTAAAAGATATGAAGCAGCTATACCACGATTTACTTCACGAATAAGTAACGTTTAAGCAAGTATTTAATTTGATAGATTTGTAGCTTAAAGAAACTGCTAAAATGAAAAAACTTCTAGGTTGCGTAGTAATATTAAGCATGATGGTTGGATGTAAGCCGCTTAATCCAAGTATTATGTTCAAAACACCCAAGGATTTTCAGTACGACGTTCCGCCAAAAGACCAGATTACGGATTATGTTATTGCCCCAAATGACATTATCAGTTTTCGGTTATTTACCAATAATGGTTTTAAACTTGTAAATATTGCCAATTCAGAGTCAAGTAATCCTCAGCAAATTCAAATGCTAAATCAAGGTATAAATTATCTTGTTGAGTTTGATGGTAAGGTTAATCTGCCAATAATTGGAAGAGTTGAGATCACAGGTAAGACCTTAAGAGAAGCTGAGTTCTTCTTAGAAGAAAAGTACAATGAAGTATATGTAGACCCTTTTGTGATGTTAGATATCACCAACAGGAGGGTAGCAGTTTTTCCTGGGAATGGTGGTAATGGTACGGTAATTACGCTTCAAAATAATAACACCACTTTACTCGAGGCACTAGCCTTAGCAGGTGGCATTAGAGAAGATGGAAGAGCAAATAGAGTCAAGTTAGTAAGGGGTAACCTAAGTGACCCGAAAGTATTTTTAATTGATCTCTCTACTATTGCAGGCTTAAATCAAGCAGATATAATCTTACAAGCCAATGACATAATTTATGTAGAACCTGTTGGAATTAGATCAAGACAAATTCTCTCAGAAATAGCCCCAATCCTTGGTTTGGCAACTACCGTACTAACCTTGTACCTCGTTCTTGAAAGAACCAATTAAAGGCTTAAACCTTGCAGGAACAACTAGAACAAAACGAGATTGATAGCTTAAACCGCTATAAAGAGAGTCTGAGCAATTTCAACACCGACTTCGACTTAGGGTTATTCGTTTATATTTTCAAACGAAATTTACTCTGGGTCTTATTAGTAATAGGCATTTCTCTACTGTTAAGCTTTCTATACATACGCTACACAGCACCTGTTTTTCTTTCATCTTCTGATATTCAAATTGAAAAAAGCAATCAAGCTAATCAGCTTTTAGATGTTGAAGACTATTATCAAACTAATGATATTTCGGCTGAAATAGAATTACTACGTTCGCCTTTGGTTATCGGAAGTGCCTTAGACAATCTACCACTTGAGGTAAGTTATTACATTAAGGGTCAATTCTTAGAGAATGAAATTTACAGGAATTCACCTTTTCAAGTTAAGGTATTAGAAAAAGATAGTGCGCTTAGAGGAGCAAAGGTTTACGTAAATTTCAAAAATGAGTATTCGGGTACGCTTTCATGGGGCAAGGACCAAGAATTTTCAGTAGCTTTTAAATCCGGAGAAGCCGTACAATTACCCTTTGCCAAACTAGTCGTTAACATAAATAATTATGAGAACATTAAGAGTGAGACCGAGGCGGTAAAAGGTATTTCGTACTTCTTTATAATTGCAGATCCTGTAAATACGGTTAAATCAGTCTTATCGCGCTTGGAGATAACATTACTGAATGTTAATGCTAAAACTATACGTATCAGCTTTAGTGATAGAAATAGGTTAAAAAGTAGAGATGTTGTTAATGAGATTGTTGAGGAATTCAAAGAGTACAGTGTAGAAAAGAAAAAGCAGAGTTCGCAACAAATTGTCAACTTCCTCAATGAGCAGATTAAATCGGTTTATGAGAAACAAAAAAGCTATGAAGTTCAAATTCAAAAATTTAAAAGAGACAATAACATTGCAGACATAGATCAGTACTCAGGAATTTTTATTGAACGGATGAATGGTCTTGATCAAAGCCTAATTAACCTAGAGGTGCAAATATCTTTGTTGAATGAAATAAAGAATCAGATCGACAAAGAAGGCGATGCGATTGATGTATATGACCTTCTGCCGCTTTTAGCAGGAAATGACAATCAAACAGGGGTCAGTAGCCTGATCGAAAACTTGAATGAGCTTTTAGTCGAAAAACAAAAACTCCTATATTCCACTCGTGAAGAGAGTGCACCAATTGCTGAAAAAGAATACCAGATTCAAGTCCAGAAAAAGCTCATTATTAAAAGCATTGGTGTTTTACTAGAAAAACTTAATGAGCGACTTAATAACATCAATGCACGAATTGAAGCAACCGAAAACGAGTACTTTAAAGTACCTGAGCAAGAGATAGAGCTTGTTCGTCTGAAAAGAAATTATGACATCAATGAGCGGTTCTATACCATGTTGATCGAAAAGAAAACTGAATATTCCATTTCGCAAGAGGGCTTTGTATCTAACCTCAACATTCTTGCCCCTGCTGAATATCCAAGCAGCCCCATCACTCCTAATAAGACAGTAATCTTTTCTTCTTTTCTAGTCGTTGGTATTTTAGTCAGCCTTTTGGTAATTATCATAAAATATCTTTTGCACAATAAGATTACCACTATAGGCGAGATCAGCAAATTCATTCCTTCAGGTGTAAGCATATTAGGAATGGTTCCAAAGTACAAAAAGGAAATCCCGGTATCTCAGCTGATTGTAAACAAAAATCCAAAATCGATAATCGCTGAGGCTTTTCGAACGGTAAGAACTAATCTGCAATTTATTTCAGATAAAGAAGGACCCAAACTCATGGCTGTTACCTCGACTGTTTCAGGCGAGGGTAAAACCTTTATTGCAATTAATCTTGGAGGTATTATAGCATACAGCGGCAAGAAAGTCATCATTCTTGATCTAGATATGCGAAAGCCTAAAATCCACAAGGGTTTTGATGCGGATAACTCAAGGGGAATGAGCACCCTTTTGATTGGCAAGGATGATACCGAAAAATGCATAAAGCACAGTAAACAAGAAGGTTTGGATTTTATTACTGCTGGTCCTGTACCCCCAAACCCTTCTGAGTTAATAATCAGCAGTCGATTGGACGAGATTATCGCTTACCTAAAAGATCGCTACGACTTAATTATTATCGACAACCCTCCCGTAGGACTTGTTACAGATGGTGTAGAAGTGATTAGAAAAGCCGATTATCCAATTTATATTTTCCGTTCTGAATATTCTCGTAAAAACTTTATTCAAAGCGTTGGGAGACTTGTTAATGAAAGTAAAATCAAGAATTTATCCGTGGTTTTAAATGGGGTTGACAGCAAAAGAAGAGGCTATGGCTATGGATACGGATACGGATATGGCTATGGATACGGATACGGGAATGGTTATTACGAGGAAAATGAAGAAAAAGAAAAAAACTTTTTGGATAGAATTAGACGAAAATAAATGGAAATAGTAAAGACACCTATACCTGATCTCTTATTGATTAAACCAAGAGTTTTCCCAGATTCCAGAGGCTATTTCTTTGAATCTTATAATCAAAAAAAACTAAGCCAAAATAATTTAAGAATGTCGTTCGTTCAAGATAATCTCTCTAAGTCCGATAAAGGTGTGCTTAGAGGGCTGCATTTCCAAAAACCTCCTTTTACTCAGGGCAAATTGGTTTATGTAATTAAAGGCGCAGTGTTAGATGTGGCAGTTGACTTGAGAAAAAATTCTGCTACTTATGGAAAGCATTACAAAGTTGAACTAAATGAAGAAAATCACAATCAGCTTTATGTTCCTGAAGGATTTGCTCATGGTTTTTTAACCTTGCAGGATGATACCATTTTTGCATACAAATGCACCAAATACTATGAAAAGCCTTCAGAAGATGCCATTTTATGGAATGACCACGACTTAGGAATTGATTGGGGAATCAGGGATCCTAAAATCTCAGAAAAAGACCAAAAAGCGCAAGCTTTCAAAGCCTTTAAATCTCCATTCTGAACATGAATACACTGATTATCAAAATATGTTTACTCTTTCTAAGTAGCTTGGTCTTTAGTATACTGATCAATAAAGTTTTCTTAAAGTTTTCGAAAAATCTCGGGATGCGGAACATTGATGATCAAGCAATTCGATGGGCCTCTACCTCAAAACCTGCTCTAGGCGGAATTTCATTCTTTATTGTGTTTCTACTTGTATTAACACAGCATCCCATCTATTTCGCAGCTTATGAACTGCCGTTTAACACTAAACTTATTGGTGTACTTGCTGCATGTACAGTGGGTTTTTTAGCAGGATTAGCTGATGATGCATACAACACCAACCCTTTGTTAAAATCACTTGCACAAGGATTAAGTGCTGTGATCTTAATAGCAACAGGCTCCTTTATCGAACTCTTTGATTATACTTGGCTGAATTACTCTTTTACTTTTTTATGGGTAGTGGGTTTAATGAACTCCATTAATATGCTAGACAATATGGATGGTATAACCACGACAGCTTCAATTTTTGCCCTATTAGCCATGTTGATCGTGATGTTTTTTAATAACCAGTTTAGTTCTGTTTACTTCACCTTAATGATAGGTCTTTTGGGAGCGTTATTCGGATTTCTTTTCTTTAATTGGCATCCATCAAAAATGTATATGGGAGATACAGGTAGTCAGTTTTTAGGAATCTCCTTAGCCGCACTATCCATATAATTTCTCTGGAACTTTAAAGGAGATTCAGGCAGTGTTCCTTCTCAACAGATAATTTTACCCCTACTAGCCTTTCTCGTCCCATTGAGTGACACTACTACCGTTGTAATTAATCGCATAGCGAGAGGTAGTTCACCCTTTGTTGGAGGGAAAGACCATACAACCCACTCGCTTTCTTACATGGGATTAAGTGACCAAAAAGTAGCCTTTGTTGTGGGTGGTTTGGGTTTAGTTTCTACCGTGGTATTGCTTGTGGCTATAGCCATTCAAGAATGGGATCATTTGTTTACAATTCTATTCTCCGTTTACGCATTGACTGTTTTTCTTTCTTTATTTTTAATTTGTAAAATCTATCCTGAAAAGAGTCAATTAAAAAATGAGAAAGAGCCCATCAATATTAAAAAAAGCGCTTAATTTAATTCTGGTATTTTTTGCCATCATTGGATTTTTTCAACTCACAATAGCTGCTTTTAGTGAGGAAAAAGAAGAAGCTGAGTACAAGGAAAAAATGCAGGATGCTTACCACATTTTTAGTCTCAGCCCTCCAAAAGAAGCAAGCTTTGCAGGCGAAAAGGTTCCTACTCAGGAGCCTGAGGTTTATGAAAGACTTGATAGAGAAATTCACTCAAACACTTATTTTCATTCTAATACCATTCTTTACTTTAAAAGAGCGAACCGTTGGTTCCCGGTTATTGAACCACTATTAGCAAAACATGGAGTGCCAGATGATTTTAAATATTTAGCCCTGATAGAAAGTGGTTTACAAAATGTTGTTTCGCCTGCCGGAGCTACAGGTTATTGGCAGTTTTTAAAATCGACTGGAAAAGAATATGGCTTAGAGATTAACGGAGAAGTTGATGAGCGCTACCACCTTGAAAAAGCAACAGAGGCTGCATGTAGCTACCTTAAAGATTCTTATAAAGAATACGGAAGCTGGTCATTAGCTGCAGCCGCCTACAATGCAGGTAAAAGAAGAATAAGTAGCGAGTTAGACAGACAACAAGCAAACAATTATTATGATTTACTTCTAAACCAAGAAACTGGACGTTATGTCTTCAGGATCTTAGCTATCAAAGAAATTTTTAATCAGCCAGAACAATATGGTTTTCAAATTCGAAAGAAAGACCTCTATCAACCGCTGAAATATGAAACAGTAACGGTGGACTCTACGGTAAATAATTTCGCAGACTTCGCACAGCAACATCAAATCAGTTATAAGATCTTAAAGTACTTTAACCCATGGCTTAGAGAGGCCTACTTGCATAATGACTCAAGAAAGAAATATGCGATCAAAATACCCACAAATCCTAACTACCAACTCAACTAAAAGGCCTTTGATAGGTTAAAGTCTGTAAAGCCTTTTATATGTCAAAAACTGTTGAACACGATACCCTTGAGGTAATACAATCACGGGTTCACAATTTAAAAAACATCAGCCTTCGCCTTCCTCGGGAAAAACTAGTGGTGATAACGGGGCTAAGCGGAAGTGGTAAATCCTCTTTAGCTTTTGATACAATTTATGCAGAAGGGCAAAGACGATATGTAGAATCTTTTGGTTCCTATGCCCGTCAGTTTTTAGGCACACTAGAAAGGCCTGATGTAGATAAGATTAATGGCTTAAGTCCTGTTATTTCTATTGAGCAGAAAACGGTTTCAAAAAACCCACGCTCTACCGTCGGTACCATTACTGAAATCTATGACTTTATGCGGCTGCTTTTTTCAAAAGTCGCTACCGCCTATTCGCATAAAACAGGCGAAGAGATGATTAAGTACTCTGAGAAAGAAATCGCAAAACTCATCCAAAAAGAATTTCAGGGCGAGGCCATTAACCTTTTAGCTCCCGTTGTTAAAGGCCGTAAAGGTCACTACAAAGAGCTCTTTAAACAAATCTCGAAAAAGGGCTTTCTAAAGGTAAGAGTGGATGGCGATTTAATTGACATTACTAGGGACCTAAAGCTCGATCGCTACAAGGTGCATGACATTGAGATTGTGGTTGACAGATTAAAGGTTGATAAAAGCTCAAATAAACGGCTTGCTGCTGCCATCAGCCTTGCTTTAAAGCACGGAAAGGGTGTATTGATGGTACTTAAAAAAGACGAGAAGGAAGCACGGTTTTTTAGTAAAAACTTAATGTGCCCAACTACGGGAATCTCCTATGATGAACCTGCACCAAATTCTTTTTCATTTAACTCACCCTATGGGGCTTGTTCTAAATGCAACGGATTAGGAGAGGTTGCTGAAGCAAGCACAGATAAAATTATTCCTGATCCCAAAAAAAGCATAAAAGCGGGAGGAATTGCACCCCTAGGTGAGTTCAAGAACAAATGGATCTTCAGCCAAATCGAAAAGATTTTATCGCATTATAATCAAAAAATAACTACCCCAATTGAAAAACTTGAGGTTGAGGCACTACAAACTATCTTACAAGGCACACCTTCTGCTATTAGGATCGAAGAGAAGCAAGGTAATGCCACCGTAAGAAGGTCTTTCGAATTTGAGGGGGTGATGAGTTTCATTCAACGGCAATACGAAGAGAATAAATCAAAAAATGTAAGCCGATGGGCGGCTCAATTCATGAATAAAATAAGTTGCCCCAATTGCGATGGCGCAAGAATTAATCTCATCGCACGGCATTTTAAAATTGGAGGTAACAATATAGCAGATCTAGCAAAGCTCGATATTGAAGAATTACAAGAATGGTTTGATGAAATAGAAAAACTACTCGACAAAAGAAAACAAAAGCTAGCCACTGAAATCTTAAAGGAAATAAGAAATCGAATAGGTTTTCTAGTTAATGTAGGACTTACTTACCTCTCCTTAAACCGAAGTGCTAAAAGCCTTTCGGGTGGTGAAGCACAACGGATTCGCTTGGCCACACAAATAGGGTCGCAATTAGTAGGAGTACTCTACATTCTTGATGAACCTAGCATTGGTCTGCATCAAAAGGACAATCACCAACTTATTAAAGCCCTGCAAGAATTAAGAGACCTTGGAAACTCGATCATTGTAGTGGAACATGATAAAGACATCATGCTCGCCGCGGATCACTTAGTCGATATTGGACCCGCTGCAGGGATTCATGGAGGCAAAGTAGTTGGTGAGGGTAATCCAAAACAATTTCTTAAAAAAGATTCCACCACTGCCCAGTACCTAAAGGGAGATCTTAAAATTAAAATTCCGGAGAAACGAAGAAAAGGAAATGGTAAAAATATAATACTTAAAGGAGCATCAGGTAATAACCTAAAAAGTGTTTCTGCAACCTTCCCACTAGGCAAGTTGATTTGTGTTAGTGGAGTCTCAGGAAGTGGCAAATCGACTTTGGTGGATGATACCCTCTACCCTACCTTAAATGCAGCAATCTACAATGGTAAAAAGAAACCCCTATCCTACAAAAGTATTAGTGGCTTAAAAAACATAGATAAAGTGATTGAAATTGACCAATCACCCATAGGTAGAACACCACGGTCTAATCCTGCTACTTACTCAGGTGTATTTACCGATATTAGAGCTTTGTTCAGCAGCTTGCCTGAGGCAAAGATAAGAGGCTATAAACCTGGCAGATTTTCTTTTAATGTTAAAGGAGGAAGATGCGAAAAATGTCAAGGTGCAGGAGTTATGACGGTTGAAATGAATTTTTTACCTGATGTTTATGTGGAATGCCCTGAGTGCAGAGGGAGACGTTACAATAGAGAAACCCTTGAGGTAAGGTATAAAAGCAAATCCATCAATGATGTGCTAAACATGACCATTGATCAAGCAGTAGACTTTTTTGAGAATGTCCCTTCAATTCTACAAAAGGTAAAAACCTTGCAAAAAGTTGGATTGGGCTATGTTCATCTAGGTCAGTCTTCTACCACGCTTTCAGGTGGTGAAGCTCAGCGCGTTAAATTGGCTTCAGAGCTGGCTAAACGTAGCACAGGTAAAACTTTTTACATTTTAGACGAACCTACAACCGGGCTGCATTTTGAAGATATAAGAATACTTTTAAAAGTGCTAAATCAATTGGTGGATACAGGAAACACCGTCTTAATTATTGAACATAATTTGGACATTATTAAGGTAGCTGACCATGTAATTGACCTTGGTCCTGAGGGAGGAAAGAAAGGTGGTGAAATAATCGCAAGCGGAACCCCAGAGCAAATTGCTAAATCAAAGAAAAGCTTGACTGGAAAGTATTTAAAAGAAGAATTAAGCATATGAGATCAAAAAGAGAACTATCTGACAAACGATGGTCAGCTATAAAAAGCAACGACTCTTGGGCAGTTTTTAAAATCATGTCAGAGTTTGTAAACGGCTTTGAATCTCTTTCAAAAATTGGCCCTTGCGTCTCTATTTTTGGTTCTGCACGAACACCTGAAGATCATAAATACTATAAAATTGCAGACAATCTAGCTTACCTCTTGTGCCTAAAAGGTTATGGAGTGATTACAGGGGGCGGACCAGGAGTAATGGAAGCTGCAAACAGAGGAGCACATCGTGCAGGCGGAAAGTCAGTTGGTTTGAATATAGACCTGCCTTTTGAGCAAAACAACAACCGCTATATCGATCAAGACAAGTCGCTGCAATTCAACTACTTTTTTGTGAGGAAACTAATGTTTGTCAAATATGCTCAAGGCTTTGTAGTATTACCGGGAGGTTTTGGTACGCTTGATGAACTTTTTGAAGCCCTTACCTTAATTCAAACTAAAAAAATTAATCGATTCCCAATCATCTTAATGGGAAAAAGCTTTTGGGAAGGCTTATTGGAATGGATCAAAAACACTCTTTTAGAGGCTAATAACAACATTAGCAAAGAGGATCTTGAGCTTTTTTACCTGGTAGATACTGTAGAAGAAGCTGTAGAACACATAGAAAACTTCTACGAAGATTCTGAATTAAGTCCGAATTTCTAGATGACCTTCTAGGTATCTTCTAAGCATTCCTATTGCTGCCAAAGCAGATCTTCTGATATTTCTTTCGCGGTTTTGTTCAAATTGAAAACGCTTAGCATATACCCCCTCTTTCGTTGCTAACGCAATCCAAACGGTTCCTACGGGTTTACGATCGGTACCTCCTTCAGGCCCTGCAACCCCAGAAGTCGCGAGTGCAAAATCTGCATTCATTTTCTGCCTTACATTTTGGGCCATTTGTTCGACTACTGATTGGCTTACTGCTCCTAGTGTATTCAAAGATTCCTCGCTTACATTGAGCGTGTTCATTTTTACCTCATTGGCGTAGGAAACAACACTGCCTTTAAAATATTCAGAACTTCCAGGGACACTTGTAAGTAAATGCGCTAAGTAACCACCCGTACAACTCTCTGCTGTAGCAATAGTCTTTTGTTGTTTTTTTAATTGAACTCCTAGCGCTTCTTCGGCCTTAATGTCGTTATCTCCAAAAATATATTGGGGCACTAACTGCTTAAACTCTTTTGACTTCTTTAGTATCTTTTCCTTTAGCTGAGCTAACTCATCACCTTCGGCACTTAAACGAAGTTTTACTATTCCGGGCGATGGCAAGTAAGCCAAGTGAATACCTTCAGAACTTAGACTATCTTCCCACTCTTTAACCTGTTCAGCTAAAAAAGATTCACCAATACCCTCTGTCATGATAGTGTGATGAAAAAGTGTTGGCAAGTCAAATCGGTCCTTAATTCTTGGTAGTACCTCTTCAGACATCAAATGCTTCATTTCATAAGGCACACCAGGCATTGAGACAACTACCCTACCTTTCTTCTCAAACCACATACCTGAGGCTGTACCGACTAAATTAGTCAAGACTTCACAGGCTTTTGGTAAATCTGCCTGTTGACGATTGGTTTCGAGCATTACCCTATTTCTTGACCGAAAATAATCCTCTATCCTTTCTAATACCTCAGCATTTCGGTAAAGCTCGGTATCAAAAAAGTCACATAAAACTTGTTTGGTTATATCGTCTTTAGTGGGACCTAATCCGCCAGTGGTAATAACAAGATCGGCACGTTCAAATGAAGTAGAAAGTTGATCTAGAATGGCCTCTCTCTCATCTTTAACAGAAATGATTTGGGCAACCTTGACGCCTAGTGAGTTAAGCTGCTTTGCCATCCAAGCAGAATTGGTATCTATGGTTTGACCAATCAGAATTTCATCACCAATGGTGACCAATTCTACATTCATGCCTGTTTAATTAAATGTAAAAAGGACGGTAGTCTCCACCCAATTGATCTTGTCCAAAACTACTTACGACCTCTAAAGGAGTTACACTAACTACCGGAATTTGTGAATGATTCACTACCTGCTGCGCATAAGGACCAACAAACAAACCAGTTGAGGCTTCTTGCTCCGTCATGATGAAAATCAGATCCGCATCATTTTCTTTAGCATGCTCCATGGTCATTTTAGCAATATTATCACCGTGCTTAGTACTTGTCAAGTAAGAAATTCCTTCATTTTCCAAATACTCTTCAACTTGTTTTACTTTCAAGTTAAAACGAGCCTTTTCTTCCTCGTGCTCTTCAGTAATTAGCGCCGCTATGTGAATTGTTGCTCCGTAATGTTTGGCAAAATAGGCTGCTTCAGAAACCTTATCTCGGGTATGTGAAGTACTATCTAATGGTAATGCAATGTTTTGGTAACCAAACTTGTCTGCATGTTTTTGAATAGTGAAAACAGGTACAGAAGAAGAAGTTACCACTCTATAGGCATTACTCCCTAAGAAAAACTCTTCTAAACCGCTAACTCCATGGGTTCCCATCACGATCATATCAACATCCAACTCTTTGGCTGCTGTCACAATCTCTTTGCTAGGGCTTCCATCTCTAATTTCAATGTTTACTGTAACTCCCATTCTCTCGTTAAAGTCTGAAGCAATCTTATCTAGTTGCTCTTTCGCTGCTTCTTTTACTTCAGAATATTGAGCCGCTGCATCCATCATAGGGAACACATCTGCAGAAAGCGGCGTAAAAACGTGCAACAAATAGAGTTCTGCCTGAAACTTACCACAAAGGTTAACGGCATGTTCAAGTGCCATTTTCGAAGTCTCAGAAAAATCAATTGGAATTAAAATTTTGTTGATGTCTATTTTTCGTTTCATGTTTGGTGGTATTTACTACGAAAATATAGAAATTATTTTCATCAGAATAGGAATTACACTAGCTTTTCAATTTTTACTTAGTTTAGCAAAAAAGAGGTTTTATGTTACATCCATCTGAACTAGTACTTAGCCCCAATGGAGCTATTTATCATCTTAATTTACAAGCTCATCAAATTGGGCATAAAATTATTGTGGCAGGAGACCCAGGAAGAATAAAACAGATTTCACTGCACTTTGATAGTATAGAACATGTGGTTGAAAATAGAGAGTTTGTTACCCACACAGGCACTTTTAGAGGTGAAAAGATAACTGCTTTAGCCACCGGAATCGGCACCGACAACATCGACATTGTAATGAACGAATTGGATGCCTTAGTAAATATTGATCTCCAGAAAAGGGAAATCAAAGAAAAACTTACTTCACTTGAAATAGTCCGCATTGGTACTTGCGGCTCTTTACAAGAAGATGTGCCAGCAGATCAAGTAGTGGTTTCTACGCATGCCTTTGGACTTGATGGATTAATGAACTTCTATGCGGTAAAACCATCTGAAGAAGATGATGATTTATTGAAGGAAATCAAAAGGCAATGCGAATGGCCTGATCAATTAAATAGGCCCTACCTCGTAAGTGGCAAAAAAGAATTCGTGCAAAAAATTGGAGAAGGCTTTAATCCCGGTATAACCATCACAGCAAATGGTTTTTATGCTCCACAAGGAAGAGAATTGAGGATTCCTTTAAAGGAGCCAAACCTCAATGAAAGCCTGCGTTCATTCAACTACAACAATCACCGAATAGTAAACTACGAGATGGAAACCTCTGCCCTTTACGGCTTGAGCAAAGCCATGGGGCATAAAGCCTGCACAGTTTGTGCTGTTGTTGCAAACCGCTACGCTAATTCATTTAGCAAAGATTACAAGCCCGTGATCAATAAACTGATTGAACAAGTTTTAGATCGACTAGTGCCTAAAAAGTAAACCCAAGCAATAAACACCTCAGCGTGAATAACTCTTGAGTCTTTGAAATCAAGCGGTCTTGCTTTAGCTAACTTTGTTAAGCATGATGGCTGAGAGTAAAATAGCTGCTTTAATCGCTTTGTTAGATGACCCAGATGAAAACATCTACGGTCAGGTAAGTGAAGAATTACTTGAGCTTGGTGAAGAGGCAGTGCCTTTTTTAGAAAGCGCATGGGAGACTTCCTTCAATGCTATTTTACAAAAAAGGATTGAGGGTATAATTCACCAAATTAATTTTCAAGAGGTTGTCAAAAACTTTCAGCAATGGCGACTAAGTGAAGAAAAAAACTTACTCGAAGCAGCTATTCTGATCAGCCAGCTTCAATATGCAGATCTTGATCGAAATAAGATAGAAGAATTTGTAGCCCAATTAACGCAGGATGTATGGATTGAGCTCAATCAAGATTATACAGCTATGGAAAAGGCAGGAGTATTTAATAAGGTCTTTTTTGAAATTTACGGCTTTAGCGGAAATAAAAAGAGTTTTCACTCTCCTCAGAATTACTACATCAACAATGTGTTAGATAGCAGAAGAGGTAACCCACTTAGCCTTTCAATTCTTTACCTTGAAGTAGCTAGACGCCTAAAGGTACCCATTTATGGAATAGATTTACCAGAACACTTTGTTTTAGGGTACACTAGTGTTCCTCTCGCATTTTTAGGCGATGTTAAAAAAGAAGATGTGCTTTTTTACATCAATCCATTCAATAAAGGCGCCTTCTTTGAAGAGAAGGACATTCGAAACTTCGTAAAAGAACTCAAACTCGAAGATGATGATTATTTCTACCTACCTTGTAAACCTTTGAAGATCATTGGACGCATGATCGTTTCTCTTATAGTGAGTTATCATAAATCAGGGTATGAAGACAAAGTTGATGAATTAAAGGTGTTATACAAGTGCCTTCGTTCTTCTGAGTAAGCATATTGATTCAGTAACAAATCTTATCTTTCTACCCTTTAAAATCTAAGCTCATGCACACAAGTGGAAATACTGAAGCACTCTTTACCAACGATGCGATTGTATTAGGAATCTTAATGATTCTATTGGCTTTTATCTTTTTTACTTCTAGCAGTAAAAATCCCTTATGGCAAAAGTTCTACAAATTTATTCCTGCCCTACTCCTCTGCTATTTTCTGCCCTCAGTCTTAAATTCTATGGGTATCATTTCAGGAGATGCTTCTAATCTATATTTCGTAGCCTCTCGCTATTTACTTCCTAGTAGTTTGGTCTTACTTTGCTTGAGTATTGACTTCAAAGGAATCTTAAAACTTGGCCCAAAGGCCATCATTATGTTTTTTGCTGGCACATTGGGCATTGTGCTTGGAGGGCCTATAGCAATCATAGCTGTTTCCGCTTTCGCTCCTGAAATAATTGGTGGCAGTGGCCCAGAAGAAGTTTGGCGTGGACTTGCCACCGTTGCAGGAAGTTGGATTGGCGGAGGGGCGAACCAAACTGCCATGAAAGAAATTTACGGAGCAAGTGACGAGCTTTTCTCTGCCATGATCACGGTTGACGTGATTGTTGCCAACATTTGGATGGCCTTTTTATTAGTAGGTGCAGGAGTTTCTGAAAAGGTAGATCGCTTTTTTAAGGCGGATGCCTCAGCCATTACTGAAGTTAAAGAGAGCATTCAAAACTATCGCTCGAGCATTTCTAAAATTCCAAACTTAACGGATATGATGGTAATTTGTGCCATCGGTTTTGGGGGAACAGCTTTAGCGCATTTAGGCGCAGATCTGATCACACCTTTTATGGAAACCAAAAAAGAAATACTAAGTGAATACCGCTTAACCTCAATGGCAAGTAGTTTCTTTTGGATTGTAGTAATTGCGACAATTAGCGGCCTGATTCTATCATTCACCAAGCTTAAAAAATATGAAGGTGCGGGAGCGTCAAAGTTCGGTAGCGCATTTCTTTATGTTCTAGTAGCTACCATCGGTATGAAGATGGACGTAACCGCCATCTTTGAAAACCTAGGACTTTTTGTAGTTGGCCTTTTATGGATGTTAACTCACGTAATCATCTTGTTGCTTGTGGCGAAAATCATCAAGGCGCCTTTCTTTTTTGTGGCGGTAGGCAGCCAAGCCAATGTGGGCGGTGCCGCCTCAGCACCAATCGTTGCTTCGGCTTTTAGTCCAGCACTTGCTCCTGTGGGAGTTCTTCTAGCTGTTTTTGGCTACGCAGTAGGAACCTTTGGAGCCATTTTCTGTGCTCAACTCATGCAAATGGTAAGTCAATAGCAAATGAATTCCTTAACTTTAGGAAAATAAACTACCACCAAAATGAAATGGATTGCCAAACTTTTCGCCAACGCTATAGCTGTTTTGGTTACAGCCTATATTCTCCCGGGAGTTGAACTGCAAGATTTCTTGACTGCCATTGTAGTTGCTGTTGTTTTAGCGCTACTTAACAATTTCTTGAAACCACTATTGATTATTCTTACCATACCTGTTACAGTTGTAACACTTGGCCTCTTTTTGCTTGTTATAAACGCCGTGATCATACTATTAGCAGATGATTTAATCAGTGGCTTTGAAGTTGGGAGTTTTTGGTGGGCCTTATTATTCAGCATCATCTTATCCCTGATCAATTCATTTTTCAACAAATTGGATCAAAACGAAAATCAACAAAAAACTTAAATATGAAATATAAAGAACCCATGTTCAAGGCTGAGGAGCTTAAAGGAAAAACCATTTTAGTTACTGGAGGAGGCACAGGTCTTGGTAAATCCATGAGTGAATACTTTTTGAAACTTCAGGCCAATGTAATTATTGCTAGCAGAAAACAAGAAGTATTAGATGCTACTGTGAAGGAGTTGACTGAAGCTAATCCAGATGCAGGTAAAATAATTGGTATTGCATGTGATGTTCGAAAGCCGCAAGAAGTTGAAGCTGTTTTAGAGGCAGGGGTTAAAGAATTTGGAGAGGTGAACGGCCTCGTCAACAATGCAGCAGGTAATTTTATAAGTCCTACGGAAAGGCTTTCACCTAAGGCATTTGACGTGATTGTAGACATTGTCTTAAAGGGCAGTTACAATTGCTCGCTGATCTTAGGTAAATATTGGATTGAACAGAAGCTGCCAGCTACCATGCTCAATATTGTGACAACTTACAGCTGGACAGGTTCAGGCTATGTGGTGCCTTCTGCGGTAGCAAAAGGTGGAGTACTTTCTCTCACACGATCACTAGCAGCTGAATGGGCCAAGTACAAGATCAGAACCAATGCCATTGCACCCGGCCCCTTCCCTACTCAAGGAGCTTTCAGTCGCTTATTTCCCGAAGGCTTAAAAGAAAAGATTGATCCAGTAAACCGCATTCCCCTAAAACGCTATGGTGAACACCAAGAACTAGCCAACTTAGCGGCTTATTTAATGTCTGACTTTTCTGCTTACGTAAATGGAGAAGTAGTTACTATTGACGGCGGAGAATGGCTTTACAATGCTGGTGAATTTACAGGGCTAGAAGCGGTACCGGAAGAAATGTGGGATATCATCGAGAAACAAGTACGAGGAAGGAACAAAGGCTAAATCTTTTCCTTACCTTCTTTGTTTCTTGCATAAAAAAGAGCCTTGATCAAAATTGCTTGGGACCCCATTTATGTTCACCCGTTGCCGGAAAAGCACCGTTTTCCGATGGAAAAGTATGAACTTCTGCCTCAGCAATTAAAGTATGAGGGCAGCTTCAACAAAGAAAATTTTTTTGCTCCTGAACCTTTAGAAGTTGATCAGCTGCTCGCAGTGCACGATCCCATCTATTGGGAAAGGCTTTCAACTTTAAAACTTGAAAGAAGGGAACAACTTCGGTCTGGGTTTCCACACTCAAAGCAACTGATAGAAAGAGAATTAGTTATTACTGGAGGAAGCTTGCAAGCTTCTTTATTTGCCTTAGAAAATGGCATTGCCTTCAACATTGCCGGAGGCACCCACCACGCCTATGCAGATCGAGCAGAGGGCTTTTGTTTGTTAAACGACATTGCAATCTCCGCTTCTTACTTATTGCGTAAAAAACTTGCAAAACAAATTTTAGTAGTTGACCTAGATGTGCACCAAGGCAATGGCACAGCAAAGATCTTTGAGCAAGATGAGAGTGTCTTTACCTTCAGTATGCATGGGGCACATAATTACCCCTTAAAAAAGGAGAAATCCGATCTAGATGTTGGACTTGAAGATGGAATTAACGGTAACAAATATCTTGAATTGCTACACCACTACCTGCCGAATTTGATTGCCAAGGTAAAACCTGATTTTATATTCTATCAATCAGGCGTTGACATTTTAGAAGGCGATAAACTTGGTCGGTTAGGAGTAAGTTTGAAAGACTGTAAAAGAAGAGACCGCTTTGTATTGGAAACTGCCAAAAAACAAAACATACCACTCATGGCCTGCATGGGTGGAGGTTATTCGCCTAAAATAAAAAATATTGTAGAGGCGCATGCAAATACTTACAGAGTGGCTAGAGAAATATTCGATTAAAATCTAAAATGGATTAGTAGCATGAACGGTAAGTTCTGGAATGTACCCCCTTGAGTCCATTTCTAAAGCAGCCACAACCGCATGAGCAATCTCATCTGAAGTGAGTTTATTGGCCTCCTCTTCCCTTTCTTCTCTTGATGGATTGTTGAACGCTGTTGGAACATAGCTTGGATTTACATTGATCACCCTAACATTATAAGGTCTCAGATCTGCTTGCCAATCTTGACTTAATCCTCTTAGTGCAAATTTTGAAGAGCTGTAAATGGTTCCACCAGCATATCCCTTTAAAGAGGCGGTTGAGGCAATATTCACAATGTCACCATGCTTTTGCTTTTTAAATAACTTAGCCGCTTCCTTGGCCATCATAGCGGCACCAAAAACATTTACTTCGTAGACCTTTTTCATAGCTTCAATATCCAACTCATCTATCGCATAGCGCTGGGCACCAATTCCTGCATTGTTGATTAGTACATCTAAACGTTCAAACTTCTGAAGAAAATAAGAGTAGGTACGCAATACATCTTGTTCTATTGAAACATCAGCATGAATGGATATTGCCCCGATCTCTTTTGCAATCTGCTCAAGTTTGGCTTTATCTCTGCCTGTTATCGCTACATTAGCTCCCTTTCCAATGAGCATTTTAGCCATTGCTTTCCCTAAGCCTGAACTTCCACCTGTTATCAGTACATTTTTATCTTTCATCTCCATATCTATTAAAAAGAATGAATGTATTAATAAACTGAGTTTTATTCAAGAAATACCCGATGATTCCTAGATTAATTTCCAACTTTGCACTAAAAAGTAATGGAACTCTATTTAAGTTTTGCTCTTTTATGCTTCACCTCTTTCATCACACTGATGAATCCACTTGGTGTGATGCCCGTNTTTATGACCATGACAGGAAGTTTGAGTACTGAAGAACGGAGGAACACTGCTCAAAAAGCGACCATCGTAGCAGCTCTATCACTTATTGCCTTTGCTTTTTCAGGACAACTTTTATTTAAATTCTTTGGCATTTCAGTCGATAGCTTTAGAGTCGTCGGTGGCGTCATTTTCTTCATGATGGGATATGACATGCTTCAAGCAAGATTAGTGAAAGTAAAAATGAGCAAGGAGTCCACACGAAAAACTTACGTTACTGATATTTCAGTAACTCCCTTAGCGATACCAATGATTTGTGGACCCGGAGCTATTACCAATGCAATTGTATTAATGGACGATGCCAAAGACCTACAAATGAAAGGAATTTTAATCGCCGTAATATTAGCAGTTTGCTTAATCACCTTTCTAATTCTCTGGAGTTCTTCTACCATTATTAAATGGCTTGGTGAAACAGGCAATAAGATCATGATGCGTCTTATGGGGCTTATCGTGATGGTAATTGCAGTAGAGTTTTTCTTTAGTGGAATGAAACCTATTCTCATCGACATTCTTAAAAGCGCTCAACAGTGATCAAGCGCCTTTTTGCCTCATTACTCCTTCTATTGCTTATCTACCTTGCTTACCACTTTAAAAGTCTTAGCTATGGGCTAAAGCAAGCTAAAGGTCAGGCTGAAGTGTTATGGAATGCTGTTCCGGTCCAAGAGTTAATGGAAAAATCCAGCATAGCTGACTCCGTAAAAGAGAAGTTTCGTTTCATATCATCTGTGCGAGAATATGCCCAAACTACATTAGGCTTATCGGAATCAAAAAACTACACCACTTACTATGATCAGAAAGGAGAACCGATCCTTTGGGTGGTTACCGCTAGTCCTGAATTTAAAATCAAAGCCTATCAATGGTCTTTCCCCCTAGCGGGAAATTTTGCTTACAAAGGCTTCTTCAATTATGATTTAGCAAAAGAGGAAGCCGAAAAGCTCAAACAGCAAGGTTTTGACACTGAAATTGACGAAGTAAGTGCATGGTCAACTTTAGGATGGTTCAAAGACCCGATCTTATCTTCTATGCTTAATAAGAGCGAGGGAAGGCTAAGCGAACTAATTATTCATGAACTCACACATGCTACCATTTTTCTAAAAAATGAAAACAAATTGAATGAAAACCTAGCAACTTTTATTGGAAGAGAAGGAGCAAAAAGATTTTTGAAAGATCGTTTTGGAAAGGATAGCAAGGTGTTAGCTTCATACTTAGCCTCACTCGATCGAAAGAAATGGTTCAAATCTCTTAGCTCTCAAGCCAAAAACAGCCTAGATTCGCTTTATAGTAATTTCCCAGAGAACGCTACACTAGAAGAGAAACGCCACCTAAAATACATGTTATTAGAGGAATATAAACAGAACCTCCTCAGGTCAAAATATTATTCTCAAAAAGCAGGTCAAGAAAGCAAACTCCAAGGTTTCAACCCAAACAATGCTTTCTTTTCAGGTATTTCAACTTACCATGAAAGTCAAGATAGCTTAAGTTCAGTATTAGAATCAAATTATAATGGTAATTTAAAGGCTTTCATTGAGAGCCTCAAGCAACTTTAAGGAAAACTCCATTTAATTAATGAGCACAACAGAATCAGAATCGAAATACCAAGAACTAGAAAAAATGAGTGTAGCACAACTACTCTCAAATATCAATAAAGAAGACAAAATAGTTCCCTATGCTATAGAAAAAGTAATTCCACAAATCGCTGAAGTTGTGCCTAAAATTGTAAACCGATTGCATGAAGGTGGTCGCCTATTTTACCTAGGCGCCGGTACTTCAGGTCGATTGGGGATTGTTGATGCCTCTGAATGCCCTCCAACTTTTGGAGTAAGCCCTGATCTCGTGATCGGCTTAATTGCAGGAGGTGATTCGGCCATTAGAAAAGCCAAGGAATTTGCTGAAGATGACCCTGAACTGGGTTGGAAGGACTTGCAGAACTATCACATAAGTGAACAAGACTTCGTAATTGGCATTGCTGCCTCAGGAACAACTCCTTATGTAGTTGGAGCTATGGAAAAATGCAGTGCTAATGGTATTGCAACCGCTTGTATTTGCTGCAACAATGACTCTCCTTTAGCTCATGCTGTAGATGATCCAATAGAAGTGATCGTAGGCCCTGAATTTGTGACGGGAAGTACTCGCATGAAAGCAGGAACCGCCCAAAAGCTTGTGCTCAATATGATCTCAACTGCCACGATGGTGCGACTTGGAAGAGTTAAGGGAAACAAAATGGTAGACATGCAGTTGAGCAACAACAAATTGATTAAAAGAGGTATCCAAATGCTCATGCAAGAATTGGCCGTAACTTATGATGAAGCTAAGGAACTCTTAGAAAAGTACGGCAGTGTGAGAAATGCTATTTCAAATTTTTAAAACAATCCCTTTTTTCAATCGTCATTTAGCATATGCACGCTATTGAGCCACATTATAATTGGAGGGATTACTACATTGCTTCAGAAGATCAGCGTTCTCCTTTTTATGGTAGAATTTATAGTGAATTTGAGTTTACGCATGCAATTTACGACCACCTGATTCATCCGCAGTGGGACGAAATTGAATCACCAACGCTTTTCATTAAGATCCTGATGGTAGATTACGATGATGGCTANACCGTTATTGAATTGATTGGTGAATGGAATGATCTTCTTCACAATGACATTATGTTCTTAAAACGCAACATCATTGATGAACTGATTAGAGAAGGCATTGATAAGTTTATTATGATAGGAGAAAACGTTTTAAACTTTCATTACTCAGACGACTCTTACTATGAAGAGTGGTTTGAAGATGTGGAAGACGGTTGGATTGCTTTTATCAATTTTAGAGAGCATGTTATGGACGACTTCCAAGCTGCCAATATTGATTACTATATGGTTTCAGGCGGAAGCCTAAACGATGTGAGTTGGCGCACTTACAGCCCTCAAAACTTTTTTCAAAAAGTAAACAACATGGTTGATCTACGTTTAGGTTGTTAGTTAACCGCAAGCGCAAGTGTGACCTACCTTAATTAAATTTAGCAATTGCACTTTCTCAGCACTTTCACATACCTCCCAAATTAATTGATAGTCACGCTCCTCAAATCGTGAATCAAGACGGTAAACAGGACATGGCTTTGCTTTTGCATTACTTTCACTAAAATCTACCTTAGCTTGGGCTTGAATCTCTAGCAACTTAGCTTGATCTAGATTCAAACATTTCAGTTGGCAGTTGGCACGATCTGAAATACTCACAGAGGAACTGTCAATCGCAGTTAAAACTCTAGATTCTGGCGTCCAAGACGTCCAATCTCTTGAGCCAAAAAATATCATAACGAGTATAAGACCTAATCCAACCCCTAATAAATACAACCTAAACCTTCTCCAAAAACTCATAAAATATGCTTTATATAGCTGCCAAAAGTAGGTCTAAGTCTTTATATGGCAATTTAAAATTTTCCGCTAAATACCGGTTGGTTAGCATTCCCCTATAAAGATATATTCCTGAACGGATTGAGAAAGTTTGTTTAATGCAGCGATCAATCCCTCCCCCTTCACCTAAATCGAGAATTACCGGTGCGAACAAATTACTAAGCGCGTAGGAAGCGGTTCTAGCCACCCGAGACGCAATGTTTGGCACACAGTAATGTGTAACACCATGCAAACTAAAAGTGGGTGAAGCATGAGTAGTTACCCTAGAAGTTTCAAAACAACCTCCCTGATCAATGCTCACATCTACAATTACAGAACCCTGAGGCATCTTAGAAACCATTTCTTCACTGACCACCAAAGGCGTCCTTCCTGATTCTGATCGAATAGCTCCAATGGCAACATCAGCAGTTTTTAAGGCAGATTCAATCACTTTTGGTTGCAAAGTGGAAGTAAAGATCCTACATCCAACGCCCTCTTGCAGTCTTCTCAACTTTGAAGTATTATTACTAAAAACTTTGACAGATGCTCCAAGACCGAGTGCTGCACGGGCTGCATTTTCTGCAACTGCCCCTGCTCCAAAAATCACCACCTCGGTTGGCTTTACACCTGATATACCGCCGAGCATATGACCACTTCCACCGTTTACATTGCTCAAATATTCCGCTGCTATTAAAACGGCGGTGTTTCCAGCAATTTCACTCATGGCTCTGATTACAGGAAAGCGGCCTGTATTATCAGAAATGAATTCATACGCAATTGCAGTAATTTTCTTATCGATTTGTTTCTGTAAAAAGTTTTTTGGCTGAGCAGGAAGCTGTAAAGCGGAAATTAAGGTCTGCCCTCTTTGCATTAGATCTATTTCTTCATGAGAAAGCGGCTCAACCTTCAAAATGGTATCGGCTTTAAACACTTCGTTTCTAGANAAAACAATGTCAGCTCCTGCTTCACTGTAATCGTGGTCGCTAAAGTTTGCTTTTGCACCTGCCTTGCTTTCAATCAAAACCTGATGCCCATTGTTAACCAATAGTTCTACATCCTGAGGAACTAAAGGAACACGTTTTTCTTGAAGTGAAGACTCCTTAGGAACACCAATAAATAATTGACTCTGCTTTTTCTTAGTTTCCGCTCGTTCTTCTTGTGGCAACAGTTTTGTTGCAGATCGAGCAAGTGATTTTACAATATCTTCAGCCATTAGGAATGTAAACTTATGGTGTATTCTCTTTTTTCTTCCTCTAAAGTTAATTCAATTTGAACTTCTACTCGTTTATTTGGTAAAAGTTCCTCAACATTTTCGGCCCATTCCACCAAACAAATTGCTTCGCTATCAAAATATTCTTCCACACCAAAGTCAAAAGCCTCTTCTACTTCCTCTATTCGGTAAAAATCAAAATGATAAACTAGCTGCCCTTTAGCAGTAGAATATTGATTGACCAAAGAAAAGGTAGGCGAACTAACTGATTCCTCTACTCCTAGAAAATTACAGATTTTTTTGATCAGTGTGGTCTTTCCTGCTCCCATTTGGCCTCTAAAAACAATGAAGTTCGAGTGATCGAAACAACCAAGGAGTTCTTGTTCAATAAATTTCGAGCTTTCCTCTAAGCTAATAGACGAATTTGAAAGGACTTGCATTTACTTCTTAGGACTTAAAGTAACCAAAGGCACAACCATTTCCTCAAGTGAAATACCTCCATGTTGGAAGGTATTTTTATAGTATTGGGCGTAATGATTAAAATTATTTGGATAGGCAAAGAAATAATCGTTCTTAGCAAACACAAAAGATTGGCTTACATTCACTTGAGGCAAAAAGGCATCTTTTGGCTTACTTACTGCAAAAACTTCATCTTCCTCATAGGTTAAATTTTTACCTTGCTTGTAGCGAAGATTGGTATTTACAGTCTTATCGCCAATGATTTTAGAAGCCTCTTTTACCTTTATTGAGCCATGATCGGTGGTTATGACCACCTTGCCACCTCTATGCGCGATTTCCTTCAAGGCATCTTTTAAGGTGGAATTATCAAACCAAGATAGGGTTAATGACCTGTAGGCAGATTCATCTTCTGCCAGCTCTTTGATCACATCCGTATCAGTCCTAGCGTGCGAAAGCATATCAATGAAATTATATACGATAACATTGAAAGCATTATTCATTTGATTTGGAATTTCACCCACTACCTTACGTCCAAACTTTGGATTAAGAACCTTACGGTAATTGAAATTTGTTTCTTTACCCAAACGTTTTAATTGATGGGCTATCAGTTCCTTCTCGTGGAGGTTTTTACCCCCTTCATCCTCATCATTCAACCATAAGTTAGGATATAGTTTTTCAATTTCCGCCGGCAGTAAGCCTGCAAAAAGTGAATTTCTTGCGTACTGCGTAGTGGTAGGTAAAATACTGAGATAGTTATCCTCTTCTTCCAACCAAAAAAGCTCTTCAATGTAAGGCTTGATCACACGCCATTGGTCAAGTCTTAAATTATCGAGAACGATCATAAAAACCGTTTCTTCAGGTTTTATTTGAGGGAATATTTTTTCCTTAAATACGGTATGGCTCATCAAAGGAGCATCTTCGGGCTTCTGCAACCAATCTTGATAATTCTCCTCTATAAAACGAGCAAACAATTGGTTTGCTTCAGCTTTTTGGGTGTTTAATATCTCAGCCATTCCGTCATTATCTGACTTCTCGAGCTCAAGCTCCCAATAGATCAATTTATTGTAAACCTCCTGCCATTCTTCAAAAGTCATGTTATGGTGCAAGCTCATCCCGATGTTTCTAAATGCTTGCTGATAACCTGTTATTGCCTTTTCGCTCACTATTCTTGCAGTGTCGAGGTGCTTTTTCAAAGTCAACAAGATCTGGTTGGGATTAACCGGTTTAATTAAGTAATCTGATATTTTTGATCCAATCGCTTCTTCCATTATGCTTTCTTCTTCACTCTTGGTAATCATGATCACGGGCAATGAAGGAAAATGGCCCTTTATTTGGCTTAAGGTTTCTAAGCCTGAAAGACCAGGCATATTCTCATCAAGAAAAACAATATCAAAACGCTGCTCTTGAATCAGATCCAAAGCCTCGCCTCCACTGGTTGCGGCAACAACTTCATAGCCCTTTTCTCTCAAAAAGATCAAGTGAGGCTTTAATAGATCAATTTCGTCATCAGCCCAGAGTATTCTTATATTCGTCATGCGTTTTAGATTGGTTTAGCAAATTCGAGCAATTTTTTTAGACCCGACAAATTCATTGATATAAAATTAGTTAATCAAATCTCATTTGGACACAGATCATTTCAATAAGAAGAAGATAATAAACGACCCTGTCTACGGTTTTATTTCACTTCCCTTCGACCTGATTTTTGACATCATTGAACACCCTTACTTTCAACGGCTAAGAAGAATCAAGCAATTGGGTTTAACACATTTGGTTTACCCCGGAGCACTGCATACTCGTTTTCATCATGCTTTAGGAGCTATGCACTTGACCTTAAAAGCAATTGAGGTAATTCGTTCAAAAGGACATCGAATCACAAAACAAGAAGAAAAGGCTACTGCTTTAGGAATCTTGCTGCATGATATTGGTCATGGGCCTTTCTCACATGCCTTGGAGTACAGCATTGTAAAAGGAATAACTCACGAGTCGCTTTCGAAAGCTTTTATGAAAAGCTTAAATGAAGAATTTAAAGGAAAATTAGATCTCGCTATTAGAATTTTTGCTGATCAATATCCTGAAAAACCATTTTTACATCAGTTGATCTCTTCCCAATTAGACATGGACCGCTTAGATTATTTGAAGCGAGACAGTTTTTTTACGGGCGTTTCTGAGGGTGTAATCAATTCAGATAGAATTATTTCAATGCTGAATGTAAAAGATGGTAACCTTTGCGTTGAAGCGAAAGGAATTTATTCTGTTGAGAAATTTATAATCGCCAGAAGGCTAATGTATTGGCAAGTATACTTACACAAAACGGTCCTTTCGGCAGAAAACCTATTGGTGAGGATCTTAAAAAGAGCTAAAGCACTTTCTAATCAAGGAGAGAATCTTTTTGCAACAGAAGCATTAGCTTACTTTCTGAATAGCTCCATAGGACCAAAAGAATTAGAAGTAAGACAAGAAGCATTAAAACAATTTGCCAAACTTGACGATTTTGACATAACAGCTTCGATAAAAGAGTGGGTAAATCATTCCGATCCCATATTATCATCGCTATGTCAATCCCTGCTAGAGCGTAAACTATATAAAATCACTTTGCAAAATCAAGCTTTCAGTGCAAAGGAAAAAGGTAGAACTAAAGAAAAGCTACTTAAAATTGGTTTAGATCAAAATGATCTGGAGTATTTCACTTTTGCAGATTCAATCACCAATAATGCCTACCAACCAAAGGCAGACAAAATCAACTTACTCTTCAAAGACGGCAGCGTGAAGGATATAGCTATTGCTTCTGACCAATTAAATATCAGAGTCTTATCAGAATCTGTTAAGAAACATTTCTTATGCTACCCCAAACAATCTATGGTTAATAACTTGGCAAAGCGGCTTTCTTAGCCAGCTTCAAATAATTACTATTTTTGAAACATGAAATTTTCGGCCCGCCAAATCTCTGAAATTCTTGAAGGCACAATTGAAGGAAACCCTGATGCAGAAGTTTCATCAGTGTCTAAGATAGAAGAAGGAAAGCCGGGCAGTATCTCCTTTTTGGCCAATCCTAAGTATGCCGAATACCTCTACGAAACAGATGCATCGATCGTAATTTTAAATCGTGATTTCAAGCTAGAAAAAAGCGTAAAAGAAGGAGTAACGCTTTTAAGAGTTGATGATGCTTACAGCTGTTTTGGCAAGCTTTTAGAACTTTATAATCAAGTAAAATACAACAAGACTGGCGCATCAAAATTTGCCAATATCAGCGCCACAGCTGAAATTGGAGAAAACACATACATCGCTGACTTTGTAAGCATTGGAGAGAATGTTAAAATTGGAAACAATGTCAAACTTTTTGCCAATTGCAGTATTGGAGACAACTGCACCGTTGGTGAAAACACCATGATCTTTTCAGGAGCTCAACTATACCCTGAAACTAAAGTAGGCAGTGATTGCATTCTTCATGCAGGCGTTATGCTTGGAGCAGACGGTTTTGGTTTTGCGCCTAATAGCGAAAACAATTACCATAAAGTAGCACAAATTGGGAATGTGATTATTGAAAACCACGTTGAAATAGGTGCCAATACTTGCATTGACCGTGCAACTTTAGGATCAACCATCATTCGAAAAGGCGTTAAACTTGACAACCTGATCCAGGTTGCTCATAATGTAGAAATTGGAGAAAACACCGTAATTGCTGCTCAAACAGGCATTGCAGGATCTACTAAGATTGGAAAAAATTGCATGATCGGTGGTCAGGTTGGTATAGTAGGGCATATTAAAATAGCCGACGGAGTAAAAATTGCAGCCCAAAGTGGCATCGGGCACAGCATTAAAACTGAAAACTCAATTGTTCAGGGTTCACCAGCTATTGGAATTGGAGATTATAAGCGTTCTTATGTTTTATTCAGAAAGCTACCTGAACTAAATGAAAAAATAGACGCTCTTGAGAAAGAGCTAGCAAACCTTAAATCGCATTCGGAGAAATAGAATGGGCGACAAACAACAAACCATTAAACAAGAAGCTTCTCTTCAGGGAGTAGGCTTACATACAGGAAAAAAAGCAACCATTACCTTTAAACCTGCACCAGACAATCACGGCTATGTTTTTCAGCGTATTGATGTTGAAGGCAAACCTTTGATCAAAGCAGATGTAGATCATGTAGTAGATACATCAAGAGGAACTACTTTGGAGCAAAATGGGGCTCGTGTGCATACCACGGAACACTTGTTAGCTGCCGCTTATGGAATGGGAATTGATAATCTACTGATAGAGATTGATGGACCTGAAGTACCCATTTTAGATGGAAGTGCCCATTTTTTTCTAGAAAGTTTAAAGGCAGCGGGCATTCAAGAGCAAGAAGCAGAAAAAGATTACTTTATTGTTGACGAGAACCTCACCTATGAGGATCTTGACCGACAAACAGAAATGCTAGCAGTTCCACAAGATGAGTTTAGACTTACCGTAATGGTAGATTACAATTCTAAAGTACTTGGAACCCAACATGCGCACATGTATCACCTAGGTGAATTTGAAGAAGACATTTCAAAGTGCCGCACTTTTGTTTTTCTAAGAGAATTGGAATACCTAGCCAAAAACAACCTCATCAAAGGGGGTGACTTGGACAATGCAATAGTGCTAGTTGATAAAGTAATGCCGCAAGACAAGTTGGACGAGCTGGCTGAATTGCTCAATAAGCCTAAGGTTGAAGTTAAGGGAATTGGAGTTTTAAATAATGTAGACCTTCATTTTCAAAATGAACCTGCAAGGCACAAACTACTCGATATTGTAGGTGATTTGGCACTAGTAGGCCAACCAATTAAAGGGCACATTCTTGCTGCAAGACCCGGCCACAAGGGGAATGTTGATTTTGCAAAGATCATCAAAAAAGAAATTAAGCAGAGAAAACAAAGGGCACCCAAATATGACCCTAATGCAGAACCCATCTATGATGTAAATGGTATTGAAAAAATTCTTCCGCACCGTTACCCCATGCTTTTAGTTGATAAGATCATTGAATTAACCGATACGCATGTAGTAGGAGTGAAAAGTGTTACAATGAACGAACAGTTCTTTCAAGGACACTTTCCGGGTGCTCCGGTTATGCCGGGTGTATTACAGATTGAAGCGATGGCGCAAACAGGTGGAATCTTAGCACTGAATACCGTAGAGGAACCTGAGAAATACCTCACCTATTTTCTCAAGATCGATAAAGTAAAATTTAAACGTAAAGTTGTTCCTGGTGATACCTTAGTATTTAGGCTCGACTTAATGGGGCCTATTCGACGAGGAATAGTGAATATGATGGCTAAAGCTTTCGTTGGAGATAAATTAGTTGCAGAAGGAGAGTTGATGGCTCAAATAGTAAAAGAAAACACATAATGAACCAGAACTTTGTCCACCCAGATGCTAAGATCGGAAATAATGTAACCATAGAACCATTTGCTTACATTGCGGGAGATGTTATAATTGGAGATAACACTTGGATTGGACCAAATGCGACCATCATGGATGGAGCAAGGATTGGGAAAAATTGTAAAATATTTCCAGGAGCAGTCGTTTCAGCTATCCCGCAAGATTTGAAATTCGAAGGTGAAAAAACCACTGCCGTGATTGGTGATTATACTACAGTAAGAGAGTGTGTTACCATTAACCGCGGGACTAAAGATCGATTTAAAACAGAGGTAGGCAGTCATTGCCTGCTTATGGCTTACGTTCACGTAGCTCACGATGTGAAAGTCGGCAATCATGTTATTCTTGCAAATACAGCTAACATCGCGGGACACGTCACAATAGAAGACTATGCTATCCTAGAGGGAGTGGTTGCAGTTCAACAATTTGTAACCATAGGCGCGCATTCTTTTGTAGCAGGGGGCTCCTTAGTAAGGAAAAATGTACCCCCTTTCATCAAGGCCGCCAGAGAGCCTTTGAGCTTCGCAGGAGTAAATTCTATTGGTTTACGAAGAAGGGGATTTGAAAATGAGGTCATTACTGCCATAGAAGACATCTACAGGAAAATTTATGTTATGGGAACCAACCTCAGCAAGTCGCTTGAAGAAATTGAGACCAATTTTGATGAGAGTGAAGAGAAAGGTCAAATTTTAAATTTTATCAAAACTTCCGAAAAAGGCATTATTCGAGGGCCAATCAGCTAAAATGAAGATTGAACTAGCTAATATTGGCAAAAGGTTCAAAAAGGAATGGATTTTTAGAAAAGTTGACGCTAGCTTGCAAAATGGTCTTTTTGGCCTATTAGGAGCAAATGGAAGTGGTAAATCTACTCTATTGAAAATTATAGCGCAGGCAGAATTAGCAACAGAGGGCACGGTTCATTTTGAGGCAAAGGTGAAGATTCCTGCAGAGGAAGCATACAAATACATCAGCTTTGCAGCACCCTATCAAAACTTGCCTGAGCAGCTTACCCTGAATGAATTGTTAAAATTAAGTCTGCACTTCAAGCCATTGATTGATCAGGCGGACGCCGACTTCTTCTTGAAAGAAACTTACCTATCACAGTCGGGAGATAAATACATACATCAATTCTCCTCAGGCATGAAACAACGTCTTAAATTAGGCTTAGCCTTGCTTAGCGATACACCCATAGTTTTTTAATTGGATGAACCTTGTTCTAATCTTGATATAAAGGGAATTGATTTTTATCAGCATTTAATTGAAAAACATCGCAATAACCGCCTGATTTTGGTGGCTACAAATGAAAAAGATAAGGAACTCCCTCTTCCAACAGCAAGCTTAAATTTGTCTGACTTTAAAGAAATCAATTAATAACAATGAATCACTTATATTTGAATAAATAGATATTTTATGGCTACTACAGCAGATTTTAAAAACGGTTTATGCATGAAGTACAACAATGACTTGTACACCATATTGGAATTTCAACATGTAAAGCCAGGGAAGGGACCAGCATTTGTAAGAACCAAGCTAAAAAGCTTGAGCACGGGAAAGATTATTGACAACACCTTTAATTCAGGAGTTAAAATAGAGCCGGTAAGAATCGAAACGAGAAAATACCAATACCTATTTCAAGATGATAGCGGCTATCACTTTATGAACAAAGAAAACTACGAACAAACCTTCCTGCAAGAAGAGATGATCAATGCTCCTCAGTTCTTAAAAGAAGGGAACGATGTAGAGATCATGTTCCACGCTGAAGAAGAAAGGCCGTTAGCATGTGACTTACCCCCTTTTGTAGAATTAGAGATTACCTATACAGAGCCAGGTATTAAAGGAGATACAGCAACCAATGCAACCAAACCTGCCAAAGTTGAAACAGGAGCTGAAGTTCGGGTTCCTCTATTTATAAACGAAGGAGATAGAATCAAAATTGACACTAGAACAGCCTCTTATTCAGAACGAGTTAAATAGAAAATGAAATTTAACCGCTCCCTATCACTAAAAGAACTTGCTGATCTTCTAGAAGCTCCTTTCAAAGGAGAAGAAACGCTAGAGGTAAATGGCATTAATGAAATTCACCGTGTTGAAAAGGGGGATATTGTTTTTGTTGATCATCCCAAATATTACGAGAAAGCGCTACAATCTGCTGCAACGGTTGTTCTAATCAATAAAGAAGTAGAGGTAGAGAAAGGGAAAGGAATCGTAGTTTGCGAAGATCCTTTTAGAAGTTTTAATTTTTTATTGAATTATTTTAATCCCTTTGCTTTCTTCTTAAAAGAAGATACCTATACCTTAGGAAAAAACTGTAAAATTCATCCTTCGGCAGTGATTGGCAAAGAAGTAAGCATAGGTGATAATTGCATCATATATCCCAATGTGGTTATTCATGACCATTGTAAAATAGGTAATGAGGTTATCATTCAAGCAGGTTCTGTGATTGGGTCGAACGGCTTTTATTACAAAAAAAGACCTGATCGCTATGATCGTTTGCTTTCTGCCGGTTCAGTGCATATCGAGGACCAAGTAGAGATTGGGGCCAACTGCAGTGTTGACCGAGGGGTAACAGCGGTTACCAAAATTGGCAAGGGCAGCAAAATAGACAACCTTGTTCAAATCGGCCACGATACGGAGATTGGAAACAACTGTTTGATAGCTGCGCATACAGGCATAGCTGGCTGCGTAACCATTGGCAATAATGTAACCCTTTGGGGCCAGGTAGGCATAACCTCAGGCATTGAAATTGGTGACCAAGTAGTTGTATCCGCTAAAAGTGGTGTCTCAAAAGATCTTGAAGCAGGTAAAGTTTATGCAGGAGCTCCTGCTGTAGAGTTTAAAGAAAAATATCGCGAAATGGCGGCATTGCGGAGACTTCCCGACTTCATCAAGCAACAAAAGAATGACTGAAGAAAAGACTAAACGGGCAAAAGGTCGTTTAAAGCTTTCAAACCTGAAGCTAAACACCTTGTTGGAAATCACGAACTCGATCAATCACAACAAGAGTAAGCAGGAACTATTTGCAATACTTACTCATGCGTTAAAAGTAGAACTCTTAATTGGAAAATTCGCACTTTATACATTTGATAAGAAATGGCAACTCTCGCTAGTGGAGGGAGTTAAAGAGAAGGCAGCAAAACAGGTTGATCTTGAGCAAATAGCCCAAGACTACCCGAGCATTGAAGTGCTAAACTCCGAATCCAATAAGTCGCTTGCAGTATTTGATATTGTAATTCCTGTCTTTCATAAAAAAAAGCCCCTTGCTTACTTGCTTCTTGCAGACCTTGATGGTGAAAAAATTGAGATCAGCCCAATAATAAAGCACTTAAAATTTATTCAAACCCTTGCTAACATTATTGTGGTGGCCTTAGAAAACAAAAGGCTCAATAAAGAATTTATCAAGCAAGTTGAAGTTAAAAAAGAGCTTGAACTTGCACAAAAAATGCAAAGCTTACTTTTTCCAAGGCAACTGCCCATGGAAGAGAAGCTCTGTATCAAATCAATTTACAAACCACACAATGAAGTTGGGGGTGACTACTACGATGTAATCAAAATAGACCAAAATAGAACTGCCCTCTGTATTGCAGATGTCTCTGGAAAAGGATTTTCAGCTGCTTTACTTATGGCAAACTTCCAAGCCAACCTAAGGGCTTTGATCAATGTTAAAAGTAGTTTGGAACAGCTTGTACTAGCATGTAATCAAAAAATTATTGAGTCAGCAAAGTACGAGAAATTCATCACGCTGTTTATTGCTGTTTACAATGCAGAGACAAAAACACTTAACTACCTTAACGCAGGACACCACCCTGCTATTCTAATAAGAGAAAATGAAAATGTGGAGTTGAAAAAAGGCTGCACTGTTCTAGGCATGTTCGACAAACTACCGTCTATTGAAACGGCATCTATCAAAGTAAAAGCTGAAGATAAATTAGTATGCTTTACGGATGGCTTAACAGAGCTTGAACAGAAAGGAAGACAAATAGGTATTGCAGGAATCCAACACTTATTCCAACATGCACAATCAATTGAGGCAATCGTTTCCCAAATTGAGGCGCTTGCCATGAGCCTTAAAAAGCAATCAGAAGTGGAAGATGATATTACGCTGCTTGGGGCTGAGTTTCTTGCTTAAGCTGTTTATTATTCTGTAGATCAAGCACGGTAATAATAGCAATAAAGGCCCAAAAGGGAACAGATGCCTTATCTGTATCTAAAAAATTGTTTAGTGTACCATTGATGATGTATGAAGTGAAAGCCAGTATGGTGTAAAACACAATTGTGCGCTTTTCTCCTTTTGGCAGCCTAAAGTATAGCTTAGAGGCTCTCACATAAAATAGTATAATGATAAGCGCAAAAGTCAAAGTACCAAAAACACCTGCCTCTGCCAAGGGACCAATAAACTCAGAGTGTGCATTACCCATATCTCCTGCATTGGTACTTATGATTGTTAAGTCCTCGCTGGATTGAAAAGGAGCATATTGAAAAGCGTAAGTGCCAGGTCCCCAACCAAATATTGGCTTACGCTCAAACATTTCAATGGCCGAATTCCATCTATTGATCCGCTCTAAATTAGAAGCATCTGTGGAGATATTTGTGATAGATTGAACATGTTCCGTTAAATTCTCAGAAGTTGAGTCTTGCTTATTTTCCTCTAAAACATCAACAATATCTGACCAGAAAATACCTGCTACAATAGCTAAAAACCCTGCGGATGAAAGCACGAATGAAGTCTTTAAACGCAGCAAGAAAATAAGAGAAACGGCAAAAGCAGCTACTAAGCTAATCCAGGCTGCCCGGCCATAAGAAAAGATGATACCAAGGCTCAAGGCAGTGAGCATAATCACTAAAATGGGTCTAAAACGACGATATCTTTTTAATGAAATTAGACAAAGTAGGGTAGGAAACATCATGGCAAGTACTGCTCCATAAACAGTGTGGTCTTTAAAGAAGGGTTGCATAACCCAATGGGCAGGCCTTTCTTCAAAACTGTACAAGCTATGGTGAATAAAAGTATAGATAGCCACGCCTGTCAGGGGTATAAGATAGAGCCAAAAAAAGGTTCTAATATTCTGCTCTTTTTTAAATAATTGCGAACCAATGTAGAAAAAGGCCACAACAAACCAAGATCGGGCCAGTAGAAACTTAATTGAAACAATTGGCATTGTGCTAGTAAGAGTGGTGATAAAAAGCCAAGACAAATTGATTAAAATCGCAATACTTAAAGGGTGTTTGAGCACCTCTTTATCGAAGGTGCGATCATACAATAGCTTTAATGAGAAAATGATCAAGACCCCAAAAAGTAAAGGTTCAGTGGGTAGAAACATTCCAATACCTCCAAACTCCAATTCTTCAAGATTGAGTGACAATGGAGTGGTGAAAACAATTACCCACATTAATTTATCAGTGGCCACAAAGGCTAACATGAGCAAGGCCAAAGCAAAGGGAACCGCCGCAAACCAATATTGCTCTAGTGCGATTAAAGCAGTATTGGTCATAATAAATAGGAAGCTTAAAATAAGCACCCAATTTGATTTCAAATAGCTATCCATTAGCTACTCTTGTGGTATCCTAAGATTAATAAAAGTGCAAAAGTAAATCCAGTTGCTGCAGCCATAGAACCAAGCACGATCAACCATCTGATTGGATAAGTCTTCTTATCAGGAACTTCGGGTTTTACTAAAACATTGGTATAGGTTTGGACTTTGGTGTAATCCTTCATGGCATGCTCATAACCGTGTAAGCGATTCATATATTCATCGTTAACAGTATTTAGCTGGGCGTGCATGTTGTGAAATGCTCTGCCGTGCTTTTCTAAGTTTTTGTATAAAGCCTTTACCTCTTCGTAATCCTTGCCCTTTTTTCCTGAAAGCAGAAATTGAACGTAACCTTCAGTTACCTCTTCTGATTGCTCAATATAATCGAGCAAACCATACTTTGTACTGTATTCTCGTATCAAATCCTGCAGGCTATCCAATTGCACTTTTTTATTATCAAGCAATCGCTTGTTTATAAGAACTATTTCCCAATACTTCTCTCTTTCTGTTTGTCTAATAGTTTCATTTAAAAGATCAAGAATAGCATCAACCATTTTTTTGGCTTTCACAGGATTATTAGATGTTGCAGAAACACTGATCGATTCAAACTCAGTTTCTTCAAACCCTACATGCTCAGAATAGCGTTCAATTAGTGACGCTTTCGAAGTAGGTTTGGTTGAATCAATTTCATATTCTTCATAGAGCTTGAATCGCTTGATAATAGAATCTCTAATTACATTTGATTCGAGGTATTGTTGCATTTGCTCCAATCGGGTTTCTCCAGAATATCCACCTAAATTAGCAGGATAAATAACTGCTTCAGAAGTAAATTTTGGTGCAATAAACTGGGGGCCCGAGAAAACTGCAGCCATCGCTCCTGAAATAATCGCTACACCCAATAATAGTTTCCATTGCCTTACAGCAAAGCCAATAATGTCTATGCTACTATCAAAATAATCTTTCCCTTTAGTACTACTCATAACTTAAGATTTGGGATCTAAAAGGATCAGTACGATCATAGTAAATAAAAAGGTTGCCAACGTCGAGACCGAAATGATCAACCAACGGATTGGGTAGGTTGGCTTTTCAGCCGGATATGCTTTATTTACCACAAACTTTTGATCTATGGTTGTTTCAGCATTTACCCTTGCTTCTGCGTAAATCTCACGCATATCACTGAGTTTTTCTCGCTCGTACTCTAGCTGTTGCACAAGACTCAAATATTTTCCTCCATATTTGGAAAGGGTATCTAGCCTAGCGTTCAGTTTGTTTGCAGCAGCTGTATTATTTTTAACCAATGCTGCTCCATATTGGTCGCTAAGAACCTCTACTTGGGTCTCATAATCTTGTACTCCTAAAGATCGAATATGATTCAAGGTGTCTTCCATTTGATCGATCTCAGTAACCAAAGTCTTGTATTCTTTCTCTACGATTTTAAAAGCTTGTTGGGCAACGCGCTTTAACATCGTATTTTTAACAGAATCCAGCATGCCCGCTATTTCATTGGCTATGTTAGCCGCCATAACAGGATCTGTATCTAGAACCTCGATTTCAACTGACATGAATTTAGTTCTGAAAAAATCAATATTTCGCTCGTACTCTTTATATAACTGGGTTTGCTTGAACTCACTCTCAGGGTCGATTTGATAGTGGTTCATCAGATCATATTTTTCTATAATATGCTGACGAATGGCATCAGATTTAAGGATTTGAATCATTTGTTCAGCCTCTTCCTCCTCTCCAAATTCAAGAAAATCTTTCTCTTTGTAATTTTCATCATTAAGCAGAGCTCTTGAGACAGAGGAAGTAGTAGAAGGGAAAAGAACAACTGAAGACTTATACTTATCCTCTATGAAGAATGAGAATGCCATTGAGATAAGAAAAGCCAAAATCGATGTAGTAAGCAACACCGATTTCCATTTTCTTATAAAGAAAACTATTCCCTGGGAGTTTATATCGTAGTCACCTTGACTCATAATGCCCTTTAAATTAAAGAGGCCAAAAATAGTCAAATTGGATTACATCCATTCAAGACCTTTGTTTGATTATTTGCCTTATTTCACTAATTTTTATAAGCCCTAACAAAAAAGTTAATGCTCCAAACACTACAAAAACCAAAAGAATATGAAGAATAAAAGAATCCAACCAATCTCGGCTCAAGGCAGCAAAGCCTAAACCAAGTAGTGCTAATAAGGATGCTTTAATGATGAAAGTACTAGAATAACCAATTTGAAACTCCTTTTTTACGGTCATGATTTGCAGCAAAATGATTACACATTGGGTGATTAAGGTTGCCACAGCTGCCCCAAATGCTCCATAATTTGGTATTAGGGTCCAATTTAAACCAAAGTTAATAAGCAAGCCTACTAAAGAGATTTTATTTAGAGCCCTTAAATTGCCATTGGCAGTGAGAAGTGTACCATAGATATAAGTTAAAGCAATGGCAACGAAAGACAGCATCAAGACTTCATATACCTTAGCTGATTCCTCTACATTTTCCCAATAGAGCAAATCCATGATTGATTGAGGATGAATAAGCGAAACAGTAGCCACAGCACAAGCGGGTATAAAAATTAAATTAAAGGCAGTTCTTACCAAACCGCTTACAGCCTGCTTTTCTTTGATCATTCTTGAAAAAATAGGCAATAACAAACCTGCGAACAAATAGCCAAACATGTTGAATCCCTCCAATAACCTGTAGGCCTGAGCATAAACCCCAGTTTGGTATTTACCGTCAGGTAGTAGCCGTTCGATCATTACTGCGTCAAGGCGATAATAGAAAGACATTAATAAAACAAGCAATGCAAATGGTAAGCTTTGTTTGATGATCAATCGAAATACGATCCAATCGAATTTTATCTTAAAAAACTTGGCTTTAGACAAGACTACTAGAAAAGCTACAAAAGCCGTTAGTGAGTATGAGACAAATTGAGCATATACGAACCATTCTATTTGAAAAGACTGCTCAGCGATACCTCCCCAAATCAAGGTTCCGCAAATTAAGATCATAAGCGTACGATCCAAAATTGACAAAAGGCCCTCGAGCTTAAATAGGTGCAAGCCTGAAATGTTAGAACGTAAATACAAGATCATAGAAGCTAAAAACTGATTGATGGCTAAGATGAACAGAAGCTTGATGGCCTTTTCCCCGTATCCGATAATCAAGCCGAACAATAAGGTGACTAAAAAATAGATCAGACCAAGAATTAGCTTTACGTTGAATATTCCTGAAAAATAACGCTTTAGCATATGGTTATGCTGGGCTATGTTGCGGTTATTGTAATTGGTAATGCCAAAATCGAGTACGATATTGAGCAAGATCGAAAACCCAAAAATGGAATTATAAAGTCCATAGTCTTCTGCTCCTACCCTATTCTGAACAGCGACATCAATTCCTAAAATCCAAAACGGTTTGATCAGTAAATTAAGAAAGAGGACAAATAAGAGATTTCCGACAAACTTACGTTGCATGAACTTTAGGCTGTATTTTGCAGGCAAAGTAAAGCATATAACTGCTTTTTTAGGATTAGCTCTGTATATTTGTGCCTCTTTTGAAAAGGCTCATGAAGATTACAGTTGAAGAGTTCTTTGGACATTTGCTAGAAGAGCTAAAACACAACGAAGATTTAAGGTATTATTATAAGTATTTGGAGGACCCTGCAAAATTGGCTTACAGGAAAGCCTATTTTACACAGAGACTGCAATATATCTACGACCATATTGATGACCCAAACCTAAAAATATGGGATTGTGGCTGTGGCTTTGGCACCACTGCAATCTTCCTTTCCATGAATGGAATTAGTTCCCATGGCACAACGCTCGAACATTATATTAAGCAAATTCCAAAGCGCCTCAATTACTGGAGTCAATTTGGAGATGTAAGCAAGTTCACCTATTCCTATGAAGATATATTTGACCATCAATTTGATGAAGGGAGTTACGATCTAATCATTATTCAGGACACCTTACATCACCTAGAGCCTCTTTCGAAAGCACTGCAAATCTTGAATCAGGTGCTAAGCTCAAAAGGTAAATTGTTGATCATTGAAGAAAATGGCAATAATGTGATCCAGAACGCCAAACTGTTCCTACAAAGAGGAAATAAAAGAATTATTGAGATATACGACGAAAAACTTGACAAGAAGATTCTGCTTGGAAACGAAAACATTAGAAGTTTAAGTACTTGGAATAAGGCTTTTAAAAAGGAAGGATTTCAGATCAACCAAAAAAGTGTTCAATACATTAGGTACTACCTTCCGTTCATGTTTCCTAATGAAGGGGCAGAAGATAGAATCAATAAGGAGCAAGAGATCTGGAAAAAAAACAACTTCCTAAAGGAGTACTTTTTCTTTGGAATCAACTTCATGGTTGACAAAATCTAATACATGCGCATAGCAGTAAATACGCGATTGCTTGTTCCAGGAAAAATGGATGGTATCGCTAGATTTACTTTTGAAAGCTTAAAGCTCATTTGCGAGAAGCATTCTGAACATCATTTTGACTTCATATTCGACCGAAAGCCTCCTTCAGGGTTCAATTTTCCGTCCAACGTTAGCTTCCATAAACTAAGTCCGCCGGCTCGTCATCCGATACTTTGGTGGATCTGGTTTGAATTACGCCTTAAAAAATTTGTAAACAAAGGCTCTTATGACCTATTTCTCTCCCCGGAAGGGTGGATTCCCCCAGAAT
>P_1C_Liq_1_UnCtyDRAFT_1000001_pt1 | contig 53197 bp, 44 predicted proteins | sample Pon1CUnioCityCA_2_FD_10230 | JGI IMG/M metagenome (IMG submission 10230) | reverse complement strand
GGCTTTTAATCGCATCTGAATTCCCGGAGAAATTGCGCCGCCATAATACCTGCCTGTCTGATCTATAAAATCATAGGTAACACAAGTACCGGCGTCAATAACCAAGGCATTTTGAGCTGGGTATTCGGCCTGGGCTGCGGCAACTGCGGCAATTCTATCCTTACCAAGGGTTTCAGGAGTATGATAAGAAAGCTCAAACGGCAGTTTGCTGTTATGCGATAGTTCGATCAGCTTGTTAGAAATTTGATCTAGCTTAAGTTGTTGCTCGGCTTTACGGTTTACTGATGATAAAATAACCCATTCAGGATAAAAGTCACTAAAAAGTTGATTGCTTGCGGCAAGCGCTTGATTGTCGAGGACCTTAAACTGCAGCAGTTTCTTTGTTTGAAAAAGGCCAAACTTCGTTTTGCTGTTGCCAATATCGATTGCCAGGTTAAAAGCCATAATCAAAGCTAAGCAATGCTTTTAAAAATCTTTTGCCTGATTGAAGTTGACTTAAATATTATTTTTACATTTGCCGACCAATAAAAAAAGGTGCCATAGCTCAGTTGGTAGAGCAAAGGACTGAAAATCCTTGTGTCGCTGGTTCGATTCCAGCTGGCACCACCTTTTAAGAGTCAAGTTTAATACTTGGCTCTTTTTTTTGCCTTTTATGAACATCATTCTGCCGCAGGTCTCTTCCCTGAAAGTCAGTCCAGAGCAATTGTAAAATATAAGTTGATTTAGCTTTTATGAAGTAAAAAGCTACAATTCTATATATATTTAGATATTTAGTACTTTTTGCATTTGTATATGAAACTACACACTAAAAAAATAATTGCTAGAGAGTTTTTGTTTCTATTGGGCTGTTGCATCTTGACCATATTAACTTATTTAGCTATTGTTGGTTACAGTTCAATATTAGATTATCAGATTCAGCAATCTTCTAACCACTATACTGAACTTCGAAACGAGATTCAATTATTGAATGAGCCTCTAAAAAAGAAAAGTCTTGTCCGAAATCAATTTTATGAAAGATATAAATCACTATTTGCTGTAGATCAGTATGAATCCAGTGATGAGTTTTGGAATAAAAATTTAAAATCACTAAACAATTCAGACAGCTTAGCTCATTACTGGAATTATAAATGGACGCAAAAACAAATAGAAAAGCTTAATGAACTTGGCTTTTACAATTGGTTAGATTTCAAGTCTTTCATTAACAAAAATTTATTTACGAAGTCAGATGCAGAAAATCTTAAAATAATAAGAAAAAAGAAGGCTCAGCGAAAAAGAATTAGTCCCAAACTAGCAGACCTTTACAAAGAAAAAGACGAGCTTAGTGAGAAAGAAATTTATCACAAAACTAAACTCACATTCATTACACTCATTTTAATTGCCTTTCCTGTAAGATATATCTTAATTTTTTCGGTTTGGAGCATAAAAACATTAAAGAAGTGAGAATCAACACCATTTGACGCCACCGTAGCAGATTAGATGAATTTCAACCTATTTTCAAAAATTGTTGTAATAGATATATGAGGGAAACTTCATAAATACCCTTTTATATCTAATATAAAATATTACCCATGAATGAAGGTTTAAATGAAAAGCTGAATATGCTAGGAGCATTGATTCAGTGCAACAAAAAAGTTTACAAAGTAATATACCATTTAAATAAATTGATGATTATTGAAGGTAGTGATATGGATCAAATAGTCATAGATAACAGCAAGTTTCAATTTATTACTTTAGATGAAAAGTGGCTAAACCTTTTGGGCTTCAAACTAGGTGAAACAATTAAACATAATAGCACTATGTTTGATTGGAAGATATGTAAAACTGATAAAAATTCCATTTACTTGAAGGAAGAAAGCAAAAGAAGTCAAAACTTATTAGTCTTCACCGTGTGCAAATTTCAATCTCTCGTCCAATCTTTTACTAGAAAAGAGATATCAGTCAACAAATCTATTTTAGAAAAGGGAAACTTACTTTTATTTTAACCTCAATCTGTTATAAATAATTGTATCGGATACTATAATCACATTTCTTCAAACTAAAAATTTTACCCCCTCGGCTTTTTACAAAGTGGCACCATACCACATTTCTAATTTTTAGAAAATTCTTAATTCCTAATGAAATTTAAATGCCGTCATTTTTGCAGGATTTGCCCAATGCTTTATGATTTTACCGTTAAACACTAAAGTAAAGGTGAATGCTTGAATCTAAGATATTTGAACTTCTCCTGCCAATTTTTGCTATCTTGTTAGCTTTTGAAAGAATATTGATTTCTGATAGACCATTGAACCTTTAACCCTCTCAGCGGAAATGCCCACACAAATAGATCAAGATTTTTGGATAGAGTTAAAGTCTAAGCTTCAGACTTTGCTACTTGATATTGGACTTGATATCGTTTATGCTGTCATCTGCTTTTTCCTTGGTGTATTTATTATCAAGTTCGTAATGAGACTGCTGAAAAGGGCGTTAGTAAAATCCAAGGTAGAGCTATCGTTAAAAACCTTTATTGAAAGCCTAAGTATTTTCCTGCTTTACGGACTATTGTTCTTTGCAGTTGGATCGATCTTAGGAATAAAATCAACTTCCTTCTTAGCCATTTTCGGGGCAGCCGGTATTGCGGTAGGTTTGGCCTTGCAAGGCAGTTTGTCAAATTTTGCCGGTGGAATTCTCATTTTGGTATTCAAGCCTTTTAGAGTGGGAGATTTGATTGAAGTAAATGGGAAACTAGGTGAGGTTCAGAAAATTGACATTTTGTACACTAGTATAAAAACCTTTGATGGCCGCATCATCACCATGCCAAATGGAGGGGTTTCAAACAGTGATGTGGACAACCGCACTGCTGAAAAGTATCGCAGGATTGACCTTGAGCTTAAATTCTCTTTTGAAGAAGATGTGGACAGGCTTCGCGAGGTAATTGTAAGAGCGTTGAGTAAAAACCCTAAAGTAGCCACTCATTTAGACGTAGATGTAAGGTTAGAAGAAATAAGAGAATACGATATGAAAATAATGGCTCGATGTTGGGTACCGTCAACGGAGTATTGGCCTTTGTTTTGGGAACAACTAGAAGCAGTAAAAAAAGAATTAGATCAAGAAGGAATCAAAATCCCTATTCCGAGAAGGACAGTTTATCAGGGAGGCGAAAAGGAAAAGTAATTGATCTACTTCCTCGGCTTCTTATAGAGCAGCACCGTAGATCAAGGCTCCGTAAACATTAACACCAAGGCATGCTGTACAGAATTTTATTAATTTCGACTCAAATAAAGATCTTCATTTCTTAATCAATTGAATAGCGTATCAAAGCAATTAGTACGTTATCATAGTTTTATAGATGAAAATAAACCTTACAAGCTTTCCATTTCTTTTTTTGATTCTTTTGATAATTGCTTGTTCAAAAGAAGAAGAAAAATATGACCCCTCACTCAACAATCCTATTGATCTCTCTAACTTAGAAGGAAGCTTGCTTTTAATTGCCAAAAACTGGAACTGTTACAAGTATGAAACTTTTGGAACAGTATATCCGGTAAATTCAAATAAGAGGTATATTTTTAATGCTGACAGGACCTATATCATCTATTCTGATGATGAAGACACTCACTTTGGAATTTGGAAGCTTGAAGATGATAATAAGACTCTATTTCTTGACGATCAACGGTGGACTGTAGAACACTTGAATCAATATTATCTAAAAATAAGTTTTAGTAGACACTATTTACTCCCAGATATAGCTTACTATATGAATTAACAATTAGATTTAATACTCATTGTTTATTTGTTAGAATCATAGCTAGGAGCAAATAAAGTAATCATATCACATCTACTTCCTCGGCTTCTTATAAAGCGGCACGGTAGAGCAAGGCTCTCCATACATTAAGACTTTCGCGTAAGGTTGGAGCATTTCAGTAAGCTTAACATAAGCTGAAGGTGGCACCTCTTTGTCACTGCAGCCTTTGATTACTAGTCTGGCATCTTTATACTCTTCCGGATTCACATTTTTGATAATAGCTTCTTCAAAAATCAAACTTTCCAATTGAGCGAGATCGCCAAAGCACACTTTTTTAGCGTAAGGAGCTAATTTAGTGGCTAATAACATGTAAGCCCAAGTAGGCACTATGGCATCTACCGAGCAATGCAAAGCCACATATTTGCCCTCGTATTGACTCCAGTCATTTTCTTTTACAAAAGCACGAAAATCTTTTTCTTTCAAAGCAATGCCTTCCCAAAGGTTGTCTTTGATGTCGTACAAAATCCTTTCCCCTTCAGGGTAAAACTCTTCAAGGTTTAAAGTAATCAGGCCACTTTTGGCCACGCGGTTTATAATTTCTTCTGCCATAGCGTTAATCTTTTCAATTCTGTTTGCTTGCATCTCGACTCAGCTCGATGTCCAAGCAAAACAAAGAGTTTCAAAACCTCTATATCTGACTTAGGGAGCTCGAGAAAGAAACTTGCGAAATTTTGGAAGCTAGAAGCTTACTCCCGTAGGTCACTAGTTTACAAAATAAGCATAACAAAGTTATTGAGCTTTATAAACAGAGGTTACATGAAGCCGAGCTCCAACATCGCCTCCTCACTCATCATTTCCTTACCCCAAGGTGGATCCCATACGATTTCTACCTTCGCTGATTTCACGCACCAGCAACCTGCTGCTTTAGTCTCTACTTCATTGGGTAAGCTTTCTGCTACAGGACAATTAGGCGAAGTCAATGTCATTTCGATCTTAACATTGTGCTCATCATCAACCCTTACAAAATAAATCAAACCAAGATCATATATATTAACTGGTATCTCAGGATCATAGATGGTTTTTAAAACCTCGATTACTTGGTTTTCTACATCTTTTTTACTGAGCTGTTTTGCATCTTTATTTTCCATAATCTAAGCTTTAGCTTGAAAGGCAATTCCGTAAGTTTTCATTTTCTTGATCATACTAACCAATCCATTAGAACGAGTTGGAGACAAATGCTCTTTTAAGCCAATTTCATCTACAAAATGTAAGTCCGTTTCAGCAATATCCTTGGGTGAACTTTCTGATAGCACCCTTATCATTAGCGCTATGATTCCCTTTGTAATAATGGCATCACTGTCAGCTGTAAAGTATATTTTCCCATCTTGCAATTGAGCATCTAGCCAAACTCTAGACTGGCATCCTTTAATGATGTTCTCTTCTACCTTTTTACTTTCTTCTATTAAGGGTAATTCTTTACCCAATGAAATGAGGTATTCATATTTATCCATCCAGTCTTCAAACATGGAAAACTCTTCTACAACCTCTTCTTGTCTTTCTTTAATGCTACTCATTACTTTAACATCTTGATTGCTCTATGGAGGGCTTCCATAAACTGATCAATTTCCTCTTTGGTGTTATAAAATGCGAAACTTGCACGAGCGGTACCTAAAATACCAAAACGGTTCATTAGAGGCTGGGTGCAATGGTGACCGGTACGCACTGCTACTCCCATTTTATCCATAATCACCCCGAGATCGTAGGCATGTATTCCATCCACAACAAAAGAAATAACGCTTGCTTTTTGCGCTGCCTCTCCAATTATTCTAAGGCCCTCAATTTGTTTTAATTTTTCTGTACCGTAATCTAACAGAGATTGCTCATGTAATTGTATACCCTCCCAATCAAGTTGATTCAAATAATCCAAGGCTGCACCTGTGGCGATACCACCTGCGATATTTGGAGTACCCGCCTCAAATTTATGGGGTAATTCATTGTAGGTCGTTCGCTCAAAAGTTACTGTTTTGATCATATCGCCACCTCCTTGATAGGGAGGCAAAGCATCTAACCATTCTTTCTTGCCATATAAAACACCCACCCCTGTTGGACCGAATAGCTTATGCATGGAAAACACATAGAATTCTGCTCCTATTTCCTGCACATTTATTGGCTTATGGGGCACTGATTGCGCCCCATCAATCAAAACTACAGCACCTTTTTCTTGAGCAAGCGCAGTCATTTCCTTAACAGGATTAATGGTTCCTAGAGTATTTGAAATATGCACTATTGAAACCATTTTGGTTCTAGAACTTAAAAGACCTTTATAGGCTTCAAGATCGATTTCACCTTGATCATTAATTGGAATAACCTTAAGGGTCGCACCTTTCTCTTCACAAATCATTTGCCAAGGAACAATATTAGAGTGGTGCTCCATAGCAGAGATAATTACCTCATCTCCCTCCTTCAAATGATGCTTACCAAAAGAGGAAGCGATCAAATTGATCCCATCGGTAGTCCCTTTGGTGAAAATGATTTCTTCTTTGTGCTCTGCGGAAAGATACTGCTGCATCTTTTCCCTTACCTGTTCGTAGGCAGTTGTAGCTTCTTGGCTTAAAGTGTGGACCCCTCGATGAATGTTACTGTTTTCATGCTTGTAGTACAAACTAATAGCATCAGCAACAACATCCGGTTTTTGTGAAGTAGCTCCATTATCAAAATAAACCAAAGGTTTACCGTTGACTTTTCTGCTTAAAATGGGAAAATCTTTCCTTATTTCTTCTACGTTGAACTTCTGTCTAACCGCTTGACTCATGAATTATTTAACTCCTTGGTAATGTTTATCAATAAATGATTCTACATCCTCTTTAACGGCATCTACTCCAATATGTTCCAATACGTCAGCCGCAAATGCATTCAATAATACTGCCCTTGCACTTTCTTGAGACATACCTCTTGACCTTAAGTAGAATAAGGCTTCTTCGTCTAGTTGTCCGGTAGTTGAACCATGACTACACTGCACATCGTCAGCGTAAATTTCTAGTTCTGGTTTAGAATTGATGCTAGCTTCATCAGTTAAAACCATATTGGCGTTAGACTGATAAGCATTGGTTTTTTGAGCTTCCCTGTGAACATAAACCTTCCCATTAAATACTCCGGTAGACTTATCATTCATAATTCCCTTGTACAGTTCGTGAGACTCACAATTGGGCTCTCGGTGAAAAACATGGGTGTGATTATCAACGTGCTGTTTGTTTTGCAACAAATACAATCCATTCAACCACGTTTCAGTGTGCTGACCAAGCAAATCAATGTTTAGGTTGTTACGCACTAGTTTGCCACCTAGCGTAAATGTGTTGATCTTGAATACACTATCTGCTTTTTGTTCAACTTGCTCACAAGCTATTTGATAGTCTTGCTCCCCTTCATTTTGAACTTTATCAACGCTCAAATTAGCGCCCCGATCAACAAAAATTTCCGACAGCATATTGGTAAAAGACGCCCCTTTTTTGGTGCTCAGGGTTTTCATAACCACTTTAGCGGAACTGCCTTCTTCCATCATNATNAGGTTTCTAGGATTGGAAACTGCTCCCTCTGAATCTACCAAGTGTAAGATGTAGAATGGCTCAGAGGCTTGAACACCCTTTTCAAGGTGCAAAAAGGCTCCATCTTGATGATAAGCAGTATTAATGCTAGAAAAGATCTCAGTTTCATCTTTACTTAATGAGCCAAATTTCTTTGCTATAGCGCCACCTTTTTCCTTGGCCTCAGAAAGGGATGAAAAATGAACTCCATCTGTCTGTTCGGACCAACTCAACTCTTTACTAAAATAGCCATTAACCAATACCAAGCAATTCTTGCTTGGCACTGAAAGCTCAAAATCAATTTCAGCTGTAGGAAAATCAGTCTTGTAATTACCCTTAATCAATTTATTGATCCGTGTATACTTCCAATATTCTGTTTTAGAAGTAGGGAAGTTTAATTTTTGAAGCTGCTCCTTGGCGAAGTCTCTTTTCTCCTTTGAAAAGTCTGCATCAAAAGAAAAATCTAGATTCTTAAAGTGCGCTAAAAAGTCTTGTTTCGTCTGTATAGCTGCTGTTTCGTTCATAAGTTTCTTTTTTTATGCAGTTACGGCAGCATCTTCTTTCAGCCAATCATATCCTTTCTCCTCTAATTCTAAGGCTAAGGACTTATCTCCTGTTTTTACAATTTTTCCATTGTATAAAACGTGAACATAATCAGGAACAATATGATCTAACAATCGCTGGTAGTGTGTAATAACAATAGTTGCGTTTTTATCAGTTTTGAGTTTATTTACGCCTTCTGAAACCACCCTCAAAGCATCAATGTCAAGTCCCGAATCCGTTTCATCTAAAACTGACAACTTAGGCTCTAACATCGCCATTTGAAAAATTTCATTACGCTTTTTCTCTCCACCAGAAAAGCCTTCATTAACCGATCGATTAGTTAACTTACCATCAAGTTCAACTAACTTCGACTTCTCTTTTACTGCTTTCAAAAAATCTTTACCCGTCATTGGGTCTAGTCCTTTTTTCTCACGCATCTCATTGATTGCCGTTTTCAAAAAGTTAATGTTGCTAACGCCGGGAATTTCCACAGGATATTGAAAAGCCAAGAACATACCTGATCTTGCTCGGTCTTCAGGTTCCATCTCTAACAAGTCTTCCCCTAAGAAGTCAATTGACCCTTTTGTCACTTCATATTCTTCTCTTCCTGCTAGCACGCTGGCTAAAGTACTTTTACCTGAGCCATTAGGCCCCATGATGGCGTGTACCTCTCCGGCTTTGACCTCAAGGTTTATTCCTTTTAATATTTCGTTGCCTTCAATTGAGGCATGTAGATTTTCTATTTTAATCATCGTGGTTTGTTTGTCTATTCGTCTTTAAATTATTCAATTACCCTACTGAGCCTTCTAAGCTAATTTCAAGCAGTTTTTGCGCCTCAACAGCAAACTCCATTGGCAGCTGATTAAGCACCTCTTTGCAGTAGCCGTTTACAATCAAGTTGATGGCCGTTTCCTCGTCCATACCTCTTTGCTTACAGTAAAAAATTTGATCTTCTCCGATCTTTGAAGTAGTAGCTTCATGCTCTACTTTAGAAGATTTATTATCAACCTCTATGTAAGGGAAGGTATGAGCACCGCAATCATTTCCCATTAATAGGGAGTCACATTGAGTAAAGTTTCGACTATTCACCGCATTTTTGTTGATCTTCACCAAACCTCGGTAAGAGTTTTCTGCTTTACCTGCCGATATACCCTTAGAGATGATGGTACTTTTTGAGTTCTTTCCCAGATGCAACATTTTACTTCCCGTATCAGCTTGCTGGTAATTAGCAGTTACCGCTACAGAGTAAAACTCTCCAACTGAATTCTCTCCTTTTAATACACAACCGGGGTATTTCCAAGTAACGGCAGAACCGGTTTCAACTTGTGTCCATGAAATTTTTGAATTATCCATACACAAACCTCTCTTGGTTACGAAGTTGTAGATTCCACCCTTCCCTTCTTTACTTCCCGGGTACCAGTTTTGAATCGTAGAATACTTGATTTCTGCATCATCAAGAGCTACCAACTCTACTACTGCAGCGTGCAATTGATTTTCGTCTCGCATTGGAGCCGTACACCCTTCTAAATATGAAACATAACTACCCTCATCAGCTATAACTAAAGTTCTTTCAAATTGCCCGGTGTTCGCTTCATTAATTCTAAAATAAGTTGAGAGTTCCATAGGGCATCTTACTCCCTTTGGAATGTAGCAGAAGGAACCATCTGTGAAAACTGCTGAATTCAGGGCTGCATAAAAGTTATCGGTAGATGGAACAACTGTTCCAAGATACTTTTTAACTAATTCCGGATGCTTTTGAACCGCTTCGCTAAAAGAGCAAAAAATAATTCCTAATTCAGCTAATTTCTCTGTAAAGGTTGTTTTCACTGAAACACTATCTATCACCGCATCAACCGCAACCCCGGTTAAACGTTTTTGCTCATCGAGTGAAATTCCTAGTTTCTCAAAAGTTTCAAGCAATTCAGGATCTACTTCATCTAGGCTTTCTAATTCTTTTTTCTTCTTCGGTGCTGAATAATAGTGTAAATCCTGAAAGTCGGGCTTCGGATACCTTAAATGTGCCCACTCAGGCTCTTTCATTTCTTGCCAAACCTTAAGCGCATTTAAACGATATTCTAACATCCATTCAGGTTCATTTTTTTTCGCCGATATAAATCGAATGATATCTTCATTCAACCCTTTAGGTGCCTTATCAGACTCTATATCGGTATAGAAACCATATTTATACTCCTGTGAGGTTACCTCCTCTAATAATTCTTCTTCACTAGCCATAGTTTATTTTTTTAATTTAGATAGAAAAACTTTCACCGCAACCACATGTGCGTGAAGCATTGGGATTAGTAAAACTGAAACCCTTTCCATTCAAGCCGTCGGAGAAATCAAGTTCAGTTCCTACCAAGTACAATACGCTTTTCTTATCTACTAAGATTTTAATATTATTATCCTCTATTAATTTATCCTCTTCTTCTTGATCAGAGTCAAATTCGAGCTCGTACATTAATCCTGAACATCCCCCTCCTTTAACTCCAACGCGCACAAAACTTGTTTGATCTTTTCCTTCTGCTTCGAGCAAGCTGAAAATTTTATCTCTGGCGCTATCTCTTACTTTGATCATGATGCAAACGTTTATTTTTTTGCAAATTTAATTATCTTTATTTAGACTGCATCTAAATAAGAAAACTTATCGTAAACAAACAGCCATATAGCAGCTTTGTTTAATAACGAAACAAGTCTAAAAAGGGCTAGGAGAATATGAATAACTAACTTTGCTTTATGCAAGAAGAACAACAAGAACCAACTCCGCTCAACAACTTAGGAGAATTTGGATTGATCGAAAAACTTACGAGTAAAGTTAAATTACGCAATAGCTCAAGTATATTGGGGGCAGGCGATGATGCTGCAATTATTAAAGGCGGTAAAAAGCTTAAACTCATCTCAACTGATATGTTAGTTGAAGGCGTGCACTTCGATTTACTTTACACTCCTTTAAAGCACTTGGGATACAAAGCTGCTGTAGTGAATTTTTCAGACATCTATGCCATGAATGGCAACCCAAAACAAATTACTGTTTCCATAGCAGTTTCAAACCGCATGTCTGTAGAAGCTTTGGAAGAAATTTACGAAGGAATCAATTTAGCTTGCGAGCTCTACCAAGTTGATTTAGTAGGAGGAGACACCACCTCCTCATTAAGTGGCTTGGTGCTTAGCCTGAGCGTGATTGGCGAAGCTGATGAGACAAAGATCGCAAGAAGAGATGGAGCGAAAGAAAATGACTTGATTTGCGTGAGTGGAGACCTAGGTGCTGCCTATGCAGGTCTACAAATATTAGAAAGAGAAAAGGCGGTTTTTCAAGAAAATGAAAAAGTACAGCCTGATTTGAGCGGTAAAGATTATGTGCTTGAAAGACAGCTTAAACCCGAAGCTAGAAAAGAGATTATCGAATTTTTTAAAAAAGAGGGAATCGTACCTAGCTCTATGATCGACATTTCAGATGGGCTTTCTTCTGAGCTAATTCATTTGGCAAAAGCATCTAATATAGGGGTTCAAATCTATGAGGAGAAAATACCAATAGACCCTTCCACTGTTTCAACCATGGAAGAATTTAAGATAGATGCTACCTTGGCTGCCTTAAATGGAGGAGAAGACTATGAATTGCTTTTTACTTTGCCCTTAGACTATCACGAGCAAATAAAAAACGCCCCAGGTATAAGCATCATCGGTCATGTTACTGATAAAGCAGCCGGTAACTTTATGGTAGGCAAAGGTTCAGAGCAAATGATTCCACTGAAAGCACAAGGTTGGGAATCGCATAAAGCAGACACATGAAATTGAACCCCTACCAACTGTTACTGTTTTTAACCGCATTTCTACTTGCTTGTAACAACAAACCGCAACCAAAAGAAGGTAAGCTCGAAAATAGATTTGAGCTAAGCAACTTTGAGCCTTATCAGCCGATTGAGATTGCCTACAAGTTCCCTGCTGAGATTGAATATTATTTAGACACCTGCCAGAAATCTTGGGCTAACCAAATGGCGGGAACTGATTACTCTTACTTAGGTATGGAAAAAGAAACTGGGCAACAATTTTACGGTCAATATGGCCAACCAAGACCACTTAGCGATACAGCGATTAAAGCTTTCAAAAAAGATTTTAGCCCAATTTCTGCGAAAGCCTATATTTTAAATAGGAGCAAAGCGGAAGAGATTACAATCATTAACGAGGCGCACCATAAACCCAAACATCGATTTTTTACTCGCACATTATTGGAAGACCTTTACCAACAAGGATATCGTTATTTAGGGTTAGAAACATTGAGCAATGTAAGCTTTATAGATACTGCATTGAACCAACGAAAATACCCTATCAAAAGCACAGGGACTTATTCTAAAGAACCGCAGTTTGGTAATTTAATTCGGGATGCTCTGCAAATTGGCTTCACCCTCTTCCCCTATGAAGGAACTGGAGGTGGTAAAGAAAGAGAAATCAATCAAGCGCGCAACATTGCTAACTTTATGAAAGCTAATAAAGGGGGTAAATACTTGATCCATTGTGGCTACGCCCATGCTACTGAAGGTGAAATGGGTGGAAGATGGAAAAAAGCCATGGCCGGTAGGTTATCAGAATATACTGGAATCAATCCGCTAACCATTAACCAAACAAAGTTTGACAATAGATTTGAGTTTGGCTACCTACATCCCTTGATGAAGCGATTAGAACTTAAAGAACCCACTGTATTTCTTGACGAGAGCCAACAATCTTACTTAGGCGAAAAAAGCGACAGCGCCTTTGACATTATGGTTTTTCATGAGCAATCCGAAAGCCTAAATGGTAAGCCCAATTGGATATTTGACAAAGAAAACAAAAGTGTCGTGCTTGCTCTAGCTGCAATTGAATTGAGCAAACCAATCATGGCTTTAGCTTTTGTAGAAGGTGAAAATCCTAGCGAAGCAATTCCCTATGACTTGAATGTAATTAAAGACGAACAGGATAGCATTTACTTAGCCCTGAAGCCTGGAAATTATAATTTGCTATTACAAAACCAATCAGACTCTGCTTTTGTAGCAAAATTAGAGGTCAATTAATCGTCGAGTTTCAATACTGCTAGAAAGGCATTTTGAGGCACTTCAACATTACCCACCTGACGCATTCTCTTTTTACCCTCTTTCTGTTTTTCTAATAGTTTTCTTTTCCGACTAATATCGCCACCGTAACATTTAGCTGTTACATCTTTTCTTAAGGCTTTTACCGTTTCTCTTGCAATTACCTTGGTTCCAATAGCAGCTTGTACAGCAATGTCAAACTGCTGACGAGGAAGTAGCTCTTTGAGTTTAAGGCAAATCTTTTTTCCTAATTCGTAGGCTTTATCTTTATGAATTAGGGCAGATAAAGCATCTACTTGATCTCCGTTGAGTAACAAATCGAGTTTTACCAAACTAGAGGTATAGTAACCAATTGGGTAATAATCAAATGAAGCATATCCCCTTGAAATAGTCTTTAGCCGGTCATAGAAGTCAAAAACAATTTCTGCTAATGGAATGTGAAAAGTTAGCTCAACCCGGTCGGTAGTTAAGTAGACTTGGTTTTGCATCTCTCCCCTTTTCTCAATGCAGAGATTCATCACAGCTCCCACATAATCAGATTTTGTGATAATTTGGGCTTTTATGTAGGGTTCTTCCACATGGTCAAGAAGGGTGGCCTCGGGCAGGTCTGACGGATTGTTGATCAAAACCTTTTCTTCAGGATCTTTTGTTAAAAAAGCATGATAAGAAACGTTCGGCACCGTAGTGATCACGGTCATGTTAAACTCTCTTTCTAACCTTTCCTGAATAATTTCCATGTGCAACATCCCTAAGAACCCACAACGAAATCCAAATCCAAGAGCTGCTGAAGACTCAGGTTCAAAGGTTAAAGAAGCATCATTTAATTGAAGTTTTTCCATGGCTTCTCTCAGCTCCTCATATTCATCGGTATCTACAGGATAAATCCCCGCAAAAACCATAGGCTTCACATTTTCAAAACCCTTTATTGCCTCTTGACATGGGTTAGAAACCGTAGTTAGTGTATCACCAACTTTTACCTCTCTGGCAGATTTAATTCCTGATACAATATAGCCTACATCTCCAGTTTTAATCACAGAACGTGGCTCTTTCTTAAGTTTCAAAACGCCAACTTCGTCTGCATCGTACTGCTTACCTGTGTTTACAAATTTTACCTTATCACCCTTCTTTATTTCGCCATTCAACACTTTAAAATAGGCGTGAATGCCGCGGTATGAATCAAAAACAGAATCAAAGATCAAAGCTTGCAAAGGCTTGTGAGGGTCTCCTACAGGGTGTGGTATTCGCTCCACGATGGCATCTAAAATCCCATCCACTCCTTCTCCTGTCTTCCCGCTAGCTAAAAGAATATCATCCCGGTCACAACCAATAAGGTCCACTACTTGGTCTTTAACTTCTTCAGGCATAGCCGAAGGAAGGTCGATCTTATTAAGTATTGGTATTATTTCAAGATCATGCTCAAGAGCTAAATAAAGATTGGAAATGGTTTGTGCTTGAATGCCCTGAGAAGCATCAACAATTAATAGAGCACCTTCGCAGGCAGCAATAGACCGTGACACCTCATAAGAAAAGTCAACGTGGCCAGGGGTGTCGATCAGATTTAAAACATACGGCTGCTCTTCTTTGACAAAACTCATCTGAATCGCATGACTTTTAATGGTTATACCTCTTTCTCGCTCCAAGTCCATATCATCAAGGGTCTGAGCCTGAAGGTCCCTCATACTTATGGTTTGAGTTTTCTCAAGTAGACGGTCTGCCAGGGTGCTCTTCCCATGGTCAATGTGCGCAATAATGCAAAAATTTCGAATGTGCTGCATGCTCTAAAATTGTGATAACAAAATTAAGTTTTTAAACTCGTGAAAAGAGTAAAACGCAAATGCAACTAAATCGTTTTAGCCTGCGTCATTTTAGGCAATGAATGGATTTTCGTTGTAAAAAAGATGAAAATTCCGTTTCTTTACGAATTGCAATTTTTATTGAACAACACACTCTAAGGATTTTAAATAGATGAAAAAGTTTTCTTTAATCGCCTTGTCGCTATTGACCTTAATAACTTTAAGTTCCATCAAATCAACAGCTCAGTCTAAATTATGGGCAGGTGGATATATTGAGATTGATTATGTAGGTCCTGATAAGTATCCAATGTCGTTGCCCTTAGATTGGGAAGATGACAACTTCATTAATTATGGTTTTAGTGATTTTGGAGGTAATGCCTCTTCCTTTGCTACCTCACCAACCGATGGCAGTAACAATGTGCTTGAAACCATTAAAGTGAATGGAGCTTCAGCTGGAGCAAGAACACAGCTCGGAGGAGATTTAGCTAGCCCTATCCCATTTAGCGCAACAAATGATAGCATAATTGCAGATATATATGCTGCCAATGCAGGAGTAATTGTTAGATTGATAGCTGAAAGCTCAGCAAGTGGCGCAAGGGTGGAAACACAAGATACCACGACTGCCCCTGATGCATGGAATCGATTGGTTTTTGATTTTGGAAATCCCGTAAATAACCCTCTAGACCCTAGTGCAGGTCCCCTAAATTTAGGAGAGAACTATGATCGTCTTACTATAGTTTATGATGTTGAAAACCCTGGTATAGGCGATGTATTTTACTTAGACAGTCTTTTCCTTTTAAATGCAACACCTGAAAATTATAGGAACGAACCGCTAAGCTATCAAGTAACGCTTCACTTTTTTAGAGACAGAATTCCGGGGGCAGACCCATTAGATCCAACTCAGACCGTTAACATAAGATCAAAATCTCTAAATCTGGCACAAAATTTAACGCTTGATAACAGATTTAATGAAGGGCCTGTTAGACAATATTGCCTTAATGGTAACCGAGTGCGCACAGAAGGTGCACTGTATCAGAATACCTCTCCGATAGTTTTACCTCCTGCAAAAGATTGGGTAATCTCTTATGGTGGAGGCCCTAACGGAGAGTTTAGATCGAATGAGTACAATAATATCAATCCACAACAACGTTTCTACATTGAGTCTAAGATGAACAACTTTTTCATCGGAGCGGCAACAGGCATTTTCGACCAAGAATTTAGAAGAGTGTTTAACCCGAGAAAAATGAACTCGGTAGAATCAGTTGAACCAGACCCTGTTGCTTCCTTTTGTGTTGGCAAACGATACGACTACAGCATTCCTCTTAAGGATGCAAAAAACAATGATGTTGTAAAATACGAACTAGCTAATGCAAGAACTGATAACCCAACGGTAAACGCAAATTATGTACAACCAGCTTACCCTTTTGATCAACCTTTCCCTGTGCAAGAGCCAAGAATAACTTTTGACCAAAACTCAGGAACGATGAGCTTTACTCCTACCGACCGGTTTGCAAGTCTTGTTACTACTCAAATAGATGAAGATCGTCGAGTTTACTACAGAGATGGAAATACAGGTTCCGTATTGGCAAAAGATACCACCGTCAATACTACCTTTTATGAGTCACGTTTTGTAATTGATAATGACTGTAACAGTAGATTGCCAGACTTTATAGGCGTGGAATCTCAATTTGACCCTCAAACTGGAGCTGACCGTTATGCCTCTACTTTTAATTCAACGCAAGATGCCTTTGAGTTTGATTGTGGGTCTACCGTGTTAACCTTCAACTTAACGGAGCCAATGTTTGCTGCTACTTTAGATAAGGAAGACTTCAGAATTGGTCTTGATACCAACAGAACTGATACTGTTATCGCCTTTATTGATAGTCTTTACTATAACTTTATTACACCAACGGAAGCAGTAAAACCACTAGACCAAAGAAAGGCAAACACGAATCCTTTAGGAGAATTCAATCAAGTTACCTTATTCCTAAATAAACCAATTGGACCTGGAATGTATAACATTCACTTTAAGCATGGAAGTAATGACAATACAACCATTAAAAACAAATGTGATTACGCTTTGCCTCTCGATGAGCCTTATGTAAAAATTTACGTGAACACTGATTTCACTTACGAGCATCCATTTGAGGAATATACGTATTGTTTCCCTGCTATATTAGATCAAACCCCACCATATCCTGAAGATGTGGCTAGTTATACCAATACACAGTTTGATCCTAGAATATTCTATACGTGGCGCTTAAACCCTTTAGACCCCAATAGCACAACAGACACAATTAGTAATTTAAGCTTAGGTATTCAGCCTGACGGCAGAAGATCTGCACTAAAGGACGTGAGTATTCCTGCTAACCAAAACCCAAACATTCTTCAAAACACCTTAACATGGGAGGTTGGAGTAGGTCTGGACTTTAGTAAATACGATCCTTTTACAGGAGATACTATCTTAAAGTCAATTTGTTATGATACGGATCTTTTTACTGTGACTCGCTACGAAAACCCTGAGGTAAACGTTCCTGATTATGATTTATGCCCTGAAGATGACTTTCCAGTGATCAACCTAGATAGTATGGTTACAAAACACAATGCCGATCCAAGCGGGATATTGTTTTCAAGAAGTGTAGCAACATTTGCCACTCCACCTTCATCTAAAGATTATGATCAATTCTCAGGGGTTAACTGGACACTTGTTAGCTCTGGAAGGCCCGCGCTATCTGTTCCCGGTCAAGAGGTTAACAGGTTTAATGTTTTCTCTTCTGAAGTGCCCCTAATTGTAAATGGTTACACGTGTAGAGAACGTGATACTTTCCTAATTGTAAAAAACCAAGTTGATGTAGAATTAAGAAGACTAGTTGATGCAACAACTGGTCTAATAAGCCCGAATTCACCAACGGACACTATTATTTGTCCCACTGAAGACTTTGTAAGCTTAAATGCTGAAGAATATATGTTTCCTAATAACATGTCTTATCAATGGTTTAGAAACGGACAGCCAATTGGCGGTGAAACAAATGACCAATTAAATATTTCAGAGGAAGGATTGTTTTTACTAGAGGTTACAAAGCTTTCAGCTCTTGGTAGCACTTGTGAATCTGCAGATAGCATTAATGTGAGGCTGGCAGACGAGTTTGGTCCATATAGGGCAGCCTGTAAAAGCATAACCTTTAAAAATGGAAGCGTTGTTCAAGTTTTCAATTGGGATGTATCTACAGGTGCTGACGGTTACCTTGTAAGGGGTATTACTCAAGATGGAGACACACTGCCATGGGAAGAAGCAAGCGGAGAAACTGCTATACAGCATGAAATTGTAGGTGAACAGCTTAAGCTTCAGGTGATGCCTTACAACATTGAGGTGCCAGAAGATGCAAACTGTCGTTTTGGACCCCGTGAAATCGCGGAAGCTTGTGATGCAGTTGTTAGACCAATCAATGTTTTTACTCCAAATGGCGATGGAATCAATGATTTCCTAGCATTTACACTCTTAGAATTATATCCTGGAAGTATGTTGCAAGTCTTTAACCGTTGGGGAGAAATGGTTTATGAAGATGACAATTACTACAATGATTGGGATGGAGAGGACCTGAAAGAAGGTACTTATTTCTATATCCTAAAGGTTAACGATGACCTTTATCCGGAGCCCTTTAAAGGAAACTTTACTATTATTCGATAACTATCTAAAACAAAATCGACTCAAAGGCCTTCTTAATGGAGGCCTTTGTATTTTTGTCAGCTAAATTTGAAATAGTGCAAGTAATTGATCAATTAAATAATACCAAAAAAACACTCTTTTCTTTTGAGATATTACCCCCTCTTAAAGGGAAGAGCATTGAATCAATCTATGAAGGAATAGATCCGCTCATGGAATTCAATCCTGCTTTTATAAATGTGACCTATCATAGAGAGGAGTTTATCTATAAGAAAAGGACGCAAGGTTTCCTAGAGAAGATAGCCATTAAGAAAAGACCGGGGACTGTGGGTATTTGTGCAGCTATTAAGCATAAATATAATGTGGAAGCCATACCGCATTTGATTTGCGGAGGCTTTACAAAAGAAGAAACTGAAAATGCTCTTATTGACTTACACTTCTTGGGAATAGACAATGTATTAGCGCTAAGAGGTGACCCGATCAAAACTGAACGTCATTTTGTAGCGGAAGATGGGGGAAACACCTACGCTAAGGATCTGGTTGAGCAAATAGTAGATCTGAATCAAGGCAAATACATAGATGAAGAGATCGAGAATGCAACTCCTACTAACTTTTCAATCGGGGTAGCGGGTTATCCTGAAAAGCACTTCGAATCTCCTAATTTACTGTCTGATGTTAAAAGGTTAAAAGAGAAAATTGATGCCGGGGCTCATTACGTGGTAACGCAGTTATTCTTCGATAACGAAAGATTTTTCAATTTCGTAAAACTTTGTAGAGTGGAAGGAATCGAAGTCCCAATCATTCCAGGGATTAAACCCATCTCAAGTCTTAGACACATTAGCTTTTTACCGAAATTCTTCAACATTGACCTTCCTGCAGCCTTAACAGATCAGTTGGACCAGTGTAAAACAAATGAAGACGTTAGAAAAGTGGGCACTGCATGGGCGATTCAACAATCAAAAGAACTAGTTGAGTTCGGTTCACCTTGTATTCATTATTACACTATGGGTAGATCAAAAACAGTAAGAACAATCGCAAATGAGGTGTTTGGCTAAGCATTGAGCCGCGCTACGTACTTTCCTATAATATCAAACTCCAGGTTTACTTGATCACCCTCTTTTAAATCACGAAAAGTGGTGTGTTCGTAAGTGTAAGGTATGATAGTCACTTCAAAAGATTCGTCTTTAACATTGAAGGCGGTAAGACTTACCCCGTTTATACAAATAGAACCCTTTTCTACAATAAGCTTTGAAGGTTTATTTAAGCTAAAATGATACAACCAGCTTCCATCAAGTTCTGTTACCTTTTCGACTGTAGCCGTTTCATCGACGTGTCCTTGAACAATATGCCCGTCTAATCGAGCATTCATCATCATACACCTTTCTAGGTTCACCCTGTCCCCTTTACTTAGCTTGCCTAAATTGGTTTTTTGTAATGTTTCATCAACCGCAACAACCTCATAACCTCCTTCGTTAAGTTTTTCAACCGTTAGGCATACGCCATTGTGAGCAATACTTTGGTCTACTTTTAACTCTGAGCTCAAAGCTGATTCGATAGATAACCTCAAGTTAGTTCCCTCGTGCTTTAAAGCAGCAACGGTACCAAGTGATTCAATAATTCCTGTAAACATAAATACGTTTATTCTGATTTAGTGGTGCCATTTGGATTTTGCACATTGACGGTCCCTCGTATAGTTCGTGGTTTCAAACCCTCTAAAGTTCTTTCATACACAACACAATTGAAAAAGAAAACGCCTTCCTTGACCTTTTGTGAAGTAGTTTGGTTTACACCATCCCACAAAATGTCCGGATTCGTAGTTTCAAAAACTTTGGCGCCCCATCTATTAAATATGACAAGCTCGATACTATCTACGTAACGGTAATCAGGGAAGGGGACAAATAAATCATTGATCCCATCTCCATTTGGCGTGAAGATATTCGGTAATTCGTAACGCGGGCAATAATCTACGCAGACCTCATTAGAGGAGATACTTTCCAAGCCAACAGAATCAACCGCAATAACCTTATAACAGCCTGCAATAGAAGTGAGGTTTATCGAATATTGCTTCGGTAAGTTGGCATTACGCTCTTCGATCAATTCATAATCTCCCTCAATGGTTTCAGATCGATAAATTCGATAGAACACTATGTCACTGGCACAGCTCACTAAAGAATCCTGCCAAGAGATGTTAACGAAATTGCTATCGCAAGATGAATTTATAGCAAACTCAGGTGAGCAAGGAGGCTCTGTATCTCTTGGCGTCGCGCAACTTATTTGAGATGAATTAAGTAGTGGTGACTTTACGGATTTTAAATTGTAAGCACCATAAGATTGAACATAATAACAATATTCTATTTCATTACTTAGTTCTCCATCAAGGAAATAAGAGGTATCTACCACTGCAATTTGGTTAAAGTTCCCACTAGGTAGGTCCCGCCTGAAAACAAGGAAACTATCATTTTGCCATGGTACGTTTACATTCCAATTGAGCTTAACTTCATTGTCTGCTGCCTCAGTTTCTAAAAAGATGGAACTTGCCCTTGGAGAGGCACCTACATCTATTTTTCCTAAGCCATAACTAAACAGTTTGACTTGATATTGATGTGAACGAGTTTGGGTATTTAGGCTGTTTACTGTATAAGTAGTGTCTTCCAAATTCGCGGTAGAATCGATAAACTGTTCACTTTCTTGATTTATCGTGTAAATAAGGTAACTATAGGGCGGAGGAAAAGAAGTTGAATCGATACTATCAGGAGGCGACCAAGCAAGTTCCATTTGACCATTAAGTGGATCAGTTTGCAAAACACTTACATTGGTAATAATGGGGACAAATTTGTCAACTTCAGCACAAAGTTCTTCAGAAGCGATGCTCTCAGCTCCGTCTTCGTAATAAGAAGTTACAAGATAGCAATAACGTCTACCTGGGATTAATCCTGAACCGCCATCATTGTCAACAAAAGAGGTGTTTTGCAAACCCTCTAATGTAGCAATTTTACGGTAACCCGTGCTTTCTGGAACACCTGTTTGACAATTACCAGGAACATAACCGGAAGAATCGAACCGACGGTAGATATGGTAGCCAATGGCATTCAGACAAGTTGAATTACTCCAATTTAAACTTATTTGATCTCTGAATGAACTTGCTGTAAAGTTACGCGGTGCAGGCGCAATTACTGAAATATCGATGGTCTCAAAAGTGGTCAGTTGAAAATTGTCATCATCGGAAGCTTTGACGCTCACCCGATAGGGTTTCAGCCTTACATGCTGGCAGATCGTATTCCAATAAAGTGTATCCCTATTGGGATTTAAAGGTTGTCCTGAATTAAATACTGCCGGATTTTGGGCTAGACGAAAAGGCTCACCATTCGCTGTCATTGAAACCAAGTCCCCATCAGGGTCTCGCCCTTCAATGGGGGTTTTCAATTGCTTATTAGCCTCAACACAAATAAATTTATTTGTAATTATTTCAGGCGGTCGATTTCCACAACCGGGCCGAACATTTATTTGCATGTCACGAACCACCTCGCCAATAAGAAAGCCATTTCGATATTCTTGAATCTTAATTGCGACATTAAACGTTCCACTTTCAGAGGGTAAATCCCAGATTAGGTCACCGGTATTTGAATTAACTGAAATAGTGCCTGAACCTGTATTTCCTTGAACATTGGACCCTGCAGGTGGAAAAACATAACCAGGGGCTATCCTTCCGGCTATACCCTTGCTTCTTGCAATTGAATAAACCAATGAGTCTCCGTCATCGTCTACAGCTCCGGGATTGTGGATAAAAACTTGCCCCAGGCAGGCATTGTCAATTGGTGGGTTAAGCAACTCAGGTGAATTATTAGAAAAGCTACCCAAGGGGCTGATTCGAATCAACGATTCTACGTAAAAGGGCACTGCAGATGAATTATCTATGTTATCAATTCCTGCATTGCGATTAGGATCATTAATTGAAACCCTATAATTACCAGGAGCGGGAAAGGTATGTCGGCTCACAAAGTCCCTTCTACTAACATTGGTGGTTATAGGAATTACCCTCGTTTGAGTAATAGAATCTCTTCCTGTATTATCTCCCCAGTTTACTTCAATTAACCTTCTTTGAAAAGCCGGTAAAGTAGGATCTGCGTAGATGGTAAAGGTGAATTCGTAAGTTAAGCCTGAAACATGTTTATAGGTGATTTCTCCCGCCCTATTGTGCGTTGCGTGTAAAAACACACTTTGAATTAATAACAAAAGCAGACAAATCTTTTTCATTTCATTAGGTAGACGCTAATAATTGATCACTTGTTGCTCAATGTCTTTGGGAAGTTCTCTGTATTCGTACTCTTGTGTTCTGAGTTGGGGTGTAAATCCTGCCTCTCTTATAGCATCTTGTATTCCGTCTGCAGTAAAACGGTGAGGCGCACCGGCAACAGAAACTACATTTTCTTCAATCATAATGGAACCCATATCATTTGCCCCAGAATGCAAGCAAATTTGAGCCACTTCTTTACCAACAGTTAACCAGCTGGCTTGAATATTTTCAACGTTAGGCAACATGATTCTTGAAAGAGCCAACATGCGAATGTATTCTTCAGAGGTAACCTGATTACTTACACCTTTTACTCTCTTTAATAAAGTGCCGTCATCTTGAAAAGGCCAGGGAATAAACGCAATAAAGCCTTTTGCCTCTTTTGGTTTCTCAGCTTGCACTTCTCTCAGACTAACAAGGTGCTCAAATCGTTCTTCTAAGGTTTCAATGTGACCAAACATCATGGTTGCAGATGTTGTAATATTCAGCTGATGCGCTGCGCGCATAACATCTAACCATTCTTGTCCAGTACATTTTCCTTTAGAAATAAGTCTTCTAACTCGATCATTTAATATTTCTGCACCTGCTCCAGGCAAGGAATCTAATCCTGCAGCTTTCAATTCTCTGAGAACTTCTGTGTGAGACAAACCTTCAAGTTTGCAAATGTGTGCGATCTCAGGAGGTCCTAATGCATGCAGTCTTAGCTCTGGGTAAAGCGACTTCAATTCCTTAAATAAGTCTACGTAAAAGCTAAGGCCTAATTCAGGGTGGTGCCCTCCTTGCAAAAGAAGTTGACGCCCACCGTAGCGCATCATTTCATCAATCTTTTGTTTGTACTGAGGTATGGTTGTAATGTAAGCTTCATCATGCCCCGGAACTCTAAAGAAATTGCAAAATTTACAATTGGCAATACAAACGTTGGTCGTATTGGCGTTTCGATCAATAATCCAAGTAACAGTTTCGTTTCCTTTTTTTCTGACCTTTAGCTGATTGGCAACCCATGCTAATTCAGTGGTTGACGCATGCTCAAAAAGGAATTGTCCTTCTTCAGCGCTTAGGAATTCTTCTGCTAGTGCTTTTTCGAGTAAGTCTTTTGTATTCAAGGTGATTCTGATATGATGGTTAAAACTATATGAAAACCTTTATTTGTATTAGCTTTGCGCAAGGTAAAGGTAAGCAATAATGCCGTTTAGCTTGATAAACAAGCATGGTAAGAAGATGTTTCACAAAGAAAAGAGCAGATGAATAAGAAGAAGAGTGGTCGAATCAAAATTGGAATAAGCATAGGTGACCTAAATGGCATAGGATTAGAAGTAGTTCTGAAAACCTTAAATGACAGTAGAATTTGTGAATTATGCAATCCAATAGTTTACGGTTCTAAAAAGGTTTGTAATTACTACATCAAGGCTCTTAATCTTAACAACTTAAGTTTAAACTATTTTGGCACGGTAGAAGATGTAAAAGGCAAAAAGCCCAATGCAATAAATGTTTGGGAAGAAGAAGTAAAAATTGAGCTAGGTCAAGAAACAGAAAACTCGGGGAAATATTCTTTCCTTTCATTGGAAGCAGCTACCAAGGATTTAAAAGAAGGCAAAATAGATGCCTTAGTGACTGCCCCGATAAACAAAAAAGCGATCCAAGCAGCAGGCTTTAAGTTTCCTGGGCATACTGAATATTTGCAAGATCTCGATGAAGCTGAAGATTCGCTAATGTTAATGTTGAGTGAAGTTTCTAGAATTGGAGTAGTTAGCGGTCACATTCCATTAAAAGACGTTCCTGAGGCAGTAACCACAGATTTGATCTTACGTAAGCTCAACCTATTCAATAAATCACTAAAAGAAGATTTTGCCATTCGCAAACCGAAGATTGCTTTGCTCGGCTTAAATCCCCATGCAGGTGAAAACGGGACCATAGGTAAGGAGGAAGAAGAAATTATTATTCCTGCAATTAAACAAGCGAAGAGTATTGACATTCTTGCCTTCGGACCATACCCTGCTGATGGCTTATTTGCTTCAGGGCAGTACCAGAACTTTGACGGAGTTTTAGCCATGTACCATGACCAAGGCTTAATTCCCGCCAAGCTTTTCGCCACCGGCCAAGGTGTCAACTTTACTGCAGGTTTATCTTTTGTAAGAACTTCTCCTGATCATGGAACAGCTTTTGACATCGCAGGACAAGGTTTAGCTAAGGAGAGTTCATTCAGATCTGCGCTATATCACGCCATTAACATTGTAAAGCTTAGACGTATGAAGGAAGAACTTGAAGAAAATGCGCTCGTAGTAAACAAAGGCAGAAACTAAGCTAGCAATCATTTTTTTGCTAAATTTGCCCCCTTATTTCATTGAGGGGGATTTATGAAGAAGAAAAGTCAGCGTTTAATCATTCCTTTTAGTGGGTTAAAACTGGGGAAGCACGACTTTAGTTTTAATGTAGATAAAGAGTTCTTTGAGCAATATGAATTTTCAATAATTCAAAATGCTGAGGTTGAAATTGAAGTTGAATTCAATAAAAAAAGCACCTTATTTGAGCTGCAGTTTGACTTAAAAGGGAAATGGCATACACAGTGTGATCGTTGCAACGACCCACTAACCATAAATTTGAAAGGTCAAGAAGAGTTGATTGTTAAGTTTGGCAATGAAGTCTATCAGGAAACTGATGAGATAAAAATCATTCCATCTGACGCTTATGAGCTTGATATCAGTGAAGAAGTTTATGAATTCATTCACCTTCAATTGCCTTCAAAAGTAGCTCACAAGGACATCGATAATTGCAATCAAGATGTAATTCAAAAGCTTGAAGAGATCAACCAAAAAGAGGACCAAAAGAAAAAAGAAGAAATAGACCCGAGATGGGCAAAACTAGAACAATTAAAGCAAGCAAATAAAATAGATTAATTATGGCACATCCTAAACGGAAAATCTCCAAAACCAGAAGAGATAAAAGAAGAACACATTATAAAGCTGAAGCACCAACTATTGCAACTTGCCCCACTACAGGTATGCCACACCTTTACCACCGCGCACATTGGTATGAAGGTAAGCTTTACTACAAGGGTAAAGTTGTAATGGAAAAAGCACAAGCTTAGAAATCATTCCTTTGAAAAAATAAAAGGTGAAGTATATCCTACTTCACCTTTTGCATTAGTAAAAGGCTGCTAAATGGTAGTTATGCATTTATAACTACCTTAGCTCAATAAAAGCGCAACATAAAGTTAGCACGCATGACAAAAACCAGAGCAGCTATCACTGCAGTAGGTGGATACGTTCCTGAATACAAACTGACAAACAAGGTTTTAGAAGATATGGTTGACACTTCAGATGAGTGGATTACCAGCAGAACAGGAATAAAAGAAAGAAGAATATTAAAAGGTGAAGGCCAAGGCACTTCAGACATGGGAGCTGCAGCTGTAGAGGAACTCCTTAAGAAAAGAGGTATAACTGCAGATGAAATTGACCTCTTAATTTGTTGCACCGTAACACCTGATCTTGTTTTCCCTGCAACAGCAAATATTATTTCTGATAAAGTTGGTGCAAAAAATGCCTTTAGCTTTGACTTAATGGCTGCTTGTTCAGGTTTTCTTTATGGCTTAACTACCGCAAGCAAATACGTGGAAAGCGGTCAGTACAAAAAAGTCGTGGTGGTAGGGGCAGATAAAATGTCTTCGATCATTGACTACACTGACCGAACAACCTGCATTATCTTTGGTGATGGAGGCGGCGCTGCTTTACTTGAGCCAACTCAAGAGGAATGTGGCATTATGGATAGCATCATGAAAAGTGACGGCTCAGGCAGAGTACACTTGCACCAAAAGGCAGGAGGCTCGGTAAAGCCGGCTAGCCATGAAACGGTAGATGCCAAAGAGCACTTTGTTTACCAAGAAGGTCAAGCAGTTTTTAAGTTTGCTGTTAACAATATGGCAGAAGTTTCGGCAGAAATCATGGAGCGCAATAAGCTAAAAAGTGGGGATATCCGATACTTAGTGCCACACCAAGCCAATAAAAGAATCATTGACGCTACTGCAAATAGAATGGGAGTAGGAAAAGAGCAAGTAATGCTGAATATTGAACGTTACGGCAACACTACTAATGGCACCATACCGCTTTGCTTGTGGGAGTGGGAGAATAAGCTTAAGAAAGGAGACAATTTAATCCTTTCTGCTTTTGGTGGGGGCTTCACTTGGGGTTCCATCTACCTTAAATGGGCCTACAACAGCGCTAACTAAGCCTGCTTGGATTCTCTTTATAAATTTTTAATTTAGTCAGCTACTAATCAAAAACACCAAAATGAAAATTAGCGAAATACAAGAGTTGATCAAATTTGTTTCTAAATCAGGAGTAAGTGAAGTTGAAATTGAAGACAAAGATTTCAAGATCAATATTAAAACCCCTCCTTTCAAAAGAGGCAAACAATCCGCTCAACAAGATCAACAACAGCCAATGGTAGCGCAGGTTATTCCAGCGCAACAAATGGCTGCAATGCCACAGCAAATGCCTGCAACTATGCCTCCTGCTCAAGCAGCTCCTGCACCTGCTTCAAACCCTGCTGCTGAGACCGCAAAGAAGGAGGAAAGTAAGGAAGAAGAGAATAATTACATTGAGGTTAAATCTCCAATGATCGGAACTTTTTACCGCAAGCCTGCTCCGGATAAAGCAGAGTTTGTTAAAGTTGGAGATACCATTAGTGAAGGCGATACAGTTTGTGTTATTGAAGCTATGAAGCTCTTCAATGAAATTGAAAGTGAAGTATCAGGCAAAATTGTAAAAGTGTTGGTAGATGATTCTACTCCTGTAGAATATGACCAAGCGCTTTTCTTAGTAGAACCTGCATAATAAAGTAGGACTCTACGTAACCAAAAACAGAACGTATGTTTAAAAAGGTTTTAATCGCCAATAGAGGTGAAATAGCCCTCAGGGTTATTCGCACCTGTAAAGAAATGGGCATTAATACAATTGCAGTATATTCATCTGCTGACGCAGATAGTCTGCACGTAAGGTTCGCCGACGAGGCAGTGTGTATTGGACCTGCATCTAGCAATGAATCCTACTTGAAAATAGCCAACATTATGGCAGCAGCCGAAATTACCAATGCTGATGCTATTCACCCTGGTTATGGTTTTCTTTCGGAAAATGCTAAGTTTTCAAAGATTTGCGATGAGCACGGTGTTAAGTTTATTGGCGCTTCCCCAGAAATGATTGAAGGCATGGGAGATAAGTCTCAAGCCAAATCTACCATGATCAAAGCAGGAGTACCAACAGTGCCGGGTTCTGAAGGCTTGTTGAAAGACTTAAAACATGCCAAGAAATCTGCTAAAGAAATTGGTTATCCTGTAATGATGAAAGCTACGGCAGGTGGCGGAGGTAAAGGCATGCGCGTTATTAAGGCAGAGAGCGAACTAGAAGCTGCATGGGAAAGTGCACGAAAAGAAGCAGCGGCGGCCTTTGGAAATGATGGCATGTACATGGAGAAGTTTATTGAAGAACCGCGCCATATTGAAATCCAAATAGCAGGCGACCAATTTGGAAATTACTGTCACCTTTCAGAAAGAGATTGCTCGATTCAAAGAAGGCACCAAAAGTTAGTAGAAGAAACCCCCTCCCCTTTTATGACAGATAAACTAAGGGAAAAGATGGGAAAAGCGGCTATTAAAGCAGCCTCAGCAGTAAAGTATGAAGGTGTTGGTACGGTTGAGTTTTTAGTAGATAAGAATCGTAATTTCTACTTTATGGAGATGAATACTAGAATCCAAGTCGAGCACACTATTACGGAGGAAGTAATCAACTTTGACCTTGTAAAAGAGCAAATCAAGATTGCAGCAGGGCATAAAATTTCGGGACAAAATTACTATCCTCAAATGCACGCTATTCAATGCAGAATAAATGCTGAAGATCCTTTTAACGATTTTAGACCAAGTCCTGGTGCCATTACCACCTACCATGCTCCCGGTGGACACGGCGTAAGAGTTGATACACACTCTTATGCGGGTTACGTTATACCCCCTTACTACGACTCTATGATCTCCAAACTGATTACAGTTGCTCAAACTCGAGAAGAAGCCATAGATAAAATGAAACGTGCACTAAGCGAATATGTGATTGAGGGAATTAAAACCACCATCCCTTTCCATCAGCAGTTGATGGAAGATGAAATCTTTAACGAAGGAAATTGCACTACTAAGTTTATGGAAAGCTTTAAGCTGCAACCACCTCAAGAAGATTAAGTAAAATTCAATAATAAAAAAGGCTCCTGAGTTCAGGAGCCTTTTTTATTAGATTCAATGCAGTCTAGACTAACTTACTGTTTCGGTATTCAGCTGATCCAAACTCACTTTTCTATCTTTAAAAATGCGCAACTTGATTCGGTACACTAAATAGTAGCAAACCGGAATAATTACAAGCGTCAAGAAAGTAGCAAAGGTTAAACCAAAGATCACAGTCCAGGCTAATGGACCCCAAAAGATGACATTGTCTCCTCCAACATAGATATCAGGGTCAAAATTGGTGAATAAACCAAAGAAATCAATGTTTAATCCTGTGGCTAGTGGAATCAAGCCCAAAACGGTAGTAATTGCTGTAAGCAAAACAGGTCTTAAACGTGCTTTCCCACTTTGGATTACCACTTCTTTTACCTCTTGTTTTGGTAAAAGCTGATTCTTTTCAACACCCAATTCATCTTTTTTACGGTTAAGCAATATGTCGGTATAGTCAATTAAGACAACACTGTTGTTTACCACAATTCCAGCCAAAGAAATAATTCCAAGCATAGTCATCATGATCACGAAATTCATATTGAAAATAGCAATACCATAAAAGACTCCACTAAAACTAAGTAAGATCGAAAACATAATGATCAATGGCTTAGAGATGGAATTGAACTGCAGTACTAAAAGCAGAATGATCAAAGCTAAACCTGTACCTAAAGCACCCAATAAGAAACGCATATTGGTATCTTGTTCTTCAATTTCTCCTGTAAAAGCATACTTAATGCCTTGAGGAGCTGCAAAGTCTTGTAATTGCGCCTTGACTTGATTCACCACTTCATTTCCATTATAACCTGGCAAAACAGCTGAATAAAGGGTTACTATTCGTTTCAAGTTAATGTGCTTGATCGCAGAAAAGGAAGTGATATTCTTCGGTTTCGCAACGGTAGAGACAGGAATCTCCTTGATCCGCCCAGTTGCAGGATCTCTAAAGACAATGTTTTGATTGAATAACGAATTACGGTTATACCTGTTTTCTTCATTAAAGCGAACATAGATATCGTAATCATCCCCATCCTCTTTGTAAATTCCTGCTTTACTACCAAATACTGCGTTTCGCAACTGGTTTCCTACTTGGCCAACAGAGACTCCAAGTTCTCCTGCTTTTTCACGATCTATCTCCACCTCCATTGAAGGTTTAGACTTATTCACATCGATCTTAAGCTCTTCAATACCAGCAATATTATTTGAATTAATATATGCACGCATTTGCTCTGCGGTGTTGATCAGCTCAGCATAGTCGTTACCGCTGATCTCAATGTTGATCGGATAACCCACAGGAGGTCCCACCTCATCCTTTTCAACTGATATAGACACTCCTGGATAAATTCCAGCTAAAGCTTTTTGCACTTTACGTCTGAGCTTTTCGCTATCGCGGCCTTCGCGGTATTTAAACTCACGTAAGCTAACAGTAACCTTCCCCCTATGCGGCATTTCAGCCCTCGAGCCTCCGTCTTTTTGGGGATTTCCTGCCCCTTCACCTACTTGCGAAACTGCCGACTCAACCATGAAGTTTCGTCCGTCTTTTTCATACTCTTCATCAAGCACCACATTGTAAACCCTTTGCTCAATGCTTTTAGTAATCTCATTGGTTTTCTCAATATCTGTACCTTCAGGGTACTCGATGTAAACAATAATCTGATTGGGTTTATTCTCAGGAAAGAACTCAACTTTCGGAGATACAATTCCAGTTACAATAATGGAAGAAATAAAAACACCTATGGTGCCAAATAAAAAGACGTAAGCCATTTTACCAGTCAATGCAAAACGTACTGTATTTCGATATTTCTCTTCTAGAATAGGGAGCACCTTTCGTTGAAACCAAATAGTGGCATCTAATAATAAGTACTTGTAAAGCCACATTAAAATAGCTACAAAAATGAGAAGTGTTCCCAAACCTCTTATGGAGGAATTTGCCATGAGCATTAAACCACCTAAAACAACAAGTATCAAACTTGTGTAAATCAGTTGCTTCATACTGAGCGACTTGTCATCTACACCCATTAAGCGAGAAACAAGCACTGAATTGAAAAAGAGGGCGACAACTAAAGAAGAACCTAAGACTATCGAAAGCGTAATCGGGAAGATCATCATAAACGACCCTATTACACCTGGCCAAAAGCCTAAGGGGAAGAAAGCGGCAACCGTAGTTAAGGTTGAAATGATAATGGGAAAGGCAATTTCTCCTACACCTTGCTTGGCAGCTTGAATTCTGCTCATTCCCTCTTCATCCATTAAGCGGTAGACATTCTCTACTACTACAATACCGTTATCAACTAGCATCCCTAATCCCATAACCAAAGCAAATAGTACCATGGTGTTTAAGGTGTAACCGATCGACTCAATAATCATAAAAGATAGGAACATGGACATCGGAATAGCAAACCCGACGAAGAGCGCATTTCGAAAGCCCAAAAAGAACATTAAAACTGTAACAACCAGAATGATTCCAAAAATGATGTTATTCACCAAGTCATTAACCTGATTGATGGTTTTAGTAGATTGATCATTGGCAATGGTAACGCTTAGATCAGATGGAAAGTCTTCTGCTATGGTTTCATCTACAATAGTTTGGATTTCACGAGCGGCCTCCACCATATTCTTACCCCCTCGTTTTTTTACATCAAGCATAACCACGCTCTCACCAAACTCTCGGGCGTAAGTAGTCTTATCTCCTTCTTTGAAACTAACCTCAGCAATGTCCCTCAGGTAAACTGCACCACCTTGATTTTTTACTACAAAATTATTGAGCTCTTGAGGATTGTCAATTTCTCCCAAAACCCTGATGGTACGTTGTAAACCGTTGCTTACCAAATTGCCTGCAGAAATGGTAACATTACCATTGCCAATTGCTCCGGCTACGTCATTGAAGCTCACCTTGGCAGCCATCATCTTGTAAACATCTACTGCTACTTCTACTTCTTTTTGATCAACCCCTCTTATATCGGCTTGTTTGATCTCCGGAAGCTCTTCAATTTTATCTTGAAGGATTTCAGCATAGTCTTTGAGTTTATCTACCGGGTAATTACCTGATATATTCACATTCAAAATGGGCATTTCTTCCGAAAAGTTGAGATCGAAAATATTAGGCTCTACCTTCGCCCCATTAAAAGTTGGCCAGTCTTCTCCTGATTTTACTGCATCTACTTCATCTTTTACATTCTGCTTTGCCTGCTCTACTGTAATGTTTTCGTCAAACTCAACGATAATGATTCCATAGTCCTGCTGAGAAGTTGAAGTAACCTCTTTCACGTTGCTTACATTCTCAATCGCTTCTTCGATCGGATCTGTGATCAGCCTCTCGATATCTTCAGCAGTATTCCCTGGATATGGTGTACTGATGTATACCTTGGTTTCCACAATCTCAGGGAAACTCTCTCGCGGTAGATTGGAGTAGGATGAAATTCCGGCAATCAAGAAAACCGCAATCAGAACATAAATAACCGTGTGGTTATCTATTGCCCATGAAGATGGCCCAAACTCTTTTTGTACTTTTTCTTTGAACTTGTTCATGAAGCTATTGCTTTAAAATTTCAACTTTCTGGCCATCTAGTACTGTGCGAGCTCCCTCTTCTATTACAGTCATTCCTGCAGTAAGGCCATCTAATACTTCATAATGATCACCCTCTGAACGACCTAATTCAATAAAGGTCTTTTTAGCTTGAGCTACATTCGCTTCTTTATTTTCGGCTACAAATAAATACTTCCTACCTTCTGCATCTTCTGAAATAATGTTTTTTGGAATGACTAAGGTTGAATCAGCGACATAATCCGCAATACGAAGTTTAGCGTTCATATTCGGCTTGATCGACCAATCTTTGTTGGCCACCCTAGCTTCTATTTTAAAAGTTCTATTTTCAGGATTAATGAAATTGTTAACCTGAGAAACTTCAGCTTGAATGGTATCAGTTAAAACAGGTACAAATACTTCAATCTTTTTACCTTGATTCACCGTTTGTATGTAAACTTCAGGAATGGATGCCTCAGCATACATCTCGCTTAAGTTTAATAAGCGAGCCACAGCGCTCATTCCCGGACTAACCATGTTGCCTTTTTCTATTAAGATTTCATCAACTACTCCTGAGAAAGGCGCTCTAATTTGGGTTTTATCGATTTGCTTTTTCGTCTGTTCAACCATTTTTTCTTTAGCTTCATAATCAGCTTTTGACCTTAGGTAATCCATCTCTGAACCTATTTTCTGCTCCCAAAGGCGTTTTTGCTTTTGATAGGTTGTTTTGCTAAGCTCAGCTTGGACTTCCGCTTGGGTTAATTGTTGCGCTAAGCCACCGTCATCAATCTTGGCAAGCAGCTGCCCTTGGCTTACCTCTTGTCCTTCTTTTACTAGAACAGCTGTAATCATTCCACTGTATTCTGCAAAAAGCAGCACATTCTTCTCCGTATCGAAGCTTGCTTGAACTTCTATGTAGTGCTTAAAATCAGTTGGCTTTAATTCATAGACACTAACCAATGGTCGGTTCTGATTGGTATCTAGACTTTCTATCTTCTTAGAAATCTTGTCCAGTTGGTCAGTCAGTTCATGTTGCTTATTGGATAAGTCAGCTTTCAATTCTTTTAAAGCTTCAATATCATTACTATTCAAAGTCTTTTCAATTGATTTTTCTTGAATTTTTTCTCCACAACTAAAGAGAAACAAAAAACCGAATAAGAGACTAAAATAATTTACTTTTTTCATGTTTAATAGGTGTTTAAGGCTTGGTCTAAGTTTGCTTTTGCGTTAATGAGTTGAAGGGATGCATTGATAAAATTCCCTTGTGATTCAATCAGCTGGTTGTTAGCTTGAGTGAGCTCTAAACTGCTGCTAATTCCTTCTTGGTATTTGATCTTAGTTTTTTGATAAATGCTTTCAGCTAGTTTCATATTGCTTTCTGTGGTTTGGTAATTCTGCACAGCATAGGTGTACTCCGATTTAGCATTTTCAGCTTGAATCAATAGCTGTTGCGCGACTTGTTTCTTAGCTATTCCCAAACGCTCTAAATCTACCTTAGCTTGTTGAACTCTTTGATAACGACCAAAGCTGCTAAATATGGGCACACTCAAGTTCAAACCCACAAATTGACCTGAAAGCCATTGCCCATCGCTATTGAAAAAGTTAAATTCATTGGCAAATGAATTTTGCTGGTAAGTATAAAAAGCGGAAAGTTTGGGCAAGTAGTTTGACTTTTCTTGCTTCATCAGCAATCCCGTTGCTTGCTCCTGTGTGCTGATTACTTTATAATCGATGTGATTAATCACATTAAATTCTTGACCTAAGTAGTCTTGATTGTTTACTTGGGTAGTAATCTGTTCTAAATTTTCACTTAACTCTAGTCCGTTCTCAACTTCAATTCCTAAAGTAAATTTTAGTTGGTTTTTGGCAATTGCAATTTGTCTTTTCGCTCTTGCCTGTGCATTTTCTGCATTTGCTAAAAGCAAGGCTATCTGATCTTTGTCTTGTTCTTCAAGAAAGCCATTCTCGTAGAGGGCGGTCGTTTCTTTTAAATTCTTTCTTAGAACGACTACATTCTCGCTTAATATCTTTTCATTTCTTTCAGTAACAAGCACATTACCGTAAGCTTGCATGACCAACTTTCTTAGATCTGCTTCGCTTTTCTCTTGGTCGTTCTTAGCTAGTTCAAGGTAAACGCGACTAGCCTGTAGGCCGACAAAATAAGAACCATCAAAAATCAATTGATTGGCAGTAATGTTTGCACTCATTTGTTGTTCAGCACCAAAACGAACAGTTGCTAGTTCTCCAGGTTGACCACCAAAAAACTCTGCCGGAACTGCCGTTGCAGGAATTTCGAGATTGTTAATGTAGTTTGCCTCTGCATTTACCTGTGGAAGCCCCATAGATATGGTTTCTTTTACCTTTTGTTTAGATTTTTGCACATCCTTATCTGCCAATTGAGCTTGGTAGCTATTGGCTAATGCAAAATCAATGGCTTCTTGCAGACTTAACTTCAAGGTATCAGCCCTTGCATTGGTCCCAAGAATGCTTAAAAAAAAGACCATTACTAGGCTTTTGTTCACTGTATTAATCATGGATATGGTTGAATTTTTGTTTTAAATACTCTCTGCCTTTGCTATTGGCTATTCCACGAATGTGGTACCGCATCATTTCTTTGTGTAAACTTTCCCTTGGAATTTCATTACCAAGAGCCTGATCGGGATCAATGATCATATTGGTCATAGAAAGGTAAAATCGGCTCACAATTTCAGGATTGAGATTTTCGCGATATAAACCCTCTTTAATCCCCTCTTCTAGGTTTTCTTTTACTGTGCGGTAGATGAAATCCTCTTTATGATTTTCTAAGCGTTTCCAAGCCTCAAAATGATATTTCTTTAAATCGAAGATTACAGATGGATGTAGTTCTTTCATCTGATTTCCTACAAAGTCGGTAATCTGCATGAGGTTATCAATGGCATTTCCGTCCCCTTCAAACAAGTCACAAATGCAAGCTTGCTCATGAGCTACCTGTTGCTCAACAACTTTTTTAACAAGCTCCTTCTTATTGCTGACATACTGGTAAAGGGTTTTTTTTGAGATCCCCATTTGACGTGAGATTTCGTCCATGGTCATACTCTTGATGCCGTAACGAATGAACAGCTCACCTGCCTTTTCTACTAACCTTTCCTCTTCCATATTGCCCTATTTGGGGGCGCAAAAGTAAGAAACATTTTCACCTTTGGAAACATTTTTTATATTTTTTGTTTCCTTGGTTTGAATTAAGGGTGGATGGTTGATGGAGCAGGGGAAAAATCTCACTTTTGCGCTTTAATTCTAAGCCAAAGATGAAAAGAGCGGAAATCAAGCAACTATTAGCAAAAGGGAAAGCAAATACTCAAGTATTAGTAAAGGCCTGGGTTAAAACCAAAAGAGGCAGTAAAAATGTATCCTTTATTGCTTTGAATGACGGTAGCACGTTAAATAACATTCAAGTAGTGGTAGATAATGCCAACTTTGAGGAAAAGCTGCTTGAAAAAATCAACAGTGGCGCCTGTTTGGCAGTAAGCGGTAAATTAGTAGAATCTCAAGGGAGCGGCCAGCAGTTTGAGATTCATGCAGAAGAAGTTGAACTTTTAGGAGCTGCCCACCCTGATGACTATCCGATCCAACCCAAAAAACATTCGCTTGAGTTTTTACGAGAAAATGCGCACCTNCGCTTTCGCACCAACACTTTTGGAGCGNTAAGCCGCATTCGGCATGCCATGATCTATGCGATACACAAATACTTTAATGACCGCGGTTTTTGCAACATTCACACCCCCATTATTACCGGCTCAGATGCAGAAGGTGCAGGAGAAACTTTTAAAGTCACCAACTTTGACCTGCTAAACGTTCCTCAAGATGAAGAGGGCGATGTGGACTACAAACAAGATTTTTTTGGAAAAGAAACCAACTTAACCGTTTCCGGTCAGTTAGAAGCTGAAACCGCAGCCATGGCCTTAGGGAAAGTCTACACTTTTGGACCCACTTTTAGAGCAGAAAATTCCAACACCACCAGACACTTGGCGGAGTTTTGGATGATTGAACCTGAAGTAGCTTTTGCTGACCTTGATGAAAACATGGATCTAGGGGAGGATATGTTGAAGTATTTGATCGGCTATGCGCTTGAAAACTGCGCTGACGATCTCGACTTTTTGGAAAAAAGATTGCTCGATTCAGAAAAGAACAAAAAGAAAGAAGAGCGCTCTCCCATGGCACTGATCGAAAAACTGAAGTTCGTTTTAGAAAACGATTTTGAGCGAATCACCTATTCAGAGGCCATTGACATTTTACGTAACTCAAAACCCAACAAAAAGAAAAAATTCAATTACCTGATTGAGAGTTGGGGAGCTGATCTCCAATCAGAACATGAACGCTATTTAGTAGAAAAGCACTTCAAAAAGCCCGTTATCCTTTACGATTATCCAAAGGACATTAAAGCTTTTTACATGCGGCAAAACGACGATGACAAAACCGTAAGGGCCATGGATATTTTATTTCCCGGTATTGGTGAAATTGTCGGCGGTTCTCAAAGAGAAGAGCGCTTAGATAAATTGAAGCAACGCATGCAGGAAATGAATGTACCACAGGAAGAATTATGGTGGTATATGGATCTCAGAAAGTTTGGCACAGCCCCACACTCGGGCTTTGGTTTGGGTTTTGAACGCTTAATGCTATTTGTTACCGGAATGGGTAACATCCGCGATGTGATTCCTTTTCCAAGAACACCGAAAAGTGCGGAATTTTAAGCCTGTTTCAAATCATGTTTAATATTTATTGAAAAGATAAAGTTTGGTAACAGATTTGCTTTACACTGATTGCTTAACTTTAACTCACTATGCTAAAACATTCGCTACAGCAGAAACTATTACAAAAACTATCCCCCCAGCAAATTCAGCTTATGAAGCTGCTTCAGCTGCCAACTGTTGCCTTAGAACAGAGAGTTAAGGAAGAGCTGGAGAGCAACCCGGCTTTAGATGAAGGAAGAGAAGACCAAGAAGAAGTTGATGATAATTATGAAGAAAAGGACGAAGGCGGGGACGAGATCGAAGAATTTGACTTCTCAGATTATTTAGACGATGACACCCCAGATTACAAGTACCAGATCTCAAACAAGGGGAAAGATGATGAGGATAAAGACATTCCTTACAGCGGAGGAAGCACTTTTCACGAAAGGGTGCAACAGCAAATCAGGTTGCAACAACTGGACGAAAAGCAAGAAGCCATAGCTCAACATTTGATTGGCAGCTTAGATGATTCGGGATATTTAAGAAGGGACCTAAGTGCAGTGGAAGACGACTTAGCTTTTCGTCAAAACATTATGGCTGCCGAAGATGAGATTGAAAAGGTGCTTAAGATCATTCAACAATTAGACCCTCCAGGTATTGGTGCTAGAGACCTTAAAGAGTGTTTACTCATACAACTCAAACAAAAGAAGCCTTACAAAAGAGAACAAGCACTTGCTGAAACCATCCTAGCCGACTTTTTTGAGGAGTTCACCAAAAAACACTACAGTAAGATCATCAAGAAGTTAGAAATAACCGACGATGAGCTAAAGGAAGCAGTTGAAGAAATTTTAAAGCTAAACCCAAAACCTGGGAATAGCATGAACACAAGTGGTAAAACAGTACAAGTTGTGGTTCCTGACTTTACCCTTCAGATAAATGATGGTGAAATTGACATCACCTTGAATGGTAGAAACGCACCTCAACTAAGGGTTAGCAATGAATACAAGGGAATGATCGACCATTATAAAAAATCAAAAGAGCACAATAAGGCTGAGAAAGAAGCCATGAACTTTGTAAAGCAGAAACTAGATTCTGCAAAATGGTTTATCGATGCCATTAGGCAACGCCAAAATACTTTAATGAACACCATGAGTGCGATTGCCGAGTATCAAAAAGCTTATTTTCTTGAGGGCGATGAAACCAAGTTAAAGCCTATGATCTTAAAAGATATAGCAGAGAAGATCCAAATGGATATTTCAACAGTATCAAGGGTTGTGAACAGCAAATATGTTTCAACTCCTTATGGCACTTTCTTACTGAAATCCTTTTTTTCTGAATCTATTTCTACAGAAGACGGAGAAGAGGTAAGTACACGTGAAGTAAAACGGATCTTACAAGACATCATTGATGCTGAAGACAAAAAGAAACCACTTACTGATGAAAAGCTATCTCAAATGTTGCGAGACAAAAAGTATAACATAGCTCGAAGAACTATTGCCAAATACAGAGAGCAACTGAACATCCCTGTAGCTCGACTGAGAAAAGAGCTGTAAATGAAACTTGCTGCAAGACTAAACTCTTATTTGTTTCATCCCATTTTTGCTCCCTTAGTGAGCCTTTATTTGTTGTTTGAACTGCCCATTTACCTAAACTACAAACTCAATGAAACATATCAACATTACGTTTACGCCATCATAAGTCTAAACCTGATCGTAATTCCATTGCTGATCAACCTTTACCTAAAGAAAAAGAAGATGATCAGCAGCCTAAGTATGCCGGATGTCAACGAAAGAGTCTTGCCCTATTTGATCAGCTGTATCTTCTTTACGCTCACCTTTTTCTTGCTTCAAGAGATCAGCCTACCCGACTTCTATCTGAAAGTATTTCAAGCTGCATGCTTGAGTGTGCTTACACTTTTGGTTTTGGCCATTTTAAAGCAAAAAATCAGTGCGCATATGGTTGGCTTAGGAGGTATCATCGGTATGCTTAGCTTGGTATCGGTCTTTTTTGGTCTAGATCTGTCGATCGTTATGCTGATCTTCATTCTACTAGCAGGCTTAACCGGATCTTCACGACTTTACTTAAATGCCCATACTTTATTACAAGTATTCTTAGGGTTTATAATTGGCTTTGGCTGGCAGTGGCTTAGCCAGTTATTCTTATAATAAGGGGACAAAAGCTTCTTCAATGTGCTCTACCTCTGTTTTTTCTCCTTGCATTAAAACAGAAACAATATCAAAACGGCACTCCAAATCAATTTCACGTTCTTGAATGTAAGCGTCAGCAGCGCGAATGAGGTGCTTTTGCTTAGCAAGGGTAACAGCATCCTGCGGTCGTTCAAATTCTTTTGAAGTTCGGGTTTTAACCTCTACGATTACCAGCATTTGCTTATTCTGAGCAACAATATCGATTTCCGCTTTTTTATAGCGCCAGTTTAGATCGAGTATTTCGTATCCTAGCTCTTGTAAATGTGCCTTGGCAATGGCTTCTCCTGCTATTCCAACCTCATTATGCTCAGCCATGGAAGTGCAATTTTAATCTTCTCCCTTCACCATTTATAGAAATCTTTCTTCCTAAAATCAGAGCCATATTGTTTTTGATATGACCTGCAGGTAAACCAAAAATTACGGGGATATCAATTTCTGCGGTGTTTTCAAGAATAATCTCTTTAGCCGTTCTTCCGTAAGGTATGGTATTGTCATTCATATCGGTCATTCCACCAACTAATATACCCTTGCAGCCCTCAAATAAGCTTGCCCGTTTAAGGTTCATCATCATGCGGTCGATGTGGTAGAGGTATTCATCTAAGTCCTCCATAAAAATAAAATGTCCTGATTGCCTTAAAGCTGATTCACTTCCACTTAAGCTATAGAGAATAGACAAGTTACCTCCAAATACAGGGGCCTCAAGCGAGTTGTCAAAATTCAAAATCGACTCCTCCTCAGCTTCAAAATCGTAGATCAACGCTTCACCAAACAAAGCTTTTCGAATACTCTCTGCGGCAGAATCTGAATCTTTAAAAGGGGCAAAATTAATGGGCATATTTGCATGCAAAGTTTCAATATTGAAGTTTTGATTAATGTGGCAGTGCAGCACCGTTACATCACTGTAGCCAATCAACCATTTTGGATTCGCTTGAAAGTTTTTAAAATCTACCCCGTCTATTAGTTGCACACTACCATAGCCTCCTCGAGCACAAAGAATCGCCTTTACTGCCGAATCATCAATTGCCGCTTGTAAGTCTGCTAACCTTTGGGCTCTAGTTCCGGCAAACTGGTGGTCTTCTGCAAATAAGTTTTCTCCAAAGGTTACATTTAGGCCCCAAGATTCCAATCTTTGAATAGCTGGCATCAGCTCCTTCTTAGAGATTTTTCTTGCAGTACTAATGATGCGAACCTCATCGCCCAATTTAAGGTAAGGTGGTGTTTTCATGCCTTAAAAGTAAGCGAGAATTTCTTGACCAAGATCTACGCTACAATCTTTTGAAATTTCGTAATCTTGCCTACGCATTTAAAATGCCGGGCCTATAACTCAGTTGGTTAGAGTATCTGACTCATAATCAGAAAGTCCCTGGTTCGAGCCCAGGTGGGCCCACAAATCAAAAAAAGCCCCTGAATAACCATATCAGGGGCTTTTTTTTCATCTTCTCTTATCATCAATCAGAAAGTCCCCGGTTCCCCGGCCGACTGAAGGGCTTCAGCCATTCGGGGGGGAAAGTTTATGCCGAGCGAGTTACGAGTCGAGGTAAGCCCAGCTTCTTTCTTCGTAAATACTTCGAAGAAGAACTGGGCCCTCCAAAGTCAAGGACTTTATCGTTGAAGATGATTTAGAAGTACACTTTGCAAACATTGTGCAAAGCACTTACGTTTGTCAGACATGAATCTCTACGATGTTGTAATAATTGGTGGTGGCCCAATAGGCTTAGCTTGTGGTCTAGAGGCAAAGAAAAGAGGGCTTCGTTATTTGATCCTTGAAAAAGGCCCCTTGGTTAATTCTCTTTACCATTACCCGAGCAATATGACTTTCTTCTCCACCTCAGAAAAGTTAGAAATAGATGGCATCCCATTTATTAGTAAAAATGCAAAACCAAGTAAACAAGAAGCATTAGAATATTATCGCAGAATTGCTACTTCAAATGAACTTTGCTTGAACTTATTTCAGGCGGTAGAGGAGGTGGAAGAACAAGACGGAATATATCAAATAATGACCAAGAAAGGACATTATCACACTTCTAATGTGATCGTGGCAACAGGATTTTACGATATTCCAAACAAGCTCAGGATACCTGGTGAAGAATCGGAAAAGGTTTCCCATTATTACGACGATCCACACTATTATGCAGGACTAAAAACTGTTGTGGTAGGTGCGAGTAACTCCGCTGTGGATGCTGCTTTAGAAATCTACCGAAAAGGTGGAGCGGTAAGCATGGTAATTAGAGGAGAGCAAATAGGAGAAAGAGTAAAATACTGGGTTAGACCGGACATCATCAATCGTATTGAAGAAGGCAGTATACGCGCCTATTTCAACTCAGAATTAATTGAAATAAAGCAAGACGAGGTAATTGTGAAAGGTCCTGAAGGAGAAAAAGTGATCCCAAATGATTTTGTCTTAGCCCTTACCGGTTACCAGCCAAATCTTGAATTCCTAAAAAGCATGGGGATAGAACTATCGTCTGATGATAAAAAGATTCCGCAGTATAATCACGAAAGCATGGAATCAAATAAAAAGGGCATCTACTTAGCCGGGGTTATTTGTGGAGGCATGGAAACCCATAAATGGTTTATTGAGAACTCAAGGGTTCATGCTGAAATGATCATTGATGATATTGTAGCCAAAAAGGATTAAGCATTTTGTAATAGCTTTCCTTCATAGGAGTGATAAACCATTACTTTCTTCTCAAACTCCTCGGTTGTTTCGTTAAAAATGTTGCACTCATCAATGGGGTTCATGTATAAATGCAAACTCATGGAACGTCCATCGTTAATGTTTTCTAAACTGTGGTATCCCATATCATCGTTCATGTAAGAAATTCCATCCTCTTCTAATTGCAACTCTTCCTCAACTTCAATCACCTCACCTTGGTCTTCACTTTCTACAAAGCGTTGTTCGTCAAACTCTCCCTTTACAACGTAAACCCAGCACTCCTGATTGTTATGGCAATGCACCGGGGTCACTTGACCTTCCTCCCAACAAAGGAGGATCAACTCAAAATCATCGGTTCTTGCAATACAGTTTCTGGTGTATTTCTCCTGACTAAAGTGAGCGTAGGGTTCGTAGTCGGATAAGGGGATTTCAAGCCGTTTTACCAATTTCTTATATTCTCTTTCGGTTTTAACGTTTTTCAGCTCTTCAACAAGTTGTTGGATCGAAGTAATTTTGGTTGTGTGACTGTCCATTTAAATTTGTTTAAACTGACAAAAAAGAGCTGATTTTGCCCAATTTTGAATCAATTTCGCTAAGTTTTTTGCTTATTTTGCACTTAAATACAAATTTAACAATTTCAACTAAAGGCTCGAAAATTATGTTTTGAGCCTTATTTATACCCCAAAATGATCAAAGAGGACCTGATAAAGTTTAAAGAGCTATCTGAAGCTTTACTAGAAGCAGAAAATAAAGAACCTGTAGTAGAACCGATTGAAGCAAACAGACTGTTTGAGGCGGTGGACCTTAGTCTGCATGAAGAAGGAATGTCAGATGATTCACTATATGAAAGTCTGCACGACTTAGTGATGAAGACACCTAGAACGGCAACAAGACAATTTTTTAACCAGCTATTTGGTGGAAGAAAAAGTAAAGCTGTCTTAGGTGATTTAATGGCTGTTATGCTCAACAATAGCATGTACACCTATAAAGTAGCAGGCCCCATGGTTGGGGTTGAAAAAGAAATCCTTAAGCAAATAGCTCATTTAGTTGGCTATTCAGAAGAGTCTGATGGCACAATCGCCCCTGGTGGCTCTATGAGTAATTTCATGGCAATGGTTATGGCCAGAGACGCATTTAAGAAGGAAATCAGGTATACTGGAGTAACTGAAAAAATGACCTTGTATACCTCTGCAGCCTGCCACTACTCCATTGCCAAAAATGCAGCTTTAATGGGGGTAGGAAGAGAGCAGGTTAGGTTTATACCCACCGATGAAAAAGGTGTTATGCTAATGGATGCGCTAGATCAGCAGATCGTCAAAGATCAGGCTGAAGGCTTTGTGCCTTTCTTTATAAATGTTACTGCTGGAACCACCGTGATGGGCGCCTTTGACCCAATTGATGAGGCTGCTGCTATCGCTAAAAAGCACAAACTTTGGCTGCATGTTGACGGGGCTTACTGCGGAGCTGTGATCTTTTCAGAAAAGTACAAGCACTTGGTAAAAGGAGCTGAACTTGCTGATTCTTTTAGCGTAAATGCCCATAAAATGTTGGGCACCCCCTTAACGTGCTCGATCATTTTAGCTAAAGACAAACGACACTTAAGTGACTCCTTCTCATCTGATGCCAGGTATTTATACCAAACAGACGGGGACGACTACAACTTAGGTAAAACATCATTACAATGTGGTAGAAGAAATGATGCGCTGAAGTTTTGGACTCTTTGGAAATCAATTGGAACCAAAGGGCTAGAAAATTTAGTTGATCACCAATTCCATTTAGCTGAAGTTGCTCGAAAATACATCAGCGAACATGAAGATTACAAGCTTTATAGCTATGGTGATTCCATCTCCGTTTGTTTCAATTACAAAAACATCGCACCAGAAAAGCTCTGCACGGCACTTTATGAAAAAGCAGCACTTATGGTTGGATATGGAACATTTCAAGCTGACACATTTGTAAGATTTGTGACCATTAATGCAGACAATTCCGATCAAGAGATCATCGACTTTTTTAAAACCATGGAAAAATTTGTCGCTGAAAACGAATCAATGCTAACGGGAGACTAAACCAAAAAAGCTCTTTTATGCTAACCAAACTAGTTGTACTCGGTATCTATTTTGCCATATTGTTTCTTATCGGTGTGGTCGCTTCGAGGCGAATCAAAGGCTTGAGCGACTTCTACGTGGGAGGTAAAAAGTTAGGTTATTGGGCAGTTGCCTTTTCCGCTAGAGCAACTGGCGAATCTGGTTGGTTATTACTTGGTCTTACCGGGATGGGAGCTATAGCAGGAGTTTCCGCTTACTGGGTGGTAATTGGAGAACTACTCGGTGTTGGCGTGTCTTGGTTCTTTATGGCTAAGCGGTTTAAGAACCTCAGTGACAAATACGACTCCATTACCATACCTGACTTTTTTGAGAGCCATTTTAAAGCAACAGGGCATACGCTAAGAGTAGTGGCAGCTACTGCCCTCTCGGTTTTTGTAATCATCTACGTTAGCGCTCAGATTGATGTAACAGGCAAGGCATTTGAATCTTTTTTGGGTATCAACTACTTTGCGGGTGCTGTTGCAGGATTTCTAATTGTATTGGCCTACATCTTCACAGGAGGGTTTGTAGCGGTTGTTTGGTCGGATTTTTTCCAAGGCTTATTGATGTTTTTTGGATTGATCGCACTCCCAATAGTTGCCTATTGGTCTATTGATAATGGAGGCGAGATCTTTAGCACTTTAAATGAAATAGACCCCGGCCTTACCGCAGTATTTGGCGGAGGGGATGATCCTTGGATGAAAATAGCCACCATGTTGGGTTTTGCCATGATCGGTTTGGGTTTTCTTGGCTCTCCTCAAATCTATGTTCGGTTTATGTCGATCAAGAACATAGAAGAGATCAATAAAGGCAGGTGGGTAGCTATTGTTTTCACCCTTTTAACTGATGCAGCAGCAGTTAGTATTGGCCTTCTGGCGCGTTACTTATTTACTGAGGCGGGACAAGATCCTGAGGCTATTCTAGGCAATCAAGGAGAAGATTCTTTGATTACTTTGATCGAAGCGGTGTTTCCACTTACAATAATTGCAATCTACATCGCTATTATTTTATCAGCGATTATGTCTACCATCGACTCTCTTTTAGTTCTAGCCTCTTCTGCGGTTGTCCGCGATTTTTACCAGCAAATTTTCAGGCCTGATCTTGATGAAGGGAAGATGAGTCGAATTTCAAGGTTAGTCACACTTGCTATGGCGCTTTTTGCCTTGGCTATTGCAATGATCGTTGCTGTAACCACTCCTAGCAGAACGGTGTTTTGGTTTGTGATGTTTGGTTGGTCAGGCATTGCAGCCACTTTTTGTCCGGTTGTAATATTGGCCTTATTTTGGAAGCCCTATTCAGAAAAAGGAGCTATCGCTTCTATGGTTACAGGCTTCTTATCTGTTCCGCTTTTTAAGTTTGTAATCCAAAGTTTTGAAAATATAGGTCCCTATTTTGAAAAGCTAGACGTACTGGCTCCATCTTTTGCCCTTGCTATGATCAGTGGCTACTTGTTTACCAAAATGTTTCCAAGAAAAGAGGCTTTAAGCAATTAACTTTAGCGCGCTTTTCAGACTTTTGAAAGATGAAAAAATTAGCGCTTTCAGGCATTAATACTATCATTTTCGACCTAGGAATGGTGATTATTGATCTTGACAAACAAGCTACCCCAAGAGCTTTTGAAAAATTATGTGGGTCCAACTACACGAACATAATGGAGAAACTTAATGGTGAAGAATTTTTTGAGGCTTATGAAACAGGAAGAATCAGCACAGATAACTTTATTGAACGCCTGCAAAGTGAGATTGGCGATGGAGTGAAAGCAGATCAAATCAAGTCTGCTTGGAACGCCATGCTTATGGATATACCGGAAGAAAGGTTTAAAATCCTGCTAGAAGCAAAAGGCAAATACCGCACCTATTGCCTTAGCAACACCAATCAACTTCACATAGATTTTATTTTTGATAAGCTTAAACAAGAGCGCAAACTCGAAAACCTAGACCCTTATTTCCATAAGGTATACCTTTCCCACGAAATGAAGCAACGTAAGCCTGATCCTGAAATTTTTGAAACTGTGGTGAAAGAACAAGGACTACAAGTCTCTGAAACTTTGTTCATAGATGATACTGCAGAGCATCTTGCAGGTGCAAGTAGTATTGGTTTAAAGACCTTTCACTTAAACGAAGGCCTAACTTTAGAAGGCATTTGGTCTAACTAAGCTAGCGATCTTGACAGAGCTCAACCAAAACTCCACCGGTAGACTTGGGATGTAAAAAGGCAATTTTCTTTTGGTCAGCACCATCTTTTGGTTTTTGATGAATAAGCTCAAAACCTTCTTCTTGTAAGCGTTTGATCTCGGCTTCAATATTGTCTACATCATAGGCAATATGGTGAATACCTTCGCCTTTTTTCTCAATAAACTTAGCAATAGGACTATCGGTGTTGGTGGCTTCTAAAAGTTCAATTTTACTTTCCCCAAGCTCAAAAAAAAGGGTATTCACTCCTTCACTTTCTACCTTTTCACTTTTATATGCAGGCTTACCGAGCAAGGTTTCATACATTTTAGTGGATGCTTCAATATTCTTTACAGCTATGCCCAGGTGTTCTATTTTTTTGATCATAATAATGTTGCATAAAAAAACCTTGAGCTCAATTTGAGTCAAGGTTTTAAATTTCGTTTAATTCAATTTTACTTGATTGAAATATCTTTGGTAGTATTATCAAAACTAACGTAGTAGAGTCCTTTCTCAAGATTTTCTACATTTACCGTGCTTCCAAATCCCTTTTTGACAATGGTTCCATAACGATCATACAATTCATAAAGGGTTTCACCTCCTTTAAATTCAATTTGACCCCTAAACTTATCATCGTCTAATGTTACAGCAGGAACTGTTGCGTTGTAAGTTGCAGACTTGGAATAGCGTGGTCTTCCGGTAAAATCGGTTTGTTTAACCCGTACTTTATTTTCGCCGCTATGCGGGGTTATCTTAAAAGAATAGTTATGCACACCAGGGGTTCCTTCGCCTTTAACTTCTCCAAGTTTTACCCACTTGTTCCATCTGAACTGCTCAACAATATAATCTAGTTGGCCATTTTCATTATCTGTGGTCCACTCAAGTATTCCATCATCGGTGAAGGAAATACTTTTGGCGTTAAACGTACTTTTTGGTTTAAGCACTTCTGGATTAAGTACTTCAGGTGCACAATCATCTTTGTGCTTTATGTTTATTACAACAGGATCACCCAATTTAAGGTTATGGGTAGAAAAATCAACCTCAAAAGCACTTTGGTTTACTTCAGCAGGATCTAGCTTACCGTTTACAGTTACTTCAAAAACACAGAAACCAACCCCTGCACCTCCAAATGGATTTTTAACAAAAACGTTCTTTCCCATGTAATTGCCTTCTAACACAATTTGTCCAGCATTTGCTGTAAAAGCTGTGAGGCAGATTATTAACAGGCTGAATAGGTGGCTAATTTTCATTTTATTCAATTTACAAATCTTTCAATCTGTCTTTTGCTAAGTCAACTAAAGGCCTTCAGCAAAAAGTCAAATATAATACTCTAATTTAAATTATCTAAGTCTTTTAGTAGTTTATAAATAAATCAGTTAACAGATGACTCGATGCTTTTTAGTTTTTCTTTCAATTCACTATCCGCTTTCGCTTTTCAGGTCCCCTTCTCATTTGCGCCGACTCTGTAAAATAAGCATGGTGCGATAAGAACTTGATGTTTAGCTCTATCCAGTCTTTTTCAGCTTTTCCAATTTTATCAAACTTGATCAACTCTTGCCTTAAGGTTTCTGCAATTGGGTAAAAATCATCTCTTCCTAAATAGTCTAGGTCAGAATCACACATAATTTCCTCTAAGTGATTTTTTGGCGTTTGAGGAATTTTAGTGGATTCTATCAACTCAATTACTTGTGCAATCTGTTCTTTAGTATAACCAAAACTCGGGAGCATTTCCTTAGCCAATTCAGCTCCTATTGGTTCGTTACTTTCGTATGCATGAATAAATCCTGCATCGTGAAAAAGCGCTGCTGTTTTCAATAAATAAAGCTCTTCACCTTTAACCCCTTCCCACAATGCCAAACGCTCAACGGCATTGCAAACATCAAGTGTATGGTGAATACCATGGTAGTGCAATCCATCAGGCAAATCGCCACTCAATCGCTTTACAATGTACTTTTCAGCATTGCGGTAATTTATGTTGCTATAAAGCTTAAGGTTTACATAATGCCAAAAGGCTTCATTTGGCGTAATGCCGTCTTCATTTTCAGAAAGTTCTGGTTTTATGCCGTGGACAAAATACATATCGATCATGCCTTTGTGTTTGGCGTTTACCTTGCCTCTGTATTCCGTAACAAAAAATTCTGCTATTGCCTCATAGGTTGATTCAGATATGTTCACTTTACCTACATCGCCGCTGGATTCCATGTGAGCGGCAACGTTAACGGTATCACCCCATATATCATAGGCAAACCTCTTAATTCCCACTACTCCGGCAATAAGGTCACCGGTGTGCAAGCCTATTCTTAGCTGCCATGCAGGCTGGTCTCTTTCTTTTTTAAGTTTAGTGATCTCTTCCATCGCACGCTGAATTTCTAAAGCGGCTAAGGTGGTATCTATGGCATTGCTCTTATTCCTAATTGGCACACCACCTGCTGCCATGTAGGCATCTCCAATGGTTTTGATCTTTTCGACATTGTATTTGTTTACGATTTCATCAAACTTGATAAAATAACCATCTAGCTCTGCCACTAGGTCTTCGGGTTTGTAATTCTCAGCTAGTTTAGTAAAGCCCTGAAAGTCGGTAAACATCACCGTTACTTTACGGTAATTCCTTGCCTTGGCTTTTCCTTGATTTTTAAGTTCATCTGCCATTTCTCGCGGCAGTATGTTCAAAAGAAGTTTCTCCGTTTTCTCCTTTTCATCCTCAAGCATTCGCTTTTGCTTTTCTACCTGTTCTTTTTGCTTGATGATTTCAATGGTACGTTGCTTTACCTGGGCCTCTAATAAATCCTTCTGTTCTTGAATCCGCTTCAATCGCCTTCTGTAAATCACATAAAAAACAACTATCGCTGCTAGCAGCATGATCAAGTTAAGCCACCAATAATCGAAAAAATTTTCAAGCATGAGAATAATGAGTAAAGAGGACTTTAAATTTATCATTTTTCAGGATCTAGTTCAGGATCTAAAAATTTAAACTCCGTTCTTCGATTCAAGCGGTGGTCGTCGTTGTCGCAGGCATACTTTTCACAGTCAATTATGGGCCTTAACTCTCCATAATAATTGGCTACAAAAGAAGTTTCGGCCAAGCCGTTCTGTTTGAGGAAGTTCATCACCTCCTTCGTTCTTGCTTTAGATAGCTTTCTGTTGTATTCCTTTGAGCCGCGGGTGTCTGTATGTGAAATGATCTCGATCTTTACAGTCTTCCCTTTTAATTTTTTAATTAAGCTGTGAAGTTTTTCGCGCTCACTTTGCTCAAGTGAGCTCTTATCAAATCTATAGTTAACCGTATATTCAGTTAGATCAATGCGGTCATCATCGTAGAACATCACCTGCTGGTCTTTTGCATCTGCTAATAAGATCTGATGGTCTTGCAAATTCAGTTTGGCGTAAGTGAACTCTCCCTTCTCGTTTTTGATCATTTTGTTAATGATGGCTGCCTCTTCATCAAATGTTAGCAGCTGGTAATTATCAGCTTCTGAGCCAATTTTAAAGAAATAGTTCTGATCAGCTTTTAAATTTTCAAATTTGAACTTACCGTCCAAATCAGTAAAAGTAGTGCCTAACAAATTCCCCTCATCATCATACACGTAAACCACTAAACTATCGCCAAAATCACCCGGTAATTTCTGATAGACTTGTCCTTGGATTATTTGATCGTACTCGTCGATTAAAGCCACCTCATCGGCATCTAAATTCTCAAACTGAGCAATTTGGTAGGTCAATTTTTCATAGGTAAAATCCCCATCTTCGTTAAAAATTGCCTTGTCGATTATGATGTTATCCTCATCTAGAAAAGCAAGGTTTACTGAATCTGAACTTGCAAGTGAAAAAGCATACTGTTCATCAGACTCTAACTTCTCAAAAACAAATCGACCTCTGCTATCTGTTAAAACAGAATCAATGATATCTCCCGCTTCATTTTTGATGTAAATCTTGGTCGCTTCATTAATGTCACCTGGCAATTTGTCGTAGATCTGACCAATAATCCGAACAATATTTGGAACTTGACTCTCAGTTAGGTTTTGGAAATCATCGTACTCATCGAAGGGCAGAGAATTGAATTTGAACTTTCCTGATTTTAACTGCTCGATCAAATAAAGTTCTTTGCCTTTTTCATCTATAACTACTGCTCTACTTTCTAGTTTGGTCTGATCATCTACCCCCACTAGTTCTACAAAATAAACTGCATCAAACTGTAGCATATTGTATTGAAACTCCCCTGCTTCATTGGAAATAACTGTTGCAACAAGTCGATTTTGTGCATCGTATATTCTAACCTTGGTAAAGGTGAGTGGAGCACCATTATGCTCTAAGCGAGCAAGTAGTGTAGTGTAGCCCTGATTTTTGGCATAAACGGGGTCTTCAGAAGCGTCGATTTGCTGCTCGATCTGGTATAAACCAAGTCGATCCCTTCTGCCTAAATTGTAAATTTTACCCGCCTTATTTACAAAAGCTATTTCGAGCGAAGGGTCAGACTCAGCTAAGCGAACCAAATAGTTTTCTTCACTATTTAGCTGTTCAAATTGAAACTTCCCGTTTTCATCAGTCATGATCGAATCTACAATCTCACCAGCTTCATTTAGCAAATAGACTTTCATTTGTTGTTTTAAATCGCCTGGTAGCTCTTCGAAAACCTGACCAAGAAAAACAAACTCCGTTAAAGTTCCTGGGTCTACCTCATCCTCCATGGCTAGCCTGATCTCGTCAAGGGGTAAAGCTCGGAAAGGGTAAACACCTTGATCTTGCTCTGCCAATAGCCTTAGCTTATTCCCTTCTTCATCTAACTGAAAAAGACGGGCTGAGGCGAGCTCTTCGTCATCTTCTGCGTCAATAATGATCAAGTAATCATTTTGATAGGGTAAGTTCTTGAAGCTGACCTTCCCCTCCTTATCCGTGTAAGCAAGCTGAACTGTTGAGTCCTGATCATTCACTAATCTCACTTTTGCTCCATCTACCGGTAAGCCGGCTAACTCCAAAATTGCATCTATCTCAACCGCTATTTGAGGCGCTGTTTTTACAAAGCTATAAAGGTCGTCTTTGCCTTTTCCTCCATCGCGATTCGAAGCATAGTAACCTGTGGTATCAGTAACAAAGTAGATGCTAAAATCATCACGGTTTGAGTTAATTGGGCTTTTCAAGTTTTCGGGTGCCTGCCAACCGTTGCCTTGCTTTTTAGCAGAGAAAATATCTAAACCACCGTATCCCACAAATCCGTTAGATGAATAGTAAAGCACACTGTCTTTTACGTAAGGGAAAACCTCGTTTTGGGGTGTATTAATAGCAGGGCCTAAATTTTTCGGTTTTGACCAGCTACTCCCCTCTCTCTTGGAAAAGTAAAGGTCCATTTCACCAAAGCCTCCCGGCATATTAGAAGCAAAATAAAGGGTATTGCCGCTGTCTGCATAAACTGCATGTCCTACTGAATAGTCGTCACTGTTATATGGAAAGGGTTCAAATTCTTTCCACTTTCCATTTTCTAACTTACCTTCATAGAGTTTCATTTGATTAACGAAATCATTGCCACGCATTTCGTTGCCGATCCGGCTAATCATAAGTTGATCTTCTGTAGGGCTGATACTTAAAGGACCATCGTGGTACTGCGAATTGATCAAACCCTTTGTTACCCTAAACTTATGCTCTTCAGGATCATTCAAAAAAGCAGTATCCGTTTCATAAACTGATAAAAAAGCTCCTCCAGTCCAAGAAGATTTTTGGGTGGAATAGTAGCTTTCACCCCGGTCAGAGGCAAGGTATATTTTATCTCTCCAAATAAGAAAACTAAACTCCGACTCTGATGAATTAAGTGATCCACCTTCCTCTGTATCAAATTCCTTCGGTAGCTGCTCCCAGCTTTTAATTTCATCAATGGATTGGATCATAATGTTTCCGAGGAAACTATTTTTAGCAAGAGCAGAGAACTTTGAAAACTGCTCTTTAGCGGCGGCTAACTTCCCATTAGCTTTTAAAACTTGGCCGAAGTAGAGGTGATCTTCCGCTTCAACAGAATCAGAATTTACAACTAAAAGGTAATGCAGCTCAGCCATTTCAAACTGCCTTGTTTTACGATAGGATGCTGCCAGCAACTTCTCTGCTGTATAGAGTTCTTTATTCTTCTCAATGGCCTTCTTAAACCATGGTATGGCCCGGCTATATTCTTGAAATTGGTAATGCTCCATTGCTTTTCGCATTTCTCGTTTTTGTGCCTGAAGGTCAGAACTACCAAGCAAACCGATCAACAAAGCAATGAGCAGACAATAATATTTAGTGTGATTGGTGATTTCCATTTAAAAGTAACGAGGTGAAACGATTCGTGAACGTAAAATATTAAAGTCATAACCCAAGAATATTTCATGGGAGCCTCCATTTTGACGACTCAGGTCAGTAACTGCAATGTCATAAGAGTAACCTATTCGCAAGGCTTTATTGATGTTGTATTCCAAAATAGCCACTGCACCATAACCTCTTCGGTATGACATGCCTAACCATAGTTTTTCTTTCAATAAAACCGAGGCATTCACATCCACAAAAGCAGGACGGTTATTAGCTGTTTTAATCAGGATCGAAGGCTTTAAGACCACGAAGCGGTTGATCCGAAAAGCCCTACCTGCGGTTATGATTGCTTGGGCCACTTGACGTGCTGTGCTCTCAATGTTTACGTTATCGGCTTGAATTCCCAATCTTCCCTCGTTCAAGTGTGTAAATTCAACTCCAATGTAGTTACGCTTATCGCTGTAGTATGCTCCAAAATCAAAAGAAGGAGTTAAAAAGCTTTCCGTACCTCTTTGAATGCTTCCAAAAGTGGTATTATCGCGGTATTCGATCTTGTTCCAGTCAAAGTTGTAATTGTATAAACTTGCTCTGATCCCTAAGCCCAAGCGTCCTCTACCAATTCTCAATTTATAGGCATACACTCCTGAAACAGCGGTAGTAGTTTTGGGTCCAATACGGTCGTTCATAAATTG